>Ga0182038_10000149_pt1 | contig 35793 bp, 33 predicted proteins | sample sta12Can44000108_FD_125976 | JGI IMG/M metagenome (GOLD analysis project Ga0182038, IMG submission 125976) | Lab enrichment of tropical soil microbial communities from Luquillo Experimental Forest, Puerto Rico - statanox.12C.anox.44.000.108 | ecosystem: Environmental > Terrestrial > Soil >...
CGGTAAATTGTTTCCACATTTCTGCCTGTGTAAAACCGGCCCAATACAAAGGAATTGCATACAATACAATGCCTATTGTTCCAATCCAGAAATGATTTGTGGCTAATTTTTTAGAATATAAAGGTGTATTAAACAATTTTGGGGTTAGGTAATACAACATACCAAAAGTTAAGAAACCATTCCAGCCTAATGCCCCAATATGTACATGCCCTATTGTCCAATCTGTAAAGTGAGAAATAGCATTTACACTTTTTAAGCTTAACATAGGGCCTTCAAAAGTACTCATGCCATAACAGGTAACGGCAACAACCATAAATTTTAAAACCGGTTCTTCTCTTACCTTATCCCATGCACCACGTAAAGTAAATAATCCGTTTAACATACCGCCCCAGCTCGGAGCAATCAACATAATGCTAAATACAGTGCCTAAACTTTGTGCCCAATCCGGTAATGCTGTGTATAATAAATGGTGAGGACCGGCCCAGATATAAATAAAAATTAAAGCCCAGAAGTGAACAATTGATAAACGATAGCTATACACCGGTCTGTTTGATGCTTTCGGTATGAAATAATACATTAAGCCCAAATAAGGCGTTGTTAAGAAAAAGGCAACCGCATTATGGCCATACCACCATTGTACCAATGCATCTTGCACACCTGCGTAAAAACTATAACTTTTAATCCATGAAAATGGTAATTCAAAAGAGTTTACGATATGCAGCATAGCAACAGTAACCCATGTTGCAATAAAAAACCAGATTGCAACATATAAATGGCTTTCTCTTCTCAAAATAATTGTACCAAACATATTGATGCCAAATACTACCCAAACAAGAGTGATAAGAATATCGATAGGCCATTCCAGTTCGGCATATTCTTTACCGGTAGTATAACCGGCAAGAAGCGTAACTGCAGCCAGCACAATAATTAACTGCCATCCCCAGAAATGAATTTTGCTGAGAACATCGCTGAACATTCTTGCTTTACATAAACGTTGAAGTGAATAATACACTCCCATAAAAATTCCGTTTCCAACAAATGCAAAAATTACGGCATTTGTATGTACGGGTCTTACTCTGCCAAAAGTTGTAAAGGGCAAATTAAAGTTAGCTGCCGGCAAATAAATCTGAATTGCAGCTAATAAACCTGCCACCATGCCTACTACGCCCCACAGTACAGTGGCATAGCCAAACAGTCTTACACTTTTGTTGTCATAATAGAATTTTTCTACTTGCATACATTAACAGTTTGAGGTTGGTTGTTTATAACATTTAGTTGTTAGGGGTATTTTTTTCGTTTGAGGTTAAGGGTTTATCCTCAAACAACATTCTTAACGGCGGGCTAACTTCGTCATCATACTGACCTGATTTTACACTCCATAAGAATGCGGCAAGAAACAGCGAAGCAACAGTTACACTTGCAATCAGTAAAAGAATGATTACACTCATTATGAATATATTGTGTTAGGTTAGAAGTTAACTTTTAGGCTGCTAACATCCTTATTAACAGCAAAACAAAAGATGACTTTTATCATGTTTTGATATAAAACTTTTTCAACAACCTTTCAATAGAATCAAAGTACAAAAAAATCAATCGTTAGTACTATTTCAGCTTCATCTTCCATGCAGAAAAGTTACTGAACCCAAATGTTATTAATAAAATACTTAAACTACTTATCGGCATTAAAATAGCGGCACGCATAGGCGATAATAAGCCCTGAACCGCAAAATAATTACCTACAATATTATATAAAACAGAAACAACAAATGCTGCCACTACAATTTTTCTATTTGCCCTGGCAAGCTTAATAAACTTAAACAGCTTTGGTAGTTGCGATGCCTCTAAAATCCCATCGCTGGCAGGTGTAAAATTATTGGTATCTTCTGCAACGGCAATACCCGCATCGGCTTGTTTTAATGCACCTGCATCGTTTAAACCATCGCCAATCATCATTACTTTTCTTCCATTGCGCTGTAATTCTTTTATTACTTCCAGTTTGTCTTCCGGTTTTTGATGAAATAAAATATTAGCATCAAATCCTAATAATTCCTGCAAATATCTTTTTTCGCCTGCATTATCTCCGCTTAATACCGCTAAATCGTATTTTAAACGCAATTGTTTTATTAGCGTTGGTATTTTTTCTCTGTATTGGTTTCTAAAAACAAATTTTCCGATAACATCTCCGTTTACGGAAATATAAACTGCAGATTCGCTATCCTCTACTTTACTACCGGTTACATACGCTCTTGAACCCATTGTTATTAATTCCCCTTCAACAACACCCTCAATTCCTTTACCCGGAAATTCTTCAAAAGCAGCTACTTTTAAATGATTTGAGGATTGATTTGTCCACCCTGTAATAGCACGGCTCATTGGATGTGTTGATTGAGATGTAATAGCGGCAATTTTACTTTTTAATTCCTTACCTAAATGCGAACCGTCATAAGAAATATCCTGATAACGGCCTGTTGTAAGTGTTCCCGTTTTATCGAAAACTATATAGTTAACATTAGCAATATCTTCAATTGTTTGGGCACTTCTTAAATACAAATGATTGCGACCTAAAATTCTTAAAATATTCCCGTTGGTAAATGTATTGCTTAATAACAATGCACAAGGGCACGCAACAATTAATACAGCCGTTGCGGCGCTCCACATTCTGGCCGGATCGAAAAAATGCCAATAGATTGCAGACCCAACCGAAAGTACCAAAACAATCCAAGTAAAATATCTTGCCACCAAATGAACAAACGAACGTTCTTCATCTTGTTTCATTTGTTTCAATTCGTCTCTGTTCCATAGTTTGGTTAAATAACTTTGTGCTACTTCTTTAATTACCAGCATTTCAATATTGCTGCCAATTTGTTTTCCGCCGGCATAAATAATTTCGCCCATTTCTTTTTCTACCGGAATACTTTCTCCGGTAACAAAACTGTAATCTATCACAGCTTTTCCACGGGTTAAAATTCCATCAGCAGGAATTAATTCCTGATTGTGAATTAGCAGAGTATCATTCAGTTCAATATCGGGCAACGAAATGGTTTGATGAATAGCATCTTTTATTCTGGTAACTGCTATTGGAAAATAAGATGTATAGTCTCTTTCAAAACTTAATTCTTCGTAAGTTTTATCCTGCAATACTCTTCCTACCAACATAAAAAAAACGATGCCGCTCATACTATCGAAATATCCGCTGCCGGTATTGGTAAGCACTTCGTATAAGCTGCGGCAGAATGTTACTACAATTGCCAAAACAATAGGTGCGTCAATATTTAAAAACTTATGTTTTAAACTTTTCCATGCACTGATGTAAAATTCAGAAGCCGAATAAAAGAATACCGGTAAACTGAGAATAACATTTAATATTCTGAAAATATTTACAAGGCTTTGCTCTTTAGAATCAATTCCCAAATATTCGGGAAAACTCATCAACATAATGTTGGCAAAACAGAACCCTGCAACGCCCATTTTATAAATCTTTGATTTATTAAATTTAGGTTTTGCATTTCCGGCATCGTTTAAACTAATGTAAGGCTCGTAACCCACAGAAGTAAGCAACTCTGCTACTTTACGAACCGACAGGTCTTTTTGATTGAAAACAATATCGGCTTCTTTTCTTGTAAAGTTTACTTTGCTGCTAACAATGCCCTCATTAAGGCGATGCAGATTTTCTAACAGCCATAAACAACTGCTGCAATGCATTTGAGGCAGGTAGAACGTAATGTGCGTTTGTTTTTCATCTTTATATGAAATGAGCGACTGCTGAATTTTTTCATCATCCAAAAAAGCAAATTTATTTTCTCTTACTCTTACTTTTTGATTGATGCCGGGATTATTACTGATGTTATAATAATCGCACATGCCACTTTGGTTTAATATTTCGTAAACCATTTTGCAGCCTTCGCAACAAAAGTCTTTTTCGTGTATATGAATAGGTTTCTCTTTGCAATCTTCACCGCAATGATAACATTTAAGAGATGTTGTAGAGGCTTCCTGTTTACTCATTCAAACGAAACAATTAATTAAGGTTTGTACTATTGTTTTGATTGTTTTTCAAATGTGGATGAAGATGAGGAATATTTGTATGATGCACTGTTTTATGTTTTATAACTACTTTAGGATATAGTAGGTTTTGCTCAACATGTATCCATTGAAGTATTTTACTTTCCAATAAAAACATTTCATTAATGCATAGTTTCCACTCCTTGCTCCAATTCGGCTTTACAACAAAGTTATTTAATAAATGCCTGATTTTTTGTGTTAGGCCTATAATAACCTGATGTGTACCGTGCACTGTTTCAAATACTTTATAATCAAGGCAGCTTCCATTAATATTTTCTGTTCCGTGATAACTTTTTTTAATGCAGGGAAAAACGATACCGGATTCTTTTAAGAACAGGTGCTTTAATTCGTCTTGCAATTTCCTGAACAATAATTGCGTAAGTTCAGATACAGATAAAGGCAATTCTTTAATGTATGGGTGCAGCACAAAATATTTTTCAATATTGGCGCAACACAACATTATCTCTGGCTGATACTCCATCTGAATCAGATTACACAAACCTTCAGGAGTTAAGGCATCTTGAGAATAATTGTCCAATCTATTAAGGTACATATTCACCTATTTCTTGCAAGATAGTTGAGAGACCTTTTTTTTTACATGATGTTACTCAAGCAATAATATGATTTTTATCATATTAAACAGCTTGATTTTAATCAAAAAAAACGCCGGAAAATATTATTTAATCCTGCAAATTTGCGGTACGTATTAGTTTTTTCTGGTTGATGATTTTTATTTTTTTACCATCTAACTCAACCATATTGTCTTTCTTAAATTCTGATAATAAACGTATTGTAGACTCTGTGGCAGTGCCAACCAAATTAGCTATTTCTTCTCTTGATAATCTTACATTTAATGTAATTCCGTCTTCTTCAAAACCGTAAGTTTCTTTAATAAAAAGCAATGTTTCTGCTAATCTTTCGCGTACCGGTTTTTGAGCTAAATGAGTTAATTTCATTTCGGTTTTATGCAGCTCATCGCTCAACAATTTCATCATCTCAAAAGCTAATGCTGCATCGCTCTTTAAAACATTGGCAAATAATTCTTTCGGTATAAAACAAACCTGTGTATCTTCTAATGCAACAGCACTGGCACTGTATCTGTCTCCGCTTAATAAAGCCCTGTAGCCAATAACATCTCCGCCTTTTAGCAAACGTATGATTTGCTCTTTACCATCATCGCCCAAATGAGCCAATTTAACTTTTCCGCTATTAATACAGTAAACGCCAAAAGGGTGTGATCCTTCGTTAAAAAGTGTTTGTCCTTTTTTGTAGGTATTACATACTTTCTGGGTATTTATCTCATCCAAAAATTCGTGTTTTGCTTTGCACAATACAGACGTAAATCTTTGCTCACAATATTGACACATTGTTGAAACATCGTGTGTATGACTAACATTGACCATAATAAGCAAAGATAATTGAACTAAACGTTTGTATGTTATGAAATTGCATTTAAAAGTAGATAAATTTTATAGAAGATAATAACGGAAAAGGGTGAAATAAAAAAAAGAAGCAGGTTTTGCTTCTTTTCTAAAAATTATTTGCCGTTGAAAATGTTTTTAATAGAATCGAAAATACCGGAAACCCCGCCTCCGCCGGTAAATTTGCTTAAAATATCCTCAACATTAATTCCGCTACCCTGAGTAAGATGGCCTAAAATGCCATTTAAATCGAAACTGTTGTCGTTAGGATCATTGGTTTTATGCACCAGTTTTTCTAAAACCGACGGGATTAAAGATGCTGCGGTACTATCCGCCTGGCCTGCATTTAATCCGAACTTGTTTACCAAAATATCGGAAAAGTTACTTTGAATATTTTGAGCTATTGTACCGGAGCCTGCATTACCGGCGTTACCAAACATGCCTGCCAGATCACTGAAACTACCCGAACCTACCGCATTTTTTAGCCCGTCGATGATGGAATGCGATGCATCGGCAACAGCTTCATCGTTTCTTTCGTTGGGTATTGCCGGATTATTAATAATGGCAGAACCAGCATGTTCTTTTACCAAATTGATTAAGTTTTCTAACATAAAAATTAATTTAAATTTTCTTAAAAATAAACCTATAAAACTATACTTTACGTTTCCAATTGGTATTGTTCCACTATAAATTGTTGCACATAGGTAGTTATCAAATCAATCCATACGCTTACTTTTACAATCAATGGCTTATTTCAATTTTTCAGACAGTATTAATTTTCTTTCCAAATTAACTTTCAGGAGATTTTGGAACGGATTAAAAGTATATTCCAGTTTTCAAATCAGTAAATTTCTAAAAAAGCCGGTGCAATGGGGTTATCCGGTTTCCGTTTCTTTTGAGCCTACTACATCGTGCAATTTAAGGTGCCCCGAATGCCCCAGTGGATTAAGGCAGTTTACAAGGCCAACTGGCATGTTACAACAAAATTTTTTTAAAAACACGATTGATGATTTACATAAAGAATTAATGTATTTAATTTTTTATTTTCAAGGCGAGCCCTTCTTAAATCCGGATTTTTTAACAATGGTTGCTTATGCTCATTCAAAAGGAATTTATACTGCAACATCTACCAATGCTCATTATTTAACAGATGAAAAAGCCAAACAAACAGTTGAAAGCGGATTAGACAGATTGATTATTTCCATAGACGGAACCACACAGGATGTTTATGAACAATACCGTATAGGCGGCAAATTGGATAAAGTTTTAGAGGGTGCAAAAAATATTGTAAGATGGAAGAAAGAACTAAAAAGTAAAACGCCTTTTATTTTTTTTCAGTTTCTGGTTGTGAAGCCTAATGAACATCAGATTGAAGCAGTAAAAAAACTCGGTGCAGAAATTGGTGTAGACCAGGTACGGTTTAAAACAGCTCAGGTGTACGATTATCAGGCAGACCCCAATCGCCTTATACCATCAAACAATAAATATTCCCGCTATAAAAAAGATAAAAACGGAAGCATTAAAATTAAAAGTGGCTTGCAAAATCATTGTTGGAAGCTATGGCATGCCAATGTAATTACGTGGGACGGAATAGTTGTACCCTGTTGTTTTGATAAAGATGCAACACATCAATTAGGTAACTTAAAAACACAATCTTTTAAAGAAATCTGGCATAATTCAAACTACCGGCAATTTAGAAAAGAATTACTTACCAGCAGAAAGAATATAAACATCTGTGCCAATTGCAGTGAAGGTTTGAGTGTTTGGGAAGATTAAAAATAAAGCTATTATCAGTTTTTTTGCTGACAAATGTCATCTGACCTCTTTATCCTGTGTTTTAACTTTGCTGTATGAGCATTGAAAAGGATATTCATATGACCAAAAGTTTTAGGAGCGAGCATCATAAAGCAATGGTTAATATCCAATTTACAAGCAACTGGATTATTGAGAGAGTAAAATCTTTTGTAGAAAATGCAAATATTACCCCGCAACAGTACAATATTTTACGCATTCTGAGGGGTAGTATTGTTCCTTTATCTACCCTTCAAATCAGGGAAAGAATGTTAGATAAAATGAGCGATACAAGCAGACTGGTTGATAGGCTTGTTAAAAAAGGATTAGCCGAAAAAAAAGTTAGCGCAACTGACAAACGCTTGGTTGATGTAACAATTACCGAAAACGGAATTGAGGTTTTAGAAAGACTGGATGAGAATAATGAGCAATTAGATAGCATTGCACAAAGCCTTACTACAGAAGAAGCTGCTGTAATGAATGGTTTATTAGATAAGTTACGTCACAAATAGCCCCGATGTGAATTAACCGGCTTGTTTTCTGAATTCATCCACATTTATTTTCAAACCAAATACCGTTGATTAACTTCGGTTAATGAAAAAATATTACCTAATCCTTATCGGTTTTTTGAGTTTTTATTTTCCGCCAACCATTTCTGCACAAACTTCCCCGCAATACGAGCTTCGCGGCGTTTGGGTTGCAACAGTTGACAATATTGATTGGCCCAGCAAAAAAGGGCTAAGTGTTAACGAGCAAAAGAAAGAATTTCTTCATATTCTTGATTTACACCAGCGTAACGGAATGAATGCATTATTTGTACAGGTAAGGCCTGCAGGCGATGCATTTTATCCTTCTCAATATGAGCCATGGAGCGAGTTCTTAAATGGCGAGCAAGGCCTGGCCCCTTCTCCGTTTTATGACCCGCTTCAATTTATGATTGAAGAAACACATAAACGGGGAATGGAATTTCATGCATGGCTTAATCCTTATCGTGCAGTATTCAATATCAATAAATCTTCTATCGCTTCAACACATATTACCCAAACACATCCTGAATGGTTTTTAACTTATGGCACCGTTAAATATTTTAATCCCGGTTTAACCGAAGTAAGGCAATATGTTGCAAAAGTGGTAAAAGACTTGGTAACAAGATATAATCTCGATGGTATTCACATGGATGATTATTTCTATCCCTACAGAATTTCCGGTAAAGAATTTCCCGACGAGAAAACATATCAAAACAGCGGAAGTAAATTAAATAAAGAAGATTGGAGAAGAAGTAATTGCGACAGCATTATTCGTTTATTGCACGAGATTATTACAACTAATAATGCAAGAGTAAAATTTGGAATCAGCCCGTTTGGTGTTTGGCGTAATAAAGATAAAGATCCGGAAGGCAGTGAAACCAAAGCCGGGCAGACTAATTACGATGATTTATATGCAGATATTTTGTTATGGTTGAAAAAAGGATGGATTGATTATGTTGCCCCGCAATTATATTGGGAACGTGGTCACAAACTTTGCGATTACGATATTTTATTAAAATGGTGGGGAGAACATGCTTACGGCAAGCAAGTATTTATTGGCCAGGCAGCATACAGGGCCGGAACAACACCTGCATGGAAAAACAAAAGCGAATTGCCTGACCAGGTGAAAGCTTTAAGAAACTATACCACTACACAGGGAAGTATTTATTTCAGCAGCAAATCTTTCGAAAATAACCCGAATGGGTTTAACGATAGTTTACATTTTAATTATTATGCCTTACCTGCTTTAGTGCCGCCAATGGCCTGGATTGATAGCATCCCTCCACCAAAGCCTTTATTCGAAAAACTAAAAAATAACAACTACAGATTAATTTATAAAGGCAATGAAAAGATTAAAGGATTTGCTATATACGCTTTGCCGAAAAATGTAGAAGAAAAAGTTTCACTGGCAACTTTAATTCAAATTATCACTTCGCCAAACAATGCAAATTTTGATAAAAACAATTCTTTAGCCGATAGAGATGATAAGGTATTTATTGCTGCGATAGATTTAAACAATAATGTGAGTGAATGGGTTGAGTTAAAATAAACGATGCCCCATTCACCCATATTTTTTTTATAGCTTACAAGCCCTCTTTAAAGGAAGATAATTTTTTGGCATAATTAATAGAGGAACCCTTTCTACAATAGTGGCCGCATTATCCAAACCAAACGCTTTTTGGTCTGATTGTGCAAATTGTTTTATTGCAAAGTAAGAATCCATAATAAATCCTTCTTTGAACGACAATTCATTTTCTATTGATAAGAATGTTTCAATTACAACGTAAGTAATATCGGCATGAAAATCGTTCTGTTCAAGGCTTTCGTATTTACTTAAAAATTCCAGTTCCTGATTCTTTTTCATTTCCTGCATTACACGTTTAAATAATAAATTAATTCTTGGCTGTACACGGAATCCTAATTTAAAATCAATTCTTATAATCTTATCGTGTAATAATTCGGTAACAGTATATTCCATTTCATAAGGGTTATCTGCCCTGTCAATATGAATAAACCAGTAAATATCTGCACGTTTTGGTTTTCTGTTCATAATAGAATCAACGATTCTTTTTTCAACATCGGCAGTGGTGTCTGCTTTTGTTAGGTAAACCAGGTGTGTTGCGTATTTGGGCAGCTCTTTATCTTCACTTAAATTTCTAAGCATGTTTACATAATCTTTCATCCGCACAAACTGTAAATAACGATTGGTAATTTTTCTGGCTCTGTACCAAATTAACATTACAAAAATTAAGCTGCCTGCGCCGAACAAAAGAAACATCCAGCTTTGTTTAAGCTTTGCAATTTGAGCAATAAAAAATGAAACTTCCACCACAAGAAATATTGACATGATAAAAACAATAACCACGCTACTCCATTTTTTTACATATCGCATATACATGTTCATCAAAGAGCTTGTCATTAACATGGTAATTACAATAGAAAAACCGTAAGCAGCTTCCATGTGCGAACTTTCTCTGAAATATAACATGGTTGCCATACACCCCAACCAAAGAATTGTATTTAAACTCGGAATGTAAATTTGCCCTTTTATATCCGTAGGGAATTTAATGGTTACTCTTGGCCAAAAGTTCATACTGATTGCTTCGCTTATTAGTGTAAACGATCCGCTAATTAAAGCTTGGCTTGCAATAATAGTTGCAGCAGTTGCAATGGTAATTCCGGTTAATAAAAACCAATGTGGCATTAACTCGTAAAATGGGTTTATTGCTGGTGCCAGATAATCGCTGCTTTGTGCAAGCAACCATGCACCCTGCCCCATATAATTAAATATTAAAGCCGTTTTTACAAAGCCCCAGCTTACCTGAATATTTTTTCTGCCGCAATGTCCAAGATCGCTATACAAAGCTTCTGCCCCTGTTGTACAAAGAAATACCGCACCCAACAACCAAAACCCATGCGGATAATCAATTAGCATTCGTATTCCATAATACGGACTGATTGCCTTTAATATTCCCGGGTTTTGAACAATTTGAGTAATACCGAGAAACATGATCATAGAAAACCACACGAGCATAATAGGACCAAAAGAAAAACCCACTATTTTGGTTCCGAAACGCTGTACAAAAAAAAGCACCGAAATAATTCCTATTACAATTCCAACGGTTAATGAGTTACCCGGAACAATAATGTTTTCTAACCCATGCACACCGTGTAAGCCCTCAATCGCAGAAGAAACAGAAATGGGCGGTGTAATTATACCATCTGCCAATAAAGTAGCAGCACCTAAAATAGCCGGTATATACAGCCATTTGGCATAACGCCTTACTAAGGCAAATAGCGAGAAAATTCCACCCTCTCCTTTATTATCCGCTCTTAAGGTTAAAAAAACATACTTAAAGGTTGTTTGCAGTGTGAGGGTCCAGATCACACAAGAAATTCCTCCGTAAACTAATTCCTCTGTAATTTTTCTACCGCCGATAATTGATTTAAAAACGTACAAAGGGGATGTTCCGATATCACCGTAAATGATACCAAGGGTTACAATTAAGCCTCCAACCGATAACTTATTCAGGAGGTTGTGAGACGATTCGGTTGCCATTGTTTGTTGATTTTATGATTAAGTGAAAGCCTACAAAAAATATGTATTACTTGACAACGCTGTTTTCGAAAATGTTGCAGCATTACAACTGGGATGATAATAAACTTGTATCCTATCCGAACCGGCAAATAATTTGCTCATATTCTCTATTTCTATAAAACAAAATGCAGAGATTCATTTCAATTAAAATTGAAAAACTCTGCAACGTTAGGTTTTGGCAAGCAAATTTATAACGCAGTTTTCAGTGTAAACAAAAAAATTTTTAAAAAGGCAGTTTTGGCAACTAACAGCTGTTAGCAAATAAATTTTTTACCAGCATCCGTACATTAACAACAGCAGAACAATAAAGCAAGTAAAATGTTTGCAAATAGTAACTTTGAAAATATGCCAAAAGAATTTCAGCTTCATAAGTTTAATAAGATATACAATGCTTTAAACAAACAGCAACAAAAAGCAGTTGATACTATTGAAGGCCCCGTGATGGTTATTGCCGGGCCCGGTACCGGAAAAACACAAATATTATCTGCACGTATCGGAAAGATTTTATTAAATACCGATACCGCACCGCAAAATATTCTTTGCCTAACCTATACCGATGCAGGCACCGTTGCCATGCGTAAACGATTGTTCGATTTTATTGGAAGCGATGCTTATAAAGTGAACATTTATACTTATCATGCTTTTTGCAACGATATTATTCAGGAGAATCTTTCTTTGTTCGAAAAAACAGCATTAGACCCAATCTCTGATTTAGAAAGAATTGAATTGCTGAAGCAATTGATTGACCAATTCCCTAAAAATCATCCTTTAAAAAGATACAGAGGCGATGTTTATTTCGAAATAAAAAACTTACAGGTTTTATTTAGCAATATGAAACGCGAAGGATGGACACCACAATTCATTAATGAAAAAATTGACGAATACATTACCAGTCTCCCTTTACGAGACGAATACATTGCCAAACGAGCCACAAAAGAATTTAAAAAAGGTGATACCAGAATTGACAAGATAGATGCCGAAAAAGAAAAAATGGATAAACTGCGTGCCGCAGCCAATGAATTTAACACATACAATGAAATGATGCGGAGCCGTAACCGGTACGACTTTGACGATATGATTAACTGGGTAATTAAAGCATTTGCCGAAAATAAAATGCTACTTACAAAATACCAAGAACAGTTTCTTTATATTTTGGTGGATGAATATCAGGATACCAGCGGAACACAAAACCGTTTGGTTGAGTTATTAATCAATTATTGGGATACGCCTAATATTTTTGTTGTGGGTGATGATGACCAAAGCATCTATCGTTTTCAGGGAGCGAACATTGAGAATATGTTAAACTTTGCCTCTAATTATCAAAAAGATTTACTCACAGTTGTACTCACCAATAATTATCGTTCCACACAATCTATTCTCGATATATCAAAAACAATCATTGATAAAAATGAAGAACGTTTGGTAAAACAATTACCGGGATTAAGTAAAGATTTGATTTCGTCTAACCAACAACTAAACCATTTAATTAATAAACCTGTTTTAAAAGAATACGAGTCGCAACATCAGGAAATGATTGACGTGGTGTTACAAGTTGAACAATTATTACAACAAGGCATAAGCCCAGGAAACATTGGCATTATTTATAAAGAAAATAAATACGGTGAAGAACTTGCACAATATTTTAAGCTGAAAGAAATTCCGGTTTACAGTAAACGCAGTTTAAACATTTTAGAAATTCCACTGGCAAAAAAAATAATTTTATTTTTTAAATATTTAGCAGCAGAGCATGATATTTCTTTTGGCGGCGATGAGATGCTGTTTGAAATTTTGCATTTCGATTGGTTTAAAATCCCGCCGATAGAAATTGCCAAATTAAGTGTTGAAGTTGCCAACAGGCAATTTAGCGAAAATAAAATTTCATTACGCCAACTCCTTCATCAAACCATCACTACACCGGTAAAAGATTTGTTTAGCCAGGGTGCAAACCCGGGTTTAATACAAGCCGGAACAGTAATTGAAAAATTAATTGCAGATACGCCTAATGTTACGTTGCAAACCTTATTTGAAAACATTATCAGAAAAGCGGGTGTATTATCGTTTATTATGCAAAGTGCAGATAAACATTGGCTTTTGCAGGTATTAACAGGGTTATTTGATTTTGTGAAAGAAGAAACACGCCGCAACCCTTCCATTAGTTTACAGGAATTGGTAAACATAATTGAGTTGATGGAAAAAGAACCCATTTCATTGCCCTTAAATCAAGTCAGCGGTAACGATAAAAGTGTTAACCTGTTAACGGCTCACGGCTCAAAAGGATTAGAATTTCAATATATTTTTCTTGTAGGATGCAATGCTGCCAACTGGGAAAAGAAAAGAAAACCCGGTAGTGGTTTTTCATTTCCTGATACCATGTTTTCATCTGCTGTTAAACATAAAGACGAAGAAGAATTACGTCGTTTATTTTATGTAGCATTAACCAGAGCGGAACAACATTTACAAATTTCTTACAGTAGGTTTAAGGATGACGGGAAAGAGCTTGAACCATCAATGTTTATAGCAGAAATACAGGAACAACATCAATTACCAACAGAAAAAATATTTATCGAAAAAGAAATATTATCTAATTTCAGAATTTTGCAATTTACCGAAAAAGCTTCCCCGGAAATTGAAAAAACCGAAGCAGATTTCATCAATAGAATTTTAGAAAAATTCGTGATGAACGTAACGGCATTAAACAACTATTTAAAATGCCCGTTACAATTTTACTATTCTAATTTAATCCGTGTTCCTTCAGGAAAATCAGAGGCAACGGAATTTGGGTCTGCCGTACATTTTGCATTGGAAAAATTGTTTAAAAAAATGCAGGATAACAATAATCTGTTTTCACCCAAAGAAGATTTTATTAAAGACTTTGAATGGTACATGCATCGCCACAGAGAAAATTTTACCAAAGAACAGTTTAACAGACGAATGGAATATGGTAACGAAATACTGAGCAATTATTACGGCAATTATGTTCACTTGTTTAATAAAGTGGTAACTGTTGAAAGAAGCATACGAAATGTAGTGGTTAAAAATGTTCCGCTAAAAGGCAAATTGGATAAGATTGAATTTGATGGAAAAAATGCAAATGTGGTTGACTATAAAACCGGCGATATAGAAAAAGCAAAAGAAAAATTGTTACCGCCAAATGAAAAAGAACCAAATGGCGGAGATTATTGGAGACAAGCCGTTTTTTATAAAATTTTGGTAGATAATTACGAACAGAAAGACTGGAAAGTAATCAGTACCGAATTTGATTTTATTGAACCCGATAAAAAGAAAAATTATCGCAAAGAAAAAGTGTTGATTTTACCGGAAGATATTGCCACCGTTACACAACAAATTACAACGGTTTGGGAAAAAATTCAGAGCAAAAAATTTTATAAAGGTTGCGGAAAAAAAGAATGCCATTGGTGCAATTTTGTAAAAACAAACAATATGGATATTGCCATTCATGAATTGGATGAAGAAAGCCCGGAAGAATAGATTTTATAAGTTTCTTACAATTTTTATGGAATTTGCCCCCGCTAAAGCCATTAAGTTTGCACAGAATTTTAATTGAATGAAAAAACTGATTATACTTATTAACTGTATTTTGTTTGTTACAGCCTACACAACTTTTAACAGTTCGTGTGCAGTAATTGTTCCGCCGGGTGGTGGCCCGAAAGATACACTGCCGCCGAGATTAGTTGCAGCCTTACCAAAAGATTCTTCACTAAATGTAACAACCAATAAAATTATTTTAAGCTTCGATGAATTTGTTGAAGTAAAAGATGTTCAGCAAAATGTAATTGTTTCCCCCAACCCAAAATCATTACCCGTTATAGATTATAAACTGCATAGCGTAATGATTAAATTAAAAGATAGTTTAGAACCCAATACAACTTACTCTATTAATTTTGGCAACAGCATTAAAGATGTTAACGAAGGCAATGTTGCCAAAGGATTAACCTACACTTTCTCTACCGGAAAATATATTGATAGTGGTGTATTTCACGGCCAGGTAATCCTTGCAGAAACCGGAAAATTCGATTCTACTTTAATTGTGGTTTTACATCAAAATTTGGAAGACAGTGCAATTGAAAAAAACAGCCCACGTTATTTTGCAAGAGTAGATGCTAAAGGCAACTTCAATTTCAGAAATTTACCCGCAGGAAAATTTAAAGCTTATGTTGTACCTGATGATTTTACAAAAAAGTACGATGACAGTACCAAAATGTTTGCATTTTTAGATAGCCCGGTTGTTGTATCTGCTTCAACAGCTGCAGTATCTTTTTATGCGTATGAAGAACAGAAAAGAAAAGAAGACAGCAAAAAAAATGCACCCCCTGCTGTAGCTACTCCTCCAAAAAATGCAAAAGTTGATAAGCAACTGAAATTTATGGTATCGCTCGATAACGGCAAGCAGGATTTATTAAATAAACTTATCCTTCAATTCAACAGAAAATTAAAATCTGTTGTTACAGGTAAGTTTGTTTTGTGCGATACATTTTACCGTCCGTTAGAAAATTTTATGTTTACCGGCGATACGAGTGCAACAAAAATCATACTCACTTATAATTGGAAAGAAGATACAAAATATAAATTGCTTATTGCAAAAGATGCAGTTGCAGATACTGCGGGTATAACACTTTCAAAAGCAGATACTATTAGTTTTACAACCAAAAGAGAAAGCGAATATGGCAGCATAAAACTCAGATTCCCGAATGTTGATACAACAAAAAACCCTGTTTTAATATTACTAAACGGAGATAAAATTTCAGAATCATTTGTTATCAATCAAAAACAACTTTCTTTCAAACTATTTCCGCCGGGAGATTATGAGTTAAGGGTTCTATTTGATAGAAATAAAAATAAAAAATGGGATACCGGTAATTTTAAAAATAAAATTCAACCCGAAATAGTAAAAGACCTGAAGAAAAAAATTAACGTAAAAGCAGATTGGGATAATGAATTTGATATAAACTTTTAACCGCACTTAATTATACATTTGTTTACATGCAATTACCATCTTCTTTATTAGAAAAAGCTGTTGCCGAATTTTCGAAACTTCCGGGTATTGGCAAAAAAACCGCATTGAGGCTGGTATTGCATCTATTAAAACAAGATGTAAATGAAGTACAATATTTTGGCGAAACAATTGCCAAAATGAGAAGAGACATAAAATTTTGTCAACGTTGCCATAACATTAGCGATGGGGATATCTGCAGCATTTGCGCCAATAGCATGCGTAATCAAAACATAATTTGTGTTGTTGAAAACATACGCGATGTTATTGCTATTGAAAGTACACAACAGTTTAACGGAGTATACCATGTTCTGGGCGGAATTATTTCTCCATTAGATGGTATTGGCCCGGATCAGTTGAACATCGAGTCATTAATTTATCGTATCCAAAAAGAAGAAATCGAAGAGTTGATTTTCGCATTAAACCCAAATATCCAAGGCGATACAACCATTTATTATATCCAAAAAAAGATGGCTCATCTTTCCTGCAAAATTACTACAATTGCCCGTGGCATCGCTTTTGGCGGCGAATTGGAATATGCAGATGAGATGACTTTGGCAAGAAGTTTAACCAACAGGCTACCTGTTCAACAATATGTAAAATAACGTGAGTTAGAAATAAGGAAATAGTTATAAAATTCAAAATTTCTTTGCGTTCTTCGTGCTTTTGTGGTTTTATTTTTTCTCCACAGAAACACAAAGTTTACTAAGAGAGACTAATCTTTATCTTTTTTATTTATTCCTTTTTGTGGAATCTGCTTATCTCGAAACTTACGTTAAAATAAATTGTTTTGTATGAAGAAGAAAAGCATTGCATCTGTTTCGGCAATAATCATCTTAGCAGCTACCTGCATTGGTTATTTTATGTTGAATACACCTTCCGAAGTACAAAGAAATTTACAGAACGAAAAAGGAATTGCCATTTCTGCAAAAGCAATCGTAAAAGAATTTCAAAATAACGAAGCCACAGCCAACACAAAATATTTAAATAAAGTTGTTGAAATTAGTGGCGATGTTACAGATGTTAACACAGATAAAACAGGAAATTTTACCATAACATTAAAAAGCGATGATTCATTGTCTCATGTATTCTTCACTTTAAAACCCGGAAACGAACAACCCAAAACAGGTACAACCATTACCATCAAAGGCATCTGCACAGGTTTTTTAATCGATGTTGTAATTAACGAAGCCATTATAGTAAAATAAGTTTTTTCGTTTATAGCAAATTTCAATTTCTTTCAAAAGCTTTGCGAACAGTAAAGCGTTTTATTTTTACATAAAACTGAATTTTATGTTTTTCAAACTAATCAAAGATCTTCCCTGGATGTTTGCAGTAGCCGCAGTTATCTGGATTATTGTTTTAATCATCTTCATCAACAATACAAAAAAGAAAGAATCTGCTTTTTTAAAAAAATGTAAAAACACTTTCGTTGCTATTTTAACGGCATTAGTTTTAACAGTTATTGATATTTGGTTCTTTGTTCAATACATTCCAACGCATTTCAGAAAAACAGAAACAGTTCAAACACCTGCCTTGTCTGAAAAAGAAATAGCCAACGAATTACAAACTACAACAGATACATCAACAAAAGCAACTGCTCCGGTAAAATCTAAAGACACCGTCGCAGCAAAAAAAACAGCAGAAATAAAACCTGTTGCAAAAATTTATACCACCAATAAAGCAAGTGTTCGCTTTTTCAGCAACGGATCAGAAGATATTGAAGCCACCAACAGCAATACCGTTAGTGCTTTAAATGATAAAACCGGCGATTTACGTTTTGTAGCACTAATTAAAGGTTTTCATTTCGAAAACGAATTAATGCAAGACCATTTTAACAGTGCAGATTATATGAACAGTGATGCTTTTCCTAAAAGCGAATTTAAAGGCAGCATCACCAATATCTCTGCAGTTAATTTTACTAAAGACGGAACCTATAATATTACTGCAAACGGCAACCTTACCATTCATGGCATAACAAAAAAACAAACTGTGCAAGGCACTCTAACTATTGCTAATGGCAAAGTAAATGCAAAAAGTATCTTTAAAATTAAACGAATGGATTATGGCATTACCACAGACGAGATTGCTGATGTGCTCGAAATAACAGTAACCGCAACATTCAATTAAACTATAATCTTTTTTGAAAATCAATCCCCGCCTGTTAAATTTGCAATTCAGCAGGCGGATTTGTTTATTGTTCGGCCCACAGAACTAATAAACGTTTTGAAACATCTTTCACTTCAATGCGTTTTAGCTTTTGTTACCGGCTACAGTGCTGCCATCAACATCGTTGCGTCGCACACTTAAACAGCAAAGCAATACTCATCTTGCCAAAAAAAACAATAAATGAGTAAAATACAAGATTTATTAAAAGAAAAAATATTGGTGATAGATGGTGCAATGGGTACCATGATTCAACGCCATAAGTTGCAGGAAGAAGATTATCGTGGCGAACGTTTTAAAAATTGGCATTGCGATGTTAAAGGCAATAACGATTTGTTGTGCATTACACAACCGCGAATCATTATCGATATTCATAAACAATATTTAGCCGCAGGTGCAAACATTATTGAAACAAACACATTTAGTTCACAACGTATTTCCATGGCCGATTATCAAATGGAAGAACTGAGTTATGAGTTAAATGTGGCTGCGGCAAAATGTGTGAGAACGGCTATTGAAGAGTTTTCTGTCGACAGTGGATTGTCGACTGTCGACCGTTTCGCCGCAGGCTCCATCGGACCATTAAATAAAACATTATCTCTTTCACCCGATGTAAATAATCCTGGCTATCGTGCCTTAACTTTCGACGAAGCTGTTGATGCCTATTACGAACAGGTAAAAGGTTTAGTTGATGGTGGTGTAGATTTAATTTTAATTGAAACTATTTTCGACACACTCAATGCCAAAGCTGCCATCTTCGCAACAAAAAAGTATTTCAGGGATAATAATAAAGAAGAATTGCCGATTATGATTTCGGGTACCATTACCGATGCAAGCGGCAGAACTTTGAGTGGCCAAACATTAGAAGCTTTTTATACTTCATTAACACATGCAAAGCCTTTAAGCATTGGTTTAAACTGTGCTTTAGGTGCATCTGAAATGAGACCGCATATTGAAGAGCTTTCTCAAATTGCAGCTTGTTATACATCTGCCTATCCTAATGCAGGTTTACCCAATGCAATGGGCGAATATGATGAACATCCAAGCGATACTGCACATTTTATTGAAGAGTGGGCAAAAGAAGGTTTTGTAAATATTGTGGGCGGGTGTTGCGGCACAACACCGGATCATATTAAACACATTGCAGCGCATGTAAAAAATATTAAACCGAGAGAATTACCGGTGTTGGAAAAGGAGTTGATGTAACCACAAAGTACACAAAGATTTTCACTAAGAACACTAAGTATGACTGAAAACGAATTATCTAAAATTGTTTTTGATGCAGGCCTCAAAGTTCATAGAACTTTAGGACCCGGTTTATTAGAAAGTGCTTATGAAGAATGCCTTTATTATGAATTGCTAAAAGCAAATTTAAAAATTGATAAACAAAAAGCTTTGCCTTTAATTTATGAAGAAGTAAAATTAGATGCAGGTTATAGAGTAGATTTTTTAATTGAAAACAAATTAATTGTAGAAATTAAATCTGTTGAAGCATTAAATGATATTCATTTGGCGCAAGTATTAACCTATTTAAAACTATCCAATTGTAAATTAGGCTTATTAATAAATTTCAATACATTATTATTTAAAGATGGCATAAAGAGAATCATCAATGGCTCTTTGTGAACCTTGTGAAATCTTTGTGTGCCTTGTGGTAAAATAAAATTATGATCACTATCAAACCATATTTAAGATTAAGCGGATTAGAACCTTTGGTTGTTCGCCCCGAAACAAATTTTGTAAACGTTGGCGAACGTACCAATGTAACGGGTTCTAAAAAATTTGCTCGGCTTATCAAAGAAAACAAATACGAAGAAGCTTTATCCGTTGCACGCCAGCAAGTGGAAAGCGGTGCTCAGGTAATTGACGTAAATATGGATGATGCATTGTTAGATGGCGTTCAGGCAATGACTACTTTTTTAAACCTTCTTCAAAGCGAACCTGATATTGCAAAGATTCCGGTGATGATCGATTCATCAAAATTCGAAATCATTGAGGCCGGTTTAAAATGTGTGCAAGGCAAGTGTATTGTAAATTCTATCTCCATGAAAGAAGGAGAAGAAAAATTTATCCAGCATGCCATCACTTGCCAGGCTTATGGTGCAGCCGTTATTGTAATGGCTTTTGATGAAGACGGGCAAGCAGATACTCAACAACGGAAAATAGATATTTGCCACAGAGCTTATAAAATTTTAACAGAAAAAGTTGGCTATGCTCCGCAGGATATAATTTTCGATCCGAATATTTTCGCTATTGCCACCGGCATGGAAGAACATAATAATTACGGTGTTGATTTTATAGAAGCTATTAAAGAAATTAAAAAATTAATGCCGCTAACTAAAATAAGTGGCGGTGTAAGTAATTTATCTTTTTCGTTTCGTGGCAACGATCATGTTCGTGAAGCAATGCATGCCGTGTTTTTATATCATGCCATTAAAGCAGGTATGGATATGGGTATTGTAAATGCGGGACAATTAGCTGTATACGATGAAATTGAACCGCAGTTAAGAAACTTATGCGAAGATGTAATTCTCAACAGAAATAATGCAAATAACGAAGCCACAGAAAAATTAATTGCCTTTGCCGAAACCGTAAAAGCAAAAGGGAAAGTAGAAATTAAAGATGAAGCGTGGAGAAAAACTTCTGTTGAAGAACGTTTAAAACATGCACTGGTAAACGGTATCACAGAATATATTGAATCAGATACGGAAGAAGCAAGGCAAAAATATCCTAAGCCATTAGACGTAATTGAAGGCCCTTTAATGGCCGGAATGAATGTAGTGGGCGATTTATTTGGTGCAGGAAAAATGTTTCTACCGCAAGTGGTAAAAAGTGCCAGAGTAATGAAAAAAAGTGTGGCTGTTCTTACACCGTTTATTGAACAGGAAAAAGAAGATCGTAAACAAGCACATATTACGGCAGGCACTGTTAATGAAGAAACAGCAGGGGCTGCAAAAATTTTATTGGCAACCGTAAAAGGCGATGTGCATGATATTGGTAAAAATATTGTTGGTGTTGTGTTGGGTTGTAACGGTTATGATATTGTTGATTTAGGTGTGATGGTTCCGGCAGATAAAATTTTAGACGCTGCCATAAAAGAGAAAGCGGATATTATTGGATTGAGCGGATTGATTACACCATCATTAGACGAGATGGTGCACATTGCGAAAGAAATGAAACGCCGCAATATGCAGCAACCATTGTTAATTGGCGGTGCTACAACTTCTCGTATGCATACGGCTGTAAAAATTGCACCGGAATATAATAACGGGGTGGTATATGTTTTAGATGCAAGCCGCAGTGTAACTGTTGCAGGTTCTTTATTAAGCAAAGAACAGAAATCTGATTTTCTAAAAAACACTTACACAGAATACATAAAACTGAAAGAAGGTTTTGATAACAAGAAGAGTATTAAAAATTATATTTCGTATGAAGATGCAGTAAACAACAAAGTAAAAATCGATTGGAATAATTACACACCGCCTGTGCCATCTTTTACCGGAATAAAAATATTGAGTGATGTTGATTTGAATGAATTGAGAAATTATATTGATTGGAAACCATTCTTTATTGCATGGGAAATGCATGGCAATTTTCCTGAAATATTGAGTGATGATATTGTTGGAAAAGAAGCTACCAAATTATACAACGATGCCAATGAATTATTAGATAAACTGATTGCTGAAAAATGGCTGCAGGCAAAAGGTGTACTGGGTTTCTGGGAAGCCATAAGTAAAGATGATGAGGTGGAAGTGAAAAATGAAAAGCAAAATGTGAAACTGGAATTTCTACGTCAGCAAATACAAAAAGCAAAAGAACAACCTAATTTAAGTTTAGCTGATTTTATTAAACCGGTTTCTTCTGACTCCCAAGTTTCGGCCCCCGACTTTCTTGGTGCATTTGCTGTTTCTATTCATGGCATTGAAAAACATATCAAAGCTTTTGAAGCCAATCATGATGATTATAATAAAATCATGTTGCAAGCTTTGGCTGACAGATTTGCCGAGGCTTTTGCAGAATGGCTGCATTTAAAAGTGAGAAAAGAATATTGGGGTTATGCAAAAGATGAACAATTAAATAGTGATGATTTAATTAAAGAAAAATATTCAGGTATTCGTCCGGCACCGGGTTATCCTGCTTGCCCGGATCATACCGAAAAATATAAATTATTCGATTTGCTGAAAGCCACTGATAATGCGGGTATTCAGCTAACCGAAAGTTTGGCAATGTATCCGGCAGCAAGTGTTTGCGGCTGGTATTTCAGTCATCCGCAAAGTCAATATTTTGGTGTTGGAAAAATTGGAAGAGATCAATTGGAAGATTATGCCAAAAGAAAGAAAATGAGCTATGATGAAGTTGAAAAATGGTTGAGGCAGAATATGGAATAGAATTGTTGCAGCCGAAGTGTGCGACGCAACGGCAGTTTCATGCTTATTCTATTGTTTGATCCTAAATTCAAAAAAACTGGCAGTCATATTTGTATAATCATGTTCGGGATGTTCATTGGTTTCGTCTTCACTTACATCACCATCGGCGATAGGAATTTCTTTTACCAATTCAAAACCTGTATTCGCCATCATCGTTAAGAAATCGGGCTTTAACATAAATGGCAGCTTACAATTTTTTTCTTTGGGTGCTTCTTTCTTAAAAAAGGTTTCCAGGATGTAAAGGCTGGCATTGTTTCGCATAATCCTTTTCACATCAAACATCATTTTTTCTTTGTATGCAAATTCATGAACAGATAATGCAATGAGTACCTTATTAAAAAAATGGTCTTTAAATTTTGTACTTGTTTTGCTACCCTCAAAAAATTTAAACGAATGTATGTCTACTACGGAACAAGATTTTTTTATATCGCTTTTATAAAAAAGTTTAGGGAAAGGAGGAATTAAAATATCTTCTTCGTAGAAAGTTACATCGGGCAGGTAATTTCCTAATCTTATCATGGTGTAACCAAAACCACTTCCTATATCTGCCAATGTATCGCCTTTATGCAAATTTAAATAAGATGCGATCTTAACATAAAATGTGTCCTTTGAAGATTCCGGGCAAAATGTTTTTTTATCCTGAGCAGATACACATGAAATAAAAAAAACTAAAAGAGTAACACTAATAAATTTCATCATTTAATTATCTTTTTTCCAGCAACCACCATAATCTTCTGCGTGGTTTAACGGTGTAATTTTCTTTTACATATTTTTGAATATGCAAAATGGCATTATCAAAATCTTCGGTTAATAAAACCAAATCCAGATCTTCTTTGGATATAGTTCCTTTGTTTGCCATCAAATGCATATAATCCATCAACGGTTGAAAATATTTAATGCCGAATAATACAATTGGGAAACGTGTAATGCTTTTTGTTTGCACTAAAGTTAGTGTTTCAAAAAACTCGTCCATTGTGCCAAATCCGCCGGGCATAATAATAAATGCATACGAATATTTTACCAGCACCACTTTACGTGTAAAAAAATGATCGAAAGTAATTGTTTTGTGCACATACGGATTGGGTTTCTGCTCAAAAGGTAACTTAATATTGCAACCCACCGATATCCCGCCGGCTTCAAAAGCACCTTTATTGGCAGCTTCCATTACACCGGGACCACCACCGGTTAAAGTTGTAAAACCCAATTGTGCAATACGTTTGCCCATTTCAACCGCTTCTAAATAATGCGGATGATGCTCATCAAACCGGGCACTACCAAATACTGTAACGCACGGTCCTACAAAATGTAATGTTCTAAATGCATTTATAAATTCCCGGAAAACCCGGAAAGCAAAACCCAATTCGTACATACGCGGTTTAGGGCCATCTAAATAAACAGGTTCTTTTGCCGGAATTATTCTTTCAATTTTTTTTTGCTTATTCTTCATATTTCTTCATTACAACGCATGAATGTAAATAATAATCATTTATAAAATTCAAAATTTATAGAACCGATTTGCAATCGTATTTTTGCAACTAATATCTTTCACAAATCAACATTACAATGAAGAACAGAATTAGTGCAATTGTTTTATCAGTAACAGCTATTTTATTTTTATGCAGCATTGCCAATGCACAAGCACCAAAGAAAAAATCTACCAGAAAAAATGAAATATATTTTTCATGGGGTTATAATAAAGAATGGTATACACATAGTACCGTTCGCATTATGCAAGATCAGTTAGGTAACAATTATAAAATTGAAAACATCAGGGCACACGATCATGTTGGTTGGAATGAAGGCATCTTCAGCATTCCGCTTTCCATTCCTCAATATAATTATCGTATTGGCTTTTATAACAACAAAAAAAATATTGGTTTCGAAATTAATTTCGATCATACCAAGTTTATCATCGCCGACCAAAATGCCCACATTGTTGGAACGGTTAACAACAGGCAAGTTGATACAACAGTACATTTCAGCGATAACGAAACTGCAAACAGCGCATCTACTTTTTATTATTACTTAAATAATGGTGCCAATTTTTTATTATTTAATGTGGTTAAAAAATGGCATTTAGCAGCATGCAAAAGCGAAAAAGTGAAATTAGATTTATTGGGTAAAGCAGGCATTGGTCCGTTAGTTCCGCATGTAGAAAATATGTTGTTCGGCAGAAAGAACGATCCGCATTTTCAAATTGGGGGATGGAATGTTGGTGCTGAAGCTGCACTGCGGGCCACTTTCTTTAAAACATTTTATCTTGAATTTTGTAACAAGTTGGATTATGCGAGTTACAGCGGCTTACGTTTAAATCCCGGAACTGCAAGACAAATGTTTGGCACTTATGAACTCATTTTAAATTTAGGTTTTGTAATCCCGTCGGGTAAACATATCAATTAAATTTTTTGTTATCAGTTATAGAATAACTATTAAACTTTTGTTGCGTCGCACACTTGTACAACACAATAACAATCAACAAATCAATCTTTATGAAAATCATATCATACAACACTAACGGCATAAGAGCTGCATTTAAAAAAGGTTTCATAGATTGGTTAAAAACAGATCCAGCAGATATTATTTGCATACAGGAAACCAAAGCACAAAAAGAAGATGCAGATTATGCAGCCATCGAAGCATTGGGGTTTAATACTTATTGGTTCTCTGCACAAAAAAAGGGATACAGCGGTGTTGCCGTATTTACTAAAATAAAACCAGACGGTATAGTGTATGGTCATCAAAACGAACAAAGTGATTTTGAAGGAAGGGTAATTCGTTTAGATTTTGGAAACATAACTTTAATCAATGCCTATTTCCCGTCGGGCACAAGCGGCGATGAAAGACAAACTTATAAATACAAATGGCTGGATGAGATGTTTGATTATGTAAACGATTTAAGAAAAACCAGACCGCAAATAATCTTAACCGGCGATTATAATATTGCACATACCGAAATGGATATTCATGATCCCAAAGGCAATAAAAATTCATCCGGGTTTTTACCTGAAGAAAGGGCATGGATGAGCAAATTTTTATCCAACGGATTTATAGATACATTCCGTTTCATCAATCCCGAAACAAAGGGTGCGTATAGTTGGTGGAGCCAGCGTTTCCCCAGTGTTCGCTTACAAAATAAAGGCTGGCGTATAGATTATATCTGCGTTACAGAAAATTTAAAAGACAAGATAATTGATGCCAAAATTTTTCCCGATGCCAAGCACAGCGACCACTGCCCTATTTATGTTGAGTTAAAAAACTAATTCATGATTATTTACAATATCACCACCAAAGTGGATTCAAGCATCAACGAGCAATGGAAAGCCTGGATGCAGCAAGAACATATTCCGGATATTATGAAAACCAACTGTTTTACCAAATGGCAGTTTGTTAAAATACTTGATATTGATGAAACTGATGGTGTTACTTATGCATTGCAATTATATGCCGAGTCTAAAAGCGATTATAACAGATATATAGAAATTTATGCACCCGCTTTACGTAAACTTGCAAACGACAAATGGGGTAATCTTTTCATCGGTTTTCGCACTTTAATGCAGGTTGTGCATTAAGTGTGGATACTTTTAGAAGATAATTTTGTCAATCAAAAATCTTCACTATATTCCTTTAAAACCCTTACAGGCTGCGGATTTCAGCCTTTATCTTCTAAAACCCTTTGCCAGTAAGCATTTCAGCGATTTAGTAAATAGCATACAACAATTACTTAAGATTATAAAACTGCTCAAATCCTTTGCCCCAAAGGATTTTAACCTGCTAAAACGTTTTGTGAAAACTGAAAAAATATTTTGTTGATACATAAAAGCATCTACATTTGTTACCGATAAATAACTCATTAAAATTTCACTTATGAACAAAGCAGAATTGATTGCTAAAATTGCCGAAGATGCCGGTGTTACAAAAACACAAGCTAATGCATCTTTAGATTCTTTTATTGAAGCTGTAACAAAAACTTTAAAAGGTGGTGGTAAAGTAACTTTAGTAGGTTTCGGAACTTTTTCAGTTTCTAAACGTGCTGCTCGTACAGGACGTAATCCTCAAACAGGTGCTACTATTAAAATTAAAGCTAAAAAAGTTGCACGCTTCAAAGCTGGTAAAGAATTAAGTGCAAAGCTCTAATTCGTAACCAACATTAAATTCTTATCCCGTGGCATTGTGCTCACGGGATTTTTTTTATATTTGCCGCTCAACATTGATAAAAAAAATACAATCATGGGCAGAGGCGACAAAAAAACAGCTAAAGGAAAACGTTTTAAAGGTTCTTTTGGTAAAAGCAGACCACACAAAACAACTACTACTGCTAAAAAAGCAGAAGTTAAAGCTTCTTAATACGCGTAGAAGTACAAATTATTGCAAAGTCCTGTTGTATAGCAGGACTTTTTATTTTTTTGTAACCAGCTTCAAAGCCTTGTGCAGCAAAGGTTGCGTCGCACACTTGTACTTTCACTACTATATTAAACTTTCGTTTCACACAAAGCAACTAAGGTTACAAAGAGAACAAAGAAGATTTCTTGTTTAACAAAAAATACACTTTATTGCATTGTTTTCTTTGCCGCTTTGTGTGAAACTGCACAAGTGAGTGACACAAGAGACGATGCCATGAAAACAGAATGCTTACATCAAAATATTATTTTTTCTTGGCAGCCAATTCTTCAATAGCCCGGGCAAACTTGTCTAAATCTTGCAAACGGGTATATACATGCGGCGTTACACGCACACAGCTAATGTTTTCCCAAACAATACCAACGGTATGAATCTTATAATTATTAAACAATGCGTTGTCTAATTCGCCGGGCGTCATGCCATCAACACTAACACCGCAAATAGCGCAAGAATACTCGGGTTTTAACGACGTATGAATTTTTACCTTAGGAATATCTTTTACCTTATTAGCCCAATAATTTTTTAAATATCTAATGCGTTCTTCTTTGCGTTTACTGCCAATTGCCGTTTGAAAATTTACCGCTTCACCAATTCCCTGTTCAATAGGAAAGCTGCGTGTACCAAGGGTTTCGAACTTTCTGATATCTGCACCACGAGGCTTATCGTTACAAACAAGCGGCCATATTTTTTCAATATTTTCTTTTTTAATCCATAACATGCCGCTGCCAATGGGTGCACTTAAAAATTTATGTAAGGAAGTACCGAAATAATCGCAATGCAAATCGGATATTTTATAATCGAGCAAACCAAAACTATGTGCACCATCGCAAACAACTTCAATGCCGTGTTTATGGGCCATATCGGAGATTTTACGAACCGGCATTATTTGTCCAACCCAATTAATAATATGTGTTACATGAATAATTTTTGTTTTGGGTGTAATAGCCTTTTCGTAAGCGTTTACAATTTCATCATCATTCTCAATAGGAAAATTAAAACTGATTTGTGTGTACTCAATGCCTTCGCGTTGCACACGTTGACGCCAGGCATTAATCATATTAGGATAATCTTGCTTGGTGCCAATTACTTCGTCACCAGCTTTCAAGTTCAATCCGAAAATCACTGTATTCAAGGCTTCCGTGGCATTTCTGTTGATGGCAATTTCTTCTGCATTAACACCCGCAAGCTCTGCTAACTTCTGGCGCAAGGGTTCTCTGCCCTGATCTAAAATGCGCCACATAAAATACGATGGACCTTCATTGGTTAATTTATTATAACGTTCAACAGCTTCCTGCACCACTCTTGGCGAAGGGCTAACGCCGCCGTTATTTAAATTAATAATTGCAGGGCTAACCGTATATGCCTGTTGAATTACACTCCAATAATCCTCATCACTTGCAAGTTCTGCAGCTGTTAAATATTGTTTAGATTGATTAGCTTTTTCAATGCTTGCAGCATATAATTCATTAAATAAACTGTTGGCAGAAAAAGCACCGGCTAATAAGCCTACTTGCCGAATAAATTGTCTTCGGTGTTGCATAAGTCTTTGGTTAAAGCAGGAAGATAAAAAAATATCTTTTATGCACCTATATTTGTTGAGAAATTACCAAAGTAATGAAGAAAAAAATTCTGATATTATTATTCACTTTTCATTTTTCATTTTTCACTTTTTTTAATGGAATAGCCCAATGTTCTATTTGCACTAAAACCGCATCGCAACTGGGCGAAGGGCCTGCTAAAGCCTTAAACAGTGCAATAGTTTATTTAATGATTATGCCTTTCGCAATAGTTGGTTTTATTGCTTACAGGTGGTTTAAAAATGAAAGAAAACTAAATTAAGCTTTCTTCTTTTTTGTAATAAACGTAATGTTAGAACCCAGATACAGTCTGCGGTTCATTAATTTGGATATAAAGCTTTTGTTTGATGCAGGATCTTTTCTGCTGTATGTATAATAATCTACAATTTCGAAGTTGCTGTTAGAAAGTAAATATTTAAAGCTTTTAATTGTTGGTTCGTATAAATGATCGGGTGTTCTTGCCGGATCGTTCCAGCAAGAAGAAAATTGCTTCTTCAGTTTTAGCTTATAAAACAAATGTTGCAATCTGTAGCTCAGGCCAAATTTGTTAGGAACATTAATTACCAAAACACCTTCATCAACCAATAATTCATTTGCTTTTGATATCCACGAATTAGGATCAGGAATATGTTCTATCACATGGCTCATGTGAATGAGCGAAAATTTTTCATGTTCAAACTCATCAAACTGTTTAATGTAAACTCTAACGCCGATATTTTTCTCTACAAACGCAGCCATTTGTTCAGAAACATCCAGTCCTATCCGCTTAGGATAATAATTTTCAGCGGCTAACAAAAAAGTGCCCATTGCACTGCCAATGTCCAATACAGATGTTTTATGCGTATCGTATTTAGAAATATAATCTATCTCTTCTTTAAAAGTTTGTAAAGAAGATTCACGAACAGAATTCAAATTTTCAACAGTTAAATTTTCTGCATATTGATAATAAGAACTGTAACAACAATCAATATAATCCTGATCATATTTTGGTCTTGGATTGGTAAATATGAGAGAACATTGGCTGCACTTTACATAAGTGTATTGCAAATCGCTGCCGAATTTTTCATATTCCGAATATTTATCCGAATTACAAACCGGACAATTTACAGTTTCCCATTCTTTTGGGATATAGGCGTTAGTAACCGCATCTCTCATAAGTTAGTTGTTACAGGGTTTTAATAAGTTTGGCAATATATAAAACTATCCTTAATCCAAAGAAATTGAGCAGGTTTTATGGCTTCCATCGCAATACGGAGGATTTTTTGTTTGCTTGCAATTGCACAACCAAACTTCAGCATCTTCTTCGGGCGTAAACTTCAAACTTTTAAATCCGAGTGCTTTTATTTCTTCGGTTGCTTTATGTGCACCGTCGCATAAAGGATTGGTTTCGCTTAATCCGCAAGTACACCAAGAGTACGTTTTTCCTTTTAGCACCTGCACTATTGTTGGCGATGTTTTTGAAATTTTAGGTAAATGCATTTTATAAATATTGTTGAACGAATTGATAGAGATTGAAATTTTTGCTTTCCTGGATTTTATCTTTCAAATCGCCTTTACTAACATTTTTCATCCGATATTGTTGAATGATATGATAGGCTTTTTCTGCAAGCAGATAATATTTTCTATCAGAATTTTCTACGTGATCCAAATGCAAACAAATTTTTTCGAACAATTCTTTTACACCTTGTTTTTGAGATGCGATGGTTTTAACAACAGGAACTTCCGTAACAATTTTTGTTGAATGAGGCATTAACATTAATCGCAAATTTCTTACAAACAAATCTGCATCGGGTCTGTCAGCTTTATTCACTACAAACACGTCGGCTATTTCCATTAAGCCTGCTTTCATCGTTTGTACTTCATCGCCTGCTTCGGGTACAACTATTACCACCGTTGTGTTTGCGAGGCCTGCAATTTCAACTTCACTTTGCCCCACGCCAACTGTTTCAATAATTACATAATCAAACAAAGCAGCTTTCATTATATCTGCAATCTCAATTATTTTAGGATGTAATCCGCCCAAACTTCCTCGTGTTGCCAATGAACGGATAAATACATTGGGATGATTATACCATTCGCTCATTCTAATTCTGTCGCCCAATAATGCACCGAAATTAAATGGTGAAGATGGATCAACACATAGCACACCTACTTTCTTGTCTTGAGCAACAATCTCTGCAATTAACGCATCTGTAATAGTGCTTTTACCGGCACCCGGCGGGCCGGTAATTCCAATAATTTTTGAAGATGATACAGGTAATGCTTTCAATAACTGAAAATAATTTTCATACTCATTTTCAACAAGAGAAATGGTACGGGCTAATGCTTTAATATTGCCTTCTTTAATTTCTTTTAATAATTGATTCCACATCAATTGCTAATGTAACTTGTAAATGCGAATTTAGGTGTATGATAAGACCGCTGTTGAAAAATAATGTACAAATAAGCAGGCAACTTGTATTAATAGTATTGCTGTTTATAAGCTTGTTTATAAGCAGGGCCGCACTTTCTTTACTCACAGCTGTAATGGTTGTACCTGTTTTTTTTTCAACATTTAAAAAAGGAGAAAGCCTGAAAATAGTATCTGCATTAGGGTTGCTGCTATTACCCGTAATCATTTCTTTTTTCTGGAGCAATGATAAAAACGAATGGTGGCAAGCAGTGTTTACAAAACTTTCTTTCGTTACTATTATTATTGGATTGATTCATTGCAAACTTACACAACAACAGATAAAACTAATTGTGTGGTTTTTAAGTGTGGCCATTTTTTTTGCATGTTTATGGAGTATTGGAAATTATGTTTTTTGTTACAACGAAATCAATCAAGCATATTTAGTTGCCAAAATAATGCCTACTCTAATGGATAACGATCATATACATTTTAGTTGGTTGATTGTTTTGGATATGATTTTGTTGAGTGAACAATTATTTCAGTCATCCAATCAATCAGAAAAAAAATATGGCATCGGGTTACTTGTTTTTTTCTTTTTGTATTTGCATTTTCTTGCTGCGAAAACGGGTTTATTAAGTTTATATACAACCATATTTATTCTCATTTTTTATTTTTTACTTTTTTCAAATAAGAAAAAATACGGTACGGCATTATTAGCCTCTGTAATATTAATTGCAATAGCCTGTTATTTTATATTTCCAACTTTAAAAAACAGAGTTCAATATCTTATTTGGGATTTTAAACAATACTCATCAGGAATTTTTTTGCAGGGTTCTTCTGATGGAGGAAGAGTGTTATCTATTTGTTCCGGCATTAACATCACAACCTCCAATCCCATTCTGGGCGTAGGTTTTGGAGATTTGAGATACGAAGTAAATAATTGGTATAATGCACATTCTCCTGCAACAGTAGTTGAAGAAAGATTTATACCGCAAACAGAGTTTTTAGTTTATTCGGCCTCAAGCGGAATAATTGGGTTGATATTTTTTATTGCAGGATTAATTGTTTTGGTAAAAAGTTTGTTTCGAAAAAATTTATTTACAATTTGTTTATTAATTATTTTGTTTTTGCCATTATTTATTGATGATTGCTTCGAAAGCCAATTTGCAGTTGTAATTTTTTCTCTTATATATGGATTAGCGTTAGTAAAAAGAGAAGAATTAAGCATTTGAATTTTTATGCAGTTTTCGCAATTTCGCATATTTGGTCATGGTTTGATAAGCAACAGACGATGCAATAAAAAAACCATCCGTACCATCTAAAAAACCTAATCTGAAAATATATCCGCTGATAAATGCCCACAAAGGATTTATTGCAAGTTTTATCCAAGAACCCTTTTTCCCTTTTTTAAACATTGCTTCTGCCTGAATGGTAGTGTATTTATTGTTTTGAAGAATTACTTCTTCTAAACTGTAGTAACTATAATGCAACATATCTCCATCCAATTTTTTTATGGACGTTCCATTTTGCATTTCTACTTTCTCATGCACATTTTCACCAACCCAACCGCCTTTTGTTTTATTAAACAATCTTAATTTTTTGTCGGGATACCAGGAACCATGTTTAATAAAATGACCGCAAAAGCTGGTACATCGGCTCATAACAAAAGCATCTGCAGAAAAGCCTGATTGTTTTTCTGCCAATATACTTTTTTTCAGATCATCGCTTAATGTCTCATCCGCATCCATACTTAAAACAAAATCGTTCGTTGCATAGCTTAAGGCTTTATTTTTTTGGTCTGTATAACCTAAAAATTTTTGTTGATAAAATTGTGCATCATATTGTTTACAAAAATCCTCGGTTTTATCTGTAGAGAAAGAATCTAAAACTATTATTTCATCAGCAATTGTTTGTATGTTTTCCAAACATCTGCCAATGTTTTTTTCTTCATTAAATGTGATGATAACAACAGATAATTTCATAACCGTAATTAAACAATCTTATAATTTTTATAATCAAACAAACGAATACCTGTTTGCTTTTCGAACCAATATAGAAACCTTTTTTTCAACGACATTTTTTTTTGAGTTACGTCCAAATCAATATTCCAGTTTTGTGCTTCAACTCTTTTAAGCATAACTGCCGGGTGTGTTCCGGTAAATTTATCAATTGAATCAAAATCATTGTAATTAAACAATGCTGCTCTTAATTCTGATGCATTATCATCATGCCAAAGCTTATTCAGGTTCTTTATTTTTTCTTTCATCTTGGCAGGATTTTTCACCCACCCGTAATGATAGATATATGCATCAATTAATTTTACATGCAGTTTTTTATTGTTCTTCCTAAACCCTTGTGCATCTCTGTACGATTGAATGCTTTTATCGTTTTTAATCAAGCGAATTTCTCTGTGATACCATTTTCTGCTATCACCCACATAATTGTAACTGCCATAAAAATGAGTGTATTTAAAAAGTAATCCATCTACTTTTTTATCATTCAAATATTTTTCCGCTGCAGCCTTAACGGTTGCATAATATTGTTCGTGCACCACTTCATCTGCCTGAATATAAAAAGCCCAATCGCTATCCGGTGAAATATGAGCAAAAGCTTTATCAGTTTCAACAGCCAATACTTTACCACCTTCACGTAATGCAGGATCCCAAACAGAATCAACTATTTTTATTTTATCCGAACTGATGGCTTCAATTAATTTTCTGGTTTCATCTTCGCAATCACCTACGCTCACAATCATTTCATCCACTATCGGTAAAATAGACGTAATGGCTTCCACAATCGGATAATCGTTAATCACGGCATTCTTAATAATAGTAAATCCGGATATTTTCATACATGCTAATTGAATGCAAAGAACAGAAAATTTTCTGCTACTTAAAATTTCATTTTCTTGCAGCTTTATTCATCAATAAAAAATATGATTAACTTCATTCCCATATTTCCGTTAACCACCGTAGTTTATCCCGGCGAGCATTTAAACCTGCACGTTTTTGAGCCCCGTTATAAACAATTGATTACAGATTGTTTTACAGAAAAAAAGCCGTTTGGTATTCCTGTGGTTCTTGAAAATGGAATAGCCGAAATGGGTTGCATAGTAAGCATTACAGAGATTACAAAAACATATGACGATGGCAAAATGGATATTAAAACAGTGGGGGCACAAATTTTCAGAACATTAGAAATTGTAAAAGAAATTCCGGGAAAATTATATCATGGGGCAATTGTAGATTATCCTGCAAATGATGTATCAAAACATCCCGCTACTATGCGAAATGTGCTTAAAAACATCAGAAATCTGCATATACTGCTCAATATTTTCAAAGATTTTAAGAAACCCGACGAACAATTAAGCAGTTACGATGTTGCACATCATGCAGGTTTTTCTTTAGCAGAAGAATACGAACTATTACAATTGTTAAAAGAAAATCAACGGCTGGAGTATCTGAAGCGTCATTTAAAAAAAGCGATACCTATGATAACAGGTATTGAAGATTTAAAAGAAAAAATAAAATTAAACGGCCATTTCAGAGAATTGAAAGGCTTTAATTTTGATTTGTAAAACCTTTTTTGCATGAGTACAACACTTTGTTTTGATTTTGGAAATACACGTTTAAAATGTGCAGTGTTTATTAATAAAGAATTAAAAAATTTAATTGTATTGGAAAATGGAGAAGATACCACCATTGAACAATTAATACAACAATATCAACCGCAAAAATCCATCCTTTCTTCCGTTATCAATCATAACCCCTCTATCGAAAAAATTCTTTCAGCAAAAACACAATTTCATAAACTCAATCATCTAAGCAAATTGCCCATCACTTCGCCCGTTGGGAAACCGGAAACCATTGGTGCAGACCGCTTAGCTATTTGTTCTGCTGCCGTTGATTTACATCCAAAAAACCATTGTTTGGCAATTGGTTTGGGCACATGCATCACTTATAATTATACCAATACCCTGCATCAATTTTTGGGCGGCAGCATTTCTCCGGGCATGATCATGCGTTTTAAAGCTATGAACGAGCAAACTGCTTTATTGCCCGTTATCCAGGCAGAGCACAATTTTCCTCTAATAGGTTACGATACTAAAACCAATTTATTAAGCGGTGTTTTATTGGGTATGGCAAAAGAAATTGACGGTATTATAGATGCATACAAAGAAAAATTCAGCAACTTAAAAGTATTTCTCACCGGCGGTGATATGGATTTTTTTGTTCCGCATTTAAAAAATCAGGTTATGGCCGATCCGTATTTACTCTACAAAGGATTATACGCCATCAGCGAATTAAATAACCGGTAAAAACTATCGTTACCGGCAATAAATTTTCATGGCATCGTCCCTTGTGTCACTCACTTGTACATTAAGTTCAACAGGCAACAAGTAAAGAGTTGCCTCTCTTTCGTC
>Ga0182038_10000154_pt1 | contig 35161 bp, 36 predicted proteins | sample sta12Can44000108_FD_125976 | JGI IMG/M metagenome (GOLD analysis project Ga0182038, IMG submission 125976) | Lab enrichment of tropical soil microbial communities from Luquillo Experimental Forest, Puerto Rico - statanox.12C.anox.44.000.108 | ecosystem: Environmental > Terrestrial > Soil >...
CTGAAAACAATCTTGCCCGATGGGCCCGCGCGAACTGCAATGATTAGCGGACTGGCCGACGTACGCCGCGCCTTGCAGTCGCCCGACCAACGCATAAGTGCCAGTGAGCGTGCAGCTTGCGCCGTCTTGCAGGCTTTAGGACAGACCGCATGACCAGCAGCCCTCGCGTCCTTTCCTGCAGTTTTTTCATCGTTTATAGTGACCTTAAGACAGGAGTTCTTCAGGGAATGCATAAGGTAGCGCGAACTTTCGGTCGCGTGGTCTTCATCCTAAGTGTCCTTTCCGTCGCTGTTTTTGCGGCTGACCGGCAGCGCCTTCAAGTCGACAGCTACGTCATTCAGGCGGTAGTGACGCCGCAATCCCACCAGCTCAAAGCCGTGGCACAAGTGAAGTTCACGGCTCTCGACGACATCACCGTTGCTACCTTTCAGCTCCACAATGGCCTTAGGCCCACCCGGGTGCTCGATGCCGACGGACAGGTGTTGTCGGCCGAACGCATCAGCCAGGACTCTACCGTCCGGGTTTCTCTGCCTGCCGGACTGTCCAAGGGCAATTCCTCGACACTGGTTTTCGAATATGAGGGCACGCTGCAATCAGCCGATGACAGCCCGGTTCCGGGCCTGAAGCTGGCATACGTCGGCGACCCGATCAGTTATCTGTTGTATGCAGGCGCTTGGTTCCCCATGGTGGGATACGGCGTCAACCGATTCTCCTCCACCATCGGCATCAGCGCTCCGACTGGCTACACGGTCATCGGCAGCGGCAAGGAGGCCACCGGGAGCTTGCCGCCCATTGCTGAAAGCGCTGAGCCCGCGCGCACAGCCGGCAAGAAACCCGCGGTACGAACCGGGCCGGCTAAACTGACCATACCCGCGGGATACAGTGCCTACACCTACACCTACTCGCGAGCTAGTTTTCCGGGAACCATTCTCATCGGAAAATACGAGCCAACCAGAAACACAGAAGGCGGACTCGACGTCACGGTATACACATTAGAGAAGAACAAAGGCTTCGCACAGGCGTATGCCGAGACCGCTTCCAAACAGTTCTTCTTCTACACCTCAACTTTTGGCCCGGCATTTAGCACCAAGCTCAATGTTGTGGAACTGCCGGACGACACAGTTCCCTCAGCGTGGGCTCCGGAGATTGCGGCGATCAGCTCGCGGGCTTTCAGCAACAAGGTCAACTACCGGCTCTTGGCCAACTCGATCGCCCACCAATGGTGGGGCACCATGGTGAGTCCCGCCACTCGAAACGACTGGTGGCTGAACGACGGGTTTGCGCGCTACTCCGAGGCGCTTTACGTCCAGCACGTGGCCGGTCAAGCTGGATTCGAAGAAGTGACCAAGGACATGGCGGTCGGAGCGCTCGCCTACATCAGCGTCCCGCTATCCCAGGTCGGCAAGATGGACGTGTTCTCGCCCGAATTTCAGACCCTGGTCGCCGACAAGGGCGGCAGCATTCTGAACATGCTTCGCTGGGTGATCGGCGATGAGGCGTTCGATAAAACCATGCGGGAATTTTTGGCGAAATACGCTGGGAAATCTGCAACCGTGGACGACCTGCGCCAAATCGCCGAACAGTCCTCTGGCCAGCAACTCTCCTGGTTCTTTGTGCAATGGCTGGACTCAACCGGCGCGCCGGAGTTCAAGATGAAGTACACCATCTACCGCACTCAAAAAGGCTTTCGGGTAGTGGGCGAGGTGCAACAGGATCTGGATCTATTTCGAATGCCTGTAGATCTGCGAATCGACACGGATGGCAAATCCGAAACCAAACGCATCGAGGTTTCGGGCACCGATTCCGCCTTCGCCGTGGAGACCTTTGGAAAGCCGCGCAAGATCACCATCGATCCGGGCAATCACGTGCTGAAGAACTCGCCCGAGCTACAGGTCCGCACTTCTATCGTGCGCGGTCAGCAGGACATCGAACAGGGAGACTTCCCCGAAGCTCTGAAAGAATTCCAGAAAGCGTTGGATGTTAACCGCAACAGCTCGTTGGCGCATTACCGCATCGCCGAGGTCTTTTTCCTGCAACACAATTACCAATCGGCGGCGAACTCGTATCGTGAGGCGCTCAACGGCGATGGGGAGCCGCGATGGACCGAAGTGTGGAGTCACGTTCAGCTGGGCAAAATATTCGATCTCACCGGCCAGCGCGAGCGCGCCAGCAACGAATACCGCCAGGCTTTGCAGACCAATGACAACACTGCAGGCGCCCTCGACGAGGCTAGAAAATATCTACAAGCTCCTTTTACTCCTCAAAATGCTCCCAACGGGCAATGAACGATAGATGCGTTCAAGGCTGACAAACATCATCTTCGGCAAATTCCCGCGACGAAGCCTTTCCTCAGCCGCCGTAAGCACGCACTACTACAAAATGAGGTTGTGTTCACGAATTAATTGTGGGCACAACCTCATCTCTAAGTTTGGTGTGGGTTCGAAGCCTGGGCGACTGCCCGATACGAAGTCAACTCTCGCTTTCGCCCCCGTCTGGCTAGTGTTCGTATGATCCAATGTCGCACGGCGTGGGACGAGACCAACCTCGCTGATCGGTCGTCAGCAGATGACCGCTGCCATCGGTGCAGCCACTCGGGTTGCCTGCATTTATCGCAGGACTTCCCGGAAGTAGAGCCATCGTGTTTGTAGGGCCGCCATTGTTCTGCAATGCTCCAAGCATAGGGTTGATGCTTTGCTGATCGCCGGGACCGTTGAGATGACAAGTGCTATCGCTGCTCATGTTGTGGCCCAGCGAGTTCAGAGAGCCGGTGCAGTTTCCCCCTGAATTGTTATTCGCTAGAATGCTGTTCTGGAATTTTGCGATGGCACTGCCTTTGTTGTAGATGCCACCACCATAGGTGCCGGCGGTACCGAAGGGAGTGTGGATAAGTGCGGTATTCTTGCTAATGGTGCTGTTGCTGATTATCGCCCTACCGCTTTCGTTGGCTATGCCACCCCCATACGGAACCCCGGCCGGCCAATGATCCACCGCCTGATTAGCGCTCAGGGTACTGTTGGTAACCGTCAGGTTGCCAACGTTATAGATGCCGCCGCCGTATGGGCTCGCGCCCAAACGGAACCGGGATACGCTGTTTCCACTGACAGTGCTGGCGATAATGGTGAGTTTCCCCGCGTTATAAATGCCGCCGCCCAACCCGCCAATGGCTGCAGCCGAATCATCAGAACTATTTCCGCTCACGATAGTGTTCGCAATCGTCAGGGTGCCAACGTTATAGATGCCGCCGCCGCCATGCAAAAGACCCGACCCATTGCGTATGGTCACCTGCGAGAGGCGAACATGCGCGTTGGCGTTGCTAATGGTGGCCACTGTGGCGGAATGCCCTCCATCAATTATTGTTGTCCGGGTAGCCGAAACGACAGGCGAACCGGCAATTGTTAAATCGAAGGGAATATTGAGATTTTCCTTATAGGTTGCAGCGGCAACAATAATTGAATCGCCGGAAGCTGACTTGGAGATGGCGTGTCCGATGGTCCTGTAGGCAGTGGCAGGTGTTTTGCCATTGTTGGCGTTATTCCCGATCACACCGTTGACGTACCAGGTATTGCTGGCGAGGGCATTTACAGTCACGGCAAAGAATAGAGCCAAAAATGGGAGGCAACTTTGTTTCGGTTGGTGTTTCAACATCTTTCTCCATTTTTTTGTGATAAATTTTGGATCTGACGCTCATGTGTGCACCTCGCAACAAGCTGTTGGAATGGCGTCTTGCTCCTACGAATACCGGAGGCTAGGCCCGCGTGGGAAGGTATGAATTAGCTTCCCCCTAAACTAAGGTAATCACTTTCTGATTACTTTACGGGAAACAGACAGTGGAAAATGGTTAACCTAGAGGTGCAATTTCTTGCATTCGCGACATTTCTTAGGCGCGTAACTGGCGTAATTTCAGTGGCAGCTTTGGAACGTGAAATGCAACGCCTTATTTCAACGGTTCTTACTGTCGGTCACGACATCTTTATTGTCGGACACGACGTCTAAGAGAAACGAAAGGCATTGCTTCCCACTTCCGTCTCGGTTAGCGCTGTTAACTAAGGAGGAAGGTTCTGTGAGAAAGTTTTGGATCGGAGCAGTATTCACGTTGTTGGTCACTGCCTCAGCGGTCGCAGATCAGATCAACTTCAACTTCACTGTTGGCGCCCCCACCTCGGTCACTGCTACCAATGCCACGGGCCTAATGTCTGGTCCCTCGTTCCTTACCAGCATCAGTGACACGACCACAAATACGGTCATACCTTGCACAGGCCCCACAGCCTCCCCGGTGTGTATGGGGGGGAGCTATGTTAACGGTAAGACGGGGCCCGGTACCATTACCGCGACTCCCCCTGTTGTTGTCGCGTTTTTCACAGCGGGTGGTGCGAATAGCGTGCTAGTGGAAGACGCAACGAGTATGATGCTTGTCGCGGGCAGTATGAATGATTCTGGGGCTTTGCTAAGCACCGTTCCAGCCGGTGCAGGGTCCTTCCTCGGGACGTTCGATGTGTCGTCCGTCAGTCCTGCCGTATTGGGGCTGTTTGGGCTTGGTGGTGCAGCAGTTAAACCAACCGGATCAGTTGCATTAACTTTTGCGAACGCTAATTTCGACGGAACCACCTTCACAGCAGCCATCGGGGGTGGCTCAGTCACCATTCAGACTGAGGTCGTGCCTGAGCCAGCCTCGCTTGGCCTGGTTGGAATAGGATTCTTGACTGTCGCCGGAGGTTTGTGGAAAAGAACTCACCGTTCTCCGCGATAGCGCAGGAATGTTCTCGAGACCAGCACCCTGACCGCGTGCGGTCAGGGTGCGAGTACAGCGACACCAACCCCGCATCCCTCGCATAATGTGGCGCGACTTGTATTCAGAGCCCGGCGAAGCCTCCATTTCGCACCCCGGATCGTCAGACAAGACCGCGCTTCGAAATGAGCCTTCCAGTTTCGCTCCGTGCATTTGGCGACCCATGGAAAGCAGGTGTATTGAAGACCGTTAACTCTCATCGGCCCCTACCTCTTTGCGCTCCACCCCCGCAGGAGGGACAGATTCGTCGCTCGGCACTAGTCGTACACTTGGGTCGTAACCGGAAGATTTTCGAAGCTTGTCAGATGTCGGCGCCCCCGGGCGCCGCTTCACGCTCCGCAGCTCGTACTCGGGTTCCGTCTTCGCCGGCACATCCTCCGGGTGGATCGGCTTGGCCTCTAGTTGCTCGGCAAACTCCAGCAGCGCTGCGCCACATCTGCACTCGTGGCCAGAAGTGGCGTTACGGACCACGTGCCGATCGGCTGGCCAGGACTCTCCTGGAACAGACTGCCACGCATTACACCAGCACGCAGTCCTGGGGCAGTTCCAGAGGCTCGGCTATTCCAAATGCAGTCTTTGGGTATGGTCTGGTAAATATCCTGGCCGCCGTCCAAGCGCCGTAGCTCAATTCACTCCGAACCGAAGGCCGCTCAATTGAGCGGCCTTTTCTTTGGCAACGCCATGCGAGAGCAGCAGCACCTGGAAAATCTCGCCCATCCCTTCTGGAGAGATAAGGTGCTTGAGTTGAAGCGCAACTTTGGCCTTCTCCTGCGGCAAGCGACATGACTCCAATGCATCAGAGAGTTGCGTAGCCTCGCCGATGCCCATCAGAAACTCGGACTGCGTTACCAAACCGAGCGGCTCGAGGCCCTCTTTCGCCGCCGCGGCACAAAGTGCCGTGAAGTTCACGTGCGCCGTGATGTCTTCCCCGCCGGGGTTCTGATACGGATTATGCCCGGCGCAATGTCTGCGATACGTCATGACTGTGTCGCGAAAGCGGCCGGCAAGTTGCTGTTCTCGCGTGTACCCGTAGTCAATGAACACCGCGAATCCACGCCTCTCCTCGAACGCCCTGGCTATTCGGGTCGTCCACTCCATCGCTCCGAGCGACGCCTCAATCCGCTCGCCCTGACGAGGATGCACGCTGTAGCGATCCAGGAAATCAAGTTCGGCGCTCGAGGGTGGCGCAAAGTGCTCGAATAATCTGCCGTCCGCCTCGCACACCCTCACTGCTCCGCCATGATCGAGGATTTCCACCGGCAATGCGTCAAAGAACTCATTGGCGAATACAATCAGGTTCCTGGGCGCGGTCTCCGCAGCTTCTTCAAAATTGGATACGATGCATGTTCTGCTCGCCGACAGGTGCCCGCCCAACCGCTGCTCCAAGCGCGCGCGAAACGTGGCTGATTGTTCGACTAAGACATAACGCAACGCTCCCGCAAATTCGGGAAACTTGCCCTTGCACCAGTCGAGCACATCGCTGGCAAACAATCCGCGGCCGGGACCAAGTTCGATCAAATCGATCGTGTTCGGAGATCCCAGCTCGCGCCACATCTCCTCGAATTGCCGCGTCAGCAGCCGTCCAAAGACGGCATGCACATCACTGGAAGTGTAGAAATCGCCTGCCCTTCCGAACTGTTCTCGAGCCTGCGAGTAGTAGCCGAGCTCTGGGTGATAGAGACAGAGTTCCATGTAGCGGGAAAACGGCATGGGTCCGCTTCGACGAATCTCTGCAACGATCAAATCGTGAAGGCGGGGTACCCAACAAGCCCTACTGTGGCCGGATTGGCTGCGCGTTGACGCATCGCCCGCTTGCTTGATGTTCCTGCGCTCGTTGGGGTGGTGGAGTGTCAAAGCTGGCCCTCGCGCTCCATCTGCTGGTGTTCGTGCCGGTGCTGCGGAGTCCGTAGGAACATCTCGATCAGATAGTCGTGTAGGCAATCGAAGAGTTGCCGCTGAAAGGCCCACTCGAACTGCGGATCATCGAGATCGCGTGGATGCAGTTCGAAGTAGTATGTGTGAACCCTGGGCTCGGTGAACTTAGGACGGATGATGACTTCAACCCCGTCACCCTTCGCACGCGCGTCAAATGCAAGCAGGGGATGATCGTAGAGACGCAACTGCTGCAACACGCGTGAGAGGCGTTCCGATTCCACGCGATGATTCTAGCTGAGCTGCGCTATTCGTACCTTAGCGCCTCAATCGGATCCAATCTCGAGGCTTTAATGGCCGGCAGCATCCCGCTGATCAGCCCAACCAAGCCCAAAATGATGGTCGCAACGAACACAATCGTGGGGTCGATGATCAGGCGAATGTCGGCAGCCTCGGCGTTCTTGGCCATGGCGCTGTAGAAGGTGATACGTCCAGCCAGAATCGAAATCGCGTATGCCAGGATAATCCCCGCGACACCGCCGAAGAACGTGATGGTTAGCGCTTCGGCTAGGAACTGGAACAGAATGTCGCGGCGCCGTCCGCCCAGCGCTTTTTCGACGCCGATCTCGCGTGTACGCTGAGTCACGGCTACCAGCATGATGTTCATCAGCCCTACGCCGCCAATGCCCAACGTCAGCGTGCCGATGAAGCCCAGCAGAATCTTCAGTCCCATGGTAATCACCTGGAACTGGTGCAACTGCTTCATCATGTTGAAGACGAACACTGCGCGCTTATCATCAGGTTTGAAGTTGTACTGCTCCGCCAACACTCCGCGCACCTGCCGCTCCACCTGTTCGTACTGATCACCTTCGTAAGCCACCCAGATACCGTCGAGATAATGGGTGTTCTTCAGGTCGCCCATGGTGGAGAACGGAATCTCTACCACCCGATTCACGCCGTCGTCCCCCTCTTGCATTCGCGGCTCAAGCACGCCAATGACTTTGAAGCTGATGCCGTCCACGCGAAGGTACTGACCAATCGCCTCGGTCCCGGAAAACAGTTTGCTCTTGGCTTCCGAACCAATCACTGCCACCCGAGCTTTCGCTTCTTCGTCTTCTTCCCCGAAAAACTGTCCTTCGGCCAGGCGCATGGCCTGGATCTTGAACATCGACGGATAAAAGCCCTCAACGCCGAAGGTGTATGCGCGCACGTCATATTGGACATTGCACTGTTTGTAAGCAGCTGGCGTAATGCGCCTCACCATTGGTGCGGCATTCACGATCCGGTCGACATCGTCAATCGTGAACTTGATTTGTGTGCCTGCCTTTTGGCCGCCGGCCTGCTGCGAGGTACGACCGGGAAAGATGCCGATGATGCGTGTGCCCCACTGCGCAAAAATCGTCTCGATGGCTCGTCCGAAGCCGTTACCATAAGCAAGCAGAAGCACAACCGTTGCGATGCCCCAAGCCATCCCCAGCATGGTGAGCATCGTGCGCCGACGGTTGTATTGCATCGCCTCATAGGCCTGGCCTAGTAAATCTCGGAACATAACTTACTCCTGCCTGAGCGCTTCCACCGGCTGCAGCATGGCCGCCTTCCGTGCCGGATAAAGCCCGGCGACAATTCCTGCCAGTGCCAGCGTTCCGATGGCTACTGTAGCCGACATATACGACATCGTTGGTGGATCGAATCCCGGGGCCGCCCCCGCCATTCCGCTGAGCGAACCCATAATCAGCGCCGCTCCGCCCATCCCTATCGCACCGCTTAGTAGTGTCAGAAACGCGCCTTCCACAAAGAATTGCGCCATGATGCTGCGATTCGTCGCTCCCAGGGCCTTCCGCAAGCCGATTTCCCTGGTGCGCTCACTTACCGCAACTAGCATGATGTTGATGATACCGATCGCCCCCAGCACCAGTGTTACGATTCCCACTCCCCCGAGAAAAATATCCATCACATCAAAAATCTTCCCCACCATCTCCGCGTTCTTAACCGTATCCCAGTCCTCAAAGGCATCGTTGTTGTGCCAGTCGAACCCGTGGTTCCGAGCAACGATCTTTCGCGCTTCTTCTCTCGCCTGGGTGTGTTCTTCACGGATCCGCGGACGGTAGTTCAGAAAAGAGATTGCGGTTTCTTCCATATCGCCTTTCAACGGAAAGTACTGGTGCATCATGCTGTAGGTCAGGAAGACGCGGTTGTTGGTGGAATTATCGTCGCCATGCCCTACGCGTTGCACGACACCAACGACTTCGAACCGGACTGCGTTGAGTAGGATCGCATTGCCCACAGCCGTCCTCCCGCCCGGAAATAGATTCTTCAGCATTTCATCGCCGATTACGCAGACGAAACGCTTCTGCGCATCGTCGGCATCGTTCAGCCATCGTCCGGCAGCCAATGGAAGATACCGAATCGTGTTGAAGTGAGGAGGAATCCCCACCACTTGGCCGTTGCTGTTGCCAAATTCGCTGACTTCGCGAATGTCATTGCGCATAAGCACCGGAGCCACCGCCCGAATGTGCGGCGCCTCTCGCTGTATATCGAGGTAATCCTTATAGGTGAGCTTGTAAGCATGACCGGAGCTCATGTTGCCTGCCACCGCAGGGGCGCGCCCTGGGAACATGAACATGATGTCCTCGCCCATCGAGTTCAGCTCTTTGCGGTTACCAGAACGGAAACCCTCTCCCAGCCCAACCAGCAGCAGCAGCGACCCCACGCCCCAGGCGATCCCGAACATGGTGAGAAACGAGCGGAGCTTATGCGCCCAAAGGGTGCGCATCGTTTGGCGAATGATTTCGAACAAACCCATGCCCTGCCCCTAACCTGCTCCTTCCATAATTACGTGTATTGGTCTTTTACAGTTCCCACGGCTGGGAGGTGGCCAAGCCAGCTTACCTCAGCTTCTGACTTCACAAGTCACGATTTGTGAGCAACATGCGTAGCCAGCGAGACAAATAGTTGGTTTCCGTCCGTGAGCTCCACTTGTTGATGAATCCGACACCGCAGCTCCCAGAAAGTGGCGATTATTCGATATGATGGAAGCAAGCAACCAAGGTGATCCTCAGGATGGCCCGATGTTGCAAATATTCATACAGGAGTAACCCAGAACGATGCCTAGGACACCCAAAACCACCGACGGAGATGCCCCCAAGAAGCGCGTGCCCAAGACTACCAGCCCTGCCGAGGGCAGCACGAAAGTGACGAAAACGACTAAGGCGGCACAGAGCGCCAAATCGACTGCGGTCGAGGCGTCCCTGGCAACCAACGAGCTGCCAAGTTCGCCGATCAACGGTCGTGCGCCGGCCAGCCAAGCTCGTATGGAAGAGCGGGTTCGCATCCGTGCCTACGAGCTCTACCTGCGTCGTGGGGGAGTCGGTGGATCGCCGGAACAGGACTGGTTCCAGGCGATGTCGGAGATTCACGCCGAGTCAGTCGCCTAAGATCCGAGTGGCCCTACGCTTTGATCCACCACAGATTATGTTATTGGTGTAGCCGGCCTTTTTTTTGTAAACGCCTTCGCGGGCGTCAGCCGGCAACACTGAACCACCATTGTGGTAACAAATCGCATGGCAGGCTTTGCCTAAACGCAGTATCCTGAGCTATCCGAGGATGGACCGCAGTATGTCAACCCAGTCGCGCAAATATCTGCGTTTCGGCGCCATGATCGCTGTCATTGTCCTGTCGCTTGGCTACCTGGCCTACACCGGCGTGCAAGACAGCAAGAGCTATTACGTCACGATCAAAGAGCTGAACGGCATGGGTGATAGCGCCTACAGAAAGCGCCTGCGGGTCGCCGGCAACGTGGCTCCCGGATCAATCAAGCGCCAAGGTACACATCTCGAATTCCAGTTGGAAGAGGAGGGCCGAATCGTTCCGGTGGTCTATAGCGGAACCGAGGCCCCTCCCGACACTTTTAAGGACAATGCTCAAGCCTTGGCGGAAGGCAAGTATGGGCGTGACGGCGTCTTCCATGCCAGCAATCTTCAGGCGAAGTGCGCATCGAAATACGCACCAAAACAGCCGACAGCTACACCTGCTACAGAGACTCGGCAGAAAACTGCGCAGAACAGTTCGCAAACCGGAGGTAGCGGGCAGTAGCTTGCCTCCAACCAGCCACCCCGAAGCCAAGAATATGACGGGAACCGACGAAACCTCCTGTGAGCCCGTCATCAAACTCGACAAACTGGTGAAATTCTTTGGACGATTTGCCGCATTGCGCGGCATCTCGGAGAGCTTCGTGGCTGAGCAGTTGTACGTCGTTGTGGGTGATAACGGCGCCGGCAAGAGCACTTTGCTGCGGGTCGTTGCAGGACTCACCCAGCCGAGCCAAGGTTCGGTGACTCTTCTGGGCGCGTGCAACATCCGCAATGTCGCTCACAGCGTAGGTTACATGGGACATGCTCCGCTGCTCTATGACGAGCTGAGCGGCATGGAGAACCTGCGGTACTTCGCAGGACTGTACGGCATCGCCGACGACTCCGTCTGCCGGGCGGCAATGCGGCAGGTCGGACTTGATCCCAAACTGCAGCGCCGCGTAGGGCAGTACTCACAGGGCATGCGACAGCGCCTTTCGCTGGCGCGGGCCGTGCTGCACGATCCCAAGCTGATTCTGCTCGACGAGCCGTTTTCCAATGTCGATGCGCACTCCGCTCGCGAAATGGCAACCGTATTAGGCCAGGTGCGCGACCGAGGCAAGACAATCTTTGTGGTTACTCACCAGACAGCGCTGATGGAGCCGGTTGCCGATGAGTTCGTGCAGATGTCTGAAGGTAAGATTGTTTCTCGCTCTAGACAGAGGCCGTCTCCGCAATCTTCGACTCTCTCGTCGGAGCTTGAAAGAATATGAGAGGTTTAGCTTTCTCGGTGTCCCCAGTGCCTCCGTGGTAGCGCTTATCGTTGATTATGCTAGTGAGCTCTATTTCGGTAACTAGATCGACGCTGCTGAAGGATATTCGTCTGGAGTGGCGCTCGAAAGACGCTATCAACTCCATGCTGTTCTTCTCGTTGTTGGTTGTGGTGATTTTCAGTTTCGCCTTCAACCCCAACGCGGAAGAATCGCGACGCATCGCAGGCGGACTGATTTGGGTGGCCTTCCTTTTTGCGGCGGTGGTGGCGCTCAACCAGACCTGGGCGCGAGAGCTGCGCAACCAGGTACTGGATGCCTATCGCGTATCGCCCGCGCCGCCGAATGCTCTTTTTCTGGCTAAAGCAGTAGGGAATTTTCTGTTCGTCACAATCCTCGAGCTCCTCATGGCGCCGTTGTTTGTGGTCTTTTATCAACTCCGCTCGGAAGGTCCCTTGTGGCAGTTGGTCGTGGTGGCGCTTTTGGGAACCTGGGCGCTGGTCGTGAACGGAACATTTTTCGCAGCGTTATCGATTCGTACCCGTAACCGGGAAATTATGCTGCCCCTGATTCTCTTCCCCATTTCGATTCCAGCTCTATTGGCCATGGTGGACACAACCACAATAGTCCTCACCGGCGATGGCACGCCTGACTTCTGGCTGAAGATGCTGCTGGTTTACGATGTCGTATTCACGCTGGTTTGTCTTCTTCTCTTCGAAAGTGTTCTCAACGCGGAATGAAATACTTGAATATCGGCTTCATCATCTTCACGCTTGCCCTGTTGGGCTTTAGCACCTACCAGGCCCTGTTTGTCGCTCCCACTGAGCAAACCATGGGCGATGTGCAGCGTATCTTCTACTATCACGCGCCCACCGCCTGGGTGGCGGGCGTCTGTTTCTTCGTAAATTTCCTCGCCTCGATTGCTTACCTTTGGAAGCGCAGCCTCAATGCCGATGCACTGGCGGCGGCGAGTGCCGAAGTTGGCGTGGTGTTTTGTACCATCGTGCTGATCACCGGGCCCATCTGGGCAAAGCCAGTGTGGGGCATCTGGTGGACTTGGGAGGCGCGACTCACCTCGACTCTTGTCTTGTGGCTGATTTATGTCAGCTATCTGATCCTTCGTCGTTTCGCTGTGGGGAGCCAAACTCAGACCCTGGCGGCAGCGCTGGCGATATTCGGTTTCGTGGACGTCCCCATCGTGTACATGTCGATTCGCTGGTTCCGCACACAGCATCCGCAACCGGTGATTGCCGGAGGCCAGGGTTCGGGGCTTGATCCCGTGATGTGGCACGCCTTCCTGTGGAACCTGCTGGCATTTACGTGTGTGGGAATCGCGTTCATCGTCACCCGTTACCGCCTGCAAAAATTGGAAAACGAGGTCGAAGCCGCGCATGCGCAACGGGCGATCGCGGGAGGTGTGCAATGACCGGACAGGTCGCCTTGAAAGCCGCCTACGCCGTAACCTGGATCATCCCGCTCGCTTATTTAAGCTATCTTCTTAGCCGTTTCCGTCGCGTGCGCTGCGAAATGAAAGATCTTGAGCGCTCCCGCTAAGGCGCCAGCGTGAACGAAAAGCGCGGCACGCTCGGCATGATCGCCGCAGCCAGCTTTATCTTTGCGGCGATCTTCTTCATCTTCAGCCTGCCCTTCTTCTGGAATCAGGTGCGAGTCTTGCGCAACTGGCCAGAGACCGATGCTCAAGTCTTGCGCAGCGAGGTCGTCGCCGGTTCTCCCGAAGGCCACGAGAATCTGTATCGGGCACAGCTGCTCGTTCTCTACACGGTCGCGAGCCAGCCTGTCACTTCCGAACTCACCAGCTTCGAAAGCCGGAATTACGAAGCCACCCTTCAACGCGCGCAGCAATTCCTTGTCGGCAGTCATCACCGCGTCCGCTACGATCCGGCCAATCCTTCGCAAGCCCGATTGGGAGCTGGTTGGAACCGTACCTTCTTCGCTCTTCCGCTGATTGTCCTGTCGATGGCGGCGCTGTTTCTGTGCATCGGGGCGGTGTTTGCGGCGGTGGCGAAGGCCGCCTCCTAGCAACCCATCTAGGTGCGCTCGGACTCACGTCCTCGCGGAAGAGTGTCGTCGGTTAGCCCGGCTCGGAGATTTGAATCCAGCCTACTTACCGTTGAGAGGGTGGGGCTTTCTCCTGCCGTCCCACGTTGTGGGACTGCAGCTTTAGGGCCACCGAGAACCGTGCTCAAAATAAAGAATGTGCACTCCGTTTGAACGCCCCAGCCGTCCCCAAAAAAGGCGGGTGAGTCGCCCGTCGCAATTTGAGGGAAAAACCCCGCTCAAGCTACGCTTGAACGGGGCACCCGTCTTAGAGATTTTCTCCTCGATGTAGCGGCTTAAGCGTGCCGCCCGTCCATCGGAGCAATGTCTTTGGCCGTGGCAAAGGCGACCAGCTAGCACGGTCTTAAGGTCGTTGTTTGGATGCGTTCACTCCTGCCCTGTTCACGTCTCTGAGGATTCGTGGGCTGAGATGATCTGTGGCCACAGACACAACATCTTGAATATAGTTCAGCCCATCTGAAACAACTGACCCGCTGCCGATGATCTGAAGATCGTCAACGCGGTACACCTTGTACTCCATTTGAAGTCGAAAGTAAGGCGCATCAACGAACGGTCCTATTTCCTTGAGGGGTCGGCTCCAGGTGGCCAACTCCTTGAGGGAAATGTCGGTCAACACGGCATACTCGCATTGCCTCTGGCGCGCCTCATCGAAGGCCTCTGCTGCGGAGCTGGCTTCTTTCAACTTAACCGGAACTACAAAGACTGCTGCCTTCTGCTTTGCGATCAAGGAGATCGTCAGCTCTTCCTGACCGATTTGGGCGAATGCTGCGCCACCTGCCGGGAGCGCAATGCAGAGTCGTACGGGTCTCGTGTGAGCGCTAACGGAGGCTGGCATGCACAAGGAAACGAACAACACTGTTGACAGGCGCAGCACTCCGTCCTTGTTCATGCTCCGAACCTTCCAAACTCTGTTGAATTGTCAGTGAGTTCGTGCGGCTCTGCAGCGCTGGCTGTGACACTTTCTTCACTGTCACAGCGAGTAAGGGTCCCGGTCGACGGTTTGACATCGCTCTGGGTAGAACGAGACCCCGGCAGAAGCCCCACATTTGCCAACAAAAGGCAAATGTGGGCCATCGTCAATTTGAGAACAGTGATGTACGCGCCTAAGCCACTGATTCTGAGTAATATACGGATCAGAACCCTTGGTGTCTTTCGCGATCGGACATGGTCCAGCGTCCCACTTTAGTCTCATCGAGTCGGAGGAACTTTCCTCTTCCAAAGGATGAAATACTAGTGACATTGACAGCTTACCGTCGAGGTGGCGTTGCTAGCTGAGCAAACCGACGAACAGCTCCTGAAAATGGCGCTGGACGGAGATGAAGAGGCCTTTACCGCGCTCTATCGGCGCAGGCACGGACCTATCTTCCGGTTTGCCCTGCACATGAGCGGCTCTCTGCAGGTTGCCGAGGAGGTCACGCAGGACGTTTTCCTCTTCCTTCTGCAGCGCGGAGGCGACTTCGATCCGGAGCGCGGCGCACTGGGCGCGTACCTGTTTGGCGTGGCCCGGAATTATGTGCGCCGGGCGATGGAGAAGAGCTACACGGAGGCCACGACGACCTGTACCGCCGAGGACGATGATTCGCGGCTGGTGACGGATTTCGATCCGGTGCGCGATATCGCTAACAGCCAGCTCAGCGTGGCGGTGTGGAAAGCAGTGCTGTCATTGCCGGAGCATTACCGGGAGGTTGTGGTGTTGTGCGACTTGCAGGAACAAACGTATGCCGATGCAGCTCAGGCTCTGGGCTGCGCGATCGGCACGATTCGTTCAAGACTGCATCGCGCACACGACATCCTGATGAAGAAGCTGAAGAACATAGCTCCGTCTCTGATCGGTTTCACGGGCGATGCAGCGAGGTGCTTGTCATGACGTGTGAGGAATTTATGGATGCCGCGGGCGGTTTGACGCCCTCTCAGTTGCTACGGATGCGTTCTGCCGAAGATCAGCCTCTGGTGGCTCATGTGGGCGAGTGCGGTGCATGCCGCGAGTGGCTTGAGTCACATCGTGTGCTGGGAAATGCTCTGCACGCGCTGAGTGCATCTACGGCGCCATTGGAAGCAAGTCCGAAGGTTGAGCAGATGCTGTTGCAGGCATTTCGCAAGCAGGAGTTTGCGCCGCGTGCTGTGGAGCTAACGCAGAAGGCTGCGAAGTCTCTGTGGACGTTGAGCCGCTTCTTTGAAGCAGGCGCTTACGCAGCTGTGGCTGCTGCGCTCGTGGTCGGCGTATTCCTCGGAGCGCGGATTTTACGCGACCAGCAAAACAAGACGAATCGCGCGCCGCTGCAGGCGGTAAACGCGCCGCAATCTAACAAGGCCGCAGCCGCTGCACAAAATAGCGAGGCGAGGACGACCGCGCAGGCTCCACAAGTAGCGACCAAAGCCGCTACAAGCATCGCCTCGAGTGCGGTTGCGGCCAGAAAGCAAAGCGCTCAGGCCGCCGCCAGCCAAGCCAACTCTGCGGAAAACGGTGGCTTTGTGGCTCTGATGTTGTGTGATCCGCTGATCTGCTCCGGAGACGAGCAGGTCATTCGCATGGAATTGCCCGCTAGCGCTGTAACCGGTGTAGATAGCAGCACGACGCAGACTGTACTGGCCGACGTCGTGATCGGAGACGATGGCCTGATTCGCCGCATGCGCATCGTGAACTAACAGCCGGGGGAGAAGAGTCTGAGGTGGGTATGAGATTCATAATTCGCGCTACTTCGCTGACAGGAATACTTGGGCTCTGTCTGTTATCGCTGGTTGCTGCGGCCCAAGCGCCGCCGCCACCGCCCCCGCATGCAGCGGGATTCATGGGAATCGGGCCCATGGGCGGTCCCTTCGGAGATATCGGGGAGATCAAGCCGATAAAAGGTTCTCCGCTGACCGCGGAAATCGTTGTGACCCGCGAGATGACTTTGGCTGACGGCAACCACATTCGCAACGACTCGCAGAGCAAGGTTTACCGCGATAACGAGGGGCGAGTGCGCCGCGAAATGGGTGTCGATCTCGCCACGCCGCTCACCGGAAAGATCAAGCACAAGCTTATCGTGATCACCGATCCGGTAGCTGGCACTCGGTATGTGCTGAATCCCGACAACAAAACCGCTCGCCAGGTCCCCATGCGGGGCGGACCGAACCACGGTGATAAGACCCGTGGGGAGCACATGGGCACCGGACCAGAAGGGGCACCGGGCATCACGAAGGAGCAACTTGGAACGAAGTCGATCAACGGCATTCAAGCGGAAGGTGTTCGCGTAACTCGAACTATCGCGGCAGGAGAGATGGGGAACGAGAAGCCGATTTCGGTGGTAACCGAGCGCTGGTATTCTTCCGATCTGCAGATAGCGGTGCTGACCGTGCACACGGATCCAATGATGGGGACAGTGACAGCCAAGTTGGTGAACGTCACGCAGGGCACTCCAGACGCATCGCTGTTTCAGTTGCCATCCGACTACGCTGTCCAGTCGGGAAAGTCCGGCGACCCGATGTTCGTTCCGATGAAGCCCTAAGTTGCGACGAGGACTTCACAACAGGGCGGCACAAACGAGCGTACAATTCTGCCTCAGAGCGACCTGCAATTCGCGCGTCGAGGCAGTATGGCCAGGACCCCATTCCTTCATGCAGTGCTTCTTGGTCTCCTTCTGCCGGTCCTCTGTGAAGCACAGGTTCTTCCGAATCGCACGACAAGCACCGACATTCTGGTCCGGGTGACCTACGCAAATGAACAATCAGCAGGCGATCAGATTCGGGTACAGCTACTTACCGGCGCCGGCGTGCCGGTGGCTGACACTTTCACCAACGAAGACGGCCGGGTAACATTTCACCTTACCTTCGCGGGACAGTACAGCTTGCAGGTTTCGGGCAGCCCCATTCAAGGCACCACGACAACGGAATTCCGCGTTGACGAGCAAGACAAGAGCAAAACTGTCTTTGTAGTCGTAAAACCAAAAGTCGAAGGGACTGTGACATCAACCAAGTCGAATGCGCCTCCCGTGACCACGGCTGCGGAACTGAAGATTCCGGCAGATGCCCAGAAAGCCTTTCACAAAGGCATGGAGGCGTGGGAGCAGCGCGATTATCCGAAGGCGGCGGAGTATTTCCAGAGGGCAGTGACAATCTACCCGGCTTACGACACGGCTTATAACAATCTGGGCGTGATGTTTTATCAGACTAATCAGGTCGAAAGAGCTCGTGAGGCCTTCGAAAAGTCAGTATCGCTGAATGACAAGAATGCCGATGCGGATCGCAATCTGGCCCGTATTCTCATTCACGACGGTAACTATCCTCGAGCTGCAGACCTGCTGAAGAAGTCGCTGATGGTGGAGCCCTTGAATCCGGTTACACTCACCTTGCTGTGTGTAGCGGAAATGGAATCGGGCGACAGTGAGGGAGCATTGGCGACGGCCCGCAGGACGCACCAGTTACCCCATGAAGGGTATCCCTTAGTGCATTACGTAGCCGGCCGGGCTTTGGAACAGGAAGGCAAGCCGCAGGAAGCATTCGCCGAATATCAGACCTACCTGCGCGAGTCACCCAACGGGGCCGAAGCGTCGCAAGTCCGAAGCGCCGTGGCGCGGTTGGGTGCACCCACGTCTCAGTAGATCGCCCTCTGGGTCGATCGCGCTAGGTTATCCTAGAACTCAGCTGAAAAATGCTTTGGGGAATTGCAAGGCTGAAGAAGCTGCTGAAGAAGTCAAGCTGGGTGTGGCTGTGCGGACTAAAGTCTGCAGGGGAGGTCAACAATAAAGGACTTAACCGCACGACTGAAGTCGCGCCCTGACGCAAAACCACGCCGAAGCAAATTGTTCAGCAGTTGGTTAAGAATCACCAGTTGTAAACGACGTCGATCGGCACCCTTCGACTACGTTCAGCGCCCAGCCCTGAAGCCGTGCTTTTCAAAATTGATCTACGGAATAACCTAGAAAACCGACATGCTTCTTAAAATCACTCTCCTGCTGATGTGTGCCGCGACCGTGATTCTCGCGGCTGATGACTCCAGCACCGTTCGCGGAGGCAACGGTGTGGTATTGCCGCCTCCCCCGACAACCAAGGTGGAACCGGTGACTGAAACGATTCACGGCGTCACTATCACCGACCCGTACCGCTGGCTGGAGGACTCGAAGAATCCGGGGACTCGGGAGTGGCTTACCGTGCAGATGAAATACACGGAAGACTACTTGTCGCAGGTAAAGATTCGTCCTGAGATCGTGAAGCGGCTCACCGAACTCATGCGTGTAGAGAGTTACACGATCCCAATAGAGCGGGGCGAGAAGTATTTCTTCAAGAAGAGACTGCCCGAGGAGAATCAAGGCTCGATCTATCTGCGGCAAAGTCTCAAAGGCTCCGACGAAAAGCTGGTTGACGCACGAAACCTCAACGCGGACCAGAACACCTCGGTGGGCATTGCCGATGTTTCGAAAGACGGCAATTTGCTGGCGTACGAAATCCGCGAAGGCGGCGCCGATGAACAATCCATCCGTTTGCTGGATGTGAAGACGAAAAGCGAGTTGCCGGACGTTTTCCCGCCGGCGCGATACGCAGGGGTCGCATTCGGACCTGATGGAAAGGGACTCTATTACGCCAAGTTGGAGAAGTCGGGCTCGCTGGTGTTTTATCACCAGCTCGGAACACCTGTTTCAACCGACGCCATGATCTTCGGTAAGTCGTTCGGCAACGAGACACTCGGGCCCATGGATTTAATTTTTCCGGAGGTCACCGAGAACGGTCGCTATTTGCTGATTCATGTCGGCCACGGTGTACCTGCGAAACGGGTCGACATTTATGTGAAGGACCTTCGCATGGCGGACGCAGCGTTTCGGCCGGTCATTCACGGTATCGACAATCGCTTCCAGCCGGTGAACCGCGAGGACAGTCTCTACGTCCTGACGGACTATCAGGCAGAAAACTACTGGGTTGTTAAGCTCAGCCTGGACAATCCCGCACCTGAAAATTGGCAAACGATTGTTCCTGAAGGTAAGGATGTAATTTCCGGCATTTCCATTGTCGGCGGAAAGCTCTTCATCACGGGACTCCACGACGTGATCACCCAGACACGAATCTTCACGCTGGAGGGGAAGCAGGTCGGAAGCATCAGTTATCCAACTCTGGGTGCAGCTTCAACCGTGTACGGCCGAGAAGACTCGCATCATGGGTTCTACAGTTTCGAGTCGTTCACGATTCCTCCGGCGATCTATCACTATGACGTAGCTACAGGTAAGACGGAGATCTTCGCCAAGCCGCAGGTGCCGTTCGATTCCAGCCAATATGAAGTGCGTCAAGTGTTTTACAGCTCGAAGGACGGCACTCGCGTTCCGATGTTCATCTCCGCAAGAAAGGGAGCACCGCGGAATAGCCGGACGCCGACGTTGATCTTCGCTTACGGAGGCTTCAATCTAAGCCGGGTTCCGCAGTGGGATCCGGAATACGCCTGGTGGATGGAGCAGGGCGGATTCTACGCGCAGCCTAATCTGCGGGGCGGCGGCGAATACGGGGAGGCCTGGCACAAGGCCGGAATGTTCGAAAAGAAGCAGAATGTGTTCGATGACTTCTTTGCTGCGGCCCAATATCTCATCCAGAACCAATACACTTCGCCGCCTCACCTCGCGATTCGCGGCCGCTCCAACGGCGGACTGCTGATGGGCGCTGCCATGACGCAACATCCGGAGATGTTTGGTGCAATCTGGTGTGGCTATCCGCTGCTCGACATGTTGCGCTTCCAGAACTTTCTGATCGGCCGCTGGTGGACGTCCGAATACGGCTCTGCGGAAAATGCTGACCAGTTCCCTTACCTGCTGAAATACTCGCCCTACCACAATGGGAAAAAAGGCGTGAGGTATCCCGCCATCATGTTCTTTACCGGCGACTCGGACACGCGGGTCGATCCGTTGCATGCCCGCAAGATGACCGCACTGATGCAGGCAGACACCGGCAGCGACCGGCCAATCCTGCTGCACTACGAGTTGCAGGCAGGGCATAGCACGGGCGTATCGATCACGCAGTTGGTCAACGACACCGCGGATGAGCTGGCATTTCTGTGGAATGAGACGAGCGGAAAGTAGCTCTACGCTTCCAGGGCGACTTCCGGGTTGCTGTGTCCACAACCATCGGCACCCTCGGGTTCATGCCCTCGCGAAAGTCGAGCCGTCGGTTAAGACTTAGGTTCGAGCCGCCGCTCCTGTTGTCTGGCGAGGCATAAAGTATGAGACTGGTTCTGCTTTCGATGAAACGCCTCAGATCACGGTTTATCAGGAATTTCGTGTGCTATGGACATTGGACATCACCCCTCGTCTCAGCAACGGCATAGCTCGGAGGCGCTCGCCGCTCGCCGCAAAGATGGCATTCGCAATTGCGGGTGCTACACCGACGATGGGAGTCTCGCCTGCACCGGCAGAAGGCTGGTCCTTGCGATCCACGAGCACGGCTTCTATCTTGGGCATGTCGTTGAATCGCGGTACACGGTACTGCGAGAAATGCGCGTTCAGAATGCGTCCATTGCCGAAACCAATTGATTCAAACAGAGCCCCGCCCACGCCCATCATGATTGAGCCTTCGATTTGATTTCTCAGGCCATCCGGGTTGACGATAGCTCCGCACTCGAAGGCTTCTATAACCCGCATAACCCGCACTGACTTATCGGAGCGCAGCTCAATCTCCGCAATGGTGGCAATGTGCCCACCCTTCTCGAATCCGCCTGCCAGGCCGAATCCATGGTTGGCTGACGACTTCTGCTTTCCCCACTTCGCCTTCTCCGCAACCGCCTCATACACTGCTCGCAGCCGCTCATCGGTAATGTTCTTCAACCGGAACTGCAGCGGGTCCATATTGACCGCATGCGCCAACTCGTCCATGTGGGACTCACGGGCAAAATGATTGGCCGTTGCGGCAAGCCCTCTGTAAGAACCCTGTCGTAATGGCGGACTATCTGTCGGGTGAAACTGAATGAGCTTGTTTGGAATGTTGTACGGCACACCGATCGCCGCCGGACCGGAATTGGAATTGTGATACTCCCATGCAGTGATAGTTCCATTCCGTTGGGCTCCGCTGGTGATCTCGATGACGCCCGCCGGCCTGAAATACGCCCAGGTAAACTCCTCCTCGCGCGTCCAGACGACTTTGACTGGCTTGCCAACAGACCTGGCCAGCCGCGCTGCTTCGATAGCGGCATCGCCGGTGTGCTTACCACCATAAGCTGAGCCTGTGTCGGGCATCACTACGCGAACATTCTCCGGTGAGATTCGGAAGGCCACCGCAAGCTCATCGCGCACCGCGAACGGTCGTTGGGTTCCGGTCCGTACTGTCAGTTTGTCGCCCTGCCATTCGGCAACGGCGGCACGCGGCTCTAATGGGGCATGTTGGATGTATGCGACGGTATAAGTCTGCGAAACCTTAACGTCTGCCTCCGTCATTCCCTCGGATATGGAGCCAGTAGCATCGGCCACTTCTGCCTTCGATTTGTCAGCGTTTGCCTTGAGATAAGCAAAAAGCTCTCGGCTGGAGATTTGTGGTGGGACCTTCCATTCCGCCTTGAGTGCCTGGATTGCTTTTTCCGCCGACCAGGTGCTGGGTGCGGTAACCCCCACAAAATCCCCATCACGCACGACGGTTACGGCCGCCATCTTCTTAGCCGCAGAGTCGTCCAAAGAAGTTAGTGTCGCGTTGAATCCAGAGGGTCGCAACACCTTGCCGTGCAGCATGCCGGGGAGGTGGATGTCAGATGCGTATTCATGCTTTCCGGTGACGAAGTCGGGCCCGTCCACCTTCGGAATAGGCTGCCCGGTGACCTTCCACTGCGACGCGGGAGTAAATGATGGATCGCCCTCAATCACTTTCACCAGCTTTTGACCGCGTGCGAGTTCGCCATAGCTAATCGACTTGCCACTTTTGGGATCTCGGACTCTGCCATCCGCTGCCACAAGCGTCGAGGCATCAACCTTCCACGCGCTCGCGGCCATGTTCACTAGCAGGTCACGGGCTGCGACTGCCATGGTGCGTAACTGTGGCCCCATCGTCGGAGTGGTGCGGCTACCGAAGGTGCCTGCGTCCCACGGCACTTGTTTGGTATCGCCCATGATCAGCGAAATCGATTCCACTGATGTACGCAGCTCCTCAGATACCTGCTGCGCGAGCGAAGTGCGGATGTTCTGGCCTACCTCGACTTTTCCTGTAAACACTGTGACGTGGCCGTCGTCCAAGATGCGCAGCCAGGCGGCAATGTCTTCGGGCAGCTCGTGAGCGCTGCGGATTCGCCCAGATTCCTGTGCTGGTGAGCGTGTCGAACAAAGGCAAATGAGTACTCCGCCGCTGAACAACTTCAGGAAATCACGGCGCTCCAGATCAAAACGATGCAGACCGGCGCCAACTTCTTGCTGACGTAGTTCATTTGTAAATTGAATGTCTAAATCGGAGTTCATGGTTTACTTCACCTTTTGGGCAACATAGGCAGCATTGCGCACGGCGGCCAGGATGCGCGGATACGTTCCACACCGACAGATATTTCCGTTCATTGCGTGCTTGATCTCTGCGTCGCTGGGATTGCGGTTAGTGCTAAGAAGTGCAACTGCCGACAAGATCATGCCGGACGTGCAATAACCGCACTGAAAAGCCTCTTGACTAAGGAAAGCTTGTTGCACCGAGTGCAACGAACCGTTGTTCGCAAGCCCCTCGATTGTGGTGACTTTTTTTCCCGCGGCAGCAGATAGAGGCGTCACACACGATCTGACCGCTTTCCCGTCCAGCATTACTGTGCATGCTCCGCATTGACCTTCGCCGCAACCATATTTTGTTCCAGTCAGTTGAAGTTCCTCGCGCAGAATCCAGAGTAGCGGCTGATCTGGAGCAGCGGCTACGTGGTACTCCTTGTCGTTGACGGTAAGCGTGACCGAGTCCATGATTTACCCTCGGAAGTGGCTATTCAAATTAAATTATAGGTGTGTTCCCCGGCGGCGATGAACCATAAGGATCTTGCCGCCGTAATGCTCCCCTGGCAGTTGGATTGCCTGACAACACTTTTTGCAGGGGCAGCCGATCTAGGGAGGGAGTGGTGTTTTCAAGCTCTGAGAAACGAAGGGATGCGGGTTGCGTCTAACAGGGCAAGGCACGAGGCTGTCATGCCAGGAAGAGCTATACCACTTATTTTCGCAAGCGCTTTGCTTGGCTTCGCTGGAGATATTGCCATACACGCGCCAAGTGGCGACCAAACACCTGGAGTCGGTCAATCGCCCCCAGCAGAAGAAGCCGATCAGCTACTTGCAGAGGGTAAAGAGATTTTTCTCGAACGGTGCGCCAGTTGTCACAACGAGCGGGGAGACAAACCGCTCAAAACCGGCGTGCCCTTGAACGAGCGCGGCCTTTCGGTCGAGGCGATCGCTCAAGCCGTTAACGGCCGCCTGCGAGATCGAACGGAGAACGAACGCCGCGCGGTTAGGCTATACATTTCGAGCTTGATGCAGAACCAGGACTCGGGAAAAGAAAGGGTACCGAAACCTTAGCTGGAACGGTCTCTCCCAGAGGAGTGTCGCCCCGTCGATGGAGCTTGGGCAGTCCTTCGCCTGCCAGCGACGCCATGTCTTCTGGCAAAGAGTAACCGCTATGGGACTTGCTAGACCACGCTCTACTCGTGAATCTGCTAGCGTAACGATTGCAGGTTTCCCTTGGTGGCTGCACTGGTCCGCAATGCACAAAGTCATACCTTCGACATCAGGCGTCTTAATCGTATCTTTGACAGTAATTCGCCCAACGCGTAATGCTTGCACAGTGAATTCCTTTTCGATTCACTGGCAAGAACATACTCCGCCATTATCAATTACTTACGGTGATTAGCCTTGCCTCGCCATCGTAGTGAAAACAAGGAATTTTGGCAGAAGGGGTAGGGTATCCCCCAACCGCAGCCGTTCCGTTTTTGGGACATGAACCGCAACTCCCAGTGCACCTCTGTTACGCTTTTTGCTATGCGTTTCTCTCTGAGCTTCTTATGTCTGTTTGTTTTTGCTAGCTTCCTATTTGCACAGAACCCGATCCCGCCGCAGACTCCGAAATCCGTTGCCGATCGCCTCGCCGCGCAGACTGCCCTTTTCGAAGAGCAGTACGAATCCGATCTCAAGTACTTCCCCGAGCGCGCTACTGCGTTCGGCGACTATCGCTACAACGACAAGCTCGCCGACTACTCACTGGAGGCAATTGCGCAGCGCAACAAAACCAACCAGGAATTCCTGGTCCGCCTTCAGGCCATCGACACCACCGGCTTCGGCGACCAGGACCAGCTCTCGCGCGACCTGATGGTGCGCGTCCTGCAGCAACGCATCATCGACTACAACCTGAAAGACTACGAGATGCCGATCAACCAGCAGAACGGCATTCACACCAACCTCGCGGACATGCCGAACGCCATGCCGTTCACGACGGTGAAGCAGTACGAGGATTACATCGCGCGGCTGCACCAGATTCCGCGGGTGTTGAGCCAGACCGAGGAAGTGCTGCGCGCTGGCATGAAAGACCATCTCTTGCCGGTACGGTTCCTGCTGGAGAAGATTCCCGTGCAAGGTGAGGGCATCATCACGGCTAACCCGTTCTTGCAGCCGACCAAGAAGTATCCGGCGAGCATTCCACCGGAAGAGCAGAAGCGCCTCACGCAACAGATCAGCGACGCAATTAACAGCGACGTGATTGCGGCCTACAAGCAGTTCGCCAACTTCGTGAAGACCGAATACGCTCCGGCGGGACGGACCACGCTTTCCGTCACGTCGTTGCCGGATGGCGAGAAGCGCTACGAAAACGCCATTTACGCGCGCACGACAACGCACCTCAGCCCAGACGAGATACATCAGATTGGACTGCGCGAGATCGACCGCATCGAGGCCGAGATGCTGGTCATCGCTAAAAAGGAAGGCTTCGCTGACCTTGCTTCGTTCCGGGCTTCGCTGAAGACGAATCCTAAGTACCAGCCAACTTCTGCGGAGCAGATCCTCGACGACTTCCGCAAGTACATCGCACAGATGGAGCCGAAGCTGCCGCAACTGTTTACCCTGCTGCCGAAGTCGCCCGTCACGGTGGAAGCGATTCCGCCGTTCCAGGCGTCTGCCGCAACCCATTACGTCACCGGAACGCCTGACGGCAAACGGCCCGGTCGCGTCGTGGTCGCCACCTCCAACTTCGCCGAGCGCTCGCTGGTGGACAACGAGGCGGTTGCGTATCACGAGGGAGTTCCAGGGCACCACATGCAGCTCTCGGTGCAACAGCAGCTCACCGGGCTGCCGAAGTTCCGGCAGCACGGATTAGGCTTCAACGCCTATAGCGAGGGCTGGGCCCTGTACGCCGAGCAGTTGGGCAAAGAGGTTGGTTTCTACCAGGACCCCGTGTCGGATTACGGGCGGCTCTCGTCGGAGCTCTTCCGCGCGGTGCGTCTGGTGGTGGACACGGGAATTCACTCGAAAGGTTGGAGCCGCGAGCAGGTGGTAGAGTTCATGCGCAAGTCGGGCGCAGTGGACGAGCCGACCATCCAGTCCGAAACCGACCGTTACATTGCCTGGCCGGCGCAGGCCCTGAGTTACAAGCTCGGGCAGCTCAAAATCAGCGCACTTCGCCAGCGCGCGCAAAAAGAGCTAGGCCCCAACTTCGACATCCGGACGTTCCACGACGAGATTCTCAACGGTGGAGCGTTGCCGCTGGACATGCTGGAAGCTCGCACCGACAAGTGGATCGCGCAGCAGAAGACGAACGCAAGGCCAGCGGGCAAGTAGGCAGGATTCGCATATTACCAGGCGAGTGACTTCCTCAGCTCCATTTCCAGATCATCGACGATCTATTGTCTGCTGGCCATTAAGTAGACCCGGGCTGTCCGATCTCCCTTGAGGCACCTGTCCTAGTGGCACAAAGGGCAATTGCCGCACTCGGTTTTTCTTCTTCACGCTAGCGTTCGCGCTACACGGCGGACCGTTGGTACTTCTGGTCAGACTGCAGTTCGACGAACACCCGATTGGCACTCGTTCCACCGAGACAAGTAGAGCCGGTCAGGAAAGGGACAATCAACTCTGTTGTTTCGTCAGAGCTGGAGCTTCCAGTCGAGATCGAGGCTGCCCGGGCGGTTCCCTGCCCATCGCAAGGTGCTCCCAAAACTGGGCCTCGCGTTATGCCTCGCCGAGACTCTGTCTGCGCGGGGCGACGGTGACAAAAATCGCACTTGACGCCAAGGATGACAAGTCGATGACCTTGGCTTGCAGTCTGCCGTATGCCCTTCTACACAACGCCGGTGCTGCTCTCACACACGTAGAAACACGGCGGGTCGTATAGCCGTTGTAGGCTCTACCGGTTCTCCTACCTGCGCCTTTTATTGCCAGCTACTAGAAGTTGCGTGGGGTGTAGCCCTCACTCCAGAAACTCCACCCTCCCCGAGAGCATCTAAAAATTAGGTGTCTATATGAAGCGTTCCTGGTTCGTGACAATTTGCTTGATTGCGGTGGCGGCTACTTCTGCTGTCGCTGCGCCCAATCCTAGTGCTACGAAGGTGCCGGCGTTTCCGGACACTCTGGCGAATGCGCGCTACGTCTACGTGGCCTCCTATGACGGAGATCAGTTCAATCCGAATCTGCTTCCCGAGGATCAGACCGCGATTGTCGCCGTGCAGAATGCGATTCAGGAGTGGGGTAGACTGATCATTGTGTATCAGCCTTCTGAAGCCGACATGGTCATCTTGGTGACGAGCCGCCCTTCCGAAGATTTGCTGGCGGTGTACGACGCACGCCCGTGGCCCGGTGGCAATTTTCTCTGGCGCGTCATGGGACGCAATGGTCTCCAGTCTGCCGAAACACCGCTCGTTATGGAATTTGAAAAAGGGTTCGAGAGCGTACAGAGGCATTCTAAGTAAGTAACCTACCTGGCTGTCGTCTCGCCGTGCTCTTCAGGATTGGCGTTACCCCTTCATCTGGAGCGGGTCGAAAACGTACGACTGCATGCCGCGCTTTCTGCTTGCGCTTTGCTCGCCTGTGCATGGCCTTCTCGAGTCATTCGGCCCCTCCGCAATTTGCCCATAGAGCCGGCTCGCCCTCGGCTGTTTGCTCTCTTGTCGTCGGCTCGGCGTCGGCCCATCCTGACATAACCCTTCCAGCAACCACTGAGTTGGGTGCGGTGAGCCGTCGAAGGATCGGGGGAGGTCACGGCGGTTCCCCGCCTGTCGTCGCACAGTTACCGTACATCCACAGACTGGTGCTGGGTTCTGTGCCGAGTCATCTGCTCGGTCATTTCCGTCTCGCACGCGCCAGCAATGTACCGTCAATTACCTTTGTGGGCGCTTGGTAGCTGTCGTCGTCGTTGCTCCGGCTGCCTCCGCGAGTGCCCCAGTTCCTCCGGCGCGCTCCAGCAGGAGGCCATTGTGCCAGGAGATCGCTAACAACTGGTCTTGATATCCCATGACGGCACGGATTGAGAACGTCGCCTCCGGACTCTGCTTCCATGTCTTTCCGTTATCGGCACTCTCGAATATGGAATGCGCATCCATCGCCGTCGCCAGCAGTCGCCGCAGCGTCGGATCATACTTCACCGCGAGCACATGCTTCGACGGCAACCCGTTCATCACATGCATCCAAGTCTGTCCGCTATCAATCGACCTCAGCGCACCTTCGCGGGTGGCCATCCACAGAGATCCGTCCGGCGTCATGGTGAAGTTGTACAAACCGGTCACATACTTAGGAGGCGTGATCTCGGTCCAGGTCCGACCTGCATCGTGCGAGATGAAGGCGTGCTTGATCGTGGCCAGGGTGAGTGTGCCGTCCGGGTAATCGTTCGCGGCAACAAAATCGCTCTCGCCCTCCACCGGTGTGCCCCGCCACTTCTTGCCTCCGTCGACGCTGATGAACAATCCCTCATTCGTCGCGGCGTAGCAAGCCTTGTCGGTGATCTGAATCGACCTCACACGTGGCGCAATGGAAATCGGAATCGGCACTTCCACGGCAGCCTTCTTTGCGGCGCGGGCTGCCGTGTTCTTGCCCGCCGCCGTCGTGGATCGCGTAACCGACTTCACCGGCGCAGGCGGCTCTTCCTTCTTCTGCCACTCGGGAACGGGCCCGTTATACATCGCGGCCGGCTGCCACCCACTGATCAGTGACGTCAGGAAGAAGATGCCGTGGTTGGTGCCAGCATAGATCACCCCGTTGTCGGCCTGCTGCAGGCTGAGAATGTCGCGATCCCCAAGCCCGCGGCTAACCTGGATCCAGGTCTTGCCAACGTCGTCTGTGGTAAACAATCCGCCATGTACCTTGTCGTTGACAATACCTACATACAGCCGGTTTGGGTCCTTACGGTCGGAAATGACCGCTCCCACCATGCGGTGAGAGAAGCCGTGGTTCGAAGCCTGATATTTCGCGAAGCCGTCGTTGCTCGCCAGAACTCCACCGCGGTCAGTCGCTAGCAACACGTGCTCGGCGTTGCGCGGATCAATCAGTACGTCATTCACGATCACGTCGGGCGAAGTCACGAGCGACCACCGCAAGCCACCGTCCATTGTCTTCCACAGGCCGCCGGTTGTTCCGGCATACACAATCGAAGGTCGCATCGGGTCTTGCTTCAACACGCGCGTACGGATGGCCGAGTGTGGCATCCCCTGCACGCGATGGAACAGCTCGGCGGCGTTGTCGCTCTTGTAAATTCCCGAGCATGCACTGGCGTACACCCGCGACGGGGTCTTCGGATCGACAATTATGCTGAACACGTCAGAGTCGTCGAGCATGCCGTCATGAATGCTCTTCCAGGTCTGTCCGCCGTTGGAGGTCTTCCACGCCAGGTGCCGCGTGCCCGCGTACACGACGTTCGGATCCAGTGGGTCGATTGCGACCGACACGAAGTTCTTCATGATGGAATAGTTCGGGGTCACCTCGGGGTTCTCCGGCGTCATCCGCACCCAGGTCTTGCCGCCGTCCTGCGAGCGAAACACGCCGTCAAGGGCCCCGATTACTAGGACGTTGTGATCGCTGGCCGCCATAGCCAGGGCGCGGATCGACTTTCCATGCGCTCCGGGCAGTGCCTTCCACGTTGCGCCGCCGTCATCGGTGCGGAACACCTCGCCCTCGTCATCGTGGTACAGGTTCCATCCCGCAGCGTAAATAATGTTGGTATTCGTGGGATCGAAAATGATGTGGTCGATTACTAGGTCGTCGCCGGCGCCGAGGTGTGCGAATGTGGCCCAGGTATTGCCGCCATCGCGAGAAACGAAGATCTGCGCTGCGCTGGTCCCCAGCAAAATGTGGCTAGGATCGCTGGGATCATAAGCCAGGCTGCGTACGTTGCCGCCATCAGGACCGATCAGGCTCCAACTGGGACCAGGCGCCGCGGCTACGGTTTGCGTCACCAGCGCTACTCCCACGATACCCACAATTCCGGCCAGAACGAGTTTCTTCGTTACCACGCTTATTTCTCCCATCATGAATTCAGTTTCTGGGGCCGCTTGCAAATTAAACGCTGCACTGCCTTGAGGATGGTCGTCAACCCAAAACGTCATTGGTTTGGTTACGAAGGTATATTTATTGAAACATCGATACAATCTTGTAAGTTGAAGACGGGCGTTTCGCGAACTGCAATTGAGCAGGAGTTTTTTTGAATGCCAGTTCTGGCGAGTAGCGTCAAGTCTACTTCGTTACAAGACGCGGTGCCCCACTCGCGCAATGGCCTCGTTCCATAGCTGCATTTCATCAATTAGGATTAGCGATACTGCATGGCTTCTATAGTGACGGGATAATGCAGCAATGCACTTGCAACGCCCGCATCCGTCACCGTGCCTCGCGCTCGCCGGCGTGACAGGAGCTGGGGCTGGAACCGGCTGCGTGGCTTGTAAAGAGTCCGGTCCACCGATTTGCGGCCACAGAATTTGGCCTTCCCGGCAGACGCATTGCCGACTGATTCTAGTAAAGCTCTCAACAATCTTGAAAGACGGTGGGTCTTCTAAGTAATTCTATATAGGTTGTCTCATCGAACTCTCCTTCTCGCCTAGGAGTGAGACGGATTAAGTGATTCTGTGGGGCTGCGCCAAGCGACCCCACATCCTAGGCGACGGCTTTTGTTCCGATGTTCCTCGCCCGCCAAAGGGCATCGCAAACGCAGCTGGCTGAAAGGATGCCATGCAAAGTGTCGGTCGTGATCCGTTCGGACTGGACCTGATCCCCGAAGCTGACATGAGTGAGATGGAAGACGAGGAAAAAGGTCTGGCTGGCAACTTGCCCGTTCCACTTTCAAAATGCCTACACAGAATAGCGCAGCTCGACTTTGTTGATGTAGTCCGTGCTGACCAGGAGTCCATTAGACAGAGCTTGCAGACCTGGATGTGGAGGATCTCAGAAGTCCTTCGGCGTTTGTAGCGTCGCCCAGCTGTCCATTGCGAGATAAGGGGTAAGGAGTGAGGTCTGCCCAAAACCTTCGGGCTCACACCGGGCTGTGAAAGGCAAGCCCGGAAGCCCAAAATTGACGAAGGGAAAAGCTAAAAGGCAAAATCGTGTCCATCTCGTTTTTACGAGCGACAAGCAGAACGGTAACAAAAGCGGAGGCAGGCAGTCGCACTAGCAGCGACACCGCAGGAGCGTGCCATGAGTTTTTCAAGCATGAGGAGATTTCCACCACCATAAACTTGTTATGCATCATGACGTACTGGTAGTCGATGTGGACCGGAGTGCCAAGACGGGATTACAGTAAAGACGAAATGTTCACTGAACCCAATCTTTCCAATGACAATGAAAAGCCCGGATTTCGAGGAAGGAGTATTTGCCATTATCAGGATCAGGAGCATCAAACTGGAAAGCTTGAGCGGCAGGGAGCGACGAGAGTATCAGAAGTGGCTCAAGAAGGAGCAATGCACAGGATCGTGACCAACGGGTCCCTTGCCATTAGGCAGTGCGTGCTGGCAGGTTTCCCGTCTAATCCCTAAACCAATTGCAGCGTCAGGAGGCAGAAGAGAGCAAAGGTTCCTGCAATCAATTGCGACGCGAATGTCAAGAGAGCAGGGCCCCTGCAATCAGGTGCACAAAGAGGAGCCGCTGAGCGGATTGTCCAACACAAGACGGCGTTAGAATTCTGATAGTTGGTGATAGATTTTGGAATAGCGTGAGTCCTTCCTCGCCCTATGGTTATACCGCTGTTTCTAGGAAAACGGAGAAGCACACCCCCAGTTCGTCAAAGGAGCAACTTTCATCATAGCGGGCGGCTCTTTTGCGCGACGTAAGCTCGCCGAAGCTGGTCCTTCCGTAATTGATACAAAGACCGCGCCAATCTTTCTAACTCCACGCACCCCCATTGGCGATTAAAGAGGCAGGACAATGTGAATCCTTCTATTGAATCGTAATTCTCCCCTCGCCAACATAATGCCCGCCCTTGGCAACAATGCGGTGAGAGCCGGGTTACTTTCTACTGCTTCTTCGCCTTTACAGTATTTGCTCAACGGGTCTAGTCGTAGCTGTCATCCGGCAGCAGCAACAAGGGGGCTTGAAGATCGGGATCGGAGGAACAAACGAGGTTAATTTCATCGTGCAGAGCGCTTCTGCTCTCGCTTCTCATTCTGCTGCTTTCCCTGGCGTGCTTCGCTCAAGTCAGCATCGGCGTCGCCGTTCACTTTGGCCCGCCCGCTATTCCCGTTTACGTTCAACCGCCGTGTCCTGCACCTGGATCTATGTGGGTCCCCGGCTACTGGGCTTGGGATCCTGACTTCGGTGATTATTACTGGGTTCCCGGCACATGGGTGCTCGCTCCCATGCCCGGTTATCTATGGACGCCGGGCTACTGGGCTTGGAACGGCACCGGCTTCTTCTTTACCGCAGGCTATTGGGGGCCAGTCGTCGGCTTCTATGGCGGGATCAACTACGGTTTCGGTTACTTCGGCCACGGATACGAGGGTGGCCGCTGGGAGCACAACCAATTCTACTACAACACCGCTGTAAACAATGTTAACTTCACCAACATTCACAATACCTACAACACTGTCATCAATAACGTCACCGTAAACCGCGTCAGCTACAACGGAGGTCCCGGCGGTATCAGTGCTCGTCCGACACCGCAGGACGTGCAGGCCCGGAACGAGCGTCACCTGCCCCCCGTCGCCACGCAAACCCAGCACATGGACACCGCGCGCGCCAATCCGCAGCTCCGCGCTTCATACAACCAACGCAAACCTCTCATTGCTGCGACCGACAAGCCCAACTCCTTTAAGAGCGATAACGTCGTAGCCGCTGAGATAGCTGGAGCACCCTACCATGCGCCAACTCCGGTTCACGCCAAAGACCTGCCGCCGCACCCGCGACCAACGGCTCCAAGCGGCGGCAATGCCGAGCAGACCCAGAAGTACCAGCAACAGCAGCAAGAGCTCTATGCCAAGCAGGAAAAAGAACATCAGCAACTAATGGAGCAGCAAGAGGCGGAACATCAGAAGGCGACCCAGCCGCACGCCGGTCAACACCAGACGCAAGAGATGGAGCTGCGCCATCAGCAGCAGACCCAGCAGATGGAGGCGCATCACTACCAGCAGCAACAGCTCCAGATGCATCAGGCTCCGCCGCAGCAGTCTCACAGCGGCCAGAAACCTGCCAAATAAACAGCGCTGTCGCACTTTATGCAGTGACTGAACGAAACGCGTTTTCCCAGGTTTGCACCACAACGCAAGCCTGGGGAACGCGGATTCATAGTCACACCCCGTTTTGACAGGATAATCCACGGGGATCCCTGAGGTGGCTGGAGTCCTTTAAGGACCTCTTCGACAGATCGACACTAAATCGGCGGCTGAAATATCAAGCTATTCGTGAGCCCTGTAGTTGGTACCAAGCACAAATTCCTGAGCCTTAATTCACGACTGCGGGGCCTAACAAACGCCAGAGTCAGCACCAGAACAAGCGTGGCTATAACGAGGTAATTCTTCAGCCACGAAACTACTGAAGCGACTAGTCTTTTTTTCGCCTCAAAGATCGGCGGTGCAAGGTGGGTGGTAGGCCGAAGATGGGGTATTCAGCCTCGAGAACACCAACGATGAGTGCCGAAAGAGACCTGTGGCGGTGCAGTGCGACCTCCGCAGCAGCTGCACTCCTGAGCGAACCCTTAATCTCGGGGCCCGGAATTGAAGCAAAACGCTGGCGCTTGCGTGGGAGTAACCCGATCCTCGACAACATCGGCCTAGTGCAACATAACGGGAAACACATGCCCTTGGAAGCACGAAAATGCGACGAAATCACTCAATGAGCAGGCGGTTTTATCGACACTAGCGTAAGTTCCACATCGCGCATAATCGGCTCGATCGAAAAGCTGGAACAAACTGGACAGGAAGGTTTTTCGATCATAAGGCTGAGCAATACCCCGACCCAAGAAGCCCCATCAAGTTACGGAAGTAACTTCATCGTACGTCGGTTAAAAGGCAACCACAGGAATGAGTCATGTCTTAATTACAGGTTCGTCAAGAATTTGAAAGATTTCGACTGCTTTGCTGGAGTATTCCTTCTCCTCCGGAGGGTTTTTCGTGAGTAGCCATTTCGGCCGTACGCTTGGAAGCTGCACTCCTGCGTCACGGGTTGCCGTCAACTTGTTCGTACACTTTGTTCTGGTAGGTGAAGACAAGGCTACCAATGAGGCAATTGAACATTACAGCGCCGTTCATGAGTCATTCGACAAGGAGGCATTTCGCCGCAAGACATTTATGTACTTGGTCGCTTGCGTGGTCGTGGCTATGTCGAAGCAGCAGCCAAAGCGCAATGTATTGCTGGCGCTGGACCACTTTCGCTATTTGGCAACGCAAACCATGTTCTCTCGCTGGCGGTTGAGCGAAACCGATGCGGCTGGCGCCATCATTCAGGCTGCGGAGAGCTTGCGAACATTGTGCTTCAACCCTCTCCATATCAACCCGAGCTTTGCGTTTGATTGGTCACGAGCTTGGCTAAGTGAGATCGGCGTGGATGAAACTAGTTCCGCCCTTTTGGTTCAAATAGCTCAAGATTGGAAGGAAATGATGATTTTCGTTTCGGACTATTTAGATCAAGCGAAAATCGGAGGCGGCTGAGAAGCGGCTGAGACCGCAATACTGGCACGATCTCTCGCCATCGAGGGTTTCCTCGCAGCTACAGGGCAGGAGCGGCGTATCGGTTCAATGCTAGGGCTGTACCCGCTTACGGTCTGCGTCGGCACAGATTCAGCGCCGACGCCATGGACGGAACTGGCAATGTGATGGCCGTGATGAAACGGTGTGATTGGACACGCACTTTTTGTCGGCCTTCCAATCTCGCTTTTCGCCCGGAGGGCACAATGACCCAAACCAACCTTTCAGTCGCTACCGTCATCCTTGCGCATGCGCGTGGGCGGATGTTTCCAGTTGGAACAAGGTCATCCCGCGCTCCAGCGCAACAGCATGCCAGTAGTGGCGGTGCAGATTCCATTGACCTCGCTCTCCGACGACGTTGCAACCGTGTGAAGAACCCTCAAGAGGGTAAGTGGGCCGGTGGTGTTGGTGGGCCAATCTGCGCCTCCGAGTGCGCAGCGCGCACAGCTATGACGACCGGCGCCCAGCGGCCAAGATCCAGTTCTTTCCTGGCCAATGTTTAGTTGCAACTTCGACGAAGCCGGCTTGAGCTAGGAGATTCCGGTGCTCTTCATCAGTCAGGAATGCA
>Ga0182038_10000156_pt1 | contig 35048 bp, 31 predicted proteins | sample sta12Can44000108_FD_125976 | JGI IMG/M metagenome (GOLD analysis project Ga0182038, IMG submission 125976) | Lab enrichment of tropical soil microbial communities from Luquillo Experimental Forest, Puerto Rico - statanox.12C.anox.44.000.108 | ecosystem: Environmental > Terrestrial > Soil >...
ACGGAATAGCCGCCGATTTTCTTTGATCGGAATGGCTTTTCACCCCATCTAAAATCCCATGGAAAAGATGTTGAGCCTGATCCAGGATTTCCTGCGCAAGGAAAGTGCTGGTGGACTGATCCTGATGGCGGCGGCGGGCTTGGCCCTGATCGCCGCCAATTCGCCTTTGAGCCCTGCTTATATCGCCCTGTCCTCGGGCTGGCTGCGCCATGCCACCGATGACGGGCTGATGGCGCTGTTCTTCCTGTTGGTCAGTCTGGAGATCAAGCGCGAGTTGCGGGGCGGAGAGCTGTCGCATCCGGCCCAGGCCGCTCTGCCCCTGCTGGCGGCGCTGGGCGGCATGATGGTGCCGGCAGGAGTCTATGCCCTGGTTGCCAAGGGCGAACCGGGAGCCTTGAGCGGCTGGGCGATCCCGTCGGCCACCGACATCGCCTTTTCGCTGGCGGTGCTCAGCCTGCTGGGGCGGCGTGCGCCCGAAGGGTTGAAGCTGTTCCTGACGGCGCTGGCGATCATCGACGATCTGGGCGCCATTCTGATCATCGCACTCTTCTACAGCCAGCCGCCTTTGTGGACTGCGCTGGGAATGGCGGGCTTGGGTGTGGCGGCATTGCTGGTTATGAACAGGTGCAATGTCCGCAGCCCTTGGCCCTATCTGCTGGCCGGGCTGTGGCTGTGGGGTTGGCTGCTGCCCTCGGGCATTCATGCCACTCTGGGCGGCGTCGTCACCGGCCTGCTGATGCCGGCGGATGGCGGAGAGAAAGGGCCGCTGGCCCGCACCGAGCGGGGTCTGCATCCCTTCGTCGCTTATGGCGTGCTGCCGCTGTTCGCCTTCCTCAATGCTGGTTTGAGCCTGGGCGATGTGCGGATGGGGCTGCTGCCGCTGGGGGTGGCGGCGGGCTTGTTCATGGGAAAACAGGTGGGGGTGATGGGCTTTTCCTGGGCGGCGGTGCGGCTGCGGCTGGCCCGGCTGCCGGAGGGGATCGGCTGGAAAAGCTTCTATGGCGCGGCGGTGCTGACCGGCATCGGTTTCACCATGAGCCTGTTCATCGGCGGCCTGGCCTTCCCCGATGCCTCCCGCGCGGCCGAGGTGCGATCCGGCGTGCTGCTGGGATCGCTGGCCTCGGCCCTTTGGGGTGCGTTGGTTCTTGGAGCTTTACCTCGTCTGGCAAAGTCAGACGAGGTAAAGCTTTAAGCCCGCGCGGCGCTTGAGCGGGCCCGGGACGGGCCGCGTCACGCAAAAGGCGATAGAGCGGCTTTGCCGTTCTATCGCGGCAGCTCCACCGCGTAAGCTTCCACCGGCAGAACCTTCTTGATCAGCCCGCGATCCTTGAGGAAGGCGGCGAAGCGTTCATAGCGGGCCTTGTCCAGCCCGGCAGGAGCCGCATTCAGGCGCGGCAGAGTGGCTGCCCAGGCGCGCTGGTTCAGGGTGTCGTTCAAGTCCTTATGGTTCTTGATGAACAGATACCAGGCTTCCTCGGGATGGTTCTGGATATAGAGGGTGGCCTTCTCGACCGCGTCGACGAAACGGCGCAGCTTGGCGTCCTTCACCCGGTCCTTATGGGCCATCAGAACCAGCTCGTCATAGGCCGGCACGCCATTTTCTTCCGGATAGAAGGCGCGGCCGGGATGGTTGTCGAGCGCCATCTGGTTCAGCTCGAAATTCCGGTAAGCGCCGATCACCGCATCCACCTGCCCGGCGATCACCGCGGGCGACAGGGTGAAGTTGACATTCACCAGGGTAACGTCCTTTAAGCTCAGGCCGTTCTTCTCCAACATGGCGGCCAGGATGGCGTCTTCGAAGCCGGCGACGGAATAGCCGACCTTCTTGCCCTTCAGATCGGCGATGGTCTTCACCGGCCCGTCGGCCAGCGCCACCACCGAGTTCAAGGGCGTCGAGACCAGGGTGCCGACGCGCACGATCGGCAGGCCTTCGCCCACCTGCATCTGCAATTGCGGCTGATAGCCCAGGGCCAGATCGGCCTTCTTGGCGGCCAGCAGCTTGGGCGGATCGTTGGGATCGGCGGGGGCGATCAGCTCCACATCCAGTCCGGCTTCGGCGAAGAAGCCCTTTTCCTGGGCTACCACCAGGGCGGCATGGTCGGGATTGACGAACCAGTCCAGTACGACAGTCAGCTTGTCGGCGGCTTGGGCAGGCTGCATCGCGGCGGCCAGCAGACCGGCGGCGGCGATGAAGGCATGTCGGAGTTTCAACATGGGCGCTCCCTAATTTTGGTCGTATGAAGACAAGGCGTCGGACTGCCAGGGCAGCAACCGGCGCAAGGCATGATCCACCGCCAGATAGAGCCCGACCGAAAACACGGCCAGGGTGATCAGGGCGGCGAACATCAAAGGGATCTGCATGCGGGCATTGGCTTGCAGCATCAGATAGCCGAGCCCCGCCGAGCTTCCCACCCATTCGCCGATCACCGCGCCGATGGGGGCGACGGCGGTGGCGACCCGCAATCCCGATGCCAAAGCGGGCAGGGCGGCGGGCAGGCGGATGCGCAACAGCAATGCGGCGCGAGGCGCGTTCATGCAGCGGGCCAGCTCCAGCCAGCCGGGATCGGTGCGGCGCAGCCCGTCCATGAAGGCGGCGGTGACGGGGAAATAGATGACGATCACCGCCATGGCGACCTTCGAGGCCATGCCATAGCCCAGCCACAGCACCAGGATCGGGGCCAGGGCGAACACCGGCACCGCCTGACTGGCCACCAGCACCGGCAGCATCCAGCGACGCAAGCTGGGCGCCGCCGCCATGCAAAGGGCGGTGCTGACGCCCAGCAATGCCCCCAGGCCCAGGCCCAGCAGGATTTCCAGAGCAGTGACGCCGGCATTGGGCAAGATGACGTCGTAACGATTGATCCAGGCCTCGGCCACCAGCATCGGCTCGGGCAGGATGTAGCTCTGCCCGCCCGCCGCCCAGGCGGCCAATTGCCAGAGCAGGATCAGAACCGGCAGGATCAAGAGGCGGCTCATGCCATTTCCTCCGCCGCCAGCCGCTTCAAAAGCTCGCCTTGCAGCCGCAGCAGCTCGGGATCGGACAGATCGCGAGGCGTCTCGCCCGTCGGCTCCAGGGCGTCCGACAGGCGGGCCGGGCGGCCGGTCATCACATGGATGCGATGGCCCAGGCGCAGGGCCTCCAGCGGATCATGGGTGACCAGCAGCACGGTGCGGCCCTGCAGCAGTTCGGCGGCCAGTTCTTGCAGGCGAAAGCGGGTGACGGCGTCGAGGGCCGAGAAGGGCTCGTCCATCAGGATCAGCGGTCGGTCTTCTATCAGCGTGCGGGCCAGCGCCACCCGTTGGCGCATGCCACCCGACAGTTGGGCGGGGCGATCCTTCAGCCGATCCGCCAGCCCCAGCCGCTCCAGCAGAGCGATAGCCTGTTCCTGGGGAGGCGTTTCGCCGCGCAGGCGATAGCCCAGCAGCACATTGTCGAGAACATTGAGCCAAGGCAGCAGCAGATCCTGCTGCGCCATGAAGGCGGTGCGGAGGGACAGGGGCAAGCCGTCGTCGCTGGCAATGCGGCTGTCGGCATCGGGCAACAGCCCGGCGATCAGCCGCAGCAGGCTGGATTTTCCCACGCCGCTGGTGCCCAGCAGGCAGGTGCAGCGCTCGGCCTCCAGCGTGAAGTCCAGATCGTCGAACAGCGCTTGCCCGCCATAGGTCAGGCGGGCGGCATGAACGGTGACGGCTGGGGCAATGGTCATCGGATGTGCGTCCCTACGCCGGTACGAGCCGGATCAGGTGGTAGGGGTCGTTCTCCGAAGTTTACGAGAACCTCTCAGCCGGCGCGCCGGCTCCCCCCGCTGGAAGAGGCTGACTATGAAGGCTTAAGGGCAGGGTGACAAGCTTACAGCTTGCCGTAATTGTCGTAGAAGCGTTCGGCGGCGTCGGGGGTGTCGGTGCGCAGGCGCTCGCGGCCATTCACCTTGATCACGAAGCAGCCGTCTTTATGGCAGAACAACAGCTCTTTCAGCCCGCAGGATTCGCTGGCGCATTCCAGCATTTGGGTTTCGGAACAGCCCTTCTGCCGGCAAACCGACCGCAGTCGTCCATTGGTGCGGATCATGGGCATGGCCTTCGCAGTTGCGTGACGAGGCAGCTACCCTAGACCTATGCCAGAACAAATATCAACGCCTTGTTGCGAGTGGTTATTAGGACGGCGCTCCGACCATCAGCTTCAAAAGACGGATGCGTTTGAAGGCCGCTTTCAGTTTTTTCTGTACCGGACGGGGCAGCTTGCGCGGCTCGATACGGGCCGAGGGCTGCTGGTCGGCGGCGATGTCGGTCAGTTGCTGCTCCAGCATGATCCGCATCACGGTTTCATGGGCTTCCAGGATGGTCGACAGATCGTCGTCATGCATCAGTCCGGCGGCGTTCAGGGCACCGTAGCGTTCGGCGCTGTTGGTGGCCAGGACGCCGTTCTTCACCGCTTTGGCGCGCGCGGCGGCGGTGATCGGCAGCAGGCCGAACTTCTTGGCATTCAAACGGCCATGGGTGGTGGTGAATTCGCCGAAGATGCCCAGCGGCACCTCCATATTCGCCACATTCATCGCCAGGAACTGCACGAAAAAGGCCGAGGTGGCGGCTGTTTCGATGGCATAGGTCTTCAGCTCATGGGCCAGGGCGGTGTCGCCATAGACCGGCATGAAGTCGAAGAAGATATCGACATTCATCACTGTCTGCATCTGCGGTTCGAACACCCAATGGCGGACCTCGTCCTTCCATTCGTCAAGAGATCGCCGCCAGAAGGGATTGCGGGCCATCACATCGCCGTCGCAATAAGGAATGCCGGCGGCGTTCAACAGATCGTTCAGGCGGCGCCCGAACTCGGCGAACCAGGGATCGTCGGTCTTGGTTCCAGCATGGACGATGGCGTTGTCCTGATCGAAGGTCAGCAGGCTTTCACCGCGCCCGCCCGATCCCAGCACCAGCAGCGCCCATTTCGCCGGGGCCGGGCCCCAGCCGTCATTGGTCATGCTGGTTTCAGCCAGTTCCGCCGCCCGCGTGGTCATGTCGCGCAAGACGGTGCTGATGATGCCGGCGATGTTGCGGGCGGAAACCCCTTCGGCCAGCAGGTTCGAGGCCAGCGCCGGCAGGGCGATGCGGGCGCGTTCCATATCAGCGGGGGTTTCGGCTTCGGACACGTCGTCGCCGATCACCAGCGCCTGGCTGGCCCGCACCTTCAAAAGGGCGCGGCCAGTAATCATGCCGATGGGGCGTTGGCTCTCGTCGGCCACCACCAGATGGCGCAGGCCCAGGCGGGTCATACGGGCGATGCCGACATAAAGATAAGCGTCGCCGGGAACCGTGCGCACCGGCGAGGACATCACCTCGGCCAGTCGGGCTTCCAAGGCGGCGGCGCGGCGGCGCGACAAAGCGCGAAGGACATCGCGCTCGGTGACGATCCCCACGGCCCGGCCGTCGGTATCGACCACCACCAGCGAAGACACCTTGGCGGCATCCATGCGGTCGCAGGCCTCGGCCAGGGTCAGGTCCTCATGCCCGGTCAGTACGGGGTGAGCCATCACCTCCGAGAGACGGTGGCGATATGGAAAGCTATCCAGGCGGGCGAGGGATGTAACGTCTTGCATCATGGTAGATACACCATAACTCGTAGGGTCAAATGAGAAAAGAGGGAGGTGCTATGCAAAAAAAGCAACCCTAGCAGGTTGAGAGGGGCTGTGGCGCTGAAAACACACTGGCGATAATTGATATATCTGCCAGTAAAAATATCCCCTGACGCTGGTTCGGTTTTGGCATTTACTTTGTGTGTCTGTGCGAAATCGTAAATAATACGGTGTGAAGAGGTTATGCTGCACTGCATTTATTGAAATAAAGAATCGTCGAAAGCTATCGACTCACATGGTCTTGAAGCGTAGGCTTTAGTTCTTACGTGTTATGGTATGAATTAGTATTGTTGACGGTGGGTCCGGGTCATGTTAATCCATGATCGGACGAGGTGATGAGGGAGGTTCGGCTTTCATCGCCCTGCATAACAAAACCGAACTTGGGGAAAGCAGCTTCCGGCCCTGCTCCAGGGTCAGCCCTTCAGAGACCGCAAAGGTCCTGGGCGCGCGGAGGCGGAACTTCTCCCCAGCATACAGAGAGGCTCGGGCTTTGCCGTACGGCTCGGCTCCGAAGTTTGGAAGACGTAGGAGAAGGAGCGTTTCATGTCGAACGACTTGCATGCGAAAATTCGCAGCAATCCAAAATATGCGGAGCTGGTGCGCAAGCGCTCAAGCTTCGCTTGGCTGCTGTCCATCCTGGTGCTGATTATCTATTACAGCTTCATCATGGTCATCGCTTTCGCGCCCAAGGTGCTTGGCACCCCGTTGAGCGAAGGTTCGGTCACCACGATCGGTCTGCCGATCGGCGTCGGCGTTATCCTGAGCGCCATCGTGCTCACGGGCATCTATGTCCGCCGCGCCAATACCGAATTCGACGAACTGACCAAGCAGCTGATCGAGGGCTCGAAATGAAGCGCCTGAACACTATCGTTCCGGCCATCGGCGCCGGTCTTCTCGCTCTCATGCCTTCTTTGGCCCTGGCGGCCGGCGATCTGGGTCAGGCCCAGCAGCAGCCGACCAACTGGAGCGCCATCGGCATGTTCGTTGTCTTCGTCGGTATGACGCTGGTCATCACCTATTGGGCGGCCCGCCGCACCAAGTCGGCGGCTGACTTCTATGCGGCCGGCGGCGGCATCACCGGTTTCCAGAACGGTCTGGCCATTGCCGGCGACTATATGTCGGCGGCCTCGTTCCTGGGTATTTCCGCCCTGGTTTACGGCTCGGGCTTCGACGGCCTGATCTATTCGGTGGGCTGGCTGGTCGGTTGGCCGATCATCCTGTTCCTGATCGCCGAACGCCTGCGCAACCTGGGTAAATACACCTTCGCCGACGTGGCGGCTTACCGTCTGGGTCAGACCCCGGTTCGCAGCTTCGCGGCCACCAGCGCCCTGGTGGTGGTGATCTTCTATCTGATCGGCCAGATGGTCGGCGCCGGCCAGCTGATCAAGCTGCTGTTCGGTCTGGAATACACCTACGCCGTCGTCATCGTCGGCATCCTGATGATGATCTACGTCACCTTCGGCGGCATGAAGGCCACCACCTGGGTGCAGATCATCAAGGCCTGCCTGCTGTTGTCGGGTGCCACTTTCATCGCCCTGGCGGTGCTGGCTCACTTCGGCTTCAGCTTCGAGGCTCTGTTCGCCAAGGCCGTCGAAGTGCATCCCAAGCATGCCGCCATCATGGCTCCCGGTACTCTGGTCTCCGATCCTATCGAAGCCGTGTCGCTGGCTATGGCCCTGATGTTCGGTACTGCCGGTCTGCCGCATATCCTGATGCGCTTCTTCACCGTGGCCGACGCCAAGGCGGCACGTAAGTCGGTGTTCTATGCCACCAGCTTCATCGGCTACTTCTACATCCTGACCTTCATCATCGGCTTCGGCGCCATCACCCTGGTCGGCACCAATCCGGAATTCCTGGATGCCAGCGGCAAGGGACTGCGCGGCGGCGCCAACATGGCCGCCATCCATCTGGCCAATGCCGTCGGTGGCGACCTGTTCCTGGGCTTCATCTCGGCGGTGGCTTTCGCCACCATCCTGGCGGTGGTGTCGGGTCTGACCCTGGCTGGCGCCTCGGCCATCTCCCACGACCTGTACGCCAACGTGTTCGCCCGTGGCCGTACCAACGAAGCGACCGAGGTGCGTGTCTCCAAGTTGGCCTCTGTGGGTCTGGGCATCATCGCCGTGCTGCTGGGCATCGTCTTCGAGAAGCAGAATATCGCCTATATGGTCGGTCTGACCTTCGCCATCGCCGCCAGCACCAACTTCCCGGTGTTGGTCATGTCGATGTTCTGGAAGGGCCTGTCCACCCGCGGCGCGGTTGCCGGCGGCTTCTTGGGCTTGGCTGGCGCGGTGGTGCTGACCGTGCTGGGGCCGACGGTGTGGAAGGACGTGCTGGGTCATCCCGCCGCGATCTTCCCCTTCAAGTATCCGGCCATCTTCTCGATGCCTCTGGCCTTCGCTTCGATCTGGTTCTTCTCGGTCACCGACGGCAGCCAGCGTGCCAAGGACGAGAAGGAAGCCTTCGAGGCTCAGTTGATCCGTTCGGAAACCGGCCTGGGCGCCGAAGGGGCCCATGCTCACTGATCGGTAAGTTCCCAAGTTCTTCATCGACAAACTGGCCGCCGGAGGGAAACCTCCGGCGGCTTTTTCATCGGGGTGGCCTTGGGTGGTGGGGCAGGGCGATGGGTAAGGCAACAAAAAAGCCCGGCGGTTTCCCGCCGGGCCTTCTTTGCGCGAAGCTTGCCGAAGCTTACTTCATGTAGTCGTACTTGCCGTCCTTCCAGACATACATCACGTAACCGGGAGCGGTCAGGTCGCCCTTGGCGTCGAAGCTGGCCTTGCCCAGCACGGTGTCGAACTGGTTGGCCTTCAGAGCGGCCTCGACCTTGACCGAGTCGAAGCTGCCGGCCTTGGCGGCGGCCTGAGCCCAGGTCTGCACGGCGGCGTAGGTGTAGAGGGTATAGGCTTCCGGCTCGTACTTGTCGGCGCGGAATTCCTTCACCAGGGCATCGTTGGCGGGGTTCTTGCGCGGGTCGGGGCCGAAGGTCATCAGGGTGCCTTCGCCGGCGGGGCCGGTGATGGCCCAGAACTGCTCGGTCACCAAGCCGTCACCCGACACCATGGTGGCCTTCAGGCCCTGGTCGGCCGCCTGACGGACGATCAGACCACCTTCGGTCTCATAGCCGCCGAAATAGAGCACATCAACCTTCAGGTTCTTCAGCTTGGCGATCAGCGGGCTGAAGTCCTTGTCGCCGGGGGTGATGGCGTCATAGGTGACTTCGGTGATTCCCAGGCCGTTCAGGCCCTTCTTGAACTCGTCGGCCAGACCCTTGCCGTAGGCCGACTTGTCATGAACGATGGCGACGGTCTTGCCCTTGAAATGCTCGGCCACATACTTGGCAGCAGTCGGGCCCTGAGCGTCGTCACGGCCGCAGACGCGGAAGGTGTTGGGCAGACCGCGGTCGGTAAAGACCGGGTTGGTCGAAGCCGGGGTGATCTGGACGATGTTGCTCTCGGAATAGACGCCCGAAGCCGGGATCGAGGAAGAGGAGCAGAAGTGGCCGATCACGGCGGCGACCTTCTTGGCCACCAGGTCGTTCGCCACGTTCACCGCCTGCTTGGGATCGCAAGCATCGTCGCCGATGACGGCAACGACCTTCTGGCCCAGCACGCCGCCCTTGGCGTTGATGTCGGCGATGGCCTTCTCGGCGCCACGACGGAACTGCTCACCGAAAGCGGCGTTGCTGCCGGTCATCGGGCCGGCGACGCCCAGAAGGACATCGGCGCGGGCGGCGGTGGCGGTCAGAGCAGTAACGGCGACGGCCGCCAGAAGCACGGTCTTGAGACTGGTCATGGATAGAGAACTCCCTGCGATGAGTGAGCATGGGCGGCCCGAAACGGGTCTCGCCTGGTGATCCGCTGGCCGGAATGACCGGCGGAAACTTGGGCCCCGCCGCAGGACGCGGCGGGGTGAAAAGGTGTCAGATAAGCCGAGGGGCGGCTCAAGAGGCTTTGCCCTCGATCTCGCGCCAGCTGAAGATGCCGGTGCGCTGATAGAGCCAGGGATACTGGCTGACCATCTGGCGGGCGCGGGTGGCGCGGAACGAGGCTATGGAAATCACCATCAGCACGACGGCATCCAACAGATAGCCGGTCAGCGACAGCAACGGCCCCTGGAACAGAGCGAAGCCGAGAAAACGATCGGCCAGCCCCAGCAGCAGGGCATAGGGCGCCGCGTGCCAGGCCGGACGCCAGGTCGAGGCCAAAGCCTGCCCGGTCATGAAGGAGCAGCCGCCCATGAAGACCAGGGTGACGCCGATAAAGACGCCCAGGTTGCTGCCGGTCAGTTCAGCGAAACCGCTCATTGCTCGTCCTCCAGTTCCTCTTCGGGGACGTCGTTGCTATCGACGGTGGCCTCGCCGGCATGGCCGCCTTCCAGATAGGCGGAGCGGATGGCCGGGTTGGCCAGCAGTTCGGCGCCGCTGCCGGTCATGGCAATGCGGCCGTTCACCATCACATAAGCACGATGCGCCAGTTTCAAAGCATGGAAGGCGTTTTGCTCCACCAGGAACACGGTCACCTTCTGCTGGCTGTTGATCTCCTTGATGATCTCGAAGATCTGCTTGACCACCAGCGGCGCCAGACCCAGCGACGGCTCGTCCAGCAGCAGCATCTTGGGACGGCTCATCAGGGCGCGGCCGATGGCCAGCATCTGCTGTTCGCCGCCTGACAGGGTGCCGCCGCGCTGATCGATGCGTTCCTTCAGGCGCGGGAACAGGGTCAGCACCCGCTCCAGATCGTCGTTGAAGAACTTGGGGTCGACGGTCACACCGCCCATCTGCAGGTTCTCCAGCACCGTCATGCGGCCGAAAATCCGGCGGCCTTCCGGCGAATGGGCGATGCCCTTGCGCACGATCTGGAAGGTGGGCAGGCGGGTCAGTTCCTCGCCCTCGAAGACGATGCTGCCTTCGGTGGCGCGGGGCTTGCCGCAGAGCGTCATCAACAGCGTGGTCTTGCCGGCGCCATTGGCGCCGATCAGGGTGACGATCTCGCCCTGCTTGACGTCGATATCGATGCCATGCAGCGCCTGGATGCGGCCATAGCCGGAATGCAGGTTGCGGATGGTCAGCATGTTCTCGCTGCTCATGCCACACCTCCGTGGCCCATGGCGACCGCTGCCGGATTATCCTCGTCGTCGCCGGCGCCCAGATAGGCGCGGATCACCGCCGGGTCGTTGCGCACCTCTTCGGGCGAGCCGTCGCTCAAGGGGGCGCCATGGTCCAGCACCACCACATGGTCGGAAATCTGCATCACCACGCTCATGTCATGTTCGATCAGAAGGATGCCGATGCCCTGTTCCTTGCGGATGTCGCGCAGAAGGGTGTTCAGCTCCAGCGATTCCTTGGGGTTCAGACCGGCGGCGGGCTCGTCCAGGCAAAGCAGCACCGGCTCGGTGCACATGGCCCGCGCGATTTCCAGGCGGCGCTGAGACCCATAAGGCAGGTTGGCGGCGGACCAGTCGGCATGGGCGGTCAGTCCCACCTTGTTCAGCCAATATTTCGCCCGCTCGACCGCCTGTTTCTCGGCATTGCGGTATTTCGGCAAGAAGGCAAGGCCGGCCAACGAATAGACCGAGGCCTGCATCAGCATATTATGCTGCGCCACGATCAGGTTCTCGAGCACGCTCATGCCGCCGAACAGACGGATGTTCTGGAAGGTGCGGGCGACCTTGGCGTCCTTGGCGATGCGGAAGCCTTCGGTGCGTTCCAGCAGGAAGGTCTTGCCGTTCTCGGGCGTCAGGGTCAGGCGGCCCACGGTGGGCTTGTAAAAGCCGGTGAGGCAGTTGAACACCGTGGTCTTGCCGGCACCATTCGGGCCGATGATGGCGGTGATCTCGTTGCGATAGGCGGTGAAGGACAGGTCATTCACGGCGGTCAGACCGCCGAAGCGCATGGTCAGATGCTCGACCTGAAGCAGCGGTTGCCGGCTCATTCTGCGGCCTCCTTGATATCGGACAGCAGAATGGTGGGCTCACGGCTCGAAAGCAGGCCACGGGGTCGCCAGAGCATGATCAGCACCATGGCGCCGCCAAAGGCGATCATGCGGTAAAGCTGTAGGTCGCGGAACCATTCAGGCAGCCCGACCAGCAGCACCGCGGCCAGCACGATGCCGATCTGGCTGCCCATGCCGCCCAGCACCACGATGGCCAGGATGATGGCCGATTCGATGAAGGTGAAGCTCTCCGGGCTGATGAAGCCCTGGCGGGTGGCGAAGAAGGATCCGGCGAAACCGGCGAACATGGCGCCGATGGCAAAGGCCGACAGCTTGGTCTTGGTGGGGTTGATACCCAGCGACCGACAGGCGGTTTCGTCTTCACGCAAGGCTTCCCAGGCGCGCCCGATCGGCAGTTTGCGGATGCGCAGCGTGAACAGATTGGTGGCCAGGGCCAGCACCAGGATCAGGTAATAAAGGAAAGTGACGCGATGATCCGGCGAGAAATCCAGCCCGAAGAACTGGCTGAAGGTCTTGCCGCCATCCAGCGACACCGCCGAGAAGGGAAGGCCGAAGAAGCTGGGGCGCTTGATGTCGGCGATGCCATTCGGGCCGCCGGTGAAATCTTGCCAGTTCAGCAGCACCACGCGGATGATCTCGCCAAACCCTAATGTGACGATGGCCAGATAGTCGCCGCGCAGACGCAGCACCGGAAAGCCCAGCGCCATGCCGAAGCAGGCCGAGAACAGGCCGGCCAGCGGCAGGCAGACCCAGAAACTGACGCCGTAATGCTGCGACAGGATGGCATAGGAATAGGCGCCCACCGCATAGAAGGCGACATAGCCCAGGTCCAAAAGACCGGCCAGGCCGACCACGATGTTCAGGCCCCAGCCGAGCATCACATAGATCAGCAGCAGGGTGGCCTTATCCACCAGATTGCGGTCGGCGAAGGGCAGGAAGGGCAGCACCAGGGCGACGGCCACCAGCACCCAGCCGGTGATCTTGCGCCAGGGCTTGGGCTTGGCGATGGCGGTGGGAATATCCAGCGGCGCGACGGGCGACACCGCCTTCTTGCCGGCACGCAAGCGGTGCCCGATGGCAGCGCCCGCCAACGACAGGGCGAAACGCCCGGCGAAGACGATGACGCCGGCCCACAGAACCAGCGGGAAGCGATAGTCCAGATGCAGGCCTTGGGCCGAGTCCAGCAGATGGAAGCCCAGCAGCGGAAGGGCCAGCAGAGCCGCGACGATACCGGCGGCGGCGCTGTCCTTCAGCATCGTGATCAGACTGGGGTGGTAGGAATGCTGGCCGGCGGCGGCGGCGTTGGTCGTCGTCGTCATCGGCTTACACCTTTTCGATTTCGGGACGGCCCAACAGGCCGGTGGGGCGGAAGATCAGCACCAGAACGAGGATCGAGAACGCCGCCACATCCTTGTATTCAATGCTGAAATAGCCGGACCAGAAAGCCTCGATCAGGCCGATCAACAGGCCGCCCAGCATGGCGCCCGGCAGCGAGCCGATACCGCCCAGCACGGCGGCGGTGAAGGCCTTCATGCCGGCAATGAAGCCGATATAGAAATCGATCACGCCGTAATAGAGGGTCACCATCAGGCCGGCCACGGCGGCCAGACTGGCGCCGATCACGAAGGTGGCCGAGATGATGCGGTCGACATTGACGCCCAACAGCGAGGCCATGGTCATGTCCTGCTCGGTGGCGCGCTGGGCGCGGCCCAACGGAGTGCGGGTGATGATCCAGGTGAACACCGCCATCAGCACCACGGTCAGCAGCACGATGATAATCTGCAGATAAGACAGATTGGTATGCTGGCCTTCGGCGATGGCGATGTCGAAACCGCCGCGAATGATCGGGGGCAGCGGCTTGACCTTGGCGCCCTGGGCGATCTGCACGTAGTTCTGCAGCACGATCGAGACGCCGATGGCCGAGATCAGCGGCGCCAGCTTGAACGATCCGCGCAAGGGCCGATAGGCGATGCGCTCGATGGCCCAGCCGTAGGCCGAGGTGAAGACCATGGCGACGATCAGGACAATCGCCAGCGCCAGGGGGATATAGGTGATCCCCAACACGCCGAGGATTAGGAATCCAATCATCGAGACGAAGGCGCCGATCATATAGATTTCGCCATGGGCGAAGTTGATCATGCCGATGATGCCATACACCATCGTATAGCCGATGGCGATCAAGCCGTAGATGGCCCCGAGCGTCAGCCCGTTGATCAGCTGTTGCAGAAAATAATCCATGAAGCCGCGTTTCTCTTTCAGGATTGCTTGTGATGGAAAAACAGGCTTGGCCGGTTTTCGGACCCCCTGCCGAAAAGCCGTCCCCATCCGCGTTTCCCTTGAGAAAACCCTAACCGAACGTCCGGGGGTGTCAAGCGGCTTGATGGAGGGGGTAAGGCGGTCGGAAATCCGGATAAACTGCCTGTTTCAGGGGCATTTGCGCATGACTTCGGCATTCCGTCGCACGGGCGGGCTGGTAGTCGGAATGGCATGGCGGCGGGGCTCCTCCCTGCTGCGGCTGCATACTCAGGGAATTGGTGTTTCCGACCCTTTGAATTCAAGGGCTATTGCCATTTTGGGCTGTGATTTTTGTCCGCTCGGAATCTGCCTTTAATTTGTGCAAAAGCTTGATTGCTGAAGTTTTGAACAGATTGTCAAGGCTGATATTTTTTTAAAAAAGCCGCCACGGACTTGAATCCTTACGCCGAAACAGCCCAATATCACCTTCCAGAGGGGGTGGCGTGATTCTTGCTGGTGTGACTCTTGATACAAAGAGCGTCCGGTGAAATCGAGCCTGGCGGGTGTCGCTGATAAGGCTGACGGTGTCGCAGGGGCGCTGACGAAGGAGTTTTGATATGCCGGACAACAGGAACAGCTCCGCGCTGTCGTTGATCAGCATCTATGAAATCAGCAAGATTCTGTCTTCGTCGCTCAATCTGGAAAAGACCCTGCGCGAGGTGGTGAACCTTCTGTCGTCTTATCTGGAGATGCGCCGGGGCATGGTCACCCTGGTGGATGACAAGAGCCAGATGGAAGTGGTGGCCGCCGCCGGCATGACACCGGAAGCGTTGAAGCGCGACGGCGGCAGCAAGCTGGCTTCGGCGCTGGTGGCTTTGATGGGGCGGGTGGTCAATACCGGCATGCCCATCGTGATTCCCAATCTGGCGGAAGAGCCCTTGGTGGCCGAGGCCGACGGCGGTCTGGCGATCCTGGAGGACGAGGTGGTGGCCTTCATCGGTGTGCCGATCAAGGCGGCCGACAAGACCATCGGCGTGCTCTCCATTGATCGGGTGCTGGATACCGAACATTTCGACGTGAATTTCGAGGCGGATGTCCGTTTCCTGACCATGGTCGCCAATCTGGTGGGCCAGACCGTGCGTCTGCATCAGTCGGTGGCGAACGAACGCGAGCGGTTGCTGCTGGAGCAGCATCGCTTGCAAAAGGCGGTGCAGGCCGAGGCCGAGCCGGGGCGTTTCAGCATCGACAATGTTATCGGCGTCAGCCGTCGCATGCAGGATGTCTATGCCGAGATTCATCAGATCGCCCCCAGCCGCTCGACCGTGCTGCTGCGCGGCGAGTCCGGCACCGGCAAGGAACTGATCGCGCGCGCCGTGCATTTCCTCGGCCAGCGCAAGGACGGTCCCTTCGTCAAGGTCAATTGCGCCGCTCTGCCGGAAACCCTGTTGGAATCCGAACTGTTCGGCCATGAAAAAGGCGCCTTCACCGGCGCCAATGCCGAACGCAAGGGCCGTTTCGAGCTGGCCCATGGCGGCACCCTGTTCCTGGACGAAATCGGCGAGATTTCCGGCCCCTTCCAGGCCAAGCTGCTGCGCGTGCTGCAGGAAGGCGAGTTCGAGCGAGTCGGCGGCAATCGCACGCTTAAGGTCGATGTGCGTCTGGTCTGCGCCACCAACCGCAATCTGGAAGAGATGGTGTCGAAGGGCGACTTCCGCGCCGATCTTTATTATCGCATCAATGTGGTGCCGATCTTCCTGCCGCCGCTGCGTGAGCGAAAAGAAGACATCCCGCTGCTGGTGGATCACTTCCTGCAGCGCTTCAATAAAGAGAACAGCCGCCATGTCCGCATCGCCCCCGAGGCGATGGATGTTCTGCTGGCCTGCTATTTCCCCGGCAATGTCCGCGAGCTGGAAAACTGCGTCTATCGCGTCGCCACCCTGGTGCGCGGCGATATGGTGCGCGAGGCCGACTTCGCCTGTCAGCGCGGGCTCTGTCTGTCCTCGTCCCTGTGGAAGCAGGGCAAGCCCGAGATGTTGATGGGCGGCATGCAGGCTGCCGGCGGTCATGTGGTGGCTCATGCCTCCGGCGGCCCCGGCCCGCTGGCTCCTTGCGCCGCCAACTGCGTCGATCCGCATTGCGCCGAGGCCAAGCGTCCGGTGGCGGTCGGGGTCGAGGTGATCGGCGCTCAGGCCGATCATGGCGAGGAAAGCTACGAGCTGTCCGACGATCTGTCGATCGGCCAGCAGCGCGAACGGCTGATGAAGGCCATGGAAAAGGCCGGCTGGGTCCAGGCCAAGGCGGCGCGGCTGCTGAATCTGACTCCGCGTCAGGTCGGCTATGCTTTGAAAAAGTACAATATCGAGGTCAAGCGGATCTGATTCGGACAGGGGCGTGCGCTTTGTCGCATGCCCGACAGCCTTGTCGATGTCGCGACACTGACAAAAACGGCGGAACCCCAGGGTTTCCGCCGTTTTTGCTTTTGGCACGCCGCCTGCATTGCCCTGGATAAGGACCATTTCAGGATGGAGGCTTGGCGTGAACCAGCAAGTCATTTCGCTCGACAGCGTCGCCCGTGCCGATAAGCCGGCTGGTGGTTGTTCCAGCAAGGGCAAGAGCGCCTGCGGCTCCTCCGAGGCTCCCTCGGACATGCCCGCCGAAGTGTGGGAAAAGGTCAAGGACCATCCCTGCTACAGCGAAGAGGCGCATCACTACTTCGCCCGCATGCATGTGGCGGTGGCTCCGGCCTGCAACATCCAGTGCAACTACTGCAATCGCAAATATGACTGCTCGAACGAGAGCCGTCCCGGCGTGGTGTCGGAAAAGCTGACGCCCGAACAGGCGGTGCGCAAGATCACCGCCGTCGCGTCCAAGGTGCCGCAGCTGTCGGTGCTGGGCATTGCCGGCCCCGGCGATGCGCTGGCCAATCCGGAAAAGACCTTCAAGACCTTCGAGATGGTGACGGAAGCGCTGCCGCATCTGAAGCTCTGTCTGTCCACCAATGGTCTGGCGCTGCCGGATCATGTGGAAACCATCAAGAAGTACAATGTCGATCATGTGACCATCACCATCTCGGCGGTGGACCCGGAGGTCGGCCAGCATATCTATCCCTGGATCTTCTTCGAGCATAAGCGCTGGACCGGCATCGAGGCCGCCCGCATCCTGTTCGAACGTCAGATGAAGGGCCTGGAGATGCTGGTGGAAGCCGGCATCCTGGTGAAGGTCAATTCGGTGCTGATCCCCGGCATCAACGATCATCACATGGAAGAGATCAATCGCGTGGTGAAGTCCAAGGGGGCTTTCCTGCACAATGTCATGCCGCTGATTTCCGATCCGGCGCACGGCACTCATTTCGGCCTGACCGGCCAGCGCGGCCCGACGCCGATGGAGCTGAAGGTCATCCAGGACAAGTTGGAGGGCGGGGCCAAGCTGATGCGCCATTGCCGCCAGTGCCGCGCCGACGCGGTGGGCCTGCTGGGCGAGGATCTGGGCTCGGACTTCACGCTGGACAAGATCGACGAGATGCCGATCTTCGATCCCAAGCCGCGCGAGATGTATCTGGAAGTGGTCGAGCGCGAACGCTCCGACCGCCATGCCGCCGAAGATGCCGCCAAGGTCGAAGCCGCCAAGGTGGTCGAGATCAAGCCGCTGCTGGTCGCTGTCGCCACCAAGGGCGGCGGGCGCATCAACCAGCATTTCGGCCATGCCAAGGAATTCCAGCTGTTCGAAGTGGACGGTCGCGAGGTGCGCTTCAAGGGCGTGCGCAAGACCGACAATTACTGCCAGGGCGGCTTCGGCGAGGAAGAGCTTCTCGATCCGATCGTCGAGGCTCTGAAGGATGTGGATGCCGTGATGGTCGCCCGTATCGGCGATTGTCCGCGCCAGTCTTTGGCGGATGCCGGCATCACCGTGGTCGACGACTATGCTCACGAATATATCGAAGCCTCGGCCCTGGCCTGGTGGAGCAAGCAGAACGGGGCTGCCGAAGATCAAGGCTTCGTGGCATCCGCATAGGCTTTTGATGTATAACCGTTAACCGCCGGCGGCTGCAAAGAACGCCGGGACTTTGAGAGGAGTTTCATCACATGGCTTACAAGATCGTTGCTTCCCAGTGCACCGGCTGCGGCGCCTGCGAATTCGAATGCCCCAACAAGGCCATTTCGGAGAAGGGCGGCGTCTTCGTGATCAATCCGGACAAGTGCACCGAGTGCAAGGGCCATTTCGATACCGCCCAGTGCGCTGCCGTCTGTCCGGTCGACGATACCTGCGTTCCGGTTTAATGCGGTTTTCGCCCGGTCGGATCGACGACCGACCGGGCGACCCCGTCCTCCGCACCGGCGAGATTTTCCTTTTCGCCGCGTGACCCCCTGAACAGCAAGGGAGGGCCTGGTATGACCAAAGTGGAAGAAGCCTTGGATTGGCAAGGCGCTCCGGTCGATTGCCAGACATGCCCTCACCAGGATTTGCTGGCCGATGGCGCTTGCGAGCGTGGCCGCACCTGCATTCAGGATCGGCGAGCCAGCCGCATGGACCGTTTCTTCCGCGCCCATCCCGACCTGGCCAACGAAGCCCTGCGCCATCCCTATTTCCTGCGTCGCGCCGTGGCGGCCCGCCGCGCCAACATCTTTCATCTGCCCCGTCTGGTCGAGGATGACGATCCGGAAGTGCGCGCCGCCGCCGTCGAGCGCCTGCCGGAACGCTTTGTGATCCGCCTGCGCCAGGACCCAGAGCCACGCGTGCGGGTGGCCGTAGCCTCGCGGCTTGAGGGCTCCGAGTTGATGCCGCTGATCGCCGATCCTGATTATTATGTCCGGGTGGTGGTGGCCCGCCGGTTGGAAGAGCAGTCGCTGCCGGTGCTGATGCGCGATGTCTCGGTGGATGTGCGCCTCGAAGTGGCTAAGCGCATTCCCCATGAATGGCTAATCGCCATGGCCTGGGATACCGCGCCGGAAGTGCGGCTGATCGTCGCCAGCCGGCTGGAGCCCTCGCAGTTGCAGGTGCTGATGCATGACGCCGATTGGCGGGTGCGCCATGCCGTCGCCTGCCATATCGACCCTGATTATCTGCCGCAATTGGCGGACGATCCCGAACCGGATGTCCGGGCCGAGGCTTGCCGCCGGCTGGACGACCATATCGCCCATGCTCTGGACCGCAACGGAGACAGCCCCAATGCGTAAGGAAGAAATCGTCGAACTGAACGACCCGCCGGAATTCGAGATCGGCGACAAGGTGAAGTCTCTGCGGCTGATCCGCAATGACGGAACCTATCCGATGCGCCCGGTGGGCGAGGTGCTGATCGACGAAGGCGATATTGGTTATGTCACCAGCATCGGCACCTATCTGCAGCAGTTCTACATCTACGGCGTCGATTTCTTCGAGCGCGGCCGCATCGTCGGCATGCGGGCGAAGGAGCTGGAGTTTCTGGAGGGGAATTAAGCGACGGCCTTTCCTTTCACCCGTCATGCCCGGACTTGATCCGGGCATCCATGGATTGCCGGGTCAAGCCCGGCAATGACGGAGGGGGAGGTAGAAGGACTTATGGGGCGCGGCTCCGCATCACGGTATCAAAAGGGGAGACTAGTCATATGAAGGTGATGATCCGTTCCGCCGGCGGCAAGCTGTCGGCCTATGTGGCCAAGAAGGATCTGGAAGAGCCGATCGTCGAGGTGGAAAAGGAAGGCATCTGGGGCGGCAAGGTGACGCTGGGCAACGGTTGGGTGCTGGAGCTGCCGGAGATGCCGGCCGATACCCGCCTGCCGATCACCGTCGAAGCCCGCAAGCTGTCGTCTGGGGAATAGGCCGATGACCGCCGCTCTGCTGTCGGACATCGCCGCCGGTCTGAAGGCCGGCAAGGTGGCCCCTTATCTGGGGCCAGAGGTTCTGAATCTGGACAGCCCGACCGCGCTGCCCAGCTCCAGCCGCGAACTGGTGGAGCGGCTGAACGCCAAGATCACCGTGCCCGGGCGCATCCGCGGCAATCTGTGGTCGGCGGCTCAGTGGATCGAAAGCAACAAGCATCGCGTGACCCTGGTCAAGGTGATGCAGGAGCTGTTCGCCGACCAGCCGGCCCCCAATCGCCTGCATAGCTGGCTGGCCGGGCTCGACCTGCCGCTGGTGGTGGATGAATGGTACGAAGGCTCGATGGTCGAAGCTTTGGGGGCGGCTGGCAAGGACTTCCTGCAAATCCAGGGCGTGCGGCGTTCGGGAATTTCCCACGAGGTACCCTGGGTCAAGCGTTACGACAAGGCCGGGGCCGAGGTGGAAGAGGGGGCCAAGGCTCCGACCATTCTCTACAAGCCCCATGGCGGCGCCAAGCCGGCGGCCAATTTCCTGGTGTCGGATTCCGACTATGTGGAAGTGCTGACCGAGATCGACATCCAGACGCCGATCCCGGCCGAGGTGATCGGCTTGCGCGGCGGGCTGGGCTTCATCTTCCTGGGCTGTCGCTTCTATGACCAGATGCAGCGGGTGTTCGCCCGCCAGATCATCAAGCGTTCGGCCGGCCCCTTGTGGGCGGTGCTGCCGGGTGAACTGACCCGCAACGAGGAAAAGTTCCTGGAGCAGGAAAACATCACCCGCATCGATCTGCCGCTGGCCGATGCGGTGACGGCGCTGATCAAAGGGTAGTTTGCTTGGGTGTGCGGAAGGTCAGCTATTAAGCGCTCGCCTTCCGCCGCACCGGCTTGGGCGGCAGTTCGAAGCCCGACATATCTTCGCCAGGACGGGCGAAATAGAAGCCCTGCGCGAAGTCGATGCCGACATTGCGCAGCAGCTTCACCGTCTTGGCATCTTCGACCATCTCGCCGATGGTCTTGATCTTCAGATCGCGACAAAGCTGGGACATAGCCTTCAGGAAGGGCAGCCCGTAATGGGTGTCGAAGGCATCCATGATATAGCTGCCGTCGATCTTGACGAAATCCACCTCGAGCGCCCGCAGATAAGGGAACGAGGCGGCGCCGGCCCCGAAATCGTCGAGACAGAGCCGGCAGCCCAGCTTGCGCAGTCGCTGTACCACCCAGTTGGCTTCGTCAAGATTATGCAGTTCGGCGGATTCGGTGATCTCGAACAGCAGGCGTGGCATCAGATCGGCATTGCGCTCCAGAAGTTCCAGCAGCCTTTGGACAAATACAGAGCTGGAGATCGAGCGTCCCGACAGATTGACGGCGATATGCGACCCCGATGGAAACTGCTTTTCCGAGCGCAGGCTGTCCAGCGCCCGGCGGGCGACGATCATATCCAGCTCGTTCACCACGCCAACATCTTCGGCAAAGGTGACGAAGGACGAGGGCAGGAACACCTGCCCGCCCTGGCGGATGCGGGCCAGCGCCTCGTAATGATGGATATGCCAGCTTTCGATGCCGACAATCGGCTGATAGACGAACAAAAGCTGGTCGCCATTGATCACCGTGCGGAAATGGGCGACGCGGCTTAAGGTGTCTTCCAACGCGGCGCGATAGCCCTCGGCCAGGCTGGTGATCGAGACCTTTTCGCCCCCCTCGGCGACGAATTTGTTGATGGTATAGACCAGCGCTTTGGTCAGATCGGCCTGCGACAGGCTGTCATCCTTCATCGCCATGCTGGCAGTGTGGATCACCGGCGGCTCGCCATCGGGATCGATTTCCTGGGCGATGCAGGTGATGCGTTCCTGGGTCTCGTCGCCGTCCAGGGCATGTTCGCTCAGCACGCCGAACTTGTCTTCGCGCAGGCGTCCGACCGAGGTGCCGCCCACCGACACGGCGCGCAGATAGCCTTCGACATTGGCGAAGAAGTTCTGCGCCTCGCTGGCGGTCATGCCGTCGGCCTTGGGCACATCGACCAGGGTCAGGGCGTAATCCTCGCCGTCTTCCACGGTTTTCAGGCGGTCCTGGACCATGGCGACGAAGGCGTCGGTATCGATGCGCTGACCCGGCTCCGGCATGGCGGCGGTGGCGGCCAGGGCGGCTCCGCTCAGCTTGCGGAAGGTCAGGTGGCAGACCCCCTGATCGGGATGGGCGCAAAGCCCGGTGACCACCATGTCATGGGGGGCCTCGCCCTCGGACGGAGGGGACAGGGTGATCTTCAAACTGTCGAAGCGCCCGCCTCCGGCAATGCGGCGCAGGGCCTCTGCTAAAGTATAGCGATCGGCCGGGCGCACCAGCTCGCGCAGCGCACAGCCCTCAAGCTCCTTGTCGCCGCGCCCCAACAGCAGCTCGGCCATGCCGGCGGCATAGGTTACCAGCCCGTCGGTATCCACTTCCAAGAGAAGGTCCGCTCCGGCGAAGGCGAAGGCCACGAAGCGGTCGCGCTGATCCTGCAGCGCCGTGCTGCGCGAAGATGCGGCAGGCGTGGCGGGGCTGGATAAGGGCTGTTTACTCATTCTTGGGGCTGACCTTGCTGCCTGACTGCTTGCACCGATGCGTTGCATCAACACGATGCCCGAGATCGCGGGGCGATGACAAGCCCGTTAAACTTAATCCGTGCTCTCAGGTTGATTCTCTCTTAGGCAAAGGTGATTTTGTGGATATATTTCATGCAGTCGTCACCTTATCCCTTGCGTCGAGGCGGGAGGGCATTTACCGTCTTGCCAGTGCCAAAAGCAGGCCGTTGGTATACAATCTTTGGTGTATTCCTGGTTGTGGTGATCGGCGGTTCAATAGGGGGATGTCGTTGAACGGACAGGATAAGGGATCTCGTTTTCTTGATACCCTGGAGCGGGGGCTGAAACGGATCTTTGGGGAACTCCTGCTTTCCCAATTCCAGGATTTGCTGTTTCCGGGTCACCAGTCCCCACTGGTGCAGCGTCGGCGCTCGCTTCTGATCATCTCGCGCGTGCGGATGGTTGCGGGTGCGTTCGCGCTGCTGACTCCCATCTGGATCCCTGTCGATCTGATGATCTTCTCCAGTCCGCTGGGGCTGTATATCGGCCTGTTGCGCGCCGCTGCCACGCTGGCCTTTGGCGCCGTCGCTTTGTCGTTCCGTAGCGCCGAGGATATTAGTACCGCGCATCGCGCCCTGGGCTGTCTGCTGGCGATCCCGACTCTGTTCTTCCTGGTCAGCCAGCCGGTGCTGGCGGGCTTCCAGATCGAGACCCAGCCGCAGCAGGTGATCGCCGCCGGCTATGCTTTCCTGCCCTTCGTGATGGTGGCCGGCCTGTCGGTGTTCCCCATCACTGCGGTCGAAGGTGTTTTGCTGTCGGTGCCGTTGCTGATAGCCAATCTGATCGTCGCCTTCCTGGGCTATCAGGTGCTGACCTTCGCCTCGCATCTGGGCGCCTTGTGGCTGTTGACCCTGCTGGCGGTGGTGGCGACCCTGGCCGGCATGAGCCAGCTGCATTTCATGATGCAGCTGGTCAGTCAGGCCTCCCATGACGGCCTGACAAAGGCCTTTACCCGTCGGGTCGGCGAGGAACTGCTGGATCTGCAGTTCAATCTGGCCGCCCGCACCGAAATGCCCTTCGCCCTCTGTTTCATCGATCTGGATAACTTCAAATCGATCAATGACCGCTTCGGCCATGAGGAAGGCGACAACACCCTGCGCTCGGTCAGCGCCTCGCTGCGCAAGGTTCTGCGTCGGGCCGACATCCTGGTGCGCTGGGGCGGCGAGGAATTCCTGGTGGTGATGCCCAATACCGACGCTCAAGGGGCCGCCAACGCGGTTCTCCGCCTGCGTGAGGCTGGGCTGGGTCTGCGTCCCGACGGTGCCCGCCAGACCGCCAGCATCGGCGTCTCTGAGCGCATTTCCGACAATGCCACCGACTGGACGGTGCTGGTCGAGATCGCCGATCACCGCATGTACACCGCCAAGCAGAGCGGCAAGGACCGGGTGGTGGCCATCGACAACAAGGTGATCGCCTCGTAATCCTGATATCTGATCGTACGGCATAAAGAAGAAGGCCCCGGAGCTTGGTTGCTCCGGGGCCTTTTCCTTGATGCTTATGTCGTCCGATCAGAAGTTGATCGTGACATAGCCTTCCAGCTGATAGGTGTAGTTGCCGGGAGTGGTGCTGTAGTTGGTCTGGTAATAGACCTTGGCGGCATCGGACGAGCGCGACACCGCGCCCACCAGGGCAAAGTTGGTGGCGGCGCTGTAAGCATATTCGCCGACCAGATCGAACTCGTCGCTGAAGTGGCGGTTGTTGATATGCAAGGTCGCTTCCGACTGGTCGAGCATGAAGCGATAATAGTTCGCCATCAGCTTGATCTGAGCGGTCGCCTGGATCGAGGCGCTGAGCATGTGAACGTCTTCGTTGCTGTTGAACAGCTGGTACTGGCCGGCAATTTCGCCCATGTACCAGGTGCCGAAGTCGCGCGGACCGGAAGCATAGAACAGCGGGTCATAGGCATGCTTGGTGCTGTTGCCATCGCTGGGCGAAACCTTGTCGCCCGAGAAATGGGCATAGCGGTAGGCGAAGTGAGGCTTGCCATAGACCGACGACAGGGTATAGCCCGGCTCGACATAGTAAGCGGTGGCATTCACCTTACGGTTTTCGCTGTCGTTCAGTTCGCGGACGAATTCGCCATAGAACGAGGCGTCGGCGATGATCGGCGGACCGCTGATGGGATTGCCGCCCATATGCAGGTCGAACACGTTCATGCCCTTGCGGTCACCATAGGTGTTGAGGGCGGACAGGTTGCCAACGCCGACATAGTTGTTGCTGAAGGCGCCATTGGCGTTACCGCCCTCGCTGCTGGCATCCAGGATGTTCAGATAGGTGCCACCGAAATAGAACTGACGGTCGGCGTAGTTGGTGGCGCCATCGGCGCCGGCTGTGCCGGCGGTGATGAAATATTCGGTGTTGATGCCGGCGAAGGTGGTCGACGGCTGGTCGGTATTGCGGGTGATCCGCTGATTGGTGGTGTTCTGCAGCAAGAAGATGTCGGCGCGCACCGGCTCGGCATTCAGCTTCAGGGTGCCGAAACCGTTGAAGGCGGTGCGAGGCGCCATCCAATAGTTGGAGCGCTGACCGGCATTCACGGTGCCGGACCCGATCAGGAAGCTGTCGCCGACCGTGAAGGCCTGGCGGCCCAGGGTCAGGATGGCGGTGTCGCCAGGATTGCCGAAGGGCATGTCGGTGGAATAGCCGACGTAAGCCTCTTCCAGATCGAAGCGGGCCGGAGTGCCATAGGTGGTCGACAGATAGTTGGCGTCGCCCTGGCCGGCAGTGGCGGCGCCGACGGCGCTGATGTCGCTGAAAATGGTGCCGACCGAGCCGTTGTGATAGGTCAGCTTCAGTTCGGGCTTCAGGAAGCCTTCGGCCCAGGCCGGGCTGCTGTTGGACAGCTTGCGGCTGGTTTCGCTGGAGCGCACGGTGCCGGTGCCATAATTGGCCTGGGGGGCATAGAAAGTGCCGAAGCCGGTGCCCAGCGCGAAAGCGCCGCCCAGATCGCCATACGAGAATAGGGGAATGTCAGCCTTCGCGGCCCCCCCATGGAAAGAGGCCAGAGCGGCGGTCAAAGCCAGCAGGCTGATGGATGACCTGACTTTGGACGAACGGGCCTTGGGGTTGTACTGGGGGGGTCTCTTCATCTCGATCTCCTTCTCTTCATTCGGGGTCAAGGTGACGGTTGCCGTGAAAAAACTCATTGGGTTGCGGCGATGGCCGTAGCCGTATCGTCTGCCGGAGCCTCCTTGGGGCCGATCTGTTTGAAGGCTCCCTTGAAGGCACCGATGCCGGACAGCGTGCCTACCACCAGGATGACGAAGGTGGCCAGCGCGTTGATTTCAGGATTCAGACCCAGTCGGACCTTCGAGAAGATCACCATGGGCAAAGTGGTCGAGCCGGGGCCCGAGACGAAGGCGGTGATCACCAGATCGTCCAGGCTCAGCGAGAAGGCAAGCAGCCAACCCGACACCAGGGCCGGGATCATCAGCGGCAGGGTGATCAGGAAGAACACCGCCACCGGACGAGCGCCCAGATCCATGGCGGCCTCTTCGACCGAGACGTCGATGCCTTGCAGCCGGCTCTGCACCACCACAGAGACGAAGGCGGTCGAGAAGGTGATATGGGCGATGACGATGGTCTGGATGTCGCGCTTGGGCCAGCCGAACAGCTGCTCCATGCCGACGAACAGCAGCAGCATGGAAATGCCCATGATGATTTCCGGCATCACCAGCGGCGCCATCACCATGCCCGAGAACAAAGTGCGGCCGGGGAAGCGCTTGAAGCGGGTCAGCACATAGCCGGCCAGAGTGCCGACCACCAGCGAACCGGTGGCGCTCATCACCGCGACTTCCAGCGAAATCTTGGCGGCCCGCAGGATCTGTTCGTCTTCCAGCAGGGCGCCGTACCATTTGGTCGAGAAGTGGGACCAGACGGTCACCAGCTGCGATTCGTTGAACGAATAGACGACGATCGAGATGATCGGGGCATAGAGGAACACCATCGCCAGGATCATCATCAGGCGCAGGAAACCGCGCCCTTGCAGGAATTTGCTGAGGCCGCTCATGCCTTTTCCCCTTCCTTGCCCTGATAGTGCTGCAGCAGCATCAGCGGGCCCACCAGGAGCACGATCAGCGCCACGGCCACGGTCGAGGCCACCGGCCAGTCGCGGTTGCTGAAGAACTCGTTCCACAGAACCGTACCGATGGTCAGGGTGTCGGCGCCGCCCAGCAGGGTCGGGATGATGTATTCGCCCACCGCCGGAATGAACACCAGCATCGAGCCGGCGATGATGCCGGGCAGCGACAGCGGCAAGGTCACCGACAGGAAGGCCCGGAACGGCTTGGCGCCCAGGTCGCTGGCGGCTTCCAGCAGGGAATGGTCCATCTTTTCCAGGTTGGAATAGAGCGGCAGGATCATGAACGGCAGATAGGCGTAAACCATGCCGACATAGATGGCGAACTGGTTGTTGAGGATGTTCAGCGGCTCGGAGATGACGCCAAGGCTCATCAGGAAGTTATTGATCAGGCCGTTCTGCTTCAGGATGCCGATCCAGGCATAGACGCGGATCAGGAAGCTGGTCCAGAACGGCATGATCACCAGCATCAGCAGCATCGGGCGGATGTTGGGCTTGCTGGTGGCGATGCCATAGGCCACCGGATAGCCGATCAGCAGGGTGATGATGGCGGTGCCGGCGGCGTAATGCAGCGAGCTTAAGTAAGCCAGGATGTACTGCGGGTCGCTGAAGATATAAGCGAAATTGCCGAAATGCAGGGCCAGATTGACCGTGCCGTCATCGGTCACGGTAAACAGCGGCGCATAGGGCGGAATCGCCACCTCGGCGGTGGACATGCTGATCTTCAGCACCACCGCGAAGGGGACCAGGAAGAAGATAAAGAACCACAGATAAGGGACGGCGATCACCCAGCCCCGGCCTTGGCCGGGTTTCAGGGCCCCGAGAAGGCTGACGGCGCTCATGATTCCACCACCACGCAAGCATTGGCGTTCCAGCCGATCTGCACCGGCTCGTCGCGGAAGAATTCGTTCTCGGGGTGCGCCCCCAGGTTCGGCGCAGTGATCTTCAGCACTTTGCCGCTCTCCAGCACCACATGATAGACCAGACTGTTGCCTAGATAAGCCATATCTTTCAGATGCCCAACCGTTTTGTTGGGTAGGTCCAGGGGCTGTTCGCGTTTGGCGAGACGGATCTTCTCGGGGCGGATGGCCACATTGGTGGGATGGCCCAGGCCGTGGCTGACGCTGCGGCCGATCAGGATCGGTCCGCCGAACTCGTGACAGTCGATGCTGGCATGGTCCACTTCGCTGTCCACCAGCGGGCCTTCGAACATATTCACCGAGCCGATGAACCCGGCGACGAACTTGTTCTGGGGGAATTCGTAAATCTCGGACGGAGTCCCCAACTGCACCAGCTTGCCCTTGTCCATCACGGCGATGCGGCTGGACATGGTCATGGCTTCTTCCTGGTCATGGGTGACCATGATGAAGGTGATGCCGACCTGCTGCTGGATATTGACCAGCTCGAACTGGGTGGCCTCGCGCAGCTTCTTGTCCAGCGCCGACAAAGGTTCGTCGAGCAGCAGGATCTTGGGGCGCTTGACCAGCGAACGGGCCAAGGCGACGCGCTGGCGCTGGCCGCCCGAAAGCTGTTGCGGCCGGCGGCTGGCGAACTGGGACAACTGCACCAGATCCAGAACCTTGGCGACGCGGTCGGCGATTTCGTCTTTGGCGACGCCATCGCGCTGCAGGCCGAAGCCGATATTCTTTTCCACGCTCATATGCGGGAACAGGGCATAGGACTGGAACATCATATTCACCGGCCGCTCATAAGGCGCCAGGGGCACGATGTCCTCGTTATGGATGAAAATGCGACCCGAGTTCGGGGCCAGGAAGCCCGCCAGCATGCGTAGCAGGGTGGTCTTGCCGCATCCGGATCCGCCCAGCAGCGAGAAGAACTCGCCGCGATAGATGTCCAGGCTGACGTCATCGACGGCGGTGAAATCGTCAAAGGTCTTGACGACGTTCTCGATGCGCAGCTGAGGCTCGGCCGAAAGATCGGCCCAGGGCTGGAAACGGTCGTTGCTGGCCATCAGCATGATATGGGCAAACTCCCTGTTGTTGACACTTATCGGTTATTTGGCGCCTGCCGGAGGAGGGGGGCTTGGGGACAAGCCTCCCTCCCGGGCATGGCTTTTAAAGGTGCTTTAGTGTCCGGTCTTCACACGCGTCCAGAAGCGGGTGCGGGCACGGTCCACGTCCGGCGTGGACGGGGTGATCATGTAGATGTTCTTTTCCTGCTCGGCGCTGGGGAAGATGGTCGGATCGTTGGCGATCTCGGGGTCCGAGAAGGGACGGGCGTCGCCGTTGCCGCTCTGGACATAGATCTTGTTGGTGGTCTGGGCGATCACCTTGGGGTCCATGATGTAGTTCATGAACTTCAGAGCCGCTTCAGGATGAGGCGAGTCCTTGGGGATGCCCATGGTGTCGATATAGCGCTGAGCCCCTTCCTTGGGGATGTAGAAGGCGATATGCACGCCCTTGCCGGCTTCCATGGCGCGATGCTTGGCGATCTGGACGTCGGAGCTGTAGCCCCAGGCTACACAGATGTCGCCGTTCGCCAGAGCGTTGATATATTCCGAGCTGTCATAGCGACGGATGGACGGGCGGATCTTGAAGTGAACGTCGGCGGCCTTCTGCAGGTCCGGGATGGCCTGGCTGTTGGGATCCAGGCCGGCATATTTCAGCGCCGGCGGGAACACTTCGGTGGGCGAGTCGATCATCGAGACGCCGCAATCCTTGAACTTGGACAGGATCTCCGGGTCGAAAATCATGCGCAGGCTGTCGACGGGAGCGTCGGGCATGATCTGCTTGACCTTGTCGACGTTGATGGCGATACCCACCACGCCGGTCAGATAGGGGATCAGATACTGGTTGTTCGGATCATAGGCGGCCATGCGATCCAGCAGGCCTTTGTCCAGATGGCTGAAGTTCGGCAGCTTGCTCTTGTCCAGCGGCAGGTAGAAGCCGGCCTTGATCTGGCGGGCGCCGAAGGGGACCATGGTGGGGACCACCAGATCATAGCCCGACGAGCCGGCCGAAAGCTTGGCTTCCAGAGTCTCGTTGGCGTCGTAAAGGTCATAGGTGACCTTGATGCCGGTCAGTTTCTCGAAGTCGGGAACGGTATCGGGGGCGATGTAATCGTTCCAGTTATAGATGTTCAGCTTGGCTTCTTCGGCCTGGGCGCCGAAGCCGGCGAGGGCCGTCAGGGCGAACGCGAAAATCGCCGAAGTACGGAAGGAACTCTTGGCCATGTGCCACACCCTTTCACTCGTTTCGGTTGGTTGTCCGTGCACCCGCTTCGGCTGGAAGCCAGCTTCGCCAAACTTGTGATCAAGAACCTGGCGTTAAACTCCGTCTTCCATCCTCGATGCGCAGGAAAATCAATAATATTTCCAGGGTTGTTGAGGGCTTCAGGCGGTATGGCCGGATTTTGCGCCTCATCAAATGTGATCATATTATTGAAGTATGCAGTCTTCCTGTCAACGCAGAAGATCAAGTCTTGGGCAAAAATGTGATCACTCTCGCAAGTGCACAATTTTTGTGCGGCCGCTGCCGGTGAAACCAGCAGACCATTGATCCTCTAAGCTGTCGGACTTTCCTGTGAACCGATTTCCCCCGCAAGAAACACTGGACGCAGTCACTTTGCGTGAAAGCTCGTTGCATGACAAATGCCAATCTCAAGGCGGAAAAAAAGCGCCGTTAACGGGTGGTCTCCGGCGCTCTTTTCTTTCCGTCTGGTAAGGCTCTTCCTTATGCCCGGCCAAGGTCTTTGGCGGTCAGGTCCAGGCACTTTCGCGCCAGCCCGACCAACTGATCCACTTCGTCATGGCTGATCACCAGCGGCGGCGACAGGATCATGCGCGAGCCGGTGGCCCGCATGATCAGGCCGTTGTTGAAGCAGTGATCGCGGCACATCAGGCCGATCTTGCCGCCATCCTCGAAGAACTTCTTCGGGGTCTTGCTGTCCACCAGGGCGATGCCGGCCACCAGACCCTTGCCCTCGATATGGCCGACCAGCGGCTGACCGTCCAAGGCTTCGCGCAGCTTGGTCTGGAAATAGGGGCCGATATCGTCGCGCACGCGCTCGACGATCTTTTCGCGCTTCATGATCTCGATGGTCTTGGCGGCCACGGCGGCGGCCACCGGATGACCGGAATAGGTGTAGCCGTGATAGAACTCGCCGGCATGTTCGAACAGGCCGTCGGCGACCCGGTCGCCCACCGCCACCGCCGAGATCGGCAGATAGCCCGAGCTCATGCCCTTGGCCATGGTCATCAGGTCGGGCTCGAAACCGAAGGTCTGCGAGCCGAACCAGTTGCCGGTGCGGCCGAAGCCGCAGATCACTTCGTCGGCGATCAACAGGACGTCGTACTTGCGGCAGATGCGCTGCACCTCCGGCCAATAGCTTTCGGGCGGAACGATCACGCCGCCGGCGCCCTGGATCGGCTCGCCAATCACCGCGGCGACATTGTCGGGGCCCAGTTCCAGGATCTTGTCCTCAATCAGCTTGGCGCGGGCCATGCCGAATTCCTCGGGGCTCATGCCGTCCGGGGCTTCGCCATACCAGTAGGGCTGATCGACATGGGCGATATGGGGAACGGTGGGAGCGCCTTGGGCATGCATCACGCCCATGCCGCCGACCGAGGTGCCGCCGATGGTCGAGCCGTGATAGGCGTTCTTGCGGGCGATGATCCAGTTCTTATAGGGCTTCTTATGGGCGGTGGCCCAATAAGTGCGGACCATGCGGATGGCGGTGTCCACCGCTTCCGAGCCCGAACCGGCGAACATCACATGCTTCATGCCGGCGGGGGCGACCGAGGCCACGGCGGCGGCCAGCTCGGCGGCCGGCGGCGTGGTGGTCTGGAAGAAGCAGTTATAATAGGGCAGCTGCTGCATCTGGGCGGTGGCGACATCCACCAGCTCCTGACGGCCATAACCCAGATTGACGCACCACAGCCCGGCCATGCCGTCCAGGATGCGGTTGCCTTCCGAATCGGTCAGCCACACGCCGTCGGCCTGGGTGATGACGCGCGCACCCTTGGCGTTCAGGGCCTTGCTGTCGGTGAAGGGATGCCAATGGTGCTCGCGGTCCAGCTGCTGCCAGTAGGCGGTTCCCTTGTTCACGATGGTCATGGCTTGTTGATCTCCCATCCAATGGCTTAGCGCAGGCGCAGCCAGGTGCTCTTGAGTTCGGTGTATTTGTCGAAGGCATGCAGCGACTTGTCGCGGCCGATGCCCGATTGCTTGAAGCCGCCGAACGGCACGGTGATGTCGTCGGCGTCATAGCAGTTGGCGTAGACCACGCCGGCCCGCAGGGCGCGGGTGGTCTTGTGCAGGGCGTTCACATCGTCGGACCAGACGGCGGCGGCCAGACCGTATTCGCTGTCATTGGCGACCTTCACGGCTTCCTCGGCGGAACCGACGGTGATCACCGACAGCACCGGCCCGAAGATTTCCTCGCGGGCGATGCGCATGCTGGGGGTGACTTCGTCGAAGATGGTGGGTTCGACATAGCAGGCGCTCAAGTCTTCGCAGGCGCGCTTGCCGCCGGTGACCAGACGGGCGCCATCGGCCTTGCCGGCCTCGACATAGGACAGCACGCGCTTGGCATGACTTTCCTCGACCAGGGCGCCCATGGTGGTGGCGGGGTTGAGGGGGTGGCCGGGCTTATAGCTCTGCGAGATGGCGACGATGCGCTCCAGCAGCTTGTCCTTGACCGCCTTATGCACGACCAGACGCGAGCCGGCGGTGCACATTTCACCCTGATTGAAGAAGATGGCCCCGGCAGCAGCCTGGGCGGCGTCTTCCAGATGGGCGCAGCTGTCCAGCACGATATGCGCGCTCTTGCCGCCGCATTCCAGGCCGATGCGCTTCATGTTCGACTGGCCGGAATATTGAAGGAACAGCTTGCCGACCTCGGTCGAGCCGGTGAAAAAAGCGCCGTCGACGTCGTTATGCAGGCCGATGGCCTTGCCGGCGACGGGGCCGAAGCCGGGCACCACGTTGAAGACGCCGGCGGGGATGCCGGCCTGATGCGCCAGTTCGGCCAGACGCAGCGCGGTCAGCGGGCTCTGCTCGGCGGGCTTCAGGACCACGGAATTGCCGGCGGCCAGGGCCGGAGCGATCTTCCAGGCGGCCATGATCATCGGGAAATTCCACGGCACCACCACGCCGACCACGCCCAGCGGCTCGCGGGTGATGGTGGCGATGTTGTTGTCGTCGGTGGGGGCGATCTCGTCATACAGCTTGTCGATCGCTTCGCCGTACCAGCGGATGCAGCGGGCGGTGGCCGGGCTGTCGACGGCGATGGCGTCGGAAATCGGCTTGCCCATATCCAGGCTTTCCAGCAGCGCCAATTCCTCGGCATGCTCTTGGACCAGGGTGGCGAAGGCCAGCAGAATGGCTTTGCGCTTGGATGGCGCGAAACCGGCCCAGCGGCGATCCTCGAAAGCGCGGCGGCCGGCGGCGACGGCGCGGTCAACATCGGCGGCGGAACATTCCGCCACTTCGGCGATCACCTTGCCGTCGATGGGGCTGACGCAGTTGAAGCGCTTGCCGTCCAGAGCATCGACAAAAGCGCCGTCGATAAAGGCCTGCGAGCGGATAGTCAATGACGCGGCGCGCTGGCGCCAGTCATCGAAGCTCGGGGCAGTGGTCGAGGGCTTTGCCATGGACAAGGTCTCCGCAGAATGTGATCACTTTCTGACAATGAGGTGACCATAGGCGGCGGGGCGCTGTCAAGAGCATTCGATCGATCAGTGATCGCAGATGGAAATGTGGGGGAGGATATTGCCACTCCCTCCCCGCAAGGGGGAGGGAAATTCGTTTTAAGTCTGCCCGGCGCTTTCCACATAGGCGTTCAGCAGCTCGGCGGTGCCGACATGGGTGATGCCGTCGCGGATGTCGGCTTCCAGGGCGATGCGCAGCGCCAGCGGGTCCTGCTTCTTCAGGGCGGCCAGGGCTTCCGAATGGCGGTCCACATGATAGAAGTCGTTCAACTTCGACAGCGCCAGACGGGTGAACGGCCCCAGCTGCAGCCAGATGCTTTCCACCAGCGGCATCACCATCTGATTGGGGTTGGCCTCGTACAGATGGCGGTGGAATTCCTGATTATAAACGGTCACACCCTCGCGGTCGCCGGCATCATGGGCCTCGTCGATACGCTGATCGATGGCGACCAGTTCCTCGATGCGCTGGGCATTGACATAAGGCAGCGCCCGTTCGGCGGCATGGCATTCCAGCGAGATGCGCAGCTCGCACAATTCGCGGAACTTCGAGACCGTCATCTTCGGCACCTGGATGCGGCGGTTTCCCTGCACTTCCAACGCCTGCTCGGTGGCCAGACGGCGCAAGGCTTCGCGCACCGGCATGGTGCTGACGCCCAGGGCGGCGGCGACGTCGCGAATGGTCAGCGACCGGCCCGGCGGAATCAGTCCCACCATCACCGCCTGACGCAGGCTGCGATAGGCCCACTGATTCACCGTCTCCTTGGGCAGGCGATCGGGGACTGCCAGCGTAAGGGGCGGGGTCGGGGCCATGGAACGGAACCTCCTGTCGAATGACGTCGAGTGCTGATGCTTGACCTTTGTGCCGAAACGTGATCACATTTTCGGGAATTCAAACGGTCAAGGGATGTTATCCCTAACCGTCTATACGAACCCGAGCACGAGGTCGAGGGTAAATGGCAATGGATGTGACGCTTGAGCAGGCCAAGGCGGCCCTGGATGCCAATCCGCAGGTGGTGGAGATCGATCTCCTGGCTTGCGATCTGAACGGTATCCTGCGCGGCAAACGCATTCCTGCCGACGGTCTGGCCAAGGCGTTCTCGGACGGCATGAAGTTCCCGCGCTCGATCCTGTGCATGGATATCTGGGGCAAGGACGTACTGGCCAATGGGCTGGTCTGGGAATCCGGCGATGCCGACGGCATCTGTCTGCCGGTCGGTCCCGGCCTGCTGCCGATGCCCTGGAGCGACCGGCCGCGCATGCAGATGCTGACCTCGATGGTCGAGATCGGCGGCGCTCCCTTCGGCGGCGATCCCCGTCAGGTGCTGAAGCGGGTGGTCGAGCGGTTCAAGGCCAAGGGCCTGACGCCGATGGTGGCGACCGAGCTGGAATTCTATCTGATGGCCGGCGATTCCGCCGGGGCCGGCACTCCCCGTCCGCCCTCGGCTCCGAAGAGCGGCTATGACGTGGACAGCCCGCGCGTCTATTCCATGGAAGAGCTGGACGAGTTCAACGACGTGCTGTCGGAAATCCGCGAGGCCTGTGCCGCCCAGGGCGTGCCCACCGACACCATCATCGTCGAATTCGGCCCTGGCCAGTTCGAGGTGAACCTGCATCACGTGGCCGATCCGCTGCTGGCCGCCGACCACGCCATTCTGCTGCGCCGCACGGTGCGGGCGGTGGCGCGGAAGCATGGCTTGCATGCCACCTTCATGGCCAAGCCCTATGGCGACGTGGCCGGCAGCGGCTTCCATCTGCATGCCAGCCTGCTGGATCAAGACGGCAACAACGTCTTCGACGACGGCACCGAGGAAGGTGGCGATCTTTTGCGTCAGGCGATTGCCGGCATGATCAAGCTGATGCCGGAATCCATGCTGATCTTCGCGCCGAATCTGAACAGCTATCGTCGCTTCCAGCCCGGCTGCCATGCGCCCACCACCGCCAATTGGGGCTATGAGAACCGCACGGCGGCCTTGCGCATTCCCACCAGCCCGAATAAGGCGCGGCGCTTCGAGCATCGCCTTGCCGGGGCCGACGCCAATCCCTATCTGGTGATTGCGGTGATCCTGGCCGG
>Ga0182038_10000162_pt1 | contig 34065 bp, 27 predicted proteins | sample sta12Can44000108_FD_125976 | JGI IMG/M metagenome (GOLD analysis project Ga0182038, IMG submission 125976) | Lab enrichment of tropical soil microbial communities from Luquillo Experimental Forest, Puerto Rico - statanox.12C.anox.44.000.108 | ecosystem: Environmental > Terrestrial > Soil >...
GGTGTCAAAAACAACAACACGGATCTCTTCCTGACTGTCGGCTTTCGCTACGACTTTTACGCCGACGGTGCTAGCCGGGACGACGGTAAGCGCAATTGTCTGACACCCGTCGCTGCCGCGTTGTGCCGATTCAGCAATGCCGGCGCCGGCATGAGCTATTCAGCACAACCAACCGGCTGTCGTTAAAGGTTGCGAGACATCCGGAGGGATGTCGGAATGGCCAATGTGTTCGATCGACTGGAGGACAAAAGCGATGAACTATGAGCAAATATTCGCCGATGCCGTGTCGTCTGTGAAACGCGAGGGGCGGTATCGCACATTCGTCGACTTAGAGCGTCTTGCCGGCGAGTTTCCCTATGCGCGCAATCGCGGCGTCGGGCCCGAACGGGTCGTCGTCTGGTGTTCGAACGACTATCTGGGTCAGGGTCAAAACCCGATTGTGATAGACGCGCTCATCGAATCCGCTCGCAGAATGGGCGCGGGTTCCGGCGGAACGCGAAACATTTCCGGGACGCATCATTTGCATGTGATGCTGGAGAGGGAACTGGCCACGTTACACGGCAAGGAAGCGTCGCTTTTGTTCACCTCCGGTTACATTTCGAACGCAGCAACACTCCTGGCACTCGGTAAAATACTTCCTAGTTGCGTTATTCTTTCCGACGAGCTTAATCATGCCTCGATGATCGACGGAATACGCCAATCCAGATGCGAACGACTGATCTTCAAGCACAACGATATGACTCATTTGGAGGAGTTGTTGTGGAATATCGAACCTGATCGGCCAAAGTTGATCGCGTTCGAAAGCGTCTATTCGATGGATGGCGACGTCGCGCCGATCAGGGCGATTGTCGATCTTGCAGAACAGTACGGTGCCCTGACATATCTGGACGAAGTCCACGCCGTTGGTCTCTACGGAGCAAACGGTGGCGGAATCAGCGAGCTGGAAGGGGTCGCCAACCGTATCACTGTCATTGAGGGTACTCTCGCCAAGGCCTTCGGATGCCTGGGTGGTTATATTGCTGGCTCGTCGGCGCTGGTCGACGCGGTGCGAAGCACGGCTCCGGGCTTCATCTTCACGACTTCACTTCCGCCGTCAGTCGTAGGCGCGGCTTTGGCAAGCGTGCGTTTTCTGCGCGAGCGCGACGAGCTTCGTCACCGGTCGCAGGAACGTGCTCGCCAATTGAAGAGCCTTCTCAAATCGGCCGACCTTCCGGTGATGCCAAGCACGACGCACATCGTGCCGGTGCTGGTCGGTTGTCCGGTACGGGCAAAACGCATCAGTGATCTGCTGCTGCGTGATCACGGTATTTACGTTCAGCCGATCAACTATCCGACGGTTCCAAAAGGAACCGAACGCCTTCGGCTAACACCCTCACCGGCGCATAATGACGCGCTGATGCAGCATTTAGTGTCAGCCATGATCGACGTCTGGAGCAGGACGGCCGGCGACATGTTGGCAGCGGCCTGACACGCAGAAAAAGGAAAGCGCAGCAGCGGCGACCTAGACATCGCTTGCGCGGGAAGTAGCACTGCAACGCTTCGATGCACGAAGGAGAAAATCATGGTATTAGGAGTGATTCTTACTGTTGTGATTTCGATTGTCGCCGCAATCGTGTCGGCACTGTCTCTCCGCCGATATGACCAAGAGAAAGTTGCGACCTCGGAGGGTGACATCTCGGCTTGCATCGATCAATTGACCGAATTTGAAAAGAAAGCAGCTGCCGGCACGATCGACGGCAATGAAGCCGACGTGACTCGCGCGGACATCAAACGAAGGATCCTGAGCGCTGGCCGTACCGAAAAACTCGACAGGGCGCGACTTTCGCTGAGCAAACGAAACCTGGCCGTCGTCGCCGTGGCTGGCATCGCGATCGTAGGCTCTTTTGGACTCTATGCTTGGAATAACGATCTGGCGAACTCTATCACATCGATGCAGCTTGGGAGCCGGAACAGCACCTCCGTTGTGGATCAACTTGCGGCCGCCACCGCCGCGCTGCCTCCTGGACCGCTTTTTTTGCAGAATCAACAGCGAGGCAGAGTCCAAGGCCAACAACAAGCAACCCTGGGCAGCGTCGAGGAGATGATCGACCGCGTAGTGCAACGATTGAAGCGGAATCCCAAGGACGTTGAGGGGTGGCGCGTGCTGGGCTGGTCCTATTTCAACACCGATCGCTTTGAAGAGTCGTCCGCGGCTTATGCCAAGGCCATCGAACTAAGTCCGAACAACGCGGAACTCAGAAGCGCATATGGGGAGGCCCTGGTCCGGGCTGCGGCCGGCAACGTGACCGACGAAGCAAAAGCTGTGTTTGAGCGGACGCTACAACTCAACCCAGCCGATTCCCGGGCGCACTTCTTCATAGGGCTTAGCAAGGAACAGGCCGGAGACAAGATGTCCGCGCTGAATGACTGGATTGCCATCTTAAATCATGGGGACTCGAGCGAACCTTGGTTTGCCGATTTAACGCAGAGAGCGAACAAGCTTGGTCAGGACGTTGGCGTTGACGTGTCCAGTCTGCTCCATCGCGGGAATGCCGAAACAACCGGAGGCGTATTGGTGTCGCTTGAGAAGCAACAATCCGCCGCCCCCGACGCCGCCCGTAAGACCGAGCCGACAGCGGAGGACGTGCGCAATGCCGAAGCAATGGCGCCAACGGATCGCGCGGCAATGATCCGCGGCATGGTCGACCGCTTAGCGGCTCGACTCGAGGAAACGCCGAATGATGTCGAAGGTTGGATCAAGCTCATTCGCTCGCGAAAGATACTGGGTGAGAACGACGCCGCTGAGGAGGCGTTCCATCGTGCGTTGGACATCTTCAAGGGTGCGCCACAGGAGCAAGAGAAAATTGTTACTGTGGGCCATGGATTGGGCTTGCTGCAATAGGCCCTCACGCTATTCGCTGCGTCGGTGTTCCTCCGCCTTCACTAAGTTGTGGCGACCTGCGTTGTCCGCTGCAACGCATCAGTTTTTGCGAGATTCTATGCCTCGCTTTTGCCGGGCGGCAGACATATACAGCAGCGAAGCCCTAAAAGGTCTTGGTCTCGAGGATTGACGCAGCATGCGATTGAGGCGACCACGATGACCCGCAAGCAGCGCCGTCTTGTATTAATTGGCGGTGGGGTTGGCGTGCTCGCCGTCGCAGTCGCGCTGATGCTCAATGCGCTTCGCGATTCGATCGTATTCTTCAACTCGCCAAGCGACGTCATGGAGAAGAATGTGCGTTCGGGAACGCGGATCAGGCTAGGCGGGCTGGTCCAAAACGGCAGTCTGGTGCGCGGCAATAATCTCAGCGTGCATTTCGAGGTCACCGACGGCAAACACGGTATTCCAGTCAACTATCAGGGTGTCTTGCCCGATCTCTTCCGCGAGGGCCAGGGCGTTGTGGCCGAAGGCGCGCTCGATGCCGGTGGTAGCTTCAACGCGGACTCGATTCTCGCCAAACACGATGAAAGCTACATGCCCAAGGAGGTCGCCGACGCGCTGAAGCGATCAGGACATTGGAAGGACGGCTATGGCCCCCAGGCCGTCAGGCCCGATGGCGCAGCCAGCAAATGAGCGCCATTCTCAGAACGCCGTTTGCTGGGGACCGAGTGATCGGGAGGGGAAGGCGCAACCGATGATTCCTGAGTTGGGTCACTACGCACTGATGCTGGCGCTGGGGTTGGCGTTCATTCAGGGGACGATGCCGATCGTCGGCGCGCGGACCAACGACCCGGTGTTGATGAGCATGGCCGCGCCGACGGCTCTCGCGCAATTTGCCTTCGTCGCAATGGCCTTCGTTGCGCTCGCCACGTGCTACGCGACTTCCGATTTCTCGGTTCTCAATGTCTTTGAGAATTCCAATTCGCAAATGCCGCTCATTTATCGGCTCACAAGCGTCTGGGGCAACCATGAAGGCTCGATGATGCTGTGGGTCTCGATCCTGACCTTTTTCGGCGCACTGGTTGCGGTGTTCGGCGGCAATCTGCCGGCGGTGCTCAAGGCGAATGCACTCGCGGTCCAGGCCTGGATTGCGGCGGCATTCCATCTTTTCATTCTGACCACGTCCAATCCGTTCGTCCGCATTCCGCAAGCTCCATTTGAGGGCCGTGATCTCAATCCAATTCTGCAAGACCCCGGTCTCGCGTTTCATCCGCCGATGCTTTACCTCGGCTATGTCGGCTTCTCGATCACGTTCTCCTTCGCCATCGCTGCCTTGTTAGAGGGCCGCATCGATGCGGCCTGGGCGCGCTGGGTTCGCCCTTGGGTGCTCGGCGCCTGGATGTGTCTGACCGTCGGCATTGCCGGTGGATCGTACTGGGCCTACTACACGCTGGGCTGGGGCGGCTTCTGGTTTTGGGATCCGGTCGAGAATGCCTCGCTGATGCCGTGGCTCGCCGGAACCGCGCTCTTGCATTCCGCCGTCGTCATGGAGAAGCGCGGGGCGTTGAAAATATGGACCATTCTGCTCGCCATCCTCACCTTCTCATTGTCACTGATTGGAACGTTCCTGGTCCGCTCGGGCGTGCTGACGTCCGTCCACGCCTTTGCCACCGATCCGATGCGCGGCGTGTTCATTCTGGCAATCCTGATAGTGTTCATCGGCGGAGCTCTGGCGCTCTATGGCTGGCGCGCGCCGCTTCTCAAGCAAGGTGGAATATTCGCGCCGATTTCGCGCGAAGGCGCGTTGGTGTTCAATAATCTGTTTCTGACCACCGCATGCGCCACGGTTTTTGTCGGCACGCTTTATCCGCTGGCACTTGAAGCGCTCACTGGCGAGAAGATTTCGGTCGGGCCGCCATTTTTCAACGCGACCTTCGGTCCGCTGTTCATTCCTTTGATGGTGGTGATGCCGTTTGGGCCGCTCATGGGCTGGAAGCGTGGCGACCTCATCGGCGCGGCGCAACGTCTGTTGGCGGCGGCAATACTCGCCGGTCTCGCCATGGCCGCGACTTTCGCGCTCGAACAAGGCAGACCGGTCCTGGCGCCGTTCGGAGCCGGCGTTGCCGTTTTCGTCATGGCCGGCGCCGTTACCGACATCGCGGAGCGCACGCTGTTTATGCGTGTGCCGTTTCGTGCGGCGCTGCGGCGCGCCATCGGCTTGCCGCGTTCGGCTTGGGGCACCGCATTTGCGCATTTCGGCCTCGGCGTCACGCTGCTCGGCATTGTCGCCGCGACCGCATGGGGCAGCGAACGGATCGCGGAGATGAAGATCGGTGACAATTTGGAGATTGCCCGTTACCGGCTGACCTTCACCGGCCTGTTCAGCCGGCAAGGCCCGAATTATCACGACATGGTCGGCCGCTTTCTCGTCCACCGCAAGAACGGCGATTTGATCGGGGTCATGGAGCCGAGCCGGCGCAGTTTCCCGAGCCGCAACATGACCACCACCGAGGCGGCGCTGATGACACGCGGCGTGAGCCAGCTCTACCTCTCGCTCGGCGATCCGATGCCAAACGGGGATCTGGCGGTGCGGGTCTATTTCAAACCGCGCGTCTTGCTGATCTGGCTCGGCGCCGCGATCATGTTCGCAGGCGGCGCTTTATCGCTTTCAGACCGGCGCCTGCGCGTCGGTGCGCCGCAGCCGGCGAAAGCCAGAACGGCATTGCGCGCGGCGGAGTGAAGGTCATGAGACGCCTTTCTTTGCTGGTCCTTCTGATCGCGCTTTTGCATCCCTCGCTGTCATGGGCGGCGGTGCAACCGGACGAGATTTTGCCGAATCCGGCGCTCGAAACCCGTGCGCGCGCCGTGTCACAGCAGCTTCGCTGCATGGTCTGTCAGAATGAATCAATCGATGAGTCCGACGCGCCTCTAGCGCATGATTTGCGCGTTCTGGTTCGCGAACGACTGCAAGCTGGAGACAGCGACGCACAAGTGCTCGATTTTCTAGTCGCACGTTACGGTGAATTCGTCCTGCTCAAGCCGCGGCTGTCATGGGCCACCGCGGGGTTGTGGGGCTTGCCGCCTGGACTTCTGCTCATCGGCCTCGCGGTGCTGGTGGTCGCCGCCCGACGCCGGCGAGGGGGCGCGCTGGAACCTGCCCCGAAACTCACCGCTGCCGAAGAGGCGCGGTTGAAGAGAATTTTGGCTGAGGACCACGGCACATAGCGGGCTCGGGGCACGTTGCTCGGCTTTTTTAAAATCAAGTGTTGCGCTCAGCGCACGTAAGTACCGGATGCAGCACATGTTTTTCTTCCCGAGCATCTGGCGAATAACATTACAAATTTTTAATGCTGCCGACAGAGCGCCGTAAGGCGCGGCGCACCATCTTCGGCACAAGACGAACCGCTCACACGGAACCGACCGCATTTGGAGACAGGCATGAAGGGTAATTTCCGAGAATCCCGGCGTATTTTGTCGGCGCGACGTTTAGCGCTTTTGACGACGACAGTGGCAAGTCTTGCCGTAGCCGGCTTGGTTTTCTCACCTCACACATACGCGCCGGGCGCTTTTGCCGAGACGGCGCAGGCGCAGAACTTGACCGAAAAGGTCCAAGAGCTGGCGCAGCGGCCTGTGGGCTTTGCCGACATCGTCGAAAAAGTAAAGCCGGCGGTGATTTCGGTTCGCGTGAAGATCGATCGTCCTGGCGAATCCAGCCTTAGCGATGACGACCTGCCATTCCCACCTGGCTCGCCGTTCGAGCGTTTCTTCCGGCGCTTTGGCACGCCGGGCACGCCGAGGGGCCACGAAGTGATCACCGGTCAGGGCTCGGGCTTCTTCATTTCGCGCGACGGCTACGCGGTGACGAACAATCACGTCGTACAGAACGCCGAGAACGTTCAGGTCACCGCTGACGACGGCAAAACCTATACCGCGAAGGTGATCGGTACCGATCCGCGCACTGACCTCGCGCTCATCAAAGTCGACGGCGACAATTTCCCCTTTGTGAAACTGGCGGAGAATTCGCCTCGCGTAGGCGACTGGGTTCTCGCGGTCGGAAATCCGTTCGGTCTCGGCGGCACCGTCACGGCCGGCATCGTGTCAGCGCGCGGCCGCGACATCGGCGCCGGTCCTTACGACGACTTTATTCAGATCGACGCGCCGGTGAACAAAGGCAATTCGGGCGGACCGACGTTCGACGTTGACGGCAGCGTTATCGGGGTCAATACGGCGATTTTCTCGCCGTCTGGCGGCTCGGTCGGCATCGCTTTCGCAATTCCTGCTGACACGGTGAAAAGCGTCGTTGCGCAGTTACGCGACAAAGGCAGTGTCACGCGCGGCTGGATCGGCGTGCAAATTCAACCGGTCACCCCCGACATCGCCGACAGCATGGGACTAAAGCAAGCGACCGGTGCGCTCGTGTCCGAACCGCAGAAGGACAGTCCGGCCGCCAAAGCGGGCATTGCGAGCGGAGACGTCATTACATCGCTCAATGACGCGCCGGTTCATGATCCACGCGAACTCGCGCGCAAAATCAGCTCGATGGCGCCCGGTACGACCGTTAAACTCGCTATGATCCACGCTGGGCAGACCAAAACCGTTTCGCTGACGCTCGGGACGTTGCCCAACGACAAACAAGCAGCCAACGATCAGAACCAGCGCGACCAGCGTGAGGTGCCGGATAGCGAGATGCCGAATCTGGGTCTTACGCTCGCGCCCGGCAGCAAGGTTTCCGGCTCCGGCGGCAACGGCGTCGTGGTTACCGCAGTGAGCGCTGGCGGCGTTGCCGCCGAGCATGGCTTGCAGGTCGGTGACGTGATTTTGGAAGTCGGTGGCAAGGCCGTGGCAACGCCGGCCGAGGTTCGCAAAAGCCTCGCCGACGCGCGCGGCGAGGGCAAACACACCGTGTTGTTTCGAGTGAAGTCGAACGAGGGCATGAAATTCGTAGCGCTGCCGCTCGGCAACGCTTGATGCGTGACCCCTCGTCCGAGTGAGGTCACGCTGGAAGCCATAAGGAGCCCGCTCGCATATCTCGCAGCTAACCGGGCTCTCATAAAGGGGCATCCGCCGGCATCCGTCGCCCCCGCTGGCGGGCGTACCCTGGGGGCGGATCGCAAGGTCCGTCCCCACAAATACCAGCTCTGCCTACCGGCATCCGTCGCCCCCGCCGGGGTAGAGTGGTAGGGGGTGGCGGGCGTGCGCTCGCCACCCCCTCGCTATTACGGCGACTGCGGGAGGATTATCATCCCGGCGCGGCGGATTGCGCCTGAGCGTTACAATGCGGCGAAAACGATAAACCATGCGTCTTCTCATCATTGAGGATGATCACGACGCGGCCGACTACCTCGTGAAGGCGTTCCGCGAAGCCGGTCACATTGCGGACCACGCGGGCGACGGCGAGGATGGTTTGCAGCTCGCGTTAGACGGCGATTACGACGTGCTTATCGTCGATCGCATGCTGCCGAAGCGCGACGGTCTCTCGGTCATCGGCGCATTACGCACAAAATCGATCGAAACACCGGTGCTAATCCTCTCCGCGCTCGGTCAAGTCGACGACCGTGTCAAAGGACTTCGCACCGGCGGGGACGATTATCTGGCGAAGCCGTATGCATTTTCGGAGCTGTTGGCCCGTGTCGAGGCGCTAGGACGCCGCCGCGGCAGTCGGGGCGAGGAAACGGTCTACCGTGTTGGCGATCTGGAACTGAACCGTTTGTCTCACGAAGTGAGCCGCGCCGGACAGGAGGTTCAACTGCAGCCGCGCGAATTTCGCTTGCTCGAATATCTTATGCGGCATGCCGGTCAGGTCGTCACCCGCACGATGCTCCTGGAAAACGTCTGGGACTATCACTTCGACCCGCAGACGAATGTGATCGACGTGCACATTTCGCGTTTGCGATCTAAAATCGACAAGGGCTTTGCGCAGCCGCTGCTGCACACCGTGCGCGGCGCCGGCTACATGATCCGGGAAGGTGCGCGGTGAGCGAATGCCGATGCATCGGGAGAGGGGCGGGGAGTGAGAATGGGCGTAGGAGCGAATACAACGTCGCGTGACGCCGCCGCTTTTATCGCGGCTCGTGATTTCCTGCTGCGCCATCGTGAAGATTACGCGGTCGCCTATCGTGATTTCGAATGGCCGAAACTCGATCGGTTCAATTGGGCGCTTGATTACTTCGATGAGGTGGCGCGCGATAACGCGCAGCCGGCGCTCTGGCTGGTGGACGAGGACGGCGCCGAGACCAAACTGTCGTTCGCCGCACTGAGCCACCGCTCCAACCAGATCGCCAATGTATTGCGCGATCTCGGCGTGCGCCGCGGTGATCGCATCCTCGTCATGCTCGGCAATGTCGCGCCGCTGTGGGAATGCATGCTGGCGGCGATGAAGCTTGGCGCTGTGATCGTTCCGGCGACGACACTGTTGACGCCGAGCGATCTTAACGATCGGTTTGCCCGCGGCCGGGTCCGCCACGTGATTGCCAGTCCGGAGGCTGCGGTGAAATTCGCCGACCTACCGGGCGATTACACCCGCATCGTGGTCGGTAAAGAAGCTGCCGGCTGGATTCCGTTTGAAAAAGGCTACTCCGCGTCAACGCGTTTTACGCCCGACGGCGAAACACGCGCGCAAGATCCGCTGCTGCTCTATTTCACTTCAGGCACGACAGCGAAACCGAAACTCGTACTGCACAGTCACCAAAGCTATCCCGTAGGACATTTGTCGACGATGTATTGGCTCGGACTTGGTCCCGGCGATCTGCATCTGAACATTTCCTCGCCGGGCTGGGCCAAGCACGCCTGGAGTTGTTTCTTTGCACCTTGGAACGCACAAGCGGCCGTTTTTATTTTCAATCAGCGGCGTTTCAACGCGCGCGGCCTTCTCGATGCAATTGTGCGCTGCGGTGTCACGACGTTCTGCGCACCGCCGACCGTTTGGCGGATGTTGATCCAGGAGGATTTGGCGGCTTGGCCGGTCCACATCAGGGAGCTCATCAGCGCCGGCGAGCCGCTCAATCCAGAAGTAATCGAGCGCGTCAAGAATGCTTGGGGCATCACCATTCGGGATGGTTACGGCCAGACCGAGACAACGGCCTTGGTCGGAAACAGCCCGGGCCAAAAAGTAGAACCCGGTTCGATGGGCCGCCCGCTGCCCGGTTATCGTGTAGCGCTGCTCGATCCCGACGGTGCGCCAGTGAAGGAAGGAGAGATTTGCCTGACCATAAAACCGCGGCCGACCGGGCTCATGCAGGGTTATCAAGGCCAAGATGACGATGCGAAGCCTACGCGCGCGTCCGCGGACACTGTGTATCGGACGGGCGATGTCGCGGCGGTCGATGACGACGGCTACCTCACTTACATCGGCCGCGCCGACGATGTTTTCAAATCGTCCGATTATCGGATCAGTCCCTTCGAGCTCGAGAGCGTCCTGATCGAGCACCCCGCCGTCGCCGAGGCCGCAGTCGTGCCGTCGCCCGATCCGATGCGGCTTGCGGTGCCAAAGGCATTTCTCGCGCTCGCTGCTGGATATGCGCCGGATCGCACCACGGCATTATCGATTTTCCGGCACTGCCGGGCCTCCCTCGCGCCGTTCAAGCGCGTGCGCCGGCTGGAATTTTCTGAACTGCCGAAAACAATCTCCGGCAAGATCAGGCGCGTGGAGCTGCGCCGTGCCGAGGCCGCAAACCAGCAGAGCGGTAAGCGTGCGTCACTCGAATTCTGGGAAGACGATTTCCCCGAAACCGAGATAAAATAACGTGACCGCTCTCGGCAAACTCATCCGCACGACCGCGTTCAAGCTGACGCTGGTCTATCTTGGTGTTTTCATTTTATTCGCGGCATCGCTGCTTGGTTACTTCGCGCTCAATACGCGCCGCCTCATCACCGAACAGATCACGGCCACGGTCAATGGCGAAGTCAACGGACTATCGGAGCAATACGGACAAGGCGGGCTGAGGCGCTTGGTTACGGTGGTCGATGTGCGTTCCCGCCGTCCGGGGTCGAGCCTGTATTTGGTCACGACTCCGAGCGGGGAGGGTCTTGCCGGCAATGTCGGTTCGTTGGAGCCGGGGGTCCTCGATCGTCCAGGCTGGCTGGAGACGAGTTATCATCGCTTGGAATCGCCCGAAGGCGCTGATCATCGCGCGCTGGTCCGCGTTGTGCAGCTGCCGGGCGGATTTCGGCTGCTAGTTGGACGCGATCTTGAGGAGCGCGAACGGTTGTTCGGCATCGTCGTCAATGCCGGTCAGTGGTCACTCGCGCTCGTCATCGTGCTTGGCTTGATCGGCGGGTTTTTCGTCAGCCGGCGTGTGCTCAGCCGCATCGACGCGATGACGGGGACCGCGCAGACGATCATGGCGGGTGATCTTTCCGGGCGCTTGCCGGTCGCCGGTACCGGCGATGAACTCGACCGACTCGCCGACAATGTCAACGCGATGCTCGAGCGGATCGAAGCACTGATGCGTGGATTAAAGGAGGTATCGGACAATATTGCGCATGACCTCAAGACACCGTTGACGAGGCTTCGCAATCGTTGCGAGCAAGCGCTGCGTAGCGCGGCCGGCGAGGCGAGCTATCGGGCGGCGTTGGAATCCACCATTGCCGAATCAGACGAGCTTATTCGTACCTTCGACGCGCTTTTGATGATTGCACGCGCCGAATCCGGGCAAGCGCGCGACAATATGGCCGAATTCGACGCTTCCGAGATCGCCCGCGATGTCGGTGAGCTTTATGAGCCGGTGGCAGACGAGAAGGGGATCGCGCTCAAAGTCGAAGCCCCGGCGGCGGCGCCAGTGCATGGCAACCGGGAGCTGGTCAGCCAAGCTTTGGCTAATCTTATCGATAACGCGATCAAATATGCCGGGCCGAATGGCAAAATAAACGGCATGCCTGCAGAGATTGTGGTCAAGGCCGGGAATGACGGTGACCGCATCACATTGAGCGTCGCCGACCGCGGGCCGGGCATTCCTGATGCCGACCGCGGGCGTGTGGTGGAACGGTTCGTCCGTCTTGAGCAGAGCCGATCCGAACCGGGCTCGGGCTTGGGGCTGAGCCTCGCTTCGGCCGTCGCCCGGCTGCACGGCGGCGAACTCAAGCTCGAAGACAACCATCCCGGACTGCGAACGACGATTGCTTTGCCGCGCGCAGGTCCGGGCGGTGCTGCGGGCCGGGGATGAGGCAGCCGGCGGCCAGGAAGCGGCCGAAGCAAAAGCCGGACACGGCGGGACTCGTTGAGCGGCTCGGCGAGCCGCTGCCCAAGCCGGCGGCCGAGGCATCTGCGCGCTTTGCGCGTTGGCTTGCGGATATCCGACCGAAAACTGCTGGCAACGCGCTTTCAACGCTCACGCGTCGCAATCCCGGCGCGGCCAGGCTTCTGGCCGGCATTGCCGAAGCGGCGCCGTTTCTCTGGGATACCATTACGGCAAACCCCGGCCGCGCGATGCGCCTTCTTCTGGCCGATCCCGCCGAGGCACTGGCCACCCTGATCGAAAAAACCAAAACCGCAGGGGCGGCGACGAGATCACAGCCCGAACTGATGCGGCTTCTCCGCGAGGTGAAAATCGAAGCGGCGCTTCTGATCGCGCTCGCCGATATTGGCGGCGTATGGACGCTTTCTCATATTACCGAGGCGCTGACCTCTGTGGCCGACACCGCGGTCGGCCTCACTGTGGATCATCTTCTCCGTGACGCAGTGAGGCGCAAAAAAATTAAGCCGAGCGATGCGACGAAGCCACAATACGGTTCGGGCTATATCGTGATCGCAATGGGCAAAATGGGAGCGCGTGAACTCAATTTCTCGAGTGACATCGATCTCATGGTTTTCTTCGGCGCAAGCGCCAAACTCGGCGCCGATGTCGAGGCCGCGCCTTTTTTCATTGAGCTCACCCGCGATTTTGTCAAAATCCTGCAAGCGCGTACCTCGGATGGGTATGTATTCCGCGTCGATCTGCGGCTGCGGCCGGACCCTTCATCAACTCAAATCGCGATCTCGACTGCGGCGGCGCTCGACTACTACGAAAGCCGTGGCCAGAATTGGGAACGCGCGGCGCTGATCAAGGCACGCGTCTGCGCTGGCGATATTGCCGCTGGCGAACAATTTCTCCGCGAGCTGTCGCCGTTCATCTGGCGCCGGTATCTCGATTACGCCGCGATCGCGGATGTGCACGAAATGAAGCGCCAGATCCACGCCTATCGGGGTCATGGCGAAATAGCGGTCGAGGGCCACAACATAAAGCTCGGTCGCGGCGGCATCCGCGAAATTGAATTTTTCGTGCAGACCCAGCAGCTGATCGCGGGCGGACGACACGCGGAGTTGCGTAACCGCAGCACCATCGCCACGCTCTCGGCACTCGCGGCCGACGGGTGGATCGATGACGCGGCCCGCGATGAGCTCGCAGCGGCGTACAATTTCTTGCGTAACGTCGAGCATCGCCTGCAAATGCTGGCGGATGAGCAGACGCACACGCTGCCCGCGACCGCTGAAGCCCTCGATGTTTTCGCCCGCTTTCTCGGCTACCGATCGCGCGATGATTTCGCCGGGGTGTTGGTCTCGCATTTGCGCAATGTCGAGCGACATTATATCAGATTGTTCGAGCGGGCTCCCCAATTGCTGGCTCAGCGGCAGAAGTTTTCGCTTGAGCGCTCCGAGCGCGACGGAGAAATATACGAGCGCTTGACGCAAATGGGGTTCCGGCGGGCCCCGGACATCATTAGCGCTGTAAGAAATTGGCAAGGCGGAGTGTACCGCGCGCTGCGCGGCGAACAGGCCCGCGCCAATCTTGTCGACCTTATACCCGTCATTTTTGATCAATTGTCGCGTGCGGAAAATCCCGATGCGGGCTTTGCCGCTTTCGACCAGTTCCTGGTTGGGCTACGTGCTGGCGGCCGTTTTTTCTCGCTGTTGCGGCAAAATCCGGAATTGATCCGCTTTGTTGCGCTTGTCATAGGGGCGGCGCCACGCCTGGCCGACATACTGGCGCGTCATCCTCATTTCATCGATCCGCTGGTCGATCCCGGCTTTTTCGGCGCGTTGCCCGATGAAGCGCGCTTGCGGGAGAACCTCGAACTGGCGCTCGAAGACGCGCACGGGTTTGAGTCGATGCTCGACGCCATCCGTCTGTTCGGTCAGGAGCATATGTTTCTAGTCGGCGCGCGAGTCATTTCTGGATCGTTATCAGCCGAGCAGGCTGGCGAGACTTTCGCCCGGTTGGCGGATGTGCTGCTCAATGTCGTGCATCGATGGGTGCAATCCGAATTTACCATCACCCACGGTCAGATCAGCCGCGGGCAAAGCGCGGTGGTCGCTTTGGGTCGGCTTGGCGCGCGCGAAATGACCGCGAGCTCGGACCTCGATCTTATCGTCGTCTATGACTTTGATCAGGAACATCCGCAGTCAGACGGCAGGCGTCCGCTCCACGGCAGCCAATATTTCGCCCGTTTGACTCAACGCATGATCAGCGTGTTCACCGTGCAGACTAACTATGGCGTACTTTATCCGGTTGATATGCGGTTGCGGCCCTCAGGGCGATCTGGTCCGGTCGCCACCCAGATCGACGGTTTCAAAAGTTATCAGGAGCACGAGGCCTGGACCTGGGAGCATATGGCGTTGACGCGCGCGCGCGTCGTGTCGGCAGCGCCAGATTTTGCGGCGCGAGTCGAGGCAGTCATTCGCGATGTGCTTTGCCGGCCAAGAGATGCCGCCGAAACTGCCGGAGACGTTGTCGACATGCGCGGTGCTATCGCCAAGGAGAAGGGTGACGCCAATCCATGGGATCTCAAATATGTGGCAGGCGGATTGATCGATATCGAGTTCATCGCGCAATATCTGCAATTGGTGCATGCGGCGCACGAGCCGGGAATATTGGACTCGTCGACCGCCCGGACCCTGGAAAAGGCCGCGCGGCTCGGTATGCTCGCGGCTGAGGAGGCCGAGGTGCTGCGGCCGGCGGTGCGGCTATTTCATGATCTGACGCAAATTCTCCGCCTCTGCCTGCCGACAACTTTCGATCCGCAAGCCGCGAATCCCGGCATACTGGTGCTGCTGGCGCGCGCGGCTGACTTGCCGGATTTTCCGACGCTTGCGGCGCATCTTGCCGACACCCAGCGCGCCGTACGCGCATCCTTCATTAGGATTCTTGGAGGCGCACCCTGACGCCCGTCACGATGCTCTTGCCGGTGCGATCTGAAGCTTAGTTTCAGGCAGCAGCTTCGATGTTCGCAAACTGCACCGGCGCTCTCGCGCTCACTGGGAGCCGTACGACGACCATCGTGCCACGACCAAGCTGGGAGCGGATGCGCATCCTGCCGCCGTGCAATTCAACAAGCGATTTTGCGATGGCCAGCCCAAGGCCGGAGCCTTGGTGCCGTTTAGTCAACTGACTTTCGACCTGCTCGAACGGCCGCCCGAGCTTCTGCAGCGCCTGCTGCGGGATGCCGATTCCATTGTCCTTAATGGCAATAATGATCCCATCGCCTCGCCGGCGCCCTCGCACCGTCACGGCGCCACCGTCGGGGGTGAATTTTACCGCATTGGAGAGGAGATTGAGTGTGATCTGCTTGAGCGCGCGACGGTCGGCATTGAGATTGATTCCAGCTTCTACCTGAGCGTCGAGAGCGAGCCTTTTTTCGCCGGCGCGGGTTGACACCACACGAAGGCAATCGGCCAAAAGTGAATCGAGATCGACGGCTTCCGGCGACAGCCGTATTCCGCCGGCTTCAATTTTGGACATGTCGAGGATGTCATTGATGACGTCGAGCAAATATTCGCCGCTTTCGCGGATGTCGCGCGAATATTCAATATATTTTTCGGCGCCGAGCGGGCCGAACATTGCCGATTCCATGATCTCCGAAAAGCCGATGATGGCGTTTAACGGCGTGCGCAATTCATGGCTCATATTGGCCAGGAATTTCGACTTGGCCGCATTGGCTTCCTCGGCTCTGGTTTTTTCCTCTGCGTATTTTTCAGCGAGATCGGCGAGCTCCGCGGTTTGCCATTCCAGGGCCTGTTGGGATTTACGCAAGTCGGCAATGGTCGCCCACTGACGTTTTTCACCTTCTATCAATTTCTGCTCGTGCTGCTTGATCTTGGTGATGTCGGTTCCGACTGAGACATAGCCGCCGTCCTTGGTGCGGCGTTCGCTGATATGCATCCAGCGCCCGTCCTCGAGTTGCGCTTCGAACGTCCGTGCGCCGCGCGGCTCGCTGTCATGGGCAACCGTCGTCCGGATCAGAGGTTTTCTGCCGGTCGCCACAATCGTCTCGTACGACGTCCCGGCTACCACGGCTTCGTCAGGCAGCCGATGCAATTCCTGGAAGTTCGAATTGCACAGGACGAGGCGATTTTCCGCATCCCACAGGACGAAGGCCTCGGGTATGGTCTCGATGGCGTCGCGCAGGCGCAAGTCGGCGGCTACGGTACGCTCGACCAAGTTTTTCTGCTCTGTGATGTCGACCGCAATGCCAATGAGATGAGAGCCGACTTCGCCCTCCCGGCGCGTTAACTCGCAGCGGACACGCAGCCACAGCCATCGACCTTCGGCATGGCGCATGCGAAAGGCCCGATCGATCGATTGCGACTCGCCTTCAGCGAGTTGACCCGCGAGTTCGTAAAGATCGATGTCGTCTTTGTGGACGAGCGCATCGACTTCGCCAAAAGTCAGGAGCTCATCTTTTTGCGACAGGCCGAGCATTTCGAACATCGAATGCGTCCAAAACACACGGCCGCGCGCGAGATCCCAATCCCACAGCCCGCAGCGTCCGCGGTTGAGCGCGGTGTCGACGCGGCCGCGGACCGTGTCATTGATAATGTCGGCCTCGCGCGCCCGAGTCGCCTGCCAGTGGAAGGCAAAACCTAGGATCAGCACCACGAAGCCGGTCGTTGCCGACAAAGTGATCGTCAGGGCGGTAATCGAACGCCAATTTGCCAGCGCATTGTCCTGGGTCTGGATCACGGCCAGGAGCCCGATCGGGTTCTTCAGTGCCCGAACGGCAGCGAACGCCAATTCCCCGTTCCCCAGCACGAGTTCTCGCGTGCCGGCTTCGGCTCCGAACGTGGTGAGAGGCTGAAGCGGACCGAGCACCTCAAGCAGCGATCGTCCAACGATCGGTGGGGCATTCGGCAAGCTCGCGACGATATTGCCGTCGGCATCCGCAACGACGACGCGCCGCGCTGGGCCCGCGGCCCATTCCGGCAGCGCCTCGGCCAGGGCGTCGGAAGTGCGCGGCCAGTGCGAACGGCCGTCACGGCTTCGGCGGTCAAAGGCTGTTGCGAAATGGTCGGCCAAGGCGGCGATGCTTTGTTTTGCATCGGACATTGCCTGACGGCGATGCTCCAGCACTTGCACAGCGGCGCCGATGCATACTGTCACCATGAAGGCAATGATAAGAACTGGAACGGCGCGCCGTAGCAGTGGCTCTGCGCTCAAGAGGCGCCGGTAGGCAGGGTTGGCAATCGATTCCGCCAACCCTTTGATGGAATCGGGACGTAAAGACGCACTCGCCATATCGGCGCGCGCCATCGCCTGCCTCCGTTCGGATTATCGCCTCGAACTCTGTTCAGAGATTGTGCCGCGTCTCTCCGAATCACTATCAATAGAATCGATGCGCGCTGATTTGTCGAGGGTCTCGAGTCAATATTTTTTTAAGAAATGTCCAAAAGATTTTGCGCTGCGAAATACGGCGTCGCATTCGGTTTCGCATTTTTATTTGTGTTGCCGCTCACATCGCCGACTCAAAGTTGAGTCAAATCAACGGTCTGAGTCGCTTTTAACGTCGGCGAGTGTGCGCATGACGATGTCGCGGACATCAGGTGAGAGCGCCGGCGTCGCCGCGACGCGACGCAACGTTGCTTCTGCGCGTCCGCGACGTTGCGCTTCCAGTGCGCGCCAGGAACGGAATGCGCTCATCAGACGGGCAGCGACTTGCGGGTTCTTTGAGTCGAGCTCGAGGACGAAGTCGGCGACGAAATCATAGCCGGCGCCGTCGCGTCGATTGAACTGGGTGTGGTTGGCTTGGGCAAAGGCGCCGATCAGAGCCCGTATGCGGTTGGGATTGGCGGCTGAAAAGGCGGGATGACTGGTCAAAGCGCGCACGCGGTCGAGCGTTTGCGGCTCCGGGATGATCGCCTGGAGCGAAAACCATTTGTCAATGACCAGCGGGTCCTCGGCGTAAAGCTGGTAGAAATCATCAAACGCCGTTGCGCGCTCCGCACGATCATGGGCCGCGAGCGTTTCAAGTGCCGCCATTCGGTCGGTCATATTGTCGGCATTGCGATATTGCGTGAAAGCGCGCGCAATGGCCGCGTCGCTTTCCGTCATGGCTAAAAGATCAAGGCAGGCATTCTTCAGCGCGCGGCGCCCGGCACTCTGCGCGTCAGGCCGGTAAGGGCCTGAGCTAATCATGTGCGCGTAGGTGTCTGCGAGCAGCGCGCCATGCCACGCACCCGTTGCCGCACGTAAGTTACGGCGTGCGGTAAAGACCGCATCGGGATCGACATCGGAGCCGATTTCGCGGGCAATGTCGGTTTCGCTGGGTGGCGACAACGTCAAAGCGACGAAGGCAGGCTCGAGCGCGGGGTCCTTGAGAATGGCTTCGAGCGCATGCATCAAGCCCTCGTCGACACGTGGCGTGCTGCCCGCTCGCAGCGCGGCGACGTTGCTTTTGAGCATGGTCATCGCCAATGTCTGGATCGCCTGCCATCGGTTGAACGCGTCGGAATCGTGGGCGGCCAGGAAGCGTAGATCGTCGGTCTCGATCGTCAGCGTTACTTTTACCGGCGCCGAGAAGCCGCGGTTGAGCGACAGAACCGGCCGCTCCGCGATATTGGTGAAGACAAACGACTGATCAGACGTGGTGACTTCGATCACGCTGCGTTCAAGCCGCTGGCCGTCATGCATAAGCGGAAGGTCATCGCCATTTGGCCCAACCAGACCTAGCGCGAGCGGGATGAGCATCGGCTGCTTATCGGACTGTTTTGGGGTCGGTGGAATGCTCTGCGCGATGTCGAGCCGCAATTGATGCGAATCGGGATCAAAATGCGGCGCGACCTTGATTTCGGGCGTTCCCGCTTGTGAATACCAGCGCATGAACTGCCGCATATCGCGGCCACTCACATCGGCGAAGCATTGCACGAAGTCCTCGACCGTCGCCGCTTGCCCGTCATGACGGGCAAAATAGAGGTCCATGCCGGCGCGGAACATCGCCGGGCCGAGCAGTGTCTTGATCATGCGCACGACCTCGGCGCCTTTTTGATAGACGGTCGCGGTGTAGAAGTTGTTGATCTCGTGATAGAGGGTGGGCCGCACCGGATGCGCGAGCGGCCCGGCATCCTCGACGAATTGAGATGCGCGCAGCTCGCGCACATCGCTGATACGTTCGACCGCGCGCGAGCGCTGATCGGCCGTGAACTCCTGGTCGCGGAAGACAGTGAGCCCTTCCTTCAGGCAAAGCTGAAACCAATCCCGGCAAGTGATGCGGTCGCCGGTCCAATTGTGGAAATATTCGTGCGCTATCACCGCTTCGATGCCGGCATAATCGCCGTCAGTCGCCGTGGCCGGCGAGGCCAGGACGTATTTGTCGTTAAAGACATTCAGTCCTTTGTTCTCCATCGCGCCCATATTGAACGCGGAGACAGCGACGATCATGAAAATATCGAGATCGTATTCGCGCCCGAACGCGACCTCATCCCAACGCATTGCGCGCTTGAGGCTGTCCATCGCGTAGTGGCAGCGATCCTCTTTGCCAGGCTCGACATAGACGGCAAGCGCGACGTTCCGCCCCGACATTGTGGTGAAGCTATCTTTTACGCAACCGAGATTCCCGCCGACCAGCGCGAACAGATATGAGGGCTTCGGAAACGGATCGTGCCAAACCGCAAAATGCCGCGACGTTCCGGGTACGTCGCCCTGAGCGATCAGATTGCCGTTGGACAGAAGGACGCTGGCCTCCGCTTTGTCGGCTTCGATGCGCGTCGTGTACACCGCCATGACGTCCGGCCGATCGAGGAAGTAGGTGATGCGACGGAAACCTTCGGCCTCGCACTGCGTGCAATAGACTGGGCCGGCCCGATAGAGACCCATTAGCTTGGTATTGTTGGTCGGGTCGATGACCGTTTCGATTTCGAGCTCGAACGGCCGATGCGGCGCTTGCGCGATGGTCAGCCGATCCGGCGTGACAACGTAGCTGTCCGCCGGCAGCGGCTTTCCATCGAGCCGGATTGAACGAAGCATCAGTTCATCGCCGTCGAGGACAAGCGGCGCGGGCGCTCCGGCGCCATTGGGCTTGACCGCTAGCTTGCTGAGAACCGTCGTTGCGGTCGGATGCAGCGTTACATCGAGCCGGACGGTCTCGATGAGCCAATCGGGTGGGCGGTAATCCTCGAGCCGGACCGGCCTTGGTTCTTCAGTGCGCATGGTGCCGCTGATCTAGAAGGTTTGCGCGTCGATGGAAAGCCGAACAGACGCTTTGCGAAAGGCCGCGGTGCCAGTTGGCGTTCCTGGCCCGGCGTGCTTGGCAACCAGGGCTCCGGCGAGAGCCAGTCCGGAAAACAGGGTGCCCAGGCCAGAATTCAAGCGGTGAAGCCGCCCAGAGCAAACTGCCACACCTCTGCAGCTCACCAACGCACGACGGCAGCAAATCCGGCAATATTTTGCCAACGAGCCTGGCGCGCGTCTGACGATCATGTGCTCGTCGGCGATCAACCCGTGATCGTGGATGCGATCGCACGCCGGATCGTGGCTGTGGTGCCGAAAATCGGTTGAAGGTTAGCCGCAAAGTCATCGCCGTGGTTCGGCGTGGCCGATGACCCGTTGGATTGTCGGAAACTGACGCCGCAGCCTGCGTTCCAGTGTATCCACCAGATCGTGCACGGCCCTGACCGAGAGCGCGGGATCGACGTGACAGTGAAAATTGACGATTTCCCCCGCAGGGGTTTCCCGCACCCGCACATCATGCACTTCGCTGAGCGCGGAAAACTCCGTGGCCAGGGAGGCTAGCAGCCCCCGAACTTCGGCAATGCGTTCGGGCTCGGCGTCGCGGCCCGCCAACAGATCCGCGGGCAGCGGCTCGATGTGGGTTTCGACTTCGACCTCGGGTCCGAGTTCGCGCCGGACCGCATCTTCAAGACGGCTCGCAACCTCATGTGCGGCGGCGAGGGGCTGCGCGCCGTCGATCTCCAAATCGGCCGAGACCGACAAACGCCCGCCAATGGTCTGTACCCCGACATGGTGAATGGCAAGACCAAGGTCGCGCGCGATCACCATCACCCGTTCCCGTACGGTCTCGCTGTCGAGCGCTTTGGGCTCGGTTGTTATGGTGAGTTCGGTTGCCGGCATATCGGCGCGGATCGCCCGGGCCAGTTGCTGTTTGATGGCAGTGACGCGATCAAGCGGAAGCGTGCGGCTGATGCTGACGCTTAGCTCAACGAACAGCACCGCGCCTGCCGGGCGGACGCGCACGCGCTCCACCGCGACTACGCCGGGGACCTGGCGCGCGATAGCGGCAACATGCTCCCTGGCGCCCGCCGGCGCGGTGTCCGTCAGCGTGCCGATGGTGCGGCGGCCGAGGCGATATCCAGCGATGCAGATAAATACCGCAACCACGAGCGCGGCCGCGGCATCAGCCCAGGCATGACCCAGCGCCACGCCAAAGAGCCCGATCAGCACCGCGATCGACGACCACATATCGGATCGGAAATGCAGCGCGTCGGCTTCGAGCGCTTCGCTGCCTGTTGCTTCGGCGACGCGCTTGAGCGCGCGCGCCCGGAAGAAATCGATCGCGATCGAAGCGATTATGATGGCAAAAGCCGCCGCCGTCGCTTCGACTGCATGCGCATGCGCGCCGATAAGCCGCTGCACAGCTTCGAAAACCACGATCGCCGTCAGGACGAACAACAGCGCAGTCTCGGCAAGCGCCGTGACGCTCTCGATTTTTCCGTGGCCGTATTGATGTTCGGCGTCCGCCGGCTTGCCGGAAATCCGTACCGCGAAATAGGTCAGCACCGTGGCGGATAGATCGAGCAGCGAGTGTCCGGCCTCCGAGAGGATCGCCAGCGAACCGGTGAGCAGGCCGATGACGGTTTTGGCCACCGTCAAGCCGGCCGACGCGGCGATCGATCCAAGTGCGGCTTTTTCCTTTTCGTTCATCCCGAGGCTGTCTCGCTTTTTTGACGCCTAAAAATTAGGATTTGTAAATGAGAAGCCGCCGAGTGCCGCGTGGCGGTCTAGTCTTTATCACTTTGCTGCTGTTTGCGCCGCTAACATTCGCTTTGCCGCTTCCGCCTCGAGAAGCGGATAAGTTTCGAAATGTGCAGGGATTATGTCCGCCCACTCATTGAGAATTCGATGCAGTGTATTGGTCTCTGCGACATCGAAAACGGCAATCGCGCCGCGCCCCACGCGAGCATAAACGTGCCGACATACACCCCGTGCTTCGTACTCGGCGATCCAAGGCCAGAAAGATTGCCGCGCTTGCGCTAGCTCGGAAGGCCTCTCCGGCCGTGGCGTTGAAACGACAAGAAACAACATGATTGCAAATTCCGTTTTTGCGCACCAACACCTAAGGTCGGTCTCGTAACGTAGCATCCCGCTTCAAAGAAGTCCGTTGTTGATGCTGTGGATAGCTCCTCCACTGACACGCGAATGCCAAACACATGGGAGCTTCCGCTGAGGCGAATTGTTATCAGAGCGCAGACCGCAAGAATGCTCAACTTGCTCGTGCCCCCGTACGTGCTCGCTCCGGCCGGCGAGATGTTCGAAGGAGGCGGCGTTCACGATTGGCAGATCCTAAACGTAAGAGCCGCTAAACGCGGGCTAGCGTTCGGCAATGGCCTTGCCGGCGCCGGTCAGGAAAGTCCAACCTCTGCGCGGGGCGTCAACTAACCAGCCTTCATTTCCTGCATAGGTGAGGGCGCCCACAAATTGGTTGCCTTCCAATCCAATTTCCAATGCTTTTTCCTCAATCCACACATTTGCCCTCGGCGCGTAGATATCCATTCCGGCGGCAGCTAGGGCTTTCAGCAGTCGTATCGCGTCGGCGCGATCCATTTGAATTATAAATCGGGTGCGGCATGGGCATGCTCAAGGTCCCCATCAGTGCGCGCTAGCTCGGCTGCGTTGTAACTCTCTTGCCAAGGAAGGCTATTGAAATCTGGTTCGTACCCAAACGCCCGGTAATCGGCTTCGGGAACGTGGAATGCCACCCTACCGTTGGTCACATAGGCCCCCGCAACAGTGCGGTAGAGCCCGCGCAGTGCGTCCGTCATCACGCAATACTACCAAATCAATGCAACTCGCGGGCTTGGCTTGCCACCCATCGAGTTCATTTAATCAGGACTTCTTCACAAATGGCGCGATGGCGTCTTCAAACCATGCAGCGAACGCACTGATCATGTCTCCAAGAACCTGTGCGTCTTTTCGCCCAGTCCGCGCCGGCACATGAAAGGAGTGATCAGCATCCGCAAACAATTTCAGCGTTGCGCGCCCGCCAAGTTCCTTGCAAAGCGGTTCGATTTGGTCGAGTGATGCCAACGTATCGCGGGTGCCCTGCAAGAACAGCATCGGGATTTGCACATCAGACAAATGCGCGGCGCGATCCTGCGATGGACGACCGGCCGGATGCAGCGGAAATCCAAGGAACGCTAGTCCACGGACTCCTTGCAAGGGAGCTTTTGCCTGGGCCTGCGACGCCATCCTGCCGCCAAACGATTTCCCCCCGGCAATGATTGGATGTTCGGGAAACAGAGTAAGCGCTGCAGCCACGGCGCTGCGAACCGCTGCTTGCGCCAGTTGCGGCGGATCTGGCCGCTTGGCGCCGCGCTCCATGTAAGGAAATTGGAAACGCAAGCTGGCGAAGCCGTGACGCGCGAGTTCTGTGGCGACGGCGGACATAAAGGGATGATTCATCCCCGCGCCGGCGCCATGCGCTAAGACGTAGCACGCCCGTGCTTGGCCAGGGTTTTGCAACAAGCCGGAAACGCGGACGGCGTCACCGGCTGTGATGCTGATTGGCTCGGCTCTCGAAGAAGACACGAAGCAATCCAGTTTTATCGGGTGAGGTTTAGAGCGATGACCGCTCCCTCGGCGCCACACTGCTTCGGCGAACGGCTCCTTACAGTCAGTTACGATCAGACTTTGAACACGGCGTCGTGCTCGCGAGCGTGGTCGATCACCTTTAGTCCGAAATCATCGCTCGCTCCTACTTCAGCGACTGACGCATGATTAACCTCGAGCGATTCGACCCTCTGTGTGAAATCGGTGCTGTGTCCGTGAATATGGATTACATCGCCAACACGAAGCGTAGCACCCGGTTCGAGCTGCATAGCCACGACCGATAAGTGGCTGTAATAGTGGGTCACGACACCGATACGCTGCTCCCGCGATGCGGCTCGGGCCGGCCTGATGGGCAGCGCCGCTCCGGCCTGGGTCGGCGGACGGATCGAGGTCGGCCTGATGGTTGACGTAGCTCGTTTACGCGGCGCCGGCCCGGGCGAGCTCTTGCTGGTTGTTTTGGTTTTTCTGACCGTCTTTCTGGCCGCTTTGCGGACGGGCGTTTTCTTTTGCTTTCGGGTGGATTTAGCCGCAGCTTTCCTTCTTGTCGCCATGACAACCTCCCGGAAATATCTGCATTTTGAAAATCCGATCGTTGCCGAATAAAAAGGTAAGTCAACAGCTGTAAGTCATTGCTCTCGATGTGCGCCCAACGAGGCTTTAGTGGATGTTTACTCTCGCCGAGCTTGAGAACGTAGTTCCGCTAGTTTGCACCAGCGTCCAGCCGACGCCCCAATATGCCTGGCCGCTGCTTAAGGTGCGAACCGGCGTGGAGGTCATTGTAAAGCACGAGAACCACACGCCGATTGGCGCTTTCAAGCTCCGCGGCGGGATTGTCTATCTTGATCGGCTCAAGCGCGAGCGGCCGAAAGTCAAGGGAGTGATCACGGCCACGCGGGGCAACCATGGCCAATCACTGGCATTCGCGGGGAGGCGCGCTGGCATCGCCGTGACCATCGTAGTGCCCCACGGTAACTCGACAGAGAAAAATGCAGCGATGCGCGCATTTGGCGCCGACCTTATCGAGCACGGTTGTGATTTCGACGAAGCAAAACAGGCTGCGATAACGATTGCTGCCGAGCGGGGGCTCGAATATGCGCCTTCATTCGACCGGGATCTGGTCGTTGGGGTAGCAACTTATGCTCGTGAACTGTTCAGCGCGTTCGGTGATCTCGACGCAGTCTATGTGCCGATTGGTCTTGGCTCTGGCATTTGCGGCGTAATTGGCACGCGCGAAGTGCTCGGCCTGAAGACTAAGATCGTCGGCGTGGTCGCCCAAGCAGCGAATGCCTATCTCCGCTCATTCACTGCCGGCCGCGTCGTAACTACCAACTCCGCGCTGACATTTGCCGATGGTATGGCGGTGCGCGTACCCGATCCGGCAGCATTGGAACTCATTCAGAAAGGCGCTGAGCGCATTGTCGAGGTGACCGACGAGGAGATCGCGGACGCGGTTCGCCTTCTCTACACTGCTACTCATAACTGCGCCGAGGGTGCCGGTGCCGCGGCTTTGGCCGCGTTGATAAAGGATCGCGCGCAGCTACAAGGCCAGCGCGCCGCGGTCGTCCTAACGGGGCAGAACATCGATCGCGAATTGATGCAGACTGTGCTGGCGGGAGGAACGCCCAAAACGGGGTGACGGATCGCTTTTCGCGTAAGGTAGGTACCAGCGAGCATGGCTAAAGGAATCGACGATGGAAATGCGAGTATTCGGCCGCACTGGACTACGTCTCTCGGTGTTAGGCTTCGGCTGTGGCGCGGTCGGCGGATTGATGGTGCGGGGCGATCCGCTCGATCAGGAGCGGACTATTGCCCGGGCTATGGCTGCCGGTGTGAACTACTTCGACACGGCGGTGCAATATGGCAATGGTGAATCGGAAAAGAATCTTGGCCGCGTCCTGCACAAACTGAAGCCTTCCGATACGGTCATCGGCACGAAAGTTCGGCTGCCAAGCGCCAGTTTCGGCCGCATTGCGGATGCGGTGGCAACATCGCTCGAAGAGAGTCTGACCCGACTGCGCCGCGATCAGGTCGACATCTTCCATTTGCACAATGCGATCACCGAGACTGGTGGCGGCGAAACACTCAGCGTCCGACAGGTGCTCGATGGAATCGTGCCGACATTCGAGCGGCTGCGCCAGCAGGGTAAGACACGCTTTCTCGGGCTTACCGCTGTCGGCGACACCGCGGCGCTTCATCAAGTGATTGATGCAGTCGCCTTCGACAGCGCGCAGGTCGTCTACAATATGCTCAACCCATCTGCGGCCTGCGAGTTACCGAAGAATTATCCAGCACAAGACTACCGACAGCTGTTCGAGCAGACGAGGCAAGCCGGCGTCGGGGTCATTGGCATCCGCGTGCTCGCCGGCGGCGCCTTGTCGGGATCGACAGACCGCCATCCGATTGCGAGCCCGCCGCCTGAGCCGATCGGGTCGGCCATGAGTTACGATGCCGATGTCGCACGCGCCCGGCGATTGATGCCGCTGGTAAAAGAAGGTTTTGCGGCGAGCCTGACAGAAGCGGCCACTCGCTTTGCAATCTCACATTCGGGTATTGGGACCATTCTCGTCGGGATAGCAACGCCGCACCAGTTCGAAGATGCGCTTGCCGCAGTCGCAAAAGGTCCGTTGCCGCCCGCTGCGCTCGAACGCTTATCGACGCTACTGAAAATGTTCTCCGACGAAACGCGTTAAAACGTGATTGCGCTTTCGAGAACAAATTGACTGACGGCCGAAAAAATCGCTTAAACAGGCGCTGTGGCTGAAGGATTGCAGTGTGATTTAGCGCCTGTGCACGCTTCCGTGAGTGATGCCCCAAGTGCTCGCCAACGAGGAGCCTGGCTCCAGCCGGGCCAAAGCGTCTCCGGTTCGAAATGCGTTCGGCGGACAGGTCATGGGTTCAACGGCAAGACTGCGACGGTTGAAGTTCGCAAGAGAGTCGCCACTGAAAATCATCAAGTACGGGTAGCTCTGGTCGACCCAGAGCGAGACTTGCATTCCGCGGTCCGAATCTCGGAGCTCCACACGAGCGAGGCCATCCTGATCGCGCTTAAGGTCGGTGAACGCATGGTCGAGCCTCGTCGAGCCGATCCGCCGCGGCTGTTGAAAATCATAGTCCGTGCCCTCCACGATTTGTGTAGCAACAGGAAGCCCCCGCTCGTCGGATTGCAGGACGGATCGCCCAGGAACACGCAACGTCAGATGATCGATAGGTTCGATCCCAAGCGTTAGGTACGGATGAGCGCCACTTCCATAGGGACATGGGTGGGCGCCAAGGTTCGTGGCAGTTGTCCGCACCTGGAGACCGCTGTCCGATAGTGCATATTCGATGCTGATTCCAAGCGTGAACGGATAGCCTGGTTGTGGATAGAGCACATGTTTCATCACGGCTCGATGTGGCTCTCGTTCAGCCGCGGTCCAGGTTGCCCAGCGGACGAGGCCATGGATTGCGTTTCGGCGCTCCGGCTCGTTCAATGGGAGCTGGTGGCGCCGTCCGTCAAAGTCGTAACTGCCATCTTGCAATCGGTTTGGCCACGGGATCAGTACTTGACCTCGGCCTGAGGAGCTCATCTGGTCCATCTTGTATCCGTCGACAAGCTCCCGGCCGCCCGCGGAATAGGAGCGAAGGCCTCCACCAACCTCGACGACCACTGCCTGCTGATCTCCGGCTGTGATCGTGATCTGCTTACCAGATGGTGCGATCACCGATGCCTCCCGTCCGGCCAGCGGACGCGCCGGCGCGAATGCGTTCCTTAGTCAGAAATGTGCAACCTCGGATATTTGACCCAAAGCGGACATCATCATTGGTTTGTCTCAGTGATGGTCTGTAAAGGGACTGAGGGGTGCGCACTTCCAGTAGCGAGGCCTGCGGCGATAGCCTCAAGTTCGCTTTCCAGCGCTGCGATGCGGCGGCGAAGCTGCTGATCGTCGAGCTTCATAAGTGCACTTGCCGCCTTGTCGGCAAGCTCCGCCAGCATCGAGCGTTCATCATGACTGAGCGCATTACCGGTCGCATGCGGTCCGTAGAGCGCTAAGCCTAAGCAGCGCAAACGGTCGCCCACAGGAACTGCGAGTATGGGCCGCAGTAATCCGCCGGGAAGGTCATTGCGCGCGGCAGTCTTGCCGGCAACGTCGTAAGGCCGATGAGCACGCGCTGGTTCGAGCATGGGGTCATTCGGATCGAGCGCTCGCGCCGCATTATCCCATGCACGGTCCGAGGCCGTGCGCCGGAAGACATGATCTTGTTCGCGAAAAATACTAGCGGAGGTAAGACCGAGGGCACCGCGTACTCCTTGGACGAGCTGTCCTTCGATGTCACCATAGTCCTCCGCCTTCAAAACAGCATCGCCGAGCCGTTCTCCCGCTTTTGCAATTGAACGATTGAAAAGCCAATCCAGGTAATGAGCGGCGGAGTCGTGAATCTTCGAGATAAAAAAAATAATGGCAGCCGCGATTGAAATCCACGCCCATGCAGGAAGTGCTACGTTTTTGCTGACTGCTTCGCGAAGATGATCAATGCTGTCGTGCAAGAAAAGCACTGGCAAACTGAGGAGAAGACCGAGAATCGTCACGCGACGCAGCGGAATACTTACCTTGACGACGTAGGGCCGACGCACGGCCTCGCTAACGAGGAGGCAAAGGACACCATTGACGAGGTAAAGCAGACCCCACAATTGTTCGGGTGGCGAATAGCCTGGCCAAAAATTATTGAGAAGAGTCGTGGTTGTCCCGGCGTCCGCGAACACAAGTGCGGGTAATCCGATCAGGCAGCCCCAGATCACCCAGCGAAGGCGTTGATAGTCTTGCGGCAGGAGCTCGTTTTGGCGCGCCAATAGTATCAGGAAAGCGCATGCAGCCACGACGATCCCGCTCAATACACCAGCCCTAGTGATCGCCTCTGTAGGATAACCGAGTAGGTTCGCGTAACTTAGTGTCAATAAACCCGCGAGCGCAATCGCAATGAAAGGCAAAAGCAGTTCAACCGGCCGCCAGCGCGATGTCGTTTCATCGTTCGGCGCTCGCAGCGCAAACCAGATGAAGCCTGCTGAACCGATACCCTGCGCGATCGCGCCCGCTATGTTCTGTGTCAGCAGCGCGATTGGTGAATAGCGTTGCAAGAGCGCATAGTATTGCGCGGACTGGCCTGGATTGAACCAAATGACGTAAAGGAAAAATCCCCAGGTCATAATTCCTGGTCTTGTCCAAACAAGCCATGCGGCTGCCAGAATGACGAGTAACGCTGCGACCTGATCGAGTAGCAACACGGCGAGCACCCATCCGTTGTACGGCCGTTGGCTAGCAATGATATCGACTTCACGCGCCGCTCGGCCCGGGGCCGCAGCCATCACGAGTTCGGCGCGCTGCTGATTAGCGACGAGGCGAAAGCCTCCCAAGGCCGCCATCGCAGTCGCGCATCTAAGAGTGCGTATGGGAATACAGCGCATCTGCTCAAGATCGAGCCTGTCACCGACACGTAGACCGGCCCGAAATGCGGGCGAGATGGTTTCATCTAGGAAGGGTCCCTGAACGTCCGTGATGATGCCGTCGTTGTTTGCGTAGAAACCGAATGACCCTAGCGGCTGATACAACCGATAGAAATCGGGGACGACCATGGCCAGCGCCCAGAATGTCAGCGCCACAAGTAGAACACGACCTACGATCTGCCAATGACCGTGCATCACACGGTTATTTTCTATAATTTGATCCCGGAAGCCAATGGTTTCATTTGATGAGAAACGTCACAGGATTTTGCCACGTGTTGACGTTGCGGGTTCGCCGTTTCGGTTCCGCCGTTCGTGGCGATCATTTCAGGCTGGATAGGCTTGTGTTCCAGGACAGCGTCGCGACAACCGCGGGGTTGCAGCCGTTCGATCCCGCGGCCGCTTGACCCGTTCCGGTGATCAGAAAGCAGCTCTGTTTCGAGAGTGTGGCTGCGAAATAGCGCAGATCGAACGTCAGTGCTTTATAGGTGTAGGAAAATCCCAAATTCCAATACGTGTAGTCCGGTAGCTTGTGCGCGGTGTCTGTCGCCGTCGCCATGGTGGTTCCGAAGCTCTGGCGGCCGAGTTCGCCGGAAATTGCCAGACCTGAATCGAATGTGTACTTGGCGTCGATCGAGTCGTAATTTTCCCAGGCGCCGGTGCGGCTGTAGTTGGGCGCATAATAAGCATTCACTCTGATCGTAAACCTGGAGGTTAGTGCGTAGCTCGGCGCCACGTAATATTCTGGATAGGAAGTATCGATCGCGCTTCTCGGATAGCTGTAATAGGCAACGCCAGTCTCGACAGTGATCGGTCCGAATACCGGACGGATACCGGCGTAATCGGTCATCTGCAATTGCGAGAGCATCGGTATCTGCACGGATGCTGCGTTAACGGCGGCGAAAAGAATATTTTATGTAGCCTCGAAATTCGTCGAGACGCTCGGCTTGTGATCGGACAGCGTATAGCCGCGGTAATTGTAGTCGCTGGCGATCGATGCGGTGACATTGACGTCGAACTTGGACGCGGTGTCTGTTTGCGGCGTCGGCGTTGCTGCCGTGGCCGGCGCATTGCGGGCCGCGCTGTCCGCTTGCTGAGCCTCAGCCTGTGGTTGCAGCGTGCTGGCGATCGCCATAGCAAGCACACCTGTGGCCGTCAGACGGGCAAACCTTCGGACCGGCTCGCGTGCCCGATCGTCGATGTAAATCCTCTCCGGCACTCTCGGCTCGTCCATCTCAATGCGCGCAAAGCGGATCGCGTGCCTGAAATCGGGAATGGCTCTGACGCCGACCTATGTCTCGGTACGCGAATCGGATTGTTATCCCGATATCCTACATCACCCAGCGGAAGCGAAAATCGGATGACGTTGCCCACCGGCGACGTTTGCTTTTGGCACTGAGCGGACATCCAGATATCGCCCGGCGACGTCCGCGTTCGGAGGTAAAGCGGACATGGATCAGCACGGGGCTGATGTCGCCTTTTGACGCAAAGCGGACATTGATTCTGAAGAAATCGCACCCTGGACGGGTGCACGCTTCCTAACGAATATTGAGTATGAAATCGAACCGGCCGGCGAGACCTTCGCCGGCGTCCGTTACTCGCATCAGCAATTCGCGCTGGAAAAGGCCGTCGCGAGAGTTTGCGGGCTCGTTGGGAAAGTAGAGTTGCGTGGTGAGTAGACGACTGCCCGGCACTTGAACCTTGACGTGATAATGTCTCGTGCGGCCAGAGTAGAGCGCGGGCACGATGGTGCGAAAACGGAAGGCGCCGTCGGGCCCGGTGATGACGTGGCCACGATATCGGAAACCGATGTTGTCGTATTCGCCCTTCTCATCCGCATGCCAGAGATCGACCACCGCTCCGCGAAGAGGGTGGCAGCTTCTCGACACCGCAACGCCAGAAAGTTCAAACTGACGGCCTCGAGCGCCAGGCTCGCGCAGGTCGTTGCGCTCCGGCGATCTTGGCTTGAAAAACGGCCCCTCGGTCTCGCTGACGGTCGGTTCATCCCCATCGTGACAGGACGGGGTAGGCGCAAGCTCCTCGGTCAGGGCAGTGCCCGCACAGGACAGTTCCCACGCCGCTGCAAGAATGCCGCTGTTGAGCAGAAATCGACGGCGATCGGGTTTCAATGGTCTGTTCATCAGCATGACCAAGCTGTGTTCGAAATGAACCAAGACCAGCGCCGCACCTGGGCTGAAAATATTACTACCGATCGTTCGGCCCAACCAATCATCAATTCCCATTGCTGCCGCCGAATGTCCGCTTTTCGGGGGAATAGCGGACATCGACTGGACTTAGCGAAATGTCCGCTTCTGACCCAAAGCGGACATGGCCGGATCTGAGCCAGGGATAAGGTCGGGCATAATTTGCTCCTCATAGTCAGCAAGAGAAGGCGCAACATCGCGTTCATTAGGGCAATTTCGCTTTGTTGATCGAGTTGGCGAGCGTGCGTTCGTCGACATAGCGAATCGCGATCGGACGACCCGCCACGGCACCGGCCATGCCCTTGCTAAAATGCAGTGGCGTGCAACGTTTCAGCGCCGCGCCGACGGCATCGCGGTAGGTATCACGCACCTCGTCCGAAGCTTCGTGGCTCGAGTAGGTCCTGCGTGGCGGAGCGGTGATCTCGCCGTCGCGCCTAAAGGCGAAACGGATGGTGTATTCCATGCCGTGGCGCGCCTCGTCCTTCGGCGGCGGCGTCCAGCATGCGCGTAACGCGGCATACATTTCACGGATCGAATCCAAGGATTTTTCGTGCGCCGTCTTATCTGTCTCGTCGGCGCTTTTGTTGGCGACTGTGGGCATATTGGCTGAATCGTTATCATCGGTCGAAACAATGGTCAGGCGTAGATCCTGGCCGATCGGCGGCAGGAATTGCGGAAAACATGGACCCAAATCAAAAACGCTACAGAACGACGAGTCTGGAAGTTTACTTGGCAATGCTGGGGAAACTGGAGTCTCCTTTACGCCAGGCAAAGTGTATGGAGTTGATGGATTAAAAACAGGTGGTAGCGGTGGTGGTACCGGCGGCGTAGGGGGAGGTACAAATTGCCGCACTTGTTGCGCTTGCGCATGGTTGAATGCTCCGGCGATCAGGGCAATCCAGCCGGCAACGAAACAACTTGAAACGGCCCTGCGCCCAAATCTTACTAACGACATCTCTTTCCCTTGGGCTGTTGCGCCTGTCCTTATCTCTCATACTACTCGGTTAATCCATCCGCGGCTTACACCCGAAGCAAAAACGTGTTTTAACACTGCAGGCGGCCTTCAACTCACCTCCAGCGTCCACTACGTTTACGTTTTGAGGGGGATTCCCTTTGAAAAGCGCAAAGCGAAAAAGATGTGACGGCCGCAGCGCTGCCGAATCCTCCTAAAGTGATTATTTTCGATTTTGATGACGTCATTCTTGACTCAGCAAACATCAAACTTGGCGCTTATTCCGCCATTTATAGCGGCGAAGATCCGAAAAAATTGGCTGCTCTGATCACGGTCTCAGCCCTATTACGATCAGGCCGTCTAACAACCGCCGATGTTCGTCTTTGGCACGACATTGCCACGGCGCCAAACGATGTCTGCCTTCGGGGGTAAAACGGATATCCTGATTTTAGAGCGTCATGTCTGCTTTTGACCCATAACGGACATCAGTCTCCAAGAATTGCTGCTGCGCAAGATGACCTCTGCACCCCATTTCGCCGCCCGCAAATCCCTGATGTAATCCGACTTTGAAAACCGGCGTAGTCCCGAGCCTTTGGGATGGGCGATGCGACGGCGCTCCCGAGCAAGCAGCAAACTGGCTAAAGCGCGAGGCCGTAAGGCGAAAGCCCTAAAGGCTGTGCGCCGTAGCAGTTCCTCCGCTTCCGGCCAGGAAACCGAGGTCGCGCGGCTCACCCGCGAGCTGGACGATGCGCAGGAACAGCAAACGGCCACGGCGGAGGTTCTAAAGATCATCAGTGCTTCGCGGACCGAACTCCAGCCCGTCCTGGAGGTCGTGGTCAGAAGTGCGGCACGCTACTGCAAAGCGGACGACGTAACCCTTTTCGAACTGGATGGGCAGGAGCTGCGTGAAGCCGCCCACTGGGGCGCCCTCCCACACGGGGGAGGGAGCTTTCGTTTTCCGTGCACGCGCGGAAGCGTTGCGGGCCGCGTCGTTCTCGAGCGGAAAACCGTTCATGTAATTGACCTCCAGGCGGAGGCAGAGAACTTTCCCGAAGGAAGCGCCCTGGCGAGACGGTTCGGACACCGGACGATCGCTAGTGTTCCGCTGATAAGTGAGGGAGTGGCGGTCGGAACGCTCCAGCTTCGACGGATCGAAGTTAATCCGTTTACTCCTAAGCAGATTACGCTTCTCGAGACCTTCGCTGCTCAGGCCGTCATCGCCATCGAGAACACGCGGCTGCTCAACGAATTGCGGCAACGCACCAGCGACCTCAGCGAATCTCTAGAGCAGCAGACAGCGACATCAGAGGTTCTCAGCGTCATCTCCAGTTCGTCTGGTCGCCTCGAGCCTGTTTTCCAGACCATGTTGGATAACGCGGTGCACATCTGTCAGGCCAAATTTGGATTTATGAATCGATATGAAGGTGATGCCCCGAAGATTATCGCCGTCCATGGTGCGGCCCCGGCCTATACCGAATACCTGCAGCAGCACGGATATAAGCGGCCAGGACCCGAAACCGTCTCTGCGCGCATCGCCACGACCA
>Ga0182038_10000163_pt1 | contig 33813 bp, 33 predicted proteins | sample sta12Can44000108_FD_125976 | JGI IMG/M metagenome (GOLD analysis project Ga0182038, IMG submission 125976) | Lab enrichment of tropical soil microbial communities from Luquillo Experimental Forest, Puerto Rico - statanox.12C.anox.44.000.108 | ecosystem: Environmental > Terrestrial > Soil >...
CAGGCCATCCAGATACCCGTACATGATGAACGCGCAGTTGCTGCAGATCCCCACTATGCGTAGCGGGATCATCGTTTTCATGTAAAACGTCATGAAAACGAGGACGGCGGCAACATATCCGCTGACTTCCGCAACGCTCATGCAAAAAGAATAGCGGCGATGGGAGGGCATTCTATTGCACTAACGTTGGAAGCAGCGTCAAAAAAGATTCAGGTCTCTATACTTTCGTGCAATCACGCGGTGATGCACGATGCCCGCATAACACCGACAGGGGTAAACAAACGATACCGCCGCTATGGATGAAGCCCGCCGGTGCGGGTTCATCCTCGTAACTGTCGCACCACAGCGGATGGCCAGTGAATGCATATCGTGTGTCATGGCCATGGTTGGCAATAAGCGTACCTGGGCGTCTCTTATGTGTGAGCGGGCGTGACCTTCGATCACGAAAGCGATGGCACTCATTGAAGGCTCCTCCTGCACATCACAAGGAGAACCTTCCTGGTCCACTCATGGCAGCGGCCAACTCTTTAAGTGCTAGGGACTTGCTACGCCTCTCTTGGTCATCGCCAATCGTTTCTTTCCGTAGCGACTTCATCCACTTAGCGAAGGCTGTCCCCAATGTGCTAATCTGAGGCTGTCTTGCGTCTTGGGGCGAAAGGATCGGATGATCATGCACTGTTATCGTTTATTGCTCGCGCCATTCGCGCTGGTGGCTGCGCTCGCCATGCCAGCCGCAGCCCAGGCTCCGCAATCGTGGACGCAGGTGGGTGCACTCTCTTGCCAGGTCGACCCGAATGTCGGCTTCATCATAGTCGGGTACCAATCGATGCGATGCCTCTTCACTCCCAACACACCGCAGGAACGCGAAGCCTACGCGGGTGCCCTTAACACCGTGGGCCTGAACGTAGGCGTCACCGCTGGTGGCGTTTTGGGTTGGGCCGTGTTCGCGCCGACCACTGGACTGCCTCTCGGAGCGCTCGCCGGCGAGTATGTCGGTGTTTCTGGAGATGTTGGCATCGGCCTGGGTGCAGGCGCGAACGTTCTCCTTGGCGGTTCCAACCGAACCATCGCGCTTCAGCCGATTTCGCTTCAAGGCTCGATTGCATTGAACGTGGTAGCCGGTTTGTCGTCGCTCAAGCTGCGCCCTTTGCCGCTGTAGTATGCGACGTGCGGACAACACCGACAAATTTCGGCTTTCGACGGTAAAGCGAACATTGGCTGACATGGCGTTTTGTTCGCTTTTGGCCCATCGCGGACATGGGCGGGTCTTTCCCAGCGCAGGTTTGAGACGCTACGATGCCTCGTCTTTGGCCTCAGGTGCGACAAATGAGACGGCGCGAGTTCGTTCTGCTTCTTGCCGGTGCCATAGCGACGCGCCCGTTTGCGGCGCATGGGCAGACGTCGGGTTACTATCCGGATCGTCGTATTACACTGATTGTTCCTTACGCACCTGGCGGCGGCAACGATGTGCTGGCGCGCGCAGTTGCCGAACCCATGGGCAAGTGGCTGGGCCAGCCCGTCGTGATCGAAAACCGCGGCGGGGCCGGCGGCTCAGTCGGCACGCGTCAGGTCGCCAAGGCCGCACCCGATGGCTACACCCTTGGGCTCGGAGGCACAGGCACACTCGCCATCGATCCGACACTTTATCCAAATGTTGGCTACGATCCGCGCAGGGATTTCGCCCCGGTCGGCCTGATCGCCACCAGCCCACTGATCGTTCTGGTGAACCAGTCGGTCCCTGCGCGCAACGTGCAGGAGCTGATGGCGCTCGCGAAGGCGCAGCCAGGAAAGCTCAGCTATGCCTCAGCCGGTGTCGGCAGCGGCATCCATCTCGGCACCGTGTTGTTTGCGGAAACGGCTGGCATTGACCTCACGCATATTCCCTACAAAGGCTCTGGCCCTGCCCTGACCGATCTGCTCGGTGGGCATGTCCAAATCTATTTCTCCTCGCTGCCGCCCGCCGTCGGACTGGTGAAGGAGGGCAAATTGCGCGCTCTCGGCGTCACCGGCTTGAAACGTTCCGCCTCATTTCCCGATGTGCCTACGGTGGCAGAGCAAGGCCTGCCGGGCTTCGAGGCGGTGTTGCATTACGGCATCGTGGCGCCTGCCGGCACACCGCGAGCGATTGTCGATAAGTTGAACGCAGCGCTTTGTACGGCCCTTGATGATCCAAGGGTCCGGGGTCACATCGCAACGGAAGGCGCCGAGCCATTGCCCATGTCGCCGGATGAATATGCCGCCGACATCGACCGGGAGGAAACCAGGTGGTCGGCCCTTGTCAGGAAGTCCAACGCTCAAGCGAAGTGAGGTTTGTTAGCTAGCGCCGAGTTCTTTGAAAATCTCTTTGTTGTGCTGACCGAGCGCGGGCGGCGGCGTGTTGATGCGGGGGCCGCCGTGCGCGAAGATAAAAGCTGCGAGCGGCACCCCGAAATCGCCGTCCACTCCGTTGCCGCCCGCGTGGCGATGGATAATCTTGCGGCTCAGGAGCTGAGGATCGGCCACCGCCTCGCCCATGGTACGCACCCGCGCCGCCGGCACATGGCGCGCTTGCAAGAAGTTTTCCCATTCGTGCGCCGTGCGCGCGAGCATGATCTCGCTCAGCACCTGGGTTTCACGCGCCCGGTCGGCGTCCCGCTCCTCATTGGTCTTCTTGATCATGTCGGGCCGCTCAAGCAGCGTCCACAGACGACGCTGTTGCCTTAGGTTGCTCGCGCCCAGCATCACCAAACCGTCCTTGGTTTGATAAGCGCTGTTGGTCGCGTGCGGATTTCGGTTGCCATTCGGTGCGGGATGCACGCCGTTGCGTAAATAGCCCGTCAGATGCGAGCTCATGAGGGTCATAGCGACGTCGAGCATGGACATATCGATGCGCTGGCCTTTGCCGGTGCGCGCGCGCTGGAAAAGCGCGGCAGATAATGCGAAGGCGCCGGTCATGCCGGTAGCGTAATCGACCGCAGGCGAGCCGAATTTGACCGGGTTGATCTCAGGCGTGCCGGTCATCGCCATGATGCCAGAAGTTGCCTGTATGACGTGATCATAGGCCGTTTGAACGCCGCGTAACCCATGCTGGCCGAAAGCCGAGAACGAAGCATAGATCAGGCGCGGATTGATCGCGGCAAGTTCTTCGTAGCCCAGGCCCAGCGCTTCGAACGCACCGGGCCGGTAGTTCTCCACGAACACGTCGGCAGTCAAAACCAATTTTTTCAGAATGTCTCGGTCTCTCGCCTGTTTGAGGTCGAGCGTAAGCGAACGTTTGTTGGAAGCCTGCGTGAGGTAAGCCGTGCCCATTTGGCGACGGTTGAGCTCCCGGTCGGTGCCGGCGAGCCTGCTCTGGTCGGGATTGTCCGGATGCTCGATCTTGATCACGTCAGCGCCCAGCAACGCGAGTTGATAGGTCGCGAACGGCCCCGCCAGCACGTGGGTCGCGTCAATGACCCGGATCCCTTCGAAAGGCTGCATCGTGTTCTCCTGCGCGAATGCAACCAGCATATCCGTTCAACGGAGCATCGGCTCAAGCCCTTTGGCTTTGAACAAAGCGGCAGTTGAAGGGGTGACAAGAGCGTCGATAAAGGCCTTGGCGGCAGCAGGATTATTGGCGAGGGTGCCGATGCCCGCTGCGAACACCGTCCAGAGCTGAAGTTCCCCAGGCAGCGGACCGACATATTGGACGCCTTTTACCGGCAGCAGCTCGGGGATCTGCTGCACCGCCATGTCCGCTTCTCCGCGGGCAACCAGTTCAGCGATGCGCCCGCTCGGACCGAGCTCGATTTTGTCGCGCATGGCCTCGGCGATGCCGAGCCGATCGAGCAGAGCCTCGAAATACACACCGCTTGTGCCTTCCTTCGACCGCACGAGCGAACGAGCGGCAAGGAGGGCGCGTCTGAACGCACCAACAGTCGCGATGTCCGGTGTGGCTGCACCCTGACGCACGGCGATGCCTAGGCCGGACCGACAGATGTCGTTGCAGGTCTCGCCACGGATTTTGCCGTTCAGGGCCAGTTCATCGATCACTGCCCGCGTGAGGATGCCGACATCGAATAGCGTACCTGCTTCGATTGTGCGCTTGAGCGCATTCGCCGGATCGTAGTCAATCGCAAGATCAAATCCGCTTGCGCGTTCAAATACGGGGGCGAACTCGGTGAGGACCTCCTGTACGGCGTGAGTGCTCAGAACCTTGATCTCTGCCATCTGCCCGGGCCGCAGAATTAGGACGCTATATACCCTTCCAGCTCCTTTGCGCATATAACACCGAGGATGTCCATTTTCGGTGGCAACGCGACACAGGGCTATAGCCCGCAAATGTCAGCTATTGGCCCTTAGCGGACATTGACTTTTTGCAAAGCACATGTCGGCTTTCGGGGGTAAAGATACAGTTTGCGAATAGCGGACAAGAAAACGGTGGTGTTATGGCTCGCCGGTCGCGCACACCGCGACCTCGTGCTGGCCGACGTCAGCGACTCGAGACCGTGCCTGCCGGCGTTCACCGCACTGCGTTCTGCAAACAGCTTGGCATGGTGCGACTGGAGGGCCGCTCTCGGCCTTCGGCCTCGGGCATACCTGTATGGATGATCGATGATGCGAGCTACGATTTTTTTGGACGGAATAATTTATATTTCGTTAGTCCGAACTTGCGCTCGCTGGGCCTGGCCGTCGATGGGACACCGCAGCAAGAAAGCCTAATCATTCTGTGGAATGGTTGGCGCTCCCACTTTTCTCTAACGCGTTGTTTTTCTTGGATCGGGGGGAGCCCTCTCGGGACCGCCAGACCAAAAATGTCGCTCTCACTAGTGACCTGTAGCGAGCTTTTTCCTCCCGGATGATTTGCCGGCCCTGATGAGCCGCATTGAGGCGGCTTTGGCAGCATCGATGTATGTTCGGCTGCCGTGAATAAGCGTGAGGGCCATCGATCCTTCCATCAAAAGCATGATTTCGCGAGCACGCTCGGCGGGAAAGGCGACGCTCGCCTTTGCAAGCCGCTCCGCAAGCCAGGCTTCTGTTGTCGCCTTGTGACGGCGCGCAATGCTGCGGGCCGGGTGGCCGGGAAGATGCGCGAGCTCGACAACCAGTTTGGTAAAACCCGATCCGGGCCAACGCGGAGTTGCCGCAACCCACCTTGCGAGTTGATCAAAGAAGGATTCGACCATTCCGTCAGGATCGGTGGGCATCTGCTCGCCGATGTGGCTCAGCCGCTTATGCGCGAGATCATTGTGATGAACGAGGACGGCCGCTAGCAGGTCGTCTTTGCTCTGGTAGTAAGAATAGATCGTTCTTTTCGTGAGTTTCGCACGCTCGGCAATGCTGTCGATGCTGGTGCGGGTGAAGCCAGACCGCCAGAAGCATGCGTATGCCGCATCGACAATGCGCTGTCGCGTTTGCTCCGTTTTCATGCGCATTTGCACCTCTGACCAAAAGTATACTGAGTAGTGAATTTACATCATTGTGCGATCCTGAAATGGTTTTCCTCGAGAATTTTGCGTGCCAAGCCAATCAACCGTCTGCGAACAGTGGACGCGGACTATGCCATTTCAATCGCTTACGATCAGAAGCATCAAGGCGACCCCGGTTGTCCTGAAACTGAAGCGACCCGTGGTCGCGCGCATCGCGACCATTACCGACTGGCCCATCATCTTGATCGATCTCCACACGGAAGAGGGCATTGTCGGGCGCAGCTATCTTGAACCCTACACAACCAAGACCATGAAGTACCTCATCCCGGCGCTTCATGATCTTGGCGAAATGTTCAAAGGCCGAAAGCTCGTGCCCCTTGAACTTTACGACCTCGCGCGCAAGTCACTTCATTTTGTCGGCTATCAGGGCCAATCGACGATCGCCGTTTCTGGCCTCGACATGGCGGCGTGGGATGCCCTCGGCAAAGCGGCCGGTCTGCCTCTGTGCGTCCTTCTCGGCGGGTCAGTCGGTCCTGTCAGGGCCTACAACAGCAACGGGTTGTGGCTGCAGGAACCGCGCATAGTCGCGGAGCAGGCAATCGAACTGCGTGACGAGGGCGGCTTTACCGGCCTGAAGTTGCGGTTGGGCCGCGACAAACTACGTGACGACATCGAAACCGTATCGGCGGTGCGGAAATCGGTCGGTGACGACATGCACCTGATGGTTGATTTCAACCAGGGTCTGGATCTGGACGAGGCCCTGCAACGTTGTCATGCAATCGACGACCTGGGCCTGGATTGGATCGAGGAGCCGATCGTCTATGACAACCTCGATGGCTATGTGCAGCTTGCAGCGGAGTTGAAGACGCCCATTCAGATCGGCGAGAATTTCTATGGCCCGCGCGACCTGCACAAAGTACTTCAAAGCAAGGCCTGCGACTTTGTGATGCCTGATTTCATGCGCATCGGCGGTGTAACGGGTTGGCTAAAATCTGCCGCCATCGCCAGCGCGGCGGGTATACCGATGTCGACGCACCTGTACCCGGAGGTTGCTGCTCATGTCATGCGAGTCACGGAAACGGCGCATTGGCTCGAATGGCAGGATTGGGCCGATCCGGTGTTGCAAAAACCGTACGCGATCAAAGACAGTTTTCTGCACGTGCCCGACGTGCCGGGAATCGGTCTCGAATGGAACGAAGAGGTGGTGGCGGCCAATCGCGTGCACATATAAACGCTCTTCAAGTGCAAAGCGCGACGATCACATCGAAAAGGGCGCGCGTGCCAGTGGTGCCCCACAGAGCAAAGGCCGCCATGCTGAGTACCAGGGCAGCAATGCCAGTCGACCACAGCAGCAAATAAGGAGTGCGGGCAGGCGACGGTTCGGTCATGGAATTCACCCGATTCATCCGCCTGTACCAACTATGCAGGCGCTGCCGAAATCTTGAGGCGCGGTACCGGCTGTTCGCGAATGCACCAGTGGATCACAGCCGCAAATATGCCGAGGCCGACTGAGATCCACCACATTAGATCATAGTTGCCCTGGATGTCGTATAGCCGGCCGGCGCCCCAGCCGCCGAGGAAGCTTCCCAACTGGTGGCTGAAAAACACAATCCCCCACAGCATCGACATGTGCCTCGGCCCGAACATGTAACCGACGAGGCCGCTGGTCAGCGGAACGGTACCAAGCCAAAGGAACCCGAGCGAGGCGGCGAACAAAAGTACCGACACCCATGACAGGGGCAGAGCCAGGAACATCACAAATGCCAGCGCCCGCAAGGCGTAGAGCAACGCCAGCATGTCTTTCTTCTGATGCTTGCTCCCGAGCCAGCCCCAGATCAAAGAGCCGATGATGTTGAACAGGCCGACCAGGCCGATCGCCCAGCCTCCGAGCTCGAGAGGCGAGATCGGTGTACCAAAGAACGACATGCCGACCGCTTGGTCGGAAATGTAGGAGGGAAGGTGCAATCCAATGAACGACACATGGAAGCCGCACACGAAGAAGCCGACGGTCAGCAACCAGAAGCCGTATGTCTGAAATGCTTCCTGCAGCGCATCTTTTGCGTCTTGTGTGCCCGCTGCACCGGATTTCGAGGTTGGCGCACGATGTTCCCGCAACCCTATCGCCAGCGGTACCATCACCATCGACATCACGCCAAGGATAAGCATCGTCGTATGCCAGTTATCGAGCCGGTACTGCAGCAACGACGCGAATGGCACGATAGCGAATTGACCAAATGACCCGCCCGCCGTCGCGACGCCAAGCGCGATCGAGCGTTTCTCGGCTGGAGTCTGTCGGGTGATGGAGCCGAAGATCGGTCCGAATCCCGCGGCCGACATGCCGACGCCACACAGTGCATTTCCGACCGTCAGCATCATGCTTTCGGTCGCAAACGCGATCATGAACATGCCGACGACATAGAGGGCGCCTCCGGAGGCGACCGTTTTTGCCGTACCAAAGCGATCAGAGATATTGCCAGCGAATGGTGACAATCCACCCATCAGGAGCAGCGCCAACGCGTTGGCAAAGGACCATACCTCGCGCCCAACGCCGAGGTCGGCAGCAATTGGCTTCTGGAAAATGCCGAAACTCTGGCGCGCGCCAATGCCAATCGTGAGGATCAAGGCTCCGCAAATGACTGCGATCCAGAAGCTGCGTTCGTGCGGCTTGGCCGCCACCTCGGATGAGGGCGAGGACATGGAACCTCCGAAGTCTATAGATACGGGTATATGCACCTTTTCCTTGACATTAATAAGCGCATACGCACCTATTGCCAAGAGCAACTGCAACGAGCGGGCCTCGGTTTCAGAATGCGAGCTATGCAGAAAACACCGTCCCAGACCTTCGACAGTACCGCATGCAATTGCCTAGCGCTGCGCCAGGCCGCGCGCCACGTCACCCAAATCTATGACAGCTATCTGTCTTCGGAGGGCCTGCGCACCACGCAGTACTCGATCCTCGCAAAATTGAACCGGCTTGGGCCGCTTTCGATCAATGAACTTGCCAAGTTGATGGTTATGGACCGAACCACGCTGGGGCGCGGCATCCGCCCACTGGAGCGCGACCGGTTGCTAACGATTGGAGCGGGGGAAGACGGTCGCACACGCAGCCTGCGACTGACCGCCAAAGGCGAAGCGCGGCTGAAAGCTGCCGCGCCGAAATGGCGCGAAGCCCAGAAGGAGTTTGAGACGAGGTTTGGCGCCCGGGATGCCGCGGAGCTGCGGGACGTCCTGCAACGTGTAGTTTCCGTAAACTGAGCCCGTTCTCATCAACGAACCAATTGTCGCCCTCCAACCCGGAAACGCGGACCTATTTGAAATAGAGTCGTTCCAATTTATACTTTGACTCAGGGACTTCATCGCGAACCGGGAAGGATGAAGTATGCAGGTTGTGTACGAGCCATGGCTCGTCCTGCTTTCCATCGTGATGGCAATCCAAGGCGCCTATGTCGGGTTCACCCTGGCAGTCCAACTTGGCGATGCCGTCGGGGTTCGCCGGCGTGTGCTGCTTGCCGGAGCGGCTTTTTCTCTGGCGGTTGCCATCTGGACAATGCACTTCGTCGGCATGTTGGCCGCTCGGATATCGTTTCCGATTGACTATCTGGTGTTCCCGACGCTGCTCTCACTGCTGGTTTGTGTGCTTGTCGTCGGTGTCGCTGTGTTTGCGATCAGCAGCGGCCCCTTTTCCTTTCCGCGCCTCTTTCTGTCCGCGTGCCTGATGGGCGGCGGTATCTTTAGCATGCATTACATCGGCATGACCGCGCTGCATGCGAGCGCGCATATGGAACACGCGCCGCTTTTTGTCATGGCGAGCCTGGTCATCGCCATTGTCGCATCCGGTTTGGCGCTTTGGCTTGCGACGGGAGAAGTCCGTCAACCTCCATTGATATTGTCATCGGTTGCCTTCGGTATCGCCGTTTCGGGAATGCACTACACGGCGATGGCGGGCATGAAGCTTTTTCCGCTGCCGGCGACATCGAGTGCTCCGGCGCTTTCGACTGACCTCTTGGCAATCGTGGTTGCAGTGGTTGCCTTCTGTGTGTCGGGCCTATTTCTATTGGTCGTCGTGCCGGATCACACGCGGGTAGAAACCAGTTCGGTGAAAAGTTCGCCAGCAGCCATGCAAACCATGCAGGTTGCCGGCGCATTGGCTTCCGCCACTGCTCAACCCGCTGCGGATCATGAGGTTCAGTTTGGCCGGGGAACCTACGCGCCACTTGGGGGCGCCGGCGGCCCACCGCCGCGTATCGCCCAACATCTGCCCGTCGAGCGAGACGGCGCGACGCAATTCATCGCCGTCGAAGATGTTGTCGCTGTTCACGCCAACGCTCATTACACATATGTCTTCAACGGCACCCTGAAGCTCTTCTGTCCGCTGGCGATCGGCGAAGTAGAATCGCGGCTCGACAAGAACCGGTTCATTCGCGTCCACCGCAGCCACATCATCAACATCGATCGGGTCGTCGGACATCGCCGGAACGGCGACAGCGAGCTAGTGGAACTGACCGCGACTGACCACTACTCCGTTCCGGTCAGCCGCAGCCGCATCGGCTGGCTGAAATCCCGCATCAGCGCCCGGGCTGGGTAAGGACCGATCACGTCAGCAGTTCTGACGCAATTGGTGTTGCCATTCGTGCATCTCGCTGCCGTTGGTGCGGCACCGGGCCCGCATCATAAATCCGTCATTGCTGACACGGCGCTAATTCGCCACGCTGGGTGCAGTCACGTGGACAGGATGCCCACCTCAGGGACCGGAAGTCGGTCGTAAACCGACCGGTCAAAGGGCTTCCGGGAGGTATACCCATGATACCTGGGTCATTCGCCTATCATCGTCCATCATCGGTCCAGGAAGCAGTCAGCCTGCTCGGCAGTCTCGGCGACGACGCACGCGCAATCGCAGGCGGGCACAGCCTTATTCCGATGATGAAGTTGCGGCTCGCAAGCCCATCGCATCTCGTCGATCTTGGCGGAGTTGCTGACCTTAAAGGTATCCGCGAGGACGGCAAGGACATCGTCATCGGCGCGATGACAACTCAGCACGAGGTCATCGGCTCGGATCTGCTAGGCAAGAAGATTCCGATACTGGCAGAAACCGCAAACCTGATTGCCGATCCGCAAGTGCGTTACGTCGGCACGATCGGTGGCAACGTCGCCAATGGCGATCCCGGCAACGATATGCCGGCGGTGATGATGTGTTTGAACGCGACCTATCATGCGGTCGGAAAATCGGGCGAGCGCCGCATTGCGGCGCGTGAGTTCTACCAAGGCGCATATTTCACGGCGCTGGAGCCGGGCGAGATCGTAACGGCGATTCGTATTCCGACGCCGGCGGCCGGTCACGGTTACGCCTATGAAAAGCTCAAACGCAAAGTTGGTGATTATGCGACAGCCGCCGCCGCGGTCGTGCTTTCCGCAAGCGCAGGCAAGGTGGCCGGTTGTTCGATTGGCCTGACCAATGTGGCAGAGACGCCGTTATGGGCCGAAGAAGCAACCAGGATTCTGACCGGCTCGGCGCTTGACGCTGCGACAATAAAGAAAGCGGTGGCGGCCGCTGAAGCTATTACCTCGCCGGCAAGTGATGGCCGCGGACCCGCCGCCTATCGCACCAAGATGGCAGGCGTGATGCTGACGCGAGCCCTTGCTCGCGCCAAAGCGCGCGCCGGTCTGTGAGTTACGGGGAGAGAACCATGGCGAAATCCCAGGTTTCCATGACCGTGAATGGCAAGAAGGTAGAGGAACTGGTCGAGCCGCGCACGCTGCTTATCCACTTCCTGCGCGAACAGCTCCAGCTCACCGGACCGCATATCGGCTGCGACACCAGCCACTGCGGTGCGTGCACGGTCGACCTCGACGACAAATCGGTGAAGTCGTGCACGATGTTCGCGGTGCAGGCGAACGGTGCGGATATCCGCACGATCGAGGGCATGGCCGCGGCGGACGGAACGTTGCACGCACTGCAGGAAGGTTTTCGTGAGATGCATGGGTTGCAGTGCGGGTTCTGCACTCCAGGCATGATCGTGCGAGCCTATCGGTTGCTGCAGGAGAACAAAAATCCGACCGAAGACGAAATCCGCTTCGGCATCTCGGGCAACCTGTGTCGCTGCACGGGCTATCAGAACATCGTCAAAGCCATTCAATACGCTGCTGCCAAGATCAGCGGCATGCCGTTCCAGGAGGCTGCAGAATGAACGAGATGACCCCTACCTCCGCCGGACGCGCTGAAAAGCTCCAAGGCATGGGCTGCAAACGCAAGCGCGTTGAGGACATTCGCTTTGTTCAAGGCAAGGGCAACTACGTCGATGACATCAAGTTGCCAGGCATGTTGTACGGCGATTTCACCCGTTCGCCACATGCGCACGCACGCGTCAAAAAGATCGACACGACCAAGGCGGCCGCAGTGCCCGGCGTCGTGGCGGTGATCACCGCGGAAACCCTCAAGACCGTCAATCTCGCGTGGATGCCCACGCTTGCCGGCGATGTGCAGATGGTGCTTGCCGACGGCAAAGTGCTCTTCCAGAACCAGGAAGTGGCCTTCGTCATCGCCGAAGACCGCTACACCGCGGCGGACGCCGCCGAGTTGGTCGAAGTCGAATACGAAGCGTTGCCGTGCAACGTGGATCCGCTCAAGGCCATGTCGGCCACTGCGCCTGTGATCCGCGAAGACATTAAGGACAAGAAGGAAGGCGCGCACGGCCCGCGCAAGCACGCCAACCACGTCTTCAATTGGCAGGCGGGCGACAAGGCCAAAGCTGACGCTGCCTTTGCCAAGGCAGACGTGACGATCAAGGCGATGATCGTCTATCCGCGCGTACATCCTTGTCCGCTCGAGACCTGCCAATGCGTGGCGTCGTTCGACAAGATCAAGGGCGAGCTCACATTGTGGGGCACGTTTCAGGCGCCGCACGTCATCAGAACCGTCGGCTCGCTGATCTCGAAGATCCCCGAGCACAAGATCCACGTCATCGCTCCCGATATTGGCGGCGGTTTCGGCAACAAGGTCGGTGCCTATCCGGGTTACATCTGCGCAATCGTTGCGTCGATCGTGACCGGCCGTCCGGTCAAATGGGTCGAAGATCGCATCGAGAATCTTTCGACGACTGCCTTCGCTCGCGACTTTTATATGGAAACGGAAATCGCAGCCACGAAAGACGGCAAGGTGACCGGTCTGCGCTGCTACACGGTCGCCGATCACGGGGCGTTCGATGCGTGCGCGAACGCCACCAAGTGGCCGGCCGGTCTGTTCAGTATCATCAGCGGTTCATACGACTTCCCGGCCGCGCATGTATCTGTCGATGGCGTCTACACGAACAAGGCGCCGGGTGGCGTTGCCTATCGCTGCTCGTTCCGCGTCACCGAAGCGGCTTACGCGATCGAGCGCGCCATGGACATCATGGCGCAGAAACTCAAGATGGACCCGGCGGAATTCCGGATGAAGAATCTCATCCGGCGTGAACAGTTCCCGTACACCTCGGCGTTCGGATGGGTCTACGATTCCGGCGACTATCAGACCGCACTCAAGAAGGCGATGGAGACAGTCGGATACAAGCAACTCCGCGATGAGCAGAAGAAACGCCAGGAAGCCTTCAAGCGCGGCGAAACGCGGGAGTTGATGGGCATCGGCGTTGCATTCTTCACCGAGATCGTTGGCGCCGGACCTTCGCGCAATTGCGACATCCTCGGCATCGCCATGTTCGACTCGGCGGAGATTCGCATCCACCCCACCGGCAGCGGCATCTGTCGTCTCGGGACGAAGTCGCAGGGACAGGGTCACGAGACGACCTATGCCCAGATCATCGCAACCGAGCTCGGAATAGCCGCCGATAACATCACGGTCGAAGAGGGCAACACCGATACGGCGCCTTATGGTCTCGGCACTTATGGGTCGCGATCAACGCCGGTGTCGGGTGCGGCGACCGCGATGGCGTGCCGCAAGATCAAGGCAAAGGCGCAGATGATCGCCGCTTACATGCTGGAAGTGCACGACGATGACCTTGAATGGGATGTCGATCGCTTCCGCGTGAAGGGCAATCCGGAGCGTTTCAAGACGATGACAGAGCTTGCCTGGGCGGCATATCACGAAGTGCCGCCAGGCATGGAGCCGGGCCTGGAGGCGATCAACTACTACGATCCGCCGAACTTCACTTATCCCTTCGGCGCCTACATCTGTGTGATGGATGTGGATGTCGATACAGGGTCGAGCAAAGTGCGCCGCTTCTATGCGCTTGACGATTGCGGCACGCGCATCAATCCGATGATCATCGAGGGACAGATCCACGGCGGACTGACCGAAGCCTTCGGCATCGCCATGGGCCAGGAAATCCACTACGACGAGGATGGCAACGTGACCACCGCGTCGTTGATGGACTATTTTCTCCCGACCGCCGTCGAGACCCCAAAGTGGGAGACCGACTGGACAACGACGCCATCCCCGCACCATCCGATTGGTGCCAAAGGGGTTGGAGAGAGCCCGAATGTGGGCGGCGTGCCGTGTTTCTCGAACGCGGTGAACGATGCCTTTGCATTCCTCGGTTCGACGAATATCGCGATGCCACACGACAACTGGCGCACGTGGACGGCAGCTGACAAACTCGGTCTGCATCGGTGAGCGCGCTGCGAAACGGAGCAAAATGCGGCGCTGGAGCGATTCTGGCGCCGCGTGCCTATATTATGAGACATGACCTTAAATCGTGACGATATCTCGAACCGGCTGGCCGCCGTCGGCTACATTGCCGATTACGACGTGTCGACCGCGCTGTGGCTGATGGACTTTCTGAAACGTCCGTTGCTGCTCGAAGGCGAAGCCGGCGTCGGCAAGACTGAAGTTGCAAAGGCTCTTGCTGCGGTCCACGGCGCTGAACTAATCAGGCTGCAGTGTTACGAAGGCCTTGATCAGAATGCAGCGCTGTACGAGTGGAACTATCAACGTCAGCTCCTCGCCATCAAGACGCGAGAAGGTGCCGGCGCCAACGCCGACGCCATTGAAGAGCATATTTTTTCTGAACGTTATTTGCTCGAGCGGCCATTGCTCGCCGCGATTCGTCGCGAGAAGCCGCCGGTGCTTCTCGTCGATGAAGTGGACCGCGCGGATGAAGAATTCGAAGCCTTCCTGCTCGAGCTTCTGTCCGATTTTCAGGTCAGTATTCCGGAGCTGGGAACCATCAAGGCGACGTCGATCCCGCGCGTTGTGCTGACGTCAAATGGGACACGCGAGCTGTCGGACGCGCTGCGCCGGCGTTGCCTCTATCACTATGTGGATTTCCCGAACGTCGATCGCGAGGCAAGGATCATCGTCACACGCACGCCGGGCATTGATACGACTCTCGCCCTGCAGATTGCGCGTATTGTCGCGAGCGTGCGCAAGGAAGACCTGCGCAAAGTTCCCGGCGTTGCCGAAACCCTGGATTGGGCAGCAACGCTGGCGGGTCTCGATCTGCACGACCTGCGGCAGGAGCCGGAAGTTGTACACGAGACCATGATGTGTTTGCTCAAGACGCGCGAGGATCGCAGTCGTCTGACGCGCGAGGTGACCGAACGGCTGCTCGGCAAGGTGGCCTGAATGATTGCCGGCACGCGACAGTCCGCGACCGCAACGAATCCGGATCCGGGCGGATGGTTTGGCGCGCGCCGCCGGCTGGCCGGCTTCGCTCGAACGTTGCGCGACAACGGCTTCAAGGTCGGCCTTTCTGAAACCGGAGACGCGCTCACGATCCTTACAGGACCCATGGCGGCGCGGCCCTCTACACTGAAGCCTGCATTTCGCGCACTGTTCTGTGCAACGCACTCGGACTGGGAGCGTTTCGATGAGATTTTCGATGTCTATTGGCTTGGTCGCGACGTTCATCAGGCGCGCGTGCTTGCCGTCTCAGCATTTGAAGGGCGCGCGCCGGGTCGACATCTCAAGGATACGGGGCCTTCGGCAGGAGCACCGGGCCTTCCGGATCATTCCGAACGACGTCATGACGTTGGAGATGACGCAGGCGACGGACGCGGCAGGCGTGAGGGCGCTTCCCGGTTCGAGAACCTTGCGAGCACCGACCTGCGCCATCTCGTGGACGCAGCCGATATCGCGCAGGTCCATGCGCTCGCGGCACGGCTGTCGCGGGTGATGCGGGCGCGGTTGGTGCGTCGCGAACGCGTCCGCCGTCGCGGACGGCGCCTCGATCTGCGCCGTACCATTCACCGAAATATCTCGCATGGCGGCACTTTGCTGGATCTCGCCTGGCGCCGGCGCAAGATCAAACCTTTACGGCTGGTTTTCCTTCTCGATGCATCGGGCTCTATGAGCCTTTATACAGCGTTTTTCGTCCGTTTCTTGCATGGCGTGGTCGATGCATTCCATGAGTCGGAAGCTTTTGTTTTCCATACCAGGCTGGCCCACGTGTCGGCGTCACTTCGCGATCGCGACGTCACGCGCGCGGTCGACAAGCTGGCGCTGATGGCGCATGGCATCGGTGGGGGTACCAAAATCGGCGAGAGCCTCGCGACCTTTAATCGATGGCATGCGCGCCGCGTGATCAATTCGCGCACCGCGGTGATGATCGTTTCCGACGGCTACGACACCGGCGCACCCGAACAACTGGGCGAGGAAATGCGTCGCCTGCGCCGGCGTTGCAGGCGCATCATCTGGCTCAATCCGCTGATCGGCTGGCGCGATTACAGCCCACAGGCACGCGGCATGCAGGCGGCGCTGCCTTACGTCGATCTGTTCGCTCCGGCGCATAGCCTCGAAAGTCTTGCCGCGCTCGAACCTTACCTTGCGAGAATGTGATGGAGCGCTCAGCCGACATCCTGCGCATCATCTCGGCGCGCAAAGCGGCGGGCGAGCGCTTCGCGCTCGCGACCGTTGTCCGCACGGTGGCAGCGACAGCGGCCAAGGCTGGCGCAAAGGCAGTCATTCTGCCGGATGGCACGATTTCGGAAGGGTGGATCGGTGGGGGCTGTGCACGTGCGGCGGTCCTCAAGGCCGCCAAGGACGCACTCACCGACGGAAAGTCGCGTCTTGTTTGCGTGCAGCCGCCGGATTTGCTCGATGAGCAAGGCCATGCGTCCGGCGAAGAGCAGGGTGGGGTGCGCTTTGCCAAGAACATGTGCCCGAACGAAGGCACGATGGATATTTTCGTGGAGCCCGTCTTGCCGCGATCCCAGATCATCATTTGCGGGTCGAGCCCGGTTGCCATCGCTATCGCGGACTTCGCCAAACGTGCGGGATTTGCCGTCACGGCTTGCGCGCCTACGGATGAGCAGGCCGCCTTCGGCGACATCGACCGGCGCATTGAAGGTTATGCGCTTCCGGTCGACGAGCCTGGGGCTCGCTACATCGTTATCTCGACACAAGGCCGCGGCGACGAAGCCGCCTTGCTTGCGGCCCTCGCGGTTGATGCGGAGTACGTCGCTTTCGTTGGCAGCCGCAAGAAAGCTGAAGCCTTGAAATCATCAATGGTCCGCCGTGGTATTTCCGAAGAACGCCTCGCGAGGCTCAAGGCGCCTGCGGGACTCGATCTTGGCGCGATTACTCCTGAAGAAATTGCCATCTCAATTCTGGCAGAGATTGTTGCTGTGCAGCGCCACAAGAACGATCGCGTTAAGCCAGCCATCACCTGACCCGGTCAAACGCTGCTGTCGACTCAAAAAATGGCGGCAGTCCCTTGCGGACGACCGCGGCCCATAGTCGAATGCGAGGCCATCAGCCAGAGTCGTTTGTCACGTGATGTAATATGAGTGAGGGCGGTCATTTTACCCGGCTGTTCAGTCCGCTGCAGGTCGGGGGCCGCACCCTGAGAAACCGCATCGCGCTGCCCGCTACCCTGACCAATTACGGTTCCAACAATCGCATTACGCCTCGCTGGATCAATTTTTTGGTTGAACGCGCCAAAGGCGGCGCGGGCATGATCATCACCGAAATTCTGGCGGTTGACCCGGCAGCGCTGGCGCAGGGTGCGATCATCACTGCCTTCGACGCGGCTAATGAAGATGGCTTTAAGGCGACTGCCGCGGAAGTCGAGGGCCAAGGTGCATGCCTGGTCGGCCAGCTGTGGCATCCGGGACGGCAGCAGCTTTGGAGTCCGATCTGGTCTCCCAAGGGGATCTCCGATCAGCCGGACGCCTACAGCTGGACGGTCCCGCATGTGATGAGCACCGATGACATGCGGCAGGTGGCGGACCGATACGTCGAGGTTGCCGGTCGCCTCAAACGCTGTGGATTTGGTGGCGTGGAGCTGCACGGCGCGCACGGCTATCTCATCACGCAAATCCTCTCGCCATGGTCCAACCAACGAACCGACAAATACGGCGTTTCTCTCGAAAATCGCGTTCGTTTTGTACGCGAGGTCGCGGACGCCATCCGGCAAACATGCGGCGGTGATTTTATCATTGGACTCAAGATGCCCGGTGACGAAGGCGTCGCCGGCGGCATCGACCCCGAGGAGGCGGCGCGTATCACAAGCCTGCTCGCACGCGATGGCGTGCTCGATTATTTTGCCTACAGTCAGGGGAACTTCACCCTGAGCCTGGAGACCCATGTGCCGGACATGTATTTCCGGCACGGGCATTTTCTCGACATCCACAAGAAGCTGCGTCCCGCTGCGTCCGGCGCGCCCGTGATGGCAATCGGCCGCATTGCGACGCCCGCTGAGGCTGAGGCGGCAATTGCGGATGGCGCGTGCGATCTCGTTGGCCTGACGCGCGCACTGATTGCCGATGCAGACTGGCCGGCGAAAGCACGCCACGGAAGGACCAGTGAGATACGCCCGTCGAGCTACGATAATTTCTGCTGGGGTGAAATTCACGCCGGTAAACCGCTTGCGGAGATCAACAATCCGCAGCTTGGGCAAAAAGGCGAGTCGGGTTGGCGGACGCCAGTGGCATCGAAAAAAAGGCGCGTCGTCGTCGTCGGTGCGGGCCCCGCAGGTTTGCAGGCGGCCACTGTGGCGGCTCAGGCCGGCCACGATGTGACCCTCTTCAGCCGCTCAACACGCGTTGGAGGGAAGCTGAATTGGGAGATCAGTCTGCCCGGCCGCAGCGAATATCATGGTTTGATCGGTTGGCTGGAGCGGCAGGCACGCAAAGCCGGCGTGAAAATCGAAACCGGCCAGACGGCGAATGTGGATGCCGTACTGGCGATAAAACCCGAAAGAATTATCGTGGCCACTGGCTCTCACCAGCGACGGCCCGACAATTTTACGGGCGAGGGCATCGCGGCGCGCGACTGGAACCCGCAGTCGGCTAAAGAGCGTCTGAAGGGAACTGCGGTCCTCTTCGACATGGATCATAGTGCCGCAACCTACGGCGTCGCGGACGGACTGGCACAACGGTACTCCCGGGTCCTTCTTCTCACTCCACGCACACAGATCGCCAGAAACGTGAACTATTGCAGCGCGATTGGCGTGTACCGGCGACTGTATGAGGCGAAAGTGGAGATCGTCCTGGCCGCGGAACCAATAACGCTCAAAAACGAAGTCCTTGCTTGGCGTAACACCTTTACTGGCCAACCGGGCGAGGTCGATGATGTCGCGCTGTTTGTCTGGTCCACGCCGCGATTGGCCGACGATGCTTTGGCTGCGGCGATTGAGCAGACAGGAATTGAGACGCGTCGGATTGGAGACTGCATGGCGCCACGCAATCTGTTTTGCGCAATCCATGAAGGTGAGGCTGCAGCAATTTCCCTGTGAGCCTAGCGGTCGGTGAAGACGAGCGATGAATGTTTGAGCGAGCCCTGAATGTCTTCTGGATCGTGTCTGGCGCTGCTTCAGCAGCTTATGCGTGGTCGCTTGGCATGGTCGGTCCAGCCGGCCCCGAAAGTGGACTGTTTCCGTTCATCGCGAGCGTCATTGTGTCGGGTGCAGGGATCATGCTCCTGCTTCGACCCTCCGGCGTGGCGCTGGATTTTCCTCGGGGTGGAGGTTTGTGGCGCGTTCTTGGTGTGATCGCCGGACTGATCGTGATGGCGGCGGGGATGCCATATCTCGGTTTTTCTGTAACCAGTTTCATCACGATGATCATTCTGCTCCGTGCTGTCGACAAAAGCAGCTGGCTGAGCGCGTTCACACTCGCTTTTCTATCCACGGCGTCGGTGTTCTGGCTATTCGGCCAAATGCTGGGCATGGCGCTGCCGCGCGGACCGTGGGGCTGGTAGATCATGGAGGCGCTGAATGGGCTCCTCACCGGCTTTGGCGTCATTCTGACGGCGTCCAACCTCTATCTTTGCTTCCTTGGCAGTTTGATCGGCACGCTCGTCGGTGTGCTGCCCGGGGTCGGTCCGCTTGCAGCACTTGCGCTGCTGCTTCCGGTGACATTCACGCTGTCGCCGGTCGGCGGATTAGTCATGCTGGCTTCAATCTTCTACGGAGCGATGTATGGCGGTTCGACGACGTCCATACTTCTGAATATTCCGGGTGAAGCCGCATCTGTGGTGACCTGCTTTGACGGTCACCAGATGGCGCGTCAGGGCAGGGCCGGTCCGGCGCTCGGTATAGCGGCGATCGGATCGTTCATTGCCGGCACGCTTGGCGTCATCATCATGACGTTCTTTGCGCCGGCTATCGCCGCGGTCGCCATTCGATTTGGCCCACCCGAGAATTTCGCGTTGATGGTCCTCGGGTTGGTCTGCACGTTGTTCATGATCTCGGGCTCCACAATCAAGGGTGTGTTGATGATGGCGCTCGGGTGTTTGACCGCCGCCGTCGGGCTGGACGTCGTCAATGGACGCGAGCGCTACACGTTCGGTTCGGTCGATCTTAGTGGCGGGGTCGAACTTTTAGCTGTTGTCATCGGGTTGTTTGGGATTGCCGAGATCCTCAGCAACGTTGAAACCATGGCAAAGACGACGTTGCTCGCAGATCGCATCCGGGGTCTGTGGCCGTCTCTCGCCGATTGGCGTGCGTCCTGGCGGCCGATCCTGCGAGGCAGCGGGCTCGGGTTTCTTCTCGGATTGGTGCCCGGCGGTGGTCCCGTAACCGCGGCCTTCATGTCTTATGCGCTGGAGAAACGCATCGCTGCGCAACCGGAACGCTTTGGCAAGGGCGCGATCGAAGGTGTCGCGGGTCCGGAATCCGCAAACAATTCCGCCGTGGCGGGCAGTCTCATTCCAGTCCTGTCACTCGGCATTCCGAGTAATCCAGTGACGGCGCTGTTGCTTGGAGCGCTGATCATCCAGGGCATCCAGCCGGGTCCGCTCTTCATTGCGCAACGACCGGATCTGTTCTGGGGGGTCGTTGCCAGCATGTACATTGGCAACGTGTTTCTCCTGCTCCTGAACTTGCCGCTCATTGGGCTCTGGGTTCAGTTCCTGCGCATTCCGTATCGCGTAATGTTTCCGGTCGTTTTGCTGCTGTGCGTGGTCGGAACTTATTCGGCGAACAAAAACGTGTTCGATCTTTGGGTCATGCTCGGGTTCGGGGTGGGCGGCTATGTGCTGCGCAAGCTCGAATACGATCTCGCGCCGTTTGTCATAGCTTTCGTGCTCGCACCCCTTCTCGAACAGTCGCTCCGGCAGTCTCTGGTCATGTCGCCCGACGGCGCTATGATCCTCATCAAGCGTCCGGTGGCGGCGGTGCTGCTCGCTGCAAGTGCGGTACTGACGTATCTGATGTTTCGACGTCGAACCAAAAACGAGGGAGGGCTACCATGAAATGGGCCGGGATTGCCTACGCCTTGGTCATTGCTTTGCTTTCCACGCCTGCCGGGGCGCAAAGCGATCCGAAGGCGGAACTTGCAAAACTGAAGCCGAAAGATTTCCCGACTCAGCCGATCGAGTTCACTGTCGTGTATCCGGCCGGAGGTGGCATGGACGTCAGTGCACGACTGCTCGCGAAACACGTGGAGAACTTGAGCGGTGATCGGATCATCGTCAACAACCGCACCGGTGGTGCCGGCATGGTCGGCCATTCATATCTGGCGACGCAGGCAAAACCGGACGGCTACACCGTAGGTGTCATCGCCAGTCTTTTGTGGGGCGACGCCATGTTGCGCGCGCAAGGACGCTGGGCGTACACCGATCTCGAACCGATCGCTTATGTGAACAGCGACGCACTGATCTGGGTTGGCTCGACGGAAGGGCCCTACAAAGGGATGTCGATTAAAGACATCGTCAATGCCGCCAAGGAAAAACCCAACACGATCCGTGTCGCGATCGTGCCGGGCAGCATGTGGGAATACATCCTCGATCAGATCGAGGCGAATTCCGGTGCGAAGTTCCTGCGCGTACCCTTCCAGGGTGGAGGCGCCGGCATCGGCGCCTTGATCGGTGGGAATGTCGATGTTGCACAAGGGTTCTTCTCCGAATTCCGTGGCTATCTCGAGGGCGGCAAAGTAGCTCCGCTCGCGGTCGCAGCGGGAGGGCGCATGGACTTCCTTAAGGATATGCCCACCTTCAACGAGGCGTTCGGCAGCAACGAATATCTCTGGCAACTGGTTCGTTATGCGGTCGTGCCGAAAGGCACGCCGGCTGACCGCAAGGCCTATCTCGCGGCGGCCGTGCAAGCCGCGATGAAAGATCCCGAACTGGTTGCGGAGTATCGCAAGCAGGGGGTGTTCTTCGATCCCAAGCTGCAGAATTCCAAGGATCTGGCTGCGGACCTGAACGCCTACGCAGACGTAGAGCGCCAGTTTTACGTGAAGACAGGCCGGCTCAAATAGATTGATCCTCCTGTGGCTGGAGACGGCGGTGCACGGTTGCGCCGCCGTCGATCGATTGCGAAAGAGCCGTGATGCGTCGTAGTACTGACCGAATTCTGACCACACACACCGGAAGCCTGCCGCGACCAGAAAACCTGACTCGCTTGTTCGTGCGGCGCGCCCTCGGCGAGAGTGTTGATCCCAAAGAAATCACTGCTGCCGGTCTTGACGCGGTTCGCGCCATCGTGCCGAAACAAGCGGAGGCTGGCATCGACGTTGGAAACAACGGCGAGCAGCAGCGCGATTCATTTTTCCTCTATTTGAAAGAGCGATTGACTGGTCTAGGCGGGACCTGGCAGCGGCCGTCACGTGCCGATGTTGACCGCTATCCGGTGTTCAAGAAACGTTGGCTGCAGCAAACCTCGAGCCAGGCGCGCGTATCGCCCAACGAGGGTTTGCCCATGGCGATCGGCCATGTCCGCTACAAGGATCCAGCGGCAATCGAAGCCGAATGCCGCGACTTCAAGAACGTACTTGCTCTCACTCCCGATATCTTTGTCGAGTCGTTCATGAATGCCCCATCGCCCGGCATTGTCGCAGCGGCGATCAAGAATGAGCATTACGATACGCTGCAAGGCTATCTGCGCGCGCTCGGCGAAGCGTTGCGGATCGAATACGAAGCCATCGTGCGGGCTGGATTCGTGCTGCAGATCGACGCACCGGACCTCGCGCTTGAGCGCCACATATCTTACAAGGACAGACCGGTCGGCGATTTTGTTACCTTTGTCGAGGCAGTCATTACCGAAATCAATCGTGCTCTGCGGAACGTACCGGCCGATCGCGTTCGGCTGCACGCCTGTTGGGGGAATTCAGAGTCGCCGCACGATTGTGACGTGCCTCTTGAAGAGATCTTGCCCGCCATACTGCAGGCGAAGGTCGGCGGATTGTTTCTGCCGTTTGCCGGACCGCGCCACGCGCATGAGTTTCGTTGCTTCGCCAAGACGCCGCTGAAAGCCGGTCAGGTGCTGGTCGCCGGCGTCATCGATCCGCTCACCAACATCGTCGAGCATCCCGAGGTTGTCGCTGATCGAATCGAGCGTGTGGCAGCCGTTATAGACGATCCTTCCCGGGTCCTCGCCGGAACCGATTGCGGTTTCGATACGTCGGCGGGCTGGGGCCGTGTCGCAGAGGATGTGGTCTGGGCGAAGCTACGGACGTTGCGAGAAGGAGCGGATCTCGCCTCAAAGCGGCTATTTAAATCGTAATCGGAGGGCGACCGATGACCGTTACCTCTGCATCCCCGATGTCAAATGCCAGCGAGGATGCCCAGCTGCTCGATACAATCGAGCGTTGGACGATGCGCGAACTCAAGCCGATCGTCCGCGAATACGACCACGAGGACCGATACCCTGCGACTGTCGTCGAGCAGATGAAAGAGCTTGGGCTCTTCGGCGCGACGGTCAGTGAGGAATATGGCGGACTCGGCCTTTCGGCCATGACCTACTCCAAGATGATCATGATCATCTCGTCGGTGTGGATGTCAGTCACCGGCATCATCAACTCGCATTTGATGCTGGCGCTGGCGATCGAGAAATTCGGTACGCCAGAGCAAAAAGCAAAGTGGTTGCCCAAGATCGTATCCGGCGAGGTGCGCGGTGGTCTTGCGCTAACTGAGCCCGACGCCGGTACGGACCTTCAGGGTATCCGCATGACCGCGCGGCGTGACGGCGGCGACTACATCATCAACGGTACGAAGACATGGATTACAAACGGCGCGGAAGGCTCATGTTTTGCTCTGCTCGTCAAAACCGATCCTCAGGCTCAGCCGCGCCACAAGGGTATGAGCCTGTTCATCGCACCCAAGCAGAAGGGGTTCACGGTCGGTCGCAAGCTGGAAAAGCTCGGATATAAATCGATCGATACCGCGGAGCTTGCTTTCGAAGATTACCGTGTTCCCGCCGACAATCTGATTGGGGGCGTCGAAGGGCAGGGCTTTTACCAGGCAACAAGCGGGCTTGAGCTCGGCCGCATCAACGTCGCCGCGCGTGGTGTCGGCATCGCCGAAGGTGCGCTGAAGCTGGCGGCCGACTACGCGCAGACCCGCAAGACCTTTGGCAAGCCGATCTGCGAGCATCAGGCCATCCAGCTCAAGCTGGGTGAAATGGCGACACGGGCTCGCGCCGCGCGTCTTTTGGTACTGGACGCTGCGGCGGCGTTTGACCGTGGTGAGCGATGCGACATGGAAGCCGGCATGGCGAAGTATTTCGCCAGCGAAGCCGCGCTTGAGAATTCGATCGAGGGAATGCGCATTCACGGCGCATATGGCTATTCGAAAGAATTCGATATCGAGCGGCTTTACCGCGATGCGCCTTTGACCTGCATCGGCGAAGGCACCAATGAGATGCAGCGGATCATCATCTCCCGGCAGTTCATAAAACGGAATCCCGCGACATGAAGCCGCTCAGCGGATTGAGGATCGTCTCTGTCGAACAGTTCGGCGCGGGGCCCTATGGAACGATGCTGCTGGCCGATCTCGGCGCAGAAGTTATCAAGATCGAGAACGCAACTACCGGCGGCGATCCCGCCCGCAAGACCGGGCCATATTTTCTCGGAGACAATGACAGCGAGTATTTTCAGGTCTTCAATCTGAACAAAAAGAGCGTCGCGCTCGATCTGCGGTCGGAGGAGGGCAAGGAGGCGCTTCGCGATTTGGTACTGAGCGCCGACGCTGTCATGAACAACCTACGCGGGGACCTGCCCGCGAAGATGGGCCTCGACTATGTGAGCTTGGGAAGACACAAGCCGTCTATCGTCTGTGTCCATTTATCCGCTTACGGGCGCGACACTACTCGTGCCTCCTGGCCAGGCTACGACTATCTGATGCAGGCAGAGGCAGGCCTCATGCATCTCACCGGCGAACCGGAAGGACCCCCGTCCCGGATCGGCGCCCCTTCCATAGTCGATCAGATCGCCGGACTTACCGCTGCGTTTGGTCTTCTGGCCGCCGTGATCCAGGCGCGCTCGACTGGAAAAGGCTGCGACGTGGATACCTGCCTGCTCGATGTTGCCGTCCATCAGCTGGGATATGCAGCGACCTGGTATCTCAATAACGGGCTGCGTCTGAGCCGGCAGCATCGCAGCGCACATTATTCCCTCGCGCCGGTGCAAACCTATCCGACAGCCGACGGGTGGATCTTCATAATGTGCATGACCGACAAATTCTGGCTCGAACTCGCTGACGCCGTCGGTCGGGCAGACTTGAAGTCTGATAAGCGATTCAGCACGACATCCTTGCGTCACACCAACCGCAACGAACTGACGGATATTCTGGACCGCGAATTTCGAAAGCAGCCGACCCGCCACTGGCTCGAAAAGCTCAACGGTGTGGTGCCCATTGCGCCGGTTCTGGATATCGCCCAGGCTGTCGACAATCCGTATCTTGCGGAGACGCAAATGATTTCGAACGTACCGCACCCCGCCAGGCCGGACCTGCGTGCGCTCGCAAATCCGATCAAGATCAATGGAAAGCGTCTCGAACAGTCGGTATGTCCACCGCTTGGGGCCGATAACACGGCCCTCAGTGGGCAGCGGTCACAACAACGGCGCAAGGCGCCGTAGCAAATGCGTTATTGCGCGCAATGACGCGCAAGATTCCTCGCACCGTCGGTCAGTGTTGCAGAATTTTTGAGAGGAACAGTTGCGCGCGCTCGCTGCGCGGCTTGCCGAAGAACTCCGCAGTTGGGGCGTCCTCGACGATTTCGCCTTTGTCCATGAACACGACGCGGTTCGCCACTTTGCGAGCGAAACCCATTTCGTGCGTGACCACGATCATCGTCATGCCTTCTTTGGCAAGCGTCACCATGACATCGAGCACTTCATTGATCATCTCCGGATCGAGCGCGGAGGTCGGTTCGTCGAACAACATGGCGATCGGGTCCATCGCAAGAGCCCGTGCGATGGCGACTCGTTGTTGCTGACCGCCCGAAAGTTGGCCGGGATATTTCTGCGCATGCGCACCCAACCCCACCCGCTCAAGCAGTTTCATGCCTTTTTCTTCGGCGGCTTTCGGGTTGCGTCCGAGCACTTTGATCTGCGCGAGAGTGAGATTGCGAATGACGGAAATGTGCGGGAACAGCTCGAAGTGCTGGAACACCATGCCGATGCGGGCGCGCAGCTTCGACAGATTGGTCTTGGGGTCGCCGATGGAAATGCCTTCGACCGTAATGGTGCCTTCCTGGAAGGGTTCGAGTGCATTGACGCATTTGATCAGCGTAGATTTCCCCGATCCTGATGGGCCGCACACCACGACGACCTCGCCTTTGGCGACATCGGCCGAGCAATTCTTCAGGACCTGAATTTTGCCGTACCACTTGCTGACTTTGCTGATCGTGATCATGGGTGCTCAGCGGATGATGGCGATGCGGTTTTGCAGGCGGCGCACGCCGTAAGACGCGGCGAGCGAAATGATAAAATAGACGGCTGCGGCGAACAGGTACATCTCAACGAGGCGCCCATCGCGCTGGGCAATCTTAGATGCGGCTCCCAGGAAATCGGTTACGGAGATCACGTACACCAGCGACGTATCCTGAAACAGAATGATGGTCTGCGTAAGCAACACCGGCAGCATGTTGCGGAAGGCCTGCGGCAGTATGATTTCGCGCATGGACGTCCAGTAGGACATGCCCAGCGCCTCTGCCGCCTGGACCTGGCCGCGCGGGATCGACTGAATGCCGGCACGCATGATCTCGCAGAAATAGGCGGCCTCGAAAAGCGTGAACGTTACCAGTGCTGAAAGAAATGCACCGACCTGGATCGGTCGTGACGCGCCTGTAATCCATTGTCCAATGTAAGGCACAAGGAAGTAGAACCAGAAGATCACCAGAACCAGGGGCATGGAACGGATCAGATTGACGTAAGCGCCGGCAACCTGGGACATGCCAGGAATATTTGAAAGGCGCGCCATCGCCAGCAGCGTGCCGATGACGATGCCGCCGGCCGTGGCCATTAAGGTCAGCATGAGGGTGAAGCGCATGCCGTCCAGGAAAAGGTACGGCAGCGAGCGGACGATGACGTTCCAGTCGAAATTGGCGAACATCGTTCCCGTCCTCAATGCGCAGCCGCCGGCTGTCCCATGCTGATGAACCCGGGCACCGCGAGGCGCCGTTCCAGCCTGCGCATCCCGTTTACGACGACGATGTTGATGATGATGTAGATCAGGGTGGCGCCTGTGAATGCTTCGAACACCTGAAAAGAAAATTCGGCCATCGAGCGAGCCGCCGCGGTGAGTTCGATCAACCCGATGGTCAGGGCCACCGAAGAATTCTTGATGATGTTGAGAAATTCGGAGCTCAATGGCGGAAGGATGATGCGAAACGCCATCGGCAGCAGGACGTAACGGTACGTCTGCGGCAACGTGAGGCCCATGGCGAGGCCTGCCATTCGTTGTCCGGTACGTAGACTGAGAATCCCGGCTTTGACCTGTTCGGCGACACGTGCCGATGTATAGAGACCCAGACAGATCACTGCGTTGTAGAACGAAGCGTTGGCCGACTGCTTGAGCCAGTCACCTATCGCTGACGGTACGAGTTCCGGCAGTACGAAGTACCAGAGAAACATCTGCACCAGCAGCGGGATGTTGCGGAACAGCTCGACATACGCATTGCCTAGTCGCACCAACCAAGGATTTGGCGATGTGCGGATGACGCCGACGATCGCCCCGACCGAAAGCGCAATCGCCCATGCGAGAAGCGCCGTCGCCAGCGTCCAGCCGGCGCCGAACAGCAAAAGTTGCAGGTAGGTATGGGTGCCGTCCGGGGAAAGCTGAAAAAAGACTCCCCAATTCCAGTTGTAGTTCATCCGCCCCACCCCTCACGCAATGGCGGCGCGGCTTTTAGACCGCGCCGCCAAGTCTAGCGCTAATTCGAAGACTATTGATAGTCTTTGGGATCGCCGCTGTCGGTTGGTTTGGCGATGACTCGCTTGAAGGCGTCGCTCATCGGCACCTCGAGATTGATCCCTTTGGGCGGGATCGGATTGAGGAACCACTTGTCGTAGATCTTGTTGATCTCGCCGCCTTTGTAGGTGGCGATCATGGCGTCATCGACCACCTTCTTGAAGGCCGGATCGTCCTTCCGCAACATGATGCCATACGGCTCGACCGACAATGCATCGGTGGAGATTTCGTAGTCCTTCGGCGCCTTGGAACCTGCGACGAGGCTGTAGAGCAGGATGTCGTCCATCACGAAGGCGGCCGCGCGGCCTGTCTCGACCATCAGGAAGGCCTCGGCATGATCTTTGGCCGGGAGGATGTTGAGACCAAGGTTTTTCTCGGTGTTGAGCTCGGTGATCTGCTTGATGTTGGTGGTGCCGGACGTCGACACGACGGTCTTGCCTTTGAGGTCTTCGAGCTTTTTGAGATTAGCCGCCTTTTTCGAAACGAAGCGGTTGGCCGTTACGAAATGAGTAATGGTGAAAGAAACCTGCTTCTGCCGCTCGAGATTATTGGTCGTCGAACCACACTCAAGATCGGTAGTGCCGTTTGCCAGGAGCGGAATGCGGGTGGCGGAGGTCACCGGCTGCAGCTTGACCTCGAGTTTGCTAAGCTTGAGGTTCGCCTTCACCGCATCGACGATCTTGTTGCAGAGGTCCATGGCGTAACCGACGACCTGCTGCTTGTCGTCATAGTAGGAGAACGGAACCGAGGATTCGCGGTGGCCGATCGTGATCGTGCCAGTATCCTTGATCTTCTTGAGTGTGCCGTCCTGTGCGGCGGCGGTGCCGGCGAGCAGGCCGACGGCCGCAATAGTTGTGAGCATCGCCTTCAAACGCATCGAAACCCCCGTAATCCTTGCACATTTTATGGGTCCGGCGCCCTCATAACGCCGGTCGCGGGACCTTAACACAGCCCTTGGCCCGAATCTCAATAGATCGCCAGGCCTTGCGGTGCCAACTTGCCCTCCCTGACTGCCGGAAATGAAGGGACATAAAGAGCGCGTATATGCGCCAAGCTGCTGTGCGTTGTTCCGCGCGATGCCTACGGCGAGGAGAGGAAAGCCGGTAGTATGACTTGTGCGGCAGACATCGGGGCGACGGCGCGGGTTCAACAGTTTTGTCAGACCTGGCGGAACAGATTCCGCCTGGTGCTCGCGCATGGTTCAGGCATCAGAAAGGGAGAGAACGATGAAAGCGCTTGTTTTGACTACGGCATTGCTGATGACGTGTGGGAGTGCCTATGCCGATTCTTGCAAAGTTGAGGCCGGCAACAAGAAGCTCGCAGGTGCGGCGATGACGAGCTTTATGAAAAAGTGTGAAACAGACGCGAAGACTGCGTGCGCCAAATCGGCGGCCGAAAAAAAACTGGCTGGTGCTGCGAAAGACAGCTTCACCAAGAAATGCGTCACCGACGCCATTGGCAGCTGACAAAAGTACGCCGGCGAAAATATTTCTCATGGGCAATCGATCCTCAGCGGTGATAACACCGCTGAGGTTGCGCCAAAGATCCTACTTGATGCTACTTGATCTTACTTGGCACTCGCATCCTTCAGGATCGGCATCAGGCGCGTAACTTCGCTATGCACCAGATCACCGAGGGCCTTCGGCCCGCGACGATTCGGCTCTGCTATGTCGGCGCCGAGTTCAGCCAACCGCTTCTGCACGCCTTCTTCACTCAGGCCCTTGCTTAGGGCTTCGGCGAGCTTATCGATGATGGGCTTCGGCGTGCCCTTGGGCGCGAACACGGCATAGAACGGCGCACAATCGAACTCGGGCAGGCCCTGCTCGTGCGAGGTCGGGACGTCGGGCAGCAAAGGACTTCGCCTTTTCGTGGCGATGGCGAGTGCCTTGACGGTACCCGCACGCACGTGCGGCAGCGGTCCGAGCACCGGATCGCAGTCGTAGTCGACCTGACCCGCGAGGATGGCGTTCATGACAGGCGCGGTGCCGGTGAATGGCACCATGGTCGGCTTGATGCCGATCGCGGAGTTCAGGAGAAGGCAACCGACATAGGACACCGACCCAACGCCGGCGTGTCCCATATTGAGTTTCTTTTCGTTGGCCTTTGCGTAGGCGACGAATTCCTGAAGGTTGTTGGCGGGAAAATCCTTGCGCACGGCGAGTAATTCGGGCTGCTCGGCGATCAGCCCGATCGACTCGAAATCTTTCTCCGGGTCGTAGCCAAGATTGGGATAGAACGCAGGCGCGGCAGCGTGCGTGCCCATGTGTCCGGAGATGATGGTGTAACCGTCCGCCGGAGCGCGCGCGGCGCGAAGCGTGCCAATCGTGCCGCCGGCGCCGCCAACATTCTCGACCACAAACTGCTGGCCAAGATGGCGGGTGAAAATGTCGGCCACGATGCGGCCGGTGATGTCGGCTGGTCCGCCGGGTGCGAACGGCACAATCACCGTCACCGTCCTCGTCGGATAATCCTGCGCCTGCGTGCTGTTTGTCGCCGCGAGCGCCAGAAGCGCCGCCGCGATCCATTGCCCCTTCATCGCTTCCTCCCTGGTATGGCCGGCTTTTGCACCAACCATAACCGCGCGGTGCTCCGAATTACAGGGAGCTCTTACAAGCCGCTCTATTCCGCCCGATAGAATGCTGCTGCGTCCGCGCTGAATGCCTTGCGCGATTGCGGGTCGAGATAAAGCATATGTCCGCCGCGATAGAGCTTGAGCTGCACGCGACCGGGCGGGTCGAGTACCGGCATATGATCGATGATGTATCGGGTCATTCCGTAGGGCGTGATCATGTCGGAGTACCCATGCGCGATCATCAGGCGAAATGACGGTCCGTAGGCGAGCAACACGCGGAGGTCGTCTTCGGCGCTGGCCTGCACGCGGCCACCCTGCCAGTCCCAACGGCCGGTCACATCGCCCGCAAGAAGCGCGTAGGTCATGTCGGTCTGGAATCCGAGTTCGTTGCGTGCATACGTTGCCATTGCTCCACCATAGGCGCGTGAGATGGCGTCGAGAATCGGATCGGGCGTGCGCGATGATCGTCTCTCCGGATAAGGATCGTCGGCGGCAAAGCTTGCGTCATATTGGCTGACGATTTTGCGTTCATCCGAACGCAACGTCTTTACATATGCGTTTGCGGCAAAACCTCGCGCCTGTGCCACTGCGTCCAACGGCAAGCCGCTCATCTGTGCCACGCGCTGATAGAACGTACTTGCCTCATTCCCCTTCAATTGGGGGCCGGCCAGGGTCACTAGGTAGTCCGTCATCGCAAATTTTTCGGCCGCGGCGAGCGCCTCGGGCGTGAATGCTTTGCGGCGCTCCAGCTCGGCCGCCGCCAGTGACGGAAGTTGCAGGGCCGCCCGCAGCGCAGAGGTGTCGTCACCGAAAGTCAGCCAGCCTTCCAGCAGCGGTGACAACATAAGGATGCCGGCCACCACGATTCCCTGATCGCGTTGTAAGGCACGTGCAGTCTTGGCTGCGCGGAAACCGCCATAGCTTTCGCCAAAAAGATACTTCGGTGAATCGGCGCGGTTGTTTTTCGCAACGTAGAGCGCGACTGCCTTGGCCATGGAGTCGGCATCGCTGTTGACACTCCAGAAGTGCTTGGCGTCATCCGACTTGACCGCGCGGCTCCAGCCGGTGCCGATCGGGTCGATCAACACGAGATCCGTGAAAGCGAGCCAAGTATCAGGGTTATCGCGCAAGCTCGCGCGCGAGGCGTCGCGGCCGTCCGGTCCAAAATCGAGAACGCGGGGGCCGACAAGACCAAGATGAAGAAAAGCGGAGGCCGCGCCCGGCCCACCATTGAATACAAAAGTGAGCGGGCGGTTCTTTGCCGCGTTCTTCAGAACATAGGCTGTGTAGAAAACCGATGCGCTTTGCTCGCCTGACTGGTCGAAAAAAGCGAGGGTGCCGGTGGTAGCCGTATAGGCAAGCTTGCCGCCCGGCGTATCGATCGTATGTTCCGTAACAGAATCGGCCGGCAGAAGGCGGAGCACGCCTTTATCCGACGCGTGCCGCTCGGGCGTATTCTGCGACCGGTCCTTGGAGACATCTTCAGCGTAGGCGGCGCTGAGGGTGCCGGCGATCAGGATCGCCAGCACAAAGCGCGAGACAGTGGATGATGGCATTGGCCCGCCGGCTCCAGTGATAGTTGCGTGCCCCCTAGATTTCTGCGGCGGTCCTCGCCGCCGACGGTCAACGTCTGCCGCGGAAGTTCGGTCGCCGCTGCTGCGGAGCCGGTGAGGGCGCGTCACCCTTGTGACGGAAACTGATGCGTCCGCGCTGGAGGTCGTAGGGCGACATTTCGACGATCACACGGTCGCCAACTCCCGTACGAATGCGAAACTTGCGCATCTTGCCGGCAGTATAAGCCAGTACCTCGTGTTCGTTGTCGAGCTTCACCCGGAAGTTGCCGTCCGGAAGGACCTCGGTGACCGTACCATCGAACTCCAGCAATTCTTCTTTCGCCATCCAGTCGTCTCCGGTTGCCTAGCGATTGCCAGCGTTGCGGCGCGGCTCGCCCGAGCGATGCAGGAATGTAACATTTCCCAACCCGTTTGGCTCGTCTTTCCCGTGTTCCGCATGGTGCGGCTGCGGCCGGGCACTATGATGGCCATGGTTGCCCTTCTGGCGGTGCTGTTGGTGTTTGCCCCGATGATGAGGCCGGCCATTCTTGCGATTGGCGGCATGGTGCGGAGCGGCATGCGCCGGCGGCTTGCCGGCGCGACGGTCTGTTGCCGGAATTGTCATACGGATCAACCGTTCGATATCGCGGAGATAGGCCCTCTCTTCGTGATCGCAGAACGAAATCGCAACGCCCTCGGCACCGGCGCGGGCAGTACGTCCGATACGGTGAACATAGCTCTCGGGAATATTGGGCAGATCGTAGTTGACCACGTGGCTGACGCCATCAACGTCGATACCGCGTGCGGCAATGTCCGTCGCGATGAGGGTGCGCAGCTTGCCGTCGCGAAAGGCTGCGAGCACACGCTCACGCTGGTTCTGCGACTTGTTGCCGTGAATAGCCTCTGCGGCGTGTCCCGCCTTTTGAAGCCCGCGGACCACCTTGTCGGCGCCGTGCTTGGTGCGGGTAAAGACAAGCACGCGATCGATATTTTCGCCTTTCAACACTTCGGCCAACAGTGCCGGCTTGGAGGCTTTCTCGGTCAGAATGACGCGCTGATTGACGCGCTCGGCGGTCGTGGCCTGTGGTGTCACTGATACCCGTACCGGATCGCGCAGCATCTTCCCAGCGAGTTGAACGATTTGCTGTGGCATGGTTGCAGAGAAGAAAAGCGTCTGCCGTTCCTTCGGCAGCATAGCGACGATCTTCTTGATGTCATGAATGAAGCCCATGTCGAGCATGCGGTCGGCTTCGTCGAGAACTAGAACTTCGATTTGCTCGAGCCGAAGCGCACGGCTATGCACCAGGTCGAGCAGGCGGCCCGGTGTGGCCACGAGCACTTCCACGCCTCGCGATAACGTACGGATCTGCCGGTTGATCGGCACACCACCGATGGCCAGTGCAATGTCCAGCGGGCGGATGTGACGCCCATACGCCCTGAAGCTGTCGGCAATTTGCGCCGACAATTCGCGGGTAGGGGAGAGCACCAACACGCGGCAGGATTTCTGGGCAGGACGCCGACGCTTGTTGAACAAGTGATTCAGGATCGGCAGCGCAAAAGCGGCGGTCTTGCCGGTGCCCGTCTGCGCAATGCCGATGACATCGTGGCCTTGGCAAGCAAGTGGCACGGTCTGCGCCTGGATCGGAGTGGGAGTGATGTATTTTTCGTCCGCGAGGGCGCGGGTGATCGGCTCTGCGAGGCCGAACTCGTTAAATGAAGTCAAAGAGTCTCTTTCTTATA
>Ga0182038_10000167_pt1 | contig 33488 bp, 34 predicted proteins | sample sta12Can44000108_FD_125976 | JGI IMG/M metagenome (GOLD analysis project Ga0182038, IMG submission 125976) | Lab enrichment of tropical soil microbial communities from Luquillo Experimental Forest, Puerto Rico - statanox.12C.anox.44.000.108 | ecosystem: Environmental > Terrestrial > Soil >...
CAGGTCCGCCAGATAATGGGCGGCGACCAGCGGCCATAGCGTCCCCAGCCGACGATAGGCCGGCATCGCCAGCAGGCCGAACAATCCCGCTTCGACCATGTTCGGCACGCCTGTCCACCAATGATAGACGGCGAACAGCACGGCACTTTTAACGTCGGTGCGCCAGCCGCCATCCTCGCCGATGATGGGCAGGGCGCAGCGGCGGAACAGCACTTCTTCGTGATAGGCCACCAGCAGCAGGCCGAAGCTGAGATCAATCAGCTTCAAGGCTCCGTGCAATGTCGGATAGTGCCCCAGGGCGGTATGGGGCAGCAGCTTTTCCAGCCAGTCGCCCAAGGGGTCGTTCAGCAACGGGAAGAAGGCCACCAGCCCGGCGATGCAGGCCAAAGCCAGCCAGAGCGGCGCTTTCAGGCTTTCGCGGCGGAAGGCGACGACACGGGCCTGGGGCAAGGCGGCCAGCAGGCCCAAGGCCGCTAGCCGTCCGCCGTAATCGCACAACATCCAGGCCAGCGGCTGTTGCTGGCCCAGGCGCAGCAGTTGCGACGCCACCATCGGGATGAAGGCGGCGACGAACCACATCAAACTTAGGCCTCGGCCCGCATGCCGTTGACGAAGTCGGCCAGACCGATCTGGCGGTGCCGCTTAAGCCGTTCGGCAGCCAGGATGGTATCCACCGAGGCGACGCTGTCCTCCAGCGCATTGTTGACGATGACATACTGATATTCGGGGAAATGGCTCATCTCGTCGCCGGCCTTGGCCATGCGCTTGGCGACCACTTCGGCGCTGTCCTGAGCCCGGCCCAGCAGGCGGCGCTCCAACTCCTCGACCGAGGGTGGCAGGATGAAGATGCTGACCAGATCATGCGGCGCATTGTCGGCCAGTTGCTGAGTGCCCTGCCAGTCGACGTCGAACAACACATCCTTGCCAGCGGCCAGGGCGGCTTCGACCGGGGCCCTGGGCGTGCCGTAGTAATTGTCGAAGACGCGGGCATGTTCCAGGAACTCGCCCTTGGACACCATCTCCTCGAAGCGGGGCTTGTCGATGAAATGATAATCCTTGCCGTCCACTTCGCCGGGGCGGGGCGAGCGGGTGGTGGCGGACACCGACATGACGATGTCGGGGTTCTTGGCCATCAAAGCGCGGGAGATTGAGCTTTTGCCGGCGCCCGAAGGCGAGGACAGCACCAGCAGCAGGCCGCGCGGACGCACGCCGGGAGCGCGGACAGCCTGAAAGGCGGAGGGGAGAAGATGGTCGCTCATTCGATGTTCTGCACCTGCTCGCGGAATTGTTCGATGACGGCCTTCAAGGACAGGCCGATGCGGGTTAGTTCCACCTCGCCCGCTTTGGAGCACAGGGTATTGGCCTCGCGGTTGAACTCCTGGCAGAGGAAGTCCAGCTTGCGGCCCACCGCCTCGCCCGAGGCCAGCATCTCGCGGGCGGCGGCCATATGGGCCTTCAGCCGGTCCAGTTCCTCGCGCACATCGGCCTTGGCGGCGATCAGGGCGGCTTCCTGGGCCAGACGGTCCTCGCTCAAGGCCGGCACGGCGTCGAGCAAAGCCTGAACCTGCTGACGCAGCCGCTCCTTGATGGCGGCGGGGTCCAGGGCGGCGCAGCCCTCGGCCTGCACCACCAGGGCGGCGATCTCGTCCAACTGGCCGGTCAGAACCTCGGCCAACCGGCGGCCCTCGGCGGCGCGCATGGCGGACAGAGCCTTCAGGGCTTCGGCCAGACTGGTCTTCAGGGCGGCGGCGCGGGCTTCGATGGCGTCGGGGGTGTCTTCGGCTTCGTTGCCGGTCTCGACCACGCCGCGCAAGGACAACAGACCGTCGGCGGAAGCCGGGGCGATGCCGGGATGGCTGGTCAGCTTGTCGGCCAGCGCCAGATACTGGTCCAGCAGCGCCTCGTTCACCACCACGCCCGCCGATTTCTGGAGGCGGGTGACGGTCAGATTGACGCTGACATTGCCGCGCTTCAGGCCTTTCTGCACCGCCTCGCGGGCCGGCAGGTCCAAAAGGTCATAGCCGGGGGGCAGGCGCAGGCGCAGTTCCAGGCCGCGGCCATTGACGGATTTCAGCTCCCATACCCAAGAGACATCGGCATCCTGGCCCTGGGCGCGGGCATATCCGGTCATGCTGTTCAGGGTCACGGCGGGCTGTCCTTAAGTTTCATCGGGAATATGACGTCAGAGGGTTATAGCCTTCCGCCCCACACCTCTCAAGCGCGTGCTATGATGAAGCGCAGAAGGGGGCGAGATGCGAGAACGCCGACACAGCCGCAAGGGCCTTGCCGAGGTCACCGTCTGGGTTCCGGTCGAAAAGGCCGAGGCGGTGAAGACCTATGCCCGCCGCATCGGCCAGCGCCGGGCTCCGCCAGAGCGCGAACTGATCATCGCCCAATTGCTGGACCATCGCAGCGAGTTGGAACGCCGTTTCGGCGTGGTGTCGCTGGCGCTGTTCGGCTCGACCCGGCATAACTCGGCCAAGCCTCATTCCGACATCGATCTTCTGGTGGAATTCGCCCCTGGCCGGCCATCAGGCCTGTTCGAGTTCGTCGATCTGAAACATTCCCTGGAAGGGCTGTTGGGCCGTCCTGTGGACCTGACCACCGCCGCCACCCTGAAGCCCCGGCTGAAGGAACATATCCTGAGTGAGGCCCTGCTTATTTTTTAGAAAAACTAATTGGAAAACTCTATCAAGTTGTCCATGATCCGCGCCATGAGACAAATATCCCGCTATGCTCCCAGTCAGGTCTTGGCCTTGCGGCTGAAGGCCCAGTTGGACCAGATCCATCAGGACGCTCTGGCCGGCGGGCTGCCGCTGGTGGCGAACCTGGCCGGAGCCGCCGCCGAAGCAGCGCAGGATGTGGTGGAATTCCCCGCCCCGGCGCCGCTGCTGCGGCTGGTCAAGTCTTCCAAGCTGCCGTAAGATTCCCGTCATAACATCAAGAATGACGGTGAGGGGCGATGTCCCATAAGGACTGGCGGGTAAGGGTCGAGGATATGCTGGAGGCCCTGCGCCGGGTCGAGCATTACTGTTTCGAGATGAGCCTGGAAGACTTCATTGCCGACGAGCGCAGCATCGACGCGGTGGTGCGCAATCTGGAAATCATCGGCGAAGCCGCCCATCGCGTGCCGATCGATGTGCAACAGCGCCATCCCGAAATCCCCTGGAGCCATATGACCGAGATGCGCCATATCCTGGTGCATGAATATCATTCGGTGGATGCCGGGCTGATCTGGTCGACGGTGCGCAACGATATTCCCGATCTGGCCTCGCCCTTGCGGGCATTGCTGCGGGAGGAACGGGATTGAATATTCTGATTACCGGCGCCTCCAGTGGGTTGGGCGAGGCTTTGGCCTTGGACTATGCCGGGCCGGATGTGCGGCTGTTCCTGTCGGGACGCAGCGCCGAACGGCTTGAGGCCGTGGTCTCCGCCTGTCGTGCCAAGGGCGCTGAAGCCGAGGGATGGGTGATCGATGTCTCGGACAGGGAAGCCATGGCCGAATGGATCGCCGAGATCGAGCAAGAGGCTCCGCTTGATCTGCTGATCGCCAATGCCGGCATCTCGGCCGGTGATCCCAGCCTGATGTTTCTGCCGGCGCAAGAGCGCAGCCGGGCGATCTTCTCGGTCAATCTGGATGGTGTCCTGAACAGCGTGCTTCCCGTCATCGAGCCGATGAAGGCGCGGGGGCAGGGGCAGATCGTCCTGATGTCGTCGCTGGCCGGCATGCGCGGCTTTCCATCGGCTCCGGCCTATTGCGCCGCCAAGGCGGCGGTGCGGGTCTGGGGCGAAGGGCTGCGGGGTCAGTTGGCGCCGTTCGGCATCAAGGTCTCGGTGATCTGCCCGGGATTCGTCAAAAGCCGCATCACCGCCAGGAACCGCTTCCCCATGCCGTTCCTGATGGAGCCCGCCCCGGCGGCGCGGATCATCGTGAAAACAGTGCGCGCCAATCAAGGATTGATCGCCTTTCCCTGGCCTCTGGCCTGCGTCATGGCGGTGGTGGCCCGATTGCCGCATGCGCTTTTTAATTGGCTCTCTCGTAAGTTGCCTGAAAAAGAATGAGAGTCTTTTGATTTTGCTAATTTACTAGCCATGCAAAAATGCGAGGGTATTCCCCTATTTTTTGCATGGTTTACAATGTGAATTTAGTTAGATTTTTTTCTATCCTTTAAGGTATCTAGTCCTCCTTCGTTAAGGGGCCAGAATTCTGGCTGCCACTAGGGCTCGTGGGGACGGTGATCATTATGCTGAACAATATGAAGATCACGGCGCGTCTGCTGATCGGCTTCGGTCTTTTGGTTCTGATGCTGGCTGGCTTGAGTGCCTTCACCTTGTTCTCCGGCAGCAGCATCGAAGAGACCTTCGGGGCGCTGCGCAATGCCCAAAGCACCCAGATCATCGACGATAAGCTGGTGAAGAACCTCTATGTCGCCCGCATGAATATCTATGCCGGACTGGCTACGGGCGAGGAAGTGCGTTGGACCCGCGCCCATGACGCCCTGGCCGCTTCGCGCGAGGCGCAGAGCAAGCTGGTCGCCCTGGTTCAGGATCCCGTCCGCAAGGCCATGGTGGTGCAGATCGGCAACCTGATCTCGACCTATGAGGCGACCGCCTTCAAGCTGCACGAGTTCAAGACCAATAACACCGCTTTGGAAAGCCCCGAGGCCCAGCAGGTGCTGCAGGTCGCCGGTCAGGCCGCCATCGGCATCGATCAGACCGGCCAGTCGCTGTCGGAGTCTCTGGAGGCCGCCAATGTCGAGCGGGCCGAGGCGACCACGGCCGCCATCAGCCATCTGATCAACACCGCCATGATCATCGGCTGCATCAGCCTGATTCTGGGGATCATGCTGTCGATCAGCATCTCGCGTTCGATCATCGCCCCGCTGGGGGTGATTATCGCCAGCGTTCAGCGCCTGGGCGGCGGGCAGGTGGATCAGGCGGTGCCTGGAACCGAGCGTCATGACGAGTTGGGGCCGCTGGCCGCCGCCATCGAGCAGTGGCGTCAGAGCCTGATCGCGGCGGAAGCTCGCAAGCAGCAGGATATGGCCGAGATGGCCACCCGCGAAGCCCGCCAGACCCGCGTACTGGAAGCCACCAGCCGCTTCGAGACCACCATCGTCGATCTGTTGGCGCGCATCAAGCGGGCGGTGGAGCATCTGCATAACGCGTCCGACACGTTATCGGCCAATGCCGAACAGACCAAGCGTCAGAGCAATGCGGTTTCCGAGGCCACTGAAATCGCCAGCGCCAATGTGCATTCGGTCTCGGCTGCCGGCAGTCAGCTGACCGCCGCCATCAACGAGATTTCCGAGCAGGTTCAGCGTTCTGCGGCGATTGCCCGCGCGGCCCAGCAGGAAGCCGAGGAATCGACTCGCAAGGTGTCGGGTTTGCAGGAATCGGCGCAGAAGATCGGCGAGGTGGTCAATCTGATCAACGATATCGCTGCACAGACCAATCTCTTGGCCCTGAACGCCACCATCGAAGCGGCGCGCGCCGGTGAAGCCGGCAAGGGCTTCGCCGTGGTCGCCAACGAGGTCAAGCATCTGGCCAATCAGACCGGCCGCGCCACCGAGGATATTGCCGCCCAGGTCGCCAGCGTGCAGGCCCAGACCGGCGAAGCGGTGGATGCCATCGCTCGTATCGGCCAGACCATCGATAGCCTGAACGAGATGGCCACCATCATCGCCGGCGCCGTCGAGGAACAAGGTGCCGCCGCTTCGGACATCGCCCGCAATGTGAACGAGGCCTCGGCCGGCACTCAGGAAGTGTCGCGCAATATCCAGGGCGTGGCCCATGCCGCCGGCGAGACCACCAGCATGGCCGAGGGCGTGTTTTCCTCCGCCAACAGCCTGTTGGACGAAAGCCAGACCCTGGAAGGGGCGGTGCATCAGTTCCTGAAGGAAATGCGCAGCGCCTGATCGGCGGCTGTCGCGCCCCGAAAAAAAGGCCCGTCCAGGATCTGGGCGGGCCTTTTATTTTGAACTCAGCAGTTGGGTTTCGGCAGGGCTCTTAATTTCGTCAGCGTGCCGCGCATGCTGAAATTACCGAACGACTGCAAGACTTCCTCGGCGACGCCGTTCTGGTACAGCCGCATGGCGGATTCGTAATCCGGCGTGGGGTCGGTGGCGCCCTGAAGGAAATAGGCCATCTGCAGCCGCCAGGACAGCGAGGACAGCAGGCTGGCATCCACATCCTTGTTGGTTTCCGACGGGCTGACATTGGAATTGGCCGGAACCTCGCGCCCCAGGCTGACGCCGACATCATAGGCGCCATCGGTCCCGGACCCGTCGAACAGCGGCCAGTTGACGTATTTCTCGCCCTTCTGGGCCGCCTGCAGCACCCGGATGGTCTGGTCGGTGGGGAACATGATGCCCTTGGGCAGGCGGATCATGCGTTCCTCGGGCAGGGTGAAATGCACCAGCCCGCCCTTGCCGGGGCCGTCCAGATCGGCGCGGCCTTCGATTTCCTCGCTCAGTTCGCCATCGCGCAGGCTGCGCACATGGAAGCGGTAATGCAGGCCGTTCTTCGATTCCCAGGAAATCATGTCCCAGGTGGTGCTTACCGGCTCGCCCTCGTTATAGGCGAAGGTCAGGTCGGTCTTGTTCTTCACCACCCAGCCGTCGCAGGCGTCGCTGAACTGATAGTCCATCTTGCCGGAAGCGCCGGTGACGCCGCCCGACAGATTGGCGGTGGCCAGGGACATCTGATAGATGGCGGCATGGGACGCCAACGGATAAGGCGCGGCCAGGCCTTGCGCCGGTCCGACAGCCAACCCCAGCAGCACCCCCATAGCGCCTGCGGCGAGCCCCGCTTTCATTCCCGTTCTCCCGTCCGCCCCGGTCTGGCGCGGATCATTTACGCCGGCATTATACAGGCTTTATGAAGCTGCGATAGTGCAGGGCTGCAACACCTGTCGCAAAAAAGCATCAGCCTATAACTGGGCAGAAACTGCCCGCTCGGCAAGGATTACCGGCCGAAAGGCAGGGGGCTGTGGCGGAAATGCTGATGTTTGCCGCTGGCATGAAGCTTGCCTGGAAGACTTCCCGGATAGACCTTTTGCAAGCGAGGCCGATGCGATGCCGTTCGACTTTCTGTTCCCCCGGCGCAGCCGCGTCAAGGAGACGCCCGAACTCCGCGAACCCCGGCTGGAGATGCCCCCCGACACGCCGCGCCCGCCGCCCAAGCAGCGGGTGCCGCAGCTGACTTCGCCGACCCATATGGCCTGGAGCCATTACATGTCGCCCCGCCAGATGGCCAATTGGGCGCATGAGATGTATATGGCCGGGGCGATGAACTGGCAGGAATATCTGGTCGCCATGCCGGCCGAGCTGCATCCTGACTACGACCTGACCGTCGGTGCTTTGACTGGCGAACCGGCCCGCCCTGACCATCCCCGCGATATGCTGGTGGAGTGGGAGGAAAAGCTGGCCTTCGTCAAACGCCATAACGACTGGGACGCCGACGGGGTGCGCCGCACCGAGCGGATCGTCACCCTGCTGCGCCGTCAAGCCAAGCCGCAGCCCTGGAACGCAGCGAGCTGAGTTTCTCAAATGAAAAACCCCGGTGTCGCCACCGGGGTTTTTGTTTATTCGGCCTTGGCCGCTTCGCCTTCGCCCGCCGGCTTTTTCGGCTTGGGCAGATCCAGCTTGATATGCAGTTCCTTCAGGCGGGCCGCCTCGACCGGGGCCGGGGCCTGCATCAGCAGATCCTGAGCCTGCTGGTTCATCGGGAACAGGATCACTTCGCGGATGTTCGGCTCGTCGGCCAGCAGCATGACGATGCGATCCACGCCCGGAGCCGAGCCGCCATGGGGCGGAGCGCCGTAGCGGAAGGCGTTCAGCATGCCGCCGAAGCGGGCTTCGACTTCCTCGTTCGGATAGCCGGCCAGTTCGAAGGCCTTCAGCATGATGTCCGGGCGATGGTTGCGGATCGCGCCCGACGACAGTTCGACGCCGTTACAGACGATGTCGTACTGGAAGGCCTTGATGCCCAGGATCTTGTCTTCGTCGGCCTTGGCGTCCAGGGCGAGGAAGGCGTCGTGATCGTACTGCGGCATCGAGAACGGATTGTGCGAGAACTCGATCTTGCCGGTTTCTTCGTCCAGCTCGTACATCGGGAAATCGACGGTCCAGCAGAACTTGAAGACGTCCTTTTCCAAGAGGTCCAGCTCGTTGCAGAGGCGGGTGCGGACCAGACCGGCGAACTTGGCGGCAGCGCCGACCTTGTCGCAGGCGAAGAACACGGCGTCGCCGTCCTTGGCGCCCGAGGCGTCGCGGATGGCCTGGATGCGCTCGGGCTCCAGGTTCTTGGCGATCGGGCCCTTGGGGCCTTCGGCGGTGAAGGTGATGTAACCCAGACCGCCGGCTCCGTTCTCGCGGGCCCAGTCGTTCAGCTTGTCGAAGAAGCTGCGCGGCTTATCGGCGGCGCCGGTGGCGGGAATGGCGCGGACCACGGCGTTCTTGCTCTCGATGGCCTTGGCGAAGATGCCGAAGTTGGAGCCGCGGAAGGCCTCGGTCACGTCCGAGATGATCAGCGGATTGCGCAGGTCCGGCTTGTCCGAGCCGTATTTCAGCATCGAATCTTCATAGGTGATGCGCGGGAACGGCGCCGGCGTGACCTTGCGGCCATTGCCGAACTTCTCGAACACGCCTTGCAGCACCGGCTCGATGGCGGCGAAGACGTCGTCTTGGGTGACGAAGCTCATCTCGAAATCGAGCTGATAGAACTCGCCCGGCGAGCGGTCGGCGCGGCCGTCTTCGTCGCGGAAGCAGGGGGCGATCTGGAAATACTTGTCGAAGCCGGCCACCATCAGCAGCTGCTTGAACTGCTGCGGAGCCTGGGGCAGGGCGTAGAACTTGCCGGGATGCACGCGGCTGACCACCAGATAATCGCGGGCACCTTCAGGCGAGGAGGCGGTCAGGATCGGGGTCTGATATTCGACGAAGCCCTGGCCGATCATGGCCTGACGCAGGAAGGCGATGACGTTCGAGCGCAGCAGCATGTTGGCATGCAGCTTCTCGCGGCGCAGGTCGAGATAGCGATAGCGCAGGCGCATATCTTCGGGGAATTCCTGCTCGCCCGCCACCTGCATCGGCAGGATATCGGCGGTGGACTGCAAGGATGCCTCGGCCACCTTGATCTCGATCTCGCCGGTGGGCAGGTTCGGATTGACGGTGTCGCCGCTGCGGGCGACGACGGTGCCGGTCACGGTGACCACGCTTTCGGGGCGGGCGGCTTCCAGCACCTGGAAGACCGGGCTGGAAACGTCGATGACGCACTGGGTCAGGCCATAATGATCACGCAGATCGACGAACAGCAGATTGCCATGGTCGCGCTTGCGATGGACCCAGCCCGACAGACGGACGGTGGAACCGGCGTCGGCCTTACGGAGTTGGCCGCAGGTGTGCGTTCTATAGAGATGCATCGGAGTCGAACCCAGCTTTTTTCGGGGAAACTTGAAAGCGGAAAAAGGCACATGCCAAGCTCGCTTTGTCAAGGGTGGGCGTGAGCTTTTCTGCCCGGCTGCCCTTGGCACATGCGCCGGAAGGGTGTATGACTGACGGCCATGACTTTGATTTCCGACACGGCGAGCCTCGCCGCCTTCTGCGAGCGCCTGAAGGGCGCTGCCTTCATCACCGTCGATACCGAATTTATGCGGGAAAAGACGTACTGGCCCCAGCTCTGTCTGGTGCAGGTCGCCGGCCCCGAGGAAGCCTGGGCCATCGATCCCTTGGCTCCCGGCATCGACCTTGCCCCGCTGTTCGCCCTGATGGCCGACGAAAGTGTTTTGAAGGTCTTCCATGCCGCCCGCCAGGACGTGGAAATCTTCCTGCATCTGACCGGCCAGGTGCCCAAGCCTTTGTTCGATACTCAGGTAGCGGCGATGGTCTGCGGCTTCGGCGACGCGGTGTCCTACGAGACCTTGGCGACCCAGCTGGCCCGCGCCCGCATCGATAAGAGCCTGCGTTTCACCGATTGGGCGGCACGTCCGCTGACCGAGAAGCAGCTGCATTACGCTCTGTCCGACGTCACCCATCTGCGGGTGGCCTATGAAAAGCTCAAGCGCCGCCTGGACCGCGACGGCCGGGGCGTCTGGCTGGCCGAGGAAATGGCGCTGCTGGCCGATCCCAAGACCTATCTGGTCGAGCCCGACGAGGCTTGGCGTCGGCTGAAGCCGCGTTCCTCCTCGGGCCGCTTCCTGATGGTGCTGAAGGAACTGGCGGCCTGGCGCGAGCGGGAAGCGCAGGAGCGCGATCTGCCGCGTCAGCGCATCATCCGCGACGAATCGCTGATGGAAATCGCCGCCCACGCTCCCACCACCACCGACGAGCTGTCGCGCACGCGGGGCCTGTCGAAGGGAGCCGCCGAGGGCCGTCACGGCCAGATGATCCTGGATGCCATCAACCGCGCTTTGGCCGCGCCTGAGATCGCTTGGCCGACGCCGCCGGAACGTCACGATACTCCGCGCGGCCTGGGGCCGGTGGTCGATCTTTTGAAGGTGCTGCTGAAGCTGAAGGCTGACCAGCATGACGTCGCCCAGCGCCTGATCGCTTCCAGCGCCGATATCGATCATATCGCCGCCGATGACGAGGCTAAGGTGCCTGCCCTGCAAGGCTGGCGTCGGACCCTGTTCGGTGAAGACGCCTTGCGCCTGAAGCATGGCGATGTCGCCTTGGCCCTGGCCGAGAACGGCAAGGGCCTGCGGCTGATCCCGGTGCCGGACCCGGTGGCGGAGTAAACTGGGCATGATCCCCAAGCTGGTGCATAGGATCTGGTTCGGCAAAAAGCCGATACCGGAAAACTATGAGGCTTGGTGGCAGGCCTGGCAGCGCCAATGGCCGGATCACGAGTTCGTCACCTGGACCGACGCCGATATCCCGCGTCTGCCCAGGGTAGAGAAACAGATCCGCAACGGGCGTAATTTCGCCGAGAAATCGGACATCGCCCGCTATGAAATCCTGCGCCAGTTCGGCGGCATCTATCTCGATTGCGACCTGATGCCGCTGCATGAGCTGGATATTCAGGCGACCGGGGCCGATCTGGTCCGCAATCCCAGCATCTTCGAAAACTTGGCCACCATCCGTGGTGAAGTCTTGGATGTTTGGGGCTGCGGCAATGAATTCTTCGCAGCTGTTCCCGGCCATCCAGCCTTGGAAGCCGCGGTGGCCGAGATCGAGCAGCTTGACCTCGATCCCGATGCCGAGGTGGTTGATACGGTGATGGTCACCGGCCCGATCATGTGGGCCAGGGTGGTGCATGGACAGGGATTGGAACTGCCGCATAAAGTCATCTCGCCCTATTCTTACGAAGAGCCGTTCTCGGTGATGTATGAGCGGGATTTAAGCTCGGCCCATGCGGTGCATGTCTGGGGAAACTCATGGCTTCCTCCTGACTTCCAGCAACAGAAGCTGGACAGCATGTGGCAATATGGCGATCTGCGGGCCATCGAGGCGGTGCTGCCGAAAACCGCCATCGGCCAGGCTGAGTATGACCGCGATATCCAGCATCTGATCGCCCTGCGCAATGCCCGGCATAACATCGCCGAGATGGTGATCCATTCGTCGAACATCAATGAACTGCTGTTAACCCCGCTCAATCCGCTGCTGTTCCAGCCGTTCAAGGTCTTTCAGTTCCTGGGGGATAGCCGCCAGCCCTTTGGGGGGCCATTCGCCGTTCTGCAATTGGGGGCCGAGCATTTGGCCATGGCCCGCGCTTTGCGGCCAATTCTGGTGAATTTCGAGCCCAAGACCCGTCTGGTGACGCATGACGAGGCGGCGGCGGAACATCTCGGCTCGCGCTATGGCCGCAACCAGCAGCTTAGCGTCGAGGCTGGGCCCTTTGTTCTGCCCGAGGGGGCTGAGGAGCTGGAGGCGCTGGTCCTCAGCACGCCGCAAGACAATCCGCGTCTGTTCGATCAGTTGCTGGCCGAAGGGCGTCAGCCCAGGCTGATGATCATCAGCCATGACGGCTTCAGTCCCGAAGCCTATGACGAATTGTATGGCCGAATCCCGGCTTATCGCGTCTTCCAGTTCGACGGCTATTGCTGCGCCTATCGCAAGGACTGGTTCCTGTCCTATTGCTCTTACCTGTTCATCGATTACGGCATCCCGACCATCTTCGCCGGGCTGGCAGGCGCCGTGTTCGCCCAGAAGCGGCCGAAGGCTTAAGCCCTAAGCCTTCTTTCCCCAAGACAAACCACCCAGCTGAGCATCGCGCTGCAGACTTTCCTGTTCCCGCAGTTCCTTGCGCAACTGATCGGCCTTCTGCTTGGCGCTTTCGATGGCGGCTTCGTCCTGGGCCAGGGCGGCTTCGGCGCCCGGCTGATCCAGATACCACAGCAGATAGGGAATGCGCCGCAGGCGGGCTTCGTGATTGGTGCCGTGATTATGGGTAAAGGCGGTCAGGAAGCTTAAGGACAGATAGGGGAAGTTCCAATAACACAGCATCGCCAGAAATTCGGCGGTGGGATTGGTGAAGGGCTTGAAACAAGCCAGCAGGCTGTCGCGCAAAGCACCTGAGCGAGCCTGATCCTGATAGACGCGGCGATCCAGTTCCTGCTCGTAATTCTGGCGCAGCTTGGTCCAGGCGTTTTCCAGCGGCGCGCGGGCATATTCGGGGTCGAGGAACGAGGCCAGCAGGTCCAGTTCGTGATTGCCCAGGCGGGGAATCGCATATTCCTCGCCGGCCAGACGCTTGCGCAGGTCGCGCAAGGCCGGCGAGACGCGGATGACGGTCTCGCCCTTGCGATCCTCGGCGCGCGGACGCAGGCCGTCCCAGGCCGACATCCAGGCGCTGCGCAGGCTGGCGTAATGGCCGTTGTCCTGCGCCAGCTTCCAAAAGGTCTCGCTGTCCACTTCATTCCAGTTATAGCTGGTGCCCATGGCGCGGATGGCGCGCGAGGTCAGCATGGCGGGGGTGATGACCTCTTCGATCACCACATCAAGGCGCTGGCCAAAGGGCACCGACAGCAGGAACGGCAACGGCATCGAGCGGTTGACCCGCGGGTTCCAACGCTGGAAATAGCTGGTGGTGCTGCCGACCCGGAAGCGCAGGGCGGCGGCCAGAAGCAGTTGGAAGTCGCTATGATTTTCCGGCTTCGGCGGCGGTACGATCACCACGCTGGTGGGGGCGACTGCCAGCAGCTCGGACTGCGGGCCTTCGATGACGGAGGGCTCGGGGGCGGGCGGGCTGGGATCGGTGACCGCGACCTTTTCCTCTTCCAGATAGCCCTTGATCTCTTCCGCTGCCGGCTGTTCCTCGCCCCGCTTGCGGCGCACCCGCACCAGCATCGAGATCACCTCGGCCGAAAAGGCCTTTCCTTCCGCCAGCAGCTTGGCCGGCGGGCCGCCGGCAGCGATCTTGGCGCTGTAATAGTGATCGACATGGCCCAGGGTCTTGTCGCGCAGTTCCCGGTCGGTGTTCCGTTGAACCAGCTCGATGATCATCCGTTCGGTCAAGACATGCAGGTCACGTGGATTGCTGGCCAGGTCCAACAGTTCCTTGGCGTGGGACAGGATGCGTTGCGCGGCCGACTGAGCCTGTTCGTCGGAGATGGAGGCGGGTTCGGGCATGACGTAGGGACGTGGATCGTGGCTGGAAACGAATGTGACTATTTTCAACAATCTTACGCCAAGATGGGATCAGGATTAAGACCTATGACCGGTATGATCTTCGCATACGATAGGTTGGCTGTTCTTGTTCATTGGGGTGCAGTGCACAAAAAAGGCCGCCTCGGCGGCCTTTTCCGTGGGTTCGGCAAAGTCACTTCTTGATCGACTGGGCGGCATGGACCAGTTGCACGAACTCGCTGCGCCAGCCATTGGGGTCGCTGCCGCGTGCGCCCTGGGCCAGAGCGGCGGCGGCGTCATAGCTCCAATCGATGCCGGCATCGCCGCGCAGCAATTGCCCGAAACCAGCAACAGCGGTCGAGAAGCGGACATCGTCGGACGCCTTGTCCAACGAGGATACGGCATCCGCCTCGCCGATCGGGCGTTCAAACAGCTTGCTTTGCTTCTGGCCCGGCAGCTTGTAGCGCAGGCGGAAGAAGGCCAGTTCGTCCGAGGCTTCGGCCTTGTCCTTCTTCTTGGCATAGCGCGACGGCTCGTCATGCTCGACGGGCAATATTTCGTAGATGGCGGTGACGGAATGGCCGCTATTGACCGAGCCGGCATCCTTGGCGTCGTTCGAGAAATCATTCTTGCGCAGCATCTGGCCTTCATAGCCGATCAGCCGGTATTCAGCGATGCGGGCAGGGTTGAACTCCACCTGGATCTTCACATCGTCGGCGATGGGGAAGACGGTCGAGGCCATTTCCTCGGTCCAGACCTTGCGGGCTTCCATCAGGCTGTCGAGATAGGCGGCCTGTCCGTTTCCGGCGCGGGCCAGACGCTTCATCATCGCCTCGTTCATATCGCCAACGCCGACGCCCAGCACGGTCAGATAGATGCCTTTATGCTTCTCTTCCTGGATGAAATGCTCCAACTCGCCGGGATCGGTCAGGCCGACATTGAAATCGCCGTCGGTGGCCAGGATCACCCGGTTCACCGCCTTGGGGTCATAGATGCTTTCGGCCAGACGATAGGCGGTTTGCAGGCCGTCATAACCGGCGGTGCCGCCATCGGCATGCAGGCTGTCGATGGTCGCTTTGATGCTGGCCCAGTCGCTGCCCGAGGTGGGCTGCTGGGCGATGCCGGCCTGACCGGCATAGGTGACGATGGCCACCTTGTCGTCGGGGCGCAGCACCTCGCCCAGCTGATGCAGCGATTGCTGGATCAGCGGCAGGCGATCCGGCACTCCCATCGAGCCCGAGACATCCAACAGGAAGACGAAATTGGCTTTGGGGCGATCCTGATGCGGCAGGTCATAGCCCTTCAGCGCCAGATGCACCAGCCGTGTCTTGGGGTTCCAGGGGGTCGGTGTGACCTGGGCATGCAGGGCGAAGGGGGCGTCCTTGCTCTTCGGCCCGGCATAGTCATAGGGGAAATAGTTGATCAGCTCTTCGCTGCGCACGGCATCTTTGAAAGGGGCATGGCCTTCCCGCAACTGGCGGCGGATAAAGGCGTAAGAGGCGGTGTTCACATCGACGGCAAAGGTCGATTGCGGGGCTTGCGCGACCTCGTGCCAGGGATTGGCGTCGTAATGCTCGAAATTACCCTGGACCGCCGGTTGAGCATTTTCGCTCATCATGGTGTTGCGAACCGCGCTTGCCGGGGCTGTGGCGTAACCCACTGGAGCCGACGACCTGGTAGCCGCAGATTGCATGGCCATGGTGGTGGCATCGTCCGAGCAGCCGCCCAGCATCACCGCCGATAAAAGGCTGCCGGCGACGCCGAGGCCGCTCAACAGTTTGACGCCCATTCTCTTCATCTTCCAATCTCCCAACCAGACGCTTGATGGATGGAAGACAGAAGACTGCGACTTCAAGGCGAAATTACGTCTTGAACTCTTCTAAAAGAACAAGCTTTCGACGAAATGCTTAACCGGCGGGGAACAGCAGGCGGTTGCCCGGATCGGCAGCTCCTGCCACCTTGGCGACCCGGCCCTCCAAGCGCACGCGGCCTTCGGCCACCAGCTTCAGCGCCAGGGGATAGGCCTTGTGTTCCTGCTCCAGCACGCGGGCGGCAAGGCTGTCCTCGTCGTCATCGGGCAGAACCGGCACGGCGGCCTGGACGATGATCGGGCCGTCATCCAGCTCGGGCGTGACGAAATGCACGGTGCAGCCATGCAGCTTGACCCCGGCCTCGATGGCCTTGCGGTGGGTATGCAGCCCCTTGAAGCTGGGCAGCAGGGCCGGATGGACGTTCAGCATCCGCCCGTTCCAGGCTTCCGAGAAGTCCTTGGACAGCAGGCGCATGAAGCCGGCCAGACAAATCAGCTCGGCCCCGGCGGCGCGGATATGCTTGTCCATCTCGGCATCGAAGGCTTCCCGGCTGGGATAGGCCTTATGCTCGATGGTCAGGGTGGGAACGCCGGCCTTGGCCGCGCGTTCCAGCCCGTATGCTCCGGCGATGTTGGAAATCACCAGCACGATTTCCGCCGGATAGGCGGGATCGGTGGCGGCGTCCAACAAAGCCTGGAGGTTGGAGCCGCGCCCGGAAATGAGCACGGCCACCTTGACCTTTTGCAACGCCATCAGGCCCAGGCCTCGGCGGCGTTCTTGACCTGACTTTGGGCTTCGTCACCCTGGCGGGCACGGATGCGGCCGATGGTGAACACCGTCTCGCCATGCTCTTCCAGAATGCGCTTGGCCTCGGCGACATCCGCCTCGGCGACCACCGCCACCATGCCGATGCCGCAGTTGAAGGTGCGGCTCATCTCATGGGCGTCGATATTGGCCTGGGCCTTCAGCCAGCCGAACACGGGCGGCAGGGTCCAACTCTTGGCGTCCAGCTCGGCGACGGCATTGTCGGGCAGCACGCGCGGCACATTCTCCACCAGACCGCCGCCGGTGATATGGGCCAGAGCCTTGATCTTGCCGGCGCGGACGGCGGCAAGGCAGCTCTTCACATAAATCCGGGTGGGGGTCAGCAGCGCCTGGCCCAGAGTCTTGCCTTCCGAGAAAGGCGAGGGGGCGGAATAGGCGACGCCCGAACGCTCCACCACCTTGCGCACCAGCGAATAGCCGTTCGAATGCACGCCGGTCGAGGCAAGGCCGAGGACCACGTCGCCAGCGGCGACCTTGGTGCCATCGATCAGGTCTTCACGCTCGGCGGCGCCGACCGAGAAGCCGGCCAGATCATAATCGCCCTTGGCATACATGCCGGGCATTTCGGCGGTTTCGCCGCCGATCAGGGCGCAGCCGGCCTGACGGCAACCCTCGGCGATGCCGGAAACGATGGCGGTGCCCGCCTTCACATCCAGCTTGCCGGTGGCGAAATAGTCGAGGAAGAACAGCGGCTCGGCGCCCTGGACCACCAGATCGTTGACGCACATGGCCACCAGATCGATGCCGACTTCGTCATGATAGTCGGCGTCGATGGCGACCTTCAGCTTGGTGCCGACGCCGTCGGTAGTGGCGACCAGCACCGGGTCCTTGAAACCGGCGGCGCGGGGGTCGAACAGGGCTCCAAACCCGCCAAGGCCGGCGGCGCCGCCAGGGCGCGCGGTGGATTTGGCGAGCGGCTTGATGGCGTCGACCAAGGCTTCACCGGCGTCGATGTCAACGCCAGCATCCTTATAGGTCAGGCCGGAAGTTTGGGTCGGGTTTGTAATGGCTTCCTCGGGGGCTTGATCGTGCTATGGTACGCACCGTGTCGAGTGGGCCGAAGATACTTCATCCGGGACGGTTTTCAATGCTTCTTCATCGCCCGAGCCGCGCCTTTTCTGCGTGGTTCGCCGCCATCTCGTTGTTCTGCATTTCGATTCTGGCTTCCGGAGGCCCTGCGCAGGCCCAGACCGCCGACCTGTTTTCCCTGCGGAATGTGCAGGTGGACGTGCAAAGCGGCAATATCGCCCAGGCCCGCGACCAGGCATTGCTGGAGGCCCAGCGGAAAGCCTATCCCCTGCTGATGCAGCGGCTGATCGCCCCGTCCGACTGGGGGCGCATCCCCAAGCTGTCGGACAAGGAGCTGCAGGATATGGTGCTGGATGTCGGCATCGATCAGGAAAAGCGCTCGACTGTCCGCTATCTCGCCAGCGTCTCGGTGCGCTTCAAGCCCGATGCGGTGCGCAGGGTGCTGCGCTCGGCCAATCTGGCCTATGCCGAGTGGCGCGGTCGCCCGGTGGCGGTGATCCCGGTCTATCTGGCCGATGGCGGGCCGGTGCTGTTCGAGGGCGTCAATCCCTGGCGCGATGCCTGGAAAGGTCCGGCCAGCCAGGGCATCGTTCCCTTGTTGGTGCCCAATCCCCCCGCTGCCGATTTGGCCGACCCGGCTTTGTCGCCGGCCGCCGCCGCGCAAGCCTCGGCGGATACCCAGGCCGCCTTTGCTTTGAAGGCCAACACTCAGGATCTGCTGTTCGCCGTCGCCCAGCCCAAGCCGCTGGAGGGCAACAAGGTGCGCGTCGATGTCACCCTGACCGGCGCCGGCCCGGTGGCCGGGCCGCTGTCGGGCAGCCGCTCCTATGAAGGCCAGCCGGGCGAAAGCTTCGAAGTGGTGATGCGCCGCGCCGTCGAGGACATCGCCAAGACCGCCAATGACAGCTGGAAGGGCGGCAATCTGTTGCAGTTCGACCACCCCGCCGATTTGCCGGTAAGCGTTCCGCTGAACGGAGGCATGGCGCAATGGATGCAAATCCGCGAAAAGTTGGTGCGGGTCACGCCAGTGCGCAGCTATGACATCCTGTCGCTGTCGAAGACCGATGTGGAGCTGATGCTGCATACGGTGGGCGAACAGAAGCAGCTGGAACAGGTGCTGGGCCAGAACGGTCTGGTGCTGTCCTGGGCCGAGGATCACTGGCTGCTGCAGCCGGTGGCGCCGAAGCCCGCCGCGCCGGTGCCGGGCCGCTGAGATCAAGAGTAACGGGGGAGTGGGGTTATCATGGCGATGAGCAGAGAAGGGCGGTTGCGGTTCTGGCTGGTGGGCGGCGTGGTGTTCCTGCTGCTGCTCTTTTTGCTGCGCAGCATCCTTCTGCCCTTCGTCGCCGGCATGGCGGTGGCCTATTTCCTGGACCCGATCATGCAGCGGATGATCCGACTGGGGGTGTCGCGCAGCTGGGCGACGGTGATCATCACCCTGGGCTTCTTCGCTCTGGTGGTGGCGCTGCTGCTGCTGATCGTGCCGCTGTTGGAAAATCAGGTGGTCGGCTTTGCCCAGAAGGTGCCGTCCTATGTCCATTCCCTGATCGAACGCGGCCGGCCTTTGTGGAAGACCGCCCAGACCTATCTGTCGCCGTCCGATATCGAAAAGCTGCGGGCGGCGGCCAGCAATTATGCCGGCACCCTGGCCGGCTGGGCCGCCGGGTTCTTCAAGGGCATCGTTTCCGGCTCGTTGGTGGTGGTGAATGTGGCGCTGCTGGTGTTCATTACGCCGGTGGTGACCTTCTATATGCTGCTGGACTGGCCGAAGATCACCGAGCGGGTGGATCATTGGCTGCCGCGCCATCATGCCGACACCATCCGCACGCAGCTGTCCGCCATCAACGAAATCCTGTCGGGTTTTGTGCGCGGTCAGGCCTTGCTCTGTCTGACTCTGGGCGCGTTCTACGGCATCGGTCTGACGGCGGTGGGGCTTGATCTGGGGCTGGTGGTTGGTTTCGGCGCCGGCATGGTGTCGTTCATCCCCTATGTGGGCAGCACGTCGGGCTTTCTGATCGGCGTCGGTTTGGCCTTTGCCCAAAGCCCCGACTGGACCCTGCCGCTGATGGTGGGCGGCGTCTTCCTGGCCGGCAATCTGCTGGAGGGCAACGTCCTGTCGCCTAAGCTGGTGGGCGAGAAGATCGGGCTGCATCCGGTCTGGGTGATCTTCGCTCTGCTGTCGGGCAGCGCTCTGTTCGGCTTTCTGGGCGTTCTGCTGGCGCTGCCGGTGGCGGCGGTGGTGGGCGTGCTGACCCGTTTCGCGCTGGACCGCTATCTGTCCAGCAGCCTTTATTCCGGCGACAAGCCCGAGGGCACGGCGCCTTGATTTCACGTCCCGTGCAGATTCCGTTGGATTTCGGCCATGCGCCGGCCTTCGCGGAAGAGGATTTCCTGGTTACCGACTGTAATGTCGAGGCTCATGGCTGGATCGACCGTTGGCCGGACTGGCCGGGCTTTGCCCTGGCCCTGACCGGCCCGGCGGCCTCGGGGAAAAGCCATCTCGCCCATCTGTTCGCCGTCCGCAGTGGCGGGCAGGTGCTGGCGGCGGCGGCGCTGACTGTCGAGTCGGTGCCGCATCTGGCCGAGCGCAAAGCCATCGCGCTGGAAGACGCCGACCAGGGAGTGGACGAAACGGCGCTGTTTCATCTGTTCAACCTGATGCGCGAGATGAAGGGCTGGCTGCTGCTGACCGGGCGCGAGGCTCCGTCGCGCTGGGGCCTGGGGCTGCCCGATCTGACCTCGCGGCTGGCGACCTTGCCAGTCGCCTCTATCGGAGCCCCCGACGACGCGTTGTTGCAGGTTCTGTTGCTGAAGCTGTTCGCCGATCGACAGCTGAAGGTCGGGCCCGATGTGCTGGCCTATCTGCTGCCGCGCATGGAGCGCAGCTTCCTGGCCGCCCGCGCTCTGGTCGAAGAGGTGGATGCCGCCGCCCTGGCGATGAAGCGCCCGGTGACGATCCCGCTGCTGCGCGAGATATTGCCCGACACCTCCGAGACCTGACTTACGCCTTTGGGGCGGCTTGCGCGCACCTCGCTGCTGCGGAATAATATCCGCCGGGGGATAACAAATCTTGTCGAGGGGATAAAATGGCCGGAAAGACCATGCTGGCGACTGCCGCCATGTTGATGATGGCGGCGAGTGCCGCTTATGCCGACTGTTCGCTGCCGGCGGATGCGCAGAACGGCAAGATGATTTCGAACCAGTGCAAGACCTGCCATATCTTCGAGGCAGACAAATCCTCGGCCAATTCCTTCGGCCCCAATCTGCATGATGTGTTCGGCGAGCGGGCGGCGACCCGCAAGGATTATCCCAATTATTCCGCGGCGATGATTGCCGCCAATGTCAAAGGCCTGACCTGGAACGAGGCGCGGCTGTTCGACTATCTGGCCGACCCCAAGGCGTTTCTGGCTGAGGTGACCGGCAATCCCGATCTGAAGCATGGCATGTTCTTCAGCGTCAAGGACGAGCAGAAGCGCAAGGACGTGGTCGCCTTCCTGAAAGCCATCAAGGGCAAGCCGGAGTGTAATTGACGGGCTGAGGCGCGAGCGTCTACCAGCCCAAGGATTCCATGGCCCGGGCGGCGACGGTGGCGGCATCGATCTTTTTCAGCCCCTCGTCCATGTCGGCCGCCAGAACGGCTCCGGCGGGATCCTTGCGGAAACAGACGAACAGCGGCTTGTTTTCCAAAAGATGCTTGTTGAACTGAAGCTGAGCGGCTTTGCCTCTCAGATCGGGTTCGCTGGCCAGCAGATAGCGCATGACATTGCGGTCGATCACCGCAGCCTGGATGCGGCCAGCCAGCAGCTTGCGCAGATTGGCAGTGTCGTCGGTGGCCTTTTCGACCGACAAGCTGCCCTTGGCGACGCGGGCATCGAACTCTGGCGTATTGACGAATCCCTGCACGGCGCCCAGTTGGGCTTGCACCAGATCATCCAGTGTCTGCCAGGAAATCGGGGCGTCGCTGCGCTCGGCGAAGCCGACCGGGCTTTGGCCGATGGCATGGGACCAGTAACAATAGCTGTTACGCTCGTCGGATTGATAGGTCGGGAATACGCCATCCACCGCCGGGTCGTGGCGCACCCCGGCGATGGCGCGCTGCCAGGGGACGTAATGGACATCCACCTCGTAGCCCATGGCGGTGAAGGCGGCGCGCACCACGGCGTCGGAGCCCCCATGCCCATCGGTCTGGGTGGTGTAGGGCGGCCATTCCAGGGTGTAGAGATGCACGACCTTCGCACAGGCCGGCTCAACCAGAGCGACAAAATGCACGAAAGTAAAACAAACCGCTACAAGAAGTCTGCCCACGGCACCTAATCCCCTTTTTCCACCGTTCCCCAACGGTGCAAAAGGGATAATACTCCGGTACTCAGTTGAGTCCAAGTCAGATTGCGTTCTGTGCTTCTTCCAAAGCTTCATGGGCGGCGAACCAATCCTCTTCGACAGCGGCAAGGGACTTTTCCACCTCGCCTAGGTCGCGCTGCAAGGTCTGCACCTTGTCGCTCGGCCCTTCGTACAACTTGGGATCGGCCAGCTTGGCTTCAAGATCGCTTTTCTTTTTGCCTAAGCTTTCCATTCGCTTTTCCGCCTCTTGCACCTTTTTGCGCAAGGGGGCCAGCTTTTCGCGCATTTCCGCAGCGGCGCGGCGCTCGTCCTTGCGGTTGGGCGTAGCCTCGCGGGGCTCCTTGCCCTCGCGCCGGGCTTCGCGGGCCTGATCGAGAAGATATTTCTTATAGGCTTCCAGATCGCCATCGAAGCTTTGCACTTGGCCATTGGCCACCAGCCACAGGCGGTCGGCGGCCAGTTCGATCAGATGCGGGTCATGGCTGATCAGCACCACCGCCCCTTCATAGGCATTCAGCGCCGAGACCAGGGCCTCGCGGCTGTCGATGTCCAGATGGTTGGTGGGTTCGTCCAGGATCATCAGATGCGGGGCGTCGCGGCTCATCAGAGCGAACAGCAGGCGCGCCTTCTCGCCGCCCGACAGATTGGCGACCTTGACGTCGGCACGGTCCTGCTCGAAGCCGAAACGGCCTAACTGGGCGCGCACCTTGGGCTCGGGCGCCATCGGCATCAGCTCGGCCATATGATCGAAGGGGGTGGCTTCGGAGCGCAGTTCCTCGGTCTGATGCTGGGCGAAATAGCCGATCTTCAGCTTCGGCGACTTCTGCAAGCTGCCGTCCAGCAAGGCCAGACGGCCCGACAGCACCTTGGCCAAGGTCGATTTGCCGTTGCCATTGGCACCCAGCAAAGCGATGCGGTCATCCATATCGACGCGCAGGGACAGGTTCTTCAGGATTGCCTTGCCGGGCGCATAGCCGGCCTGCCCCTTCTCGATGGCGATCACCGGCGGCGACAAAGGCTCGGGGTCGGGGAAGTCGAAGCTGACAGGCCGGTCCTCGATCACCGAGATGGGCGGGCCGAGGCGCTCCAGCATCTTGACGCGGCTTTGCGCCTGCGCCGCCTTGGTGGCCTTGGCGCGGAAGCGGTCGATGAAGGATTGCAGCTTGCGCCGCTGCTCCAGCTGCTTCGAGGCGGCCTTGGCGGCCAGTTCCATCTTCTCGCGCCGCACCTGCTCGAAGCGGTCATAGTTGCCGCCATAGGCCACCAGCTTCAGCTGGTCGATATGGACGATGCGGTCGACCACCGTGTTTAACAGGCCGCGATCATGGCTGATGACCACCAGGGTGCCGGGATAGCCGGCAAGGTAGTTTTCCAGCCAGAGCGAGGCTTCCAGATCCAGATGGTTGGTGGGTTCGTCCAGCAGCAGCAGATCAGGGCGGGCGAACAGAGCGCCGGCCAGAGCGACGCGCATGCGCCAGCCGCCTGAAAAGCTTTTCACCGGGCGGGTCTGTGCTTCGGCGTCGAAGCCTAGGCCAGCCAGGATGGCGGCGGCGCGGGCGGGGGCGGAGTGGGCGTCGATGGCGGCCATGCGCTCGTGGATTTCCGCCAGCCGGTGGCCGTCATGGCTGGTCTCGGCCTCGGCCATCAGGGCGGTGCGCTCGGGGTCATGGGCCAGCACGCAGTCGATCAGGCTTTCCTCGCCGTCGGGGGCATCCTGGGACACTTGGCCCAGATGGGCGCGGGGCCGCACCGTGATCGAGCCGGCATCGGCATGCAGCTCGTTGGTGATCAGCTTGAACAGGGTCGATTTGCCGGCGCCGTTCCGGCCCACCAGACCGACCTTCTGGCCGGCGGCGATATGCACGGTGGCGGCGTCGAACAAAGTGCGGCCGGCGATACGATAGGTAAGGTCGTTGATATGCAGCATGGCGGAAAGGGCATAACATCATGAGGCCCCAGGCTCAACAGTGGAGGTCATTCCCGCTATGCACCGTTTGCCCGACGATCTGCTTTCCCGCCTTTTGTCCGAGGATCTGCCCCATGGCGATCTGACCACCCATTTGCTGAAGATCGGCGGGGCGGCTGGGGTGATGACCTTCGCCTCCCGAGGGGCGATGGTGGTGGCCTGCATCGAAGAGGCGGCGCGGATTATCGAACTGGCGGGAGCCAAGGCCACTCTGCATGCGGCGTCCGGCGACTGGGCCGAAGACAAGAGGCCGCTGCTGACCGCCGAGGGCCCGGCGGAATGTCTGCTGGCGGGATGGAAGGTGGCGCAGACCCTGGTCGAACAGGCCTCGGGCATTGCCTCCGCCGTGCGCCGTATGGTGGATGCCGCCCAGGCCGGCGGCGGGGCGACCATCGCCTGTACCCGCAAGAGCTTCCCCGGCACGCGGGCAATCTCGCTGAAAGCCGTACTGGCCGGGGGCGGCGTGCCGCATCGGCTGGGGCTGTCGGATACTATTTTGCTGTTTCCCGAACATCGCGCCTTCATCGGCGGCGATCTGTCGAGCTATCTGTTAAGGCTGCGTCAGGGCGCTCCGGAAAAGAAGATCGTCGCCGAAGCCGCCAGCTTCGAGGACGCCCTGCTGCTGGCCGAGGCCGGCGTGGATGTGCTTCAGCTGGAAAAGTTCCCGCCGGAACTGGTCGAGAAATTGGTGCAGTCTCTGGCCGGCTTTTCGCCGCGCCCGGTGATCGCGGCGGCGGGCGGGGTGAATGCCAAGAATGCCGAAGCCTATGCCCGCGCCGGAGCCCAAGTGTTGGTGACCAGCGCGCCCTATAACGCTCCGCCCGCCGAGGTGCAGGTCAGGATTTTCCCTCGGCAAGCCTGATCATCGCCTGTTCTTCCAGCCGATGCGGCATCCAGTCGGGCAGGGCGATGAAGCCCAGGCTGTCATAGAACTGCCGAGCCGGCTGGTTCCAGTTCAAGACATTGACGTCCAGGCGGCAGGCGCCCACTTCGATCGCCCGCCGGGCCGCCGCCTCGACCAGCGCCCGCCCGGCGCCGCTGCCACGGGCGGCTTCTTCCACGAACAGATCGTGGATCATCACTGCCGGCTTGGCGCGCCAGCTGGAATAGCTGTGGTAGAGGATCAGCAGGCCAAGGGGGATATGATCGATTTCGGCCAGCAGGATTTCGATGCGCGGTTGATCGCAGAAGGCGTCGCGGGTCAGGGTCGCCTCGTCCAAGGCAATGCCGCCCGGTTCGCCCTCGAAGGCCGCTAACTGGCTCAACAGGTTCAGCACGCTGCGGCTGTCGGCAGGAATAGCAAAGCGGATTTTCGGCTTGGATGACATGGCTTGATCAATCTAAGTAGAGTAAGTCCGAAGAGCATACATTCAAGAGTGTGGGGTATGATAACTTCTGTGTGCCATTTTGGCATCTAAAGGTGGATTACCCTTGAGAAATCGGTCAATCACAGACGAAATTCTCAGCCAACCCTTGCTATAGCACGCTGCGCGAGTAATATAGTAATCAGAACTCAGAATTACGGGGTATCGATCTTGACTGCCACACTCAAACAAAAAAATCATGGCCGTGGAGTCCCCCGGGCTCGCATGCCCGATGGCGCCCCCAATCCCGTCGATTTGTTCGTCGGGAACAAGCTGCGCCAAGCCCGCACCCTGCGCGGTTTGACCCAGGAACAGCTTGGCGCCAAGGTGGGCATCGCTTTCCAGCAGGTCCAGAAGTACGAACGCGGCTCCAACCGTATCTCGGCGGGTCGCTTGTTCGAAATGGCTCAGGCGCTGGGCGTTCCGGTGACCTATTTCTTCGAGGGAATGTCGGATGCGGTGGCCGAGGCCAGCCCGGCCCAGGTCCATCCCGGCATCGACACCACCGAAGCGGTGGAAAGCATCGAGCAGGACGACGCCAGCAAGCGCGAAGCCCTGCAGTTGGTGCGCGCCTACTGTCGCATCGGCAACGAGGGCGTGCGCCGCACCTTCCTCGAGATGGTGCGCAGTTTCGCTCCGGCCTCTGACAACTGAGCCTACCGCTCGGTTCGAGGTAAAGCTTTCCTTGAGAACGCCCGTCATCCTGACGGGCGTTTTTTTGTGCGCGAAGGCCTGGCTCCGCCGCTTGAACAGGCTTGGGCGTTCGTGTCATATGTCATGACTTTCCGGCGATACATGGGCTGAGGGACGCCGGAGCCGTGAACAACAAGCCAGAAGCGACATGTCTCAAGGGATCATCAAACCCTTTCTTTCCAACCGCAAAGTTTTGATGGCGGTGGATGGCAAGCTGCTGCGCGAGCTGCTGGTGACGCTGCTCAAACAGGCCGGAGCCGACCGTTTCCTGTTCGGAAACGGCGTCGAGATGCTGCGCGCCGTGCGCGACTTCGCCCCGGACATCATCTTCTGCGAGATGCAGATGCCGGTGCTGGGCGGGCTGGACTTCGCCCGTCAGCTGCGCAACGCCTATATGATGAAGACGCCGCTGGTGATGCTGGTGCCGCGCACCGACGCGGATGCCGCCGGGCAGGCCGCCAAGGCCGGAGCCTCGGCTTCCTTGCCGGTTCCCTTCACCGCCAAGGAACTGACCGACACCACCCGCAAGCTGCTGGATGGCGGCCATCAGGATAAGCCGGGCAAGATCGACTGGTCCCGGTATTCTTAGAGTAAATTTCGATCTGACTGGATCAGATGGAAATTTGCGATAAGCCCGCGCGGCGTTTGAGCGGGCCCGGTAAGGGCCGCATCATGCAAATGTTTAGAGCCGATTTCGATTGATCGAAATCGGCTCTAGATCGTAATGCCCTGCGTCACGAAAGCCCCTTTAAAACCAAACCGCCCCTCCGAGGGGGAATCGGAAGGGCGGCCGGGTATCGAGGCATAACCGAATGCGTCAAGCGGTCGGCGGCCCTCTGGGCTGAGCCGCATCGCGTATCCGTCTGTCGCTCTGGCCTTCCACGGGGGAGGTGGGGTGGCGCAGATTCCAAGCGCCAGGACGGATCAGCGCCGTCTCCTGGGGCAGCAGGCCGGCCATGGAATGGCTTGCCTGTCCCCAGCAGCAAAGATCGCATTTGGCATTGGGAGCACCCACCGGCATGCCGGTCCGGGCCGAGCAGATATCGGTGACGGCGTAAAGGCCGGGCACCGCCTCGGCTTGCGCCATCATCGGCGCTGGGAAGACCTGGGCGCACAGCACCGCCAAGGCCAGCAGCCTCGCCAGTGACCGCCGTGCGGCGGTTATGCGCGCAATCCTTCCCGGCATCACACCTTGGTCTTCCCTTCAATTTCGCTGATCATGACTGATCAGCTATGGTCCCTCAGTCGGCGGGCGGGAGCCTCTGCTCCCTTGCCTAACGCGGCATCAGCCGCGCGTCGCCTTGCTCCTAACCGGCGTCGTGATGAGCAGCGCTCACCACGACTTGGTCTTAGAAATGGAACTTCACGCCCACCGAGGCGGAATAATCCGGCACCAGTTCCAAACCCCCGACCCGTTGATAGACCGGAACCTGCACGAAGCCATAAAGAGCGGTGCTGTCGGTGACGTTGATGAACAGGCCAGGGCTGGCATAGATCACTTGGCCGCCGCTGTTGGCTCGGTCGGAATTCTCGCCATGATCCCGCCAGCGGTTCTGGGCGTTGAACTGGAATTGCGGGGTGAAGGTTTCGTTGATGGCATAGCGGACACCGACGCTGGCGTTCAGCTTTTGGCCTTCGGCGAAATTGTTGTGCTCGGTCAGCGGGCGCTGCCACATTTCCTGTGCGAACCATCCCAGCTTGTCGGTGAACTGGCCGTTCTGGTTCAGGCCCAGCAGCAGGTCATAAGTGCCGGTGCCCGGCTGCAGGCCTGGATCGACCACCTGATCGGTGGTGCCGGTGCGGAAATGTTCCGAGGTATAGCCGGTGGGAAGCTTGAGGCCGCCCAGAATGTTGAAGCGCCGTTCACCGCTGACGTCATAGCGGCCCAGCAGCTTGATGTCGCTGAGGGCGTTCCAGCTGGATTTCGAGAAGGCCCAGTCCTGGCCGTCGTTGCTGGTGCTGTGGGTGCGATATTCGAACGGCACCGCCAGATTGACGCCCCAGGCGTCTTGCGACTGATAATCAAGGGTGGTGGTGTAGAAGATGGTGCTGGTGTTGTTCTGGACCTCGTTCTGGCTGGGGTCCTGCGGGCTGGCATCCTTGCCGCCCTGCATCTGGTGGTTCTGGTTCACGTAATCGACGCGTTCATCGACGCTCCAGCCCGAGGCATTCGGGTTGCCGGCGGTCTGTTCGTCGGTGTCGAGATTGCAGCCGCAGGCCGAGCAGGCGAAGGCGGCGCCGGTGGGCAGAGCCAGGCCGAGGGCAAGCGGCAGGGCGAGGGGCAGAATACGGGTGAGCTTCATGGATCAAGGTCCCAAGACTGAACTGAGCGGAAAGATGGTGAAATAGGCTCAGGCTTGGGACGGGGGGCCACGGGCATGGGGTGCGGAATGGGCCGGGCGGGCGTTCAGAATATCTTGCGCAGCTGCGTAAGCGACGGGCTCGATGCGGGCCGGCATGGCCAGCGTCGGCGCCGTCTCGGGCATCATGACAGCCGTGGCGGCGGCGCAGAAGGCGCAGATCAGGCATTGCTGCTTATCTTGCGTCTTACCGGATTTATCGTGCTGGGCATGCAGGCTGCAAATCTCTGCCCCGGCCTGGAGAGCGCCGTCGGCGCGGGCAGGGCGACAGTCAATCGGCGCCAGAGCCAGCACAAACGCCATCAATGCCGCCATCAGGCAGCGCAGCATTCGCATCGGCAAGGGGGCGGACTGCAAGCTCAAGAAAACTCTCCACGGCTTTCGCCAAACTATCATTCCCAGGTCGGGGGGGAAAGTTGCGTCATAATCTTCTTATTCGAAGGCGAACGGAATGACGAAGCTCAAGCGTTCGTCAGGAAGCTCGGTCGGTGGCGGTGGAAAGGGAGCGGCGTCGGTCAGGGCCTCCATCGCCGCCCGATCCAGCGCAGCCATGCCGCTGGAACGGGCGATACCAGAGTCCAGCAACGCCCCGGATCGCGACAGCCGGAAGGACAGCTGCACCGTTCCCTGAAAGCGGATATTGCGTGGCTTATGACGCAGAATTTGCGCCCAAAGCTGCTGGGCATAGGCCCGCATGGCGTCTTCCGCTCCCGTCTGTCCCGCCGCGACGGATGGAGAGGGGGCTTGCACGGCGGTGCCGGCCTCATCCGTCGGAACTGTCTGGGGCGGTGCCGATGATGCCGGCGCAGTTTCGAGCTTCGGTTCGGTCCTAACCTTGGGTTTGGCGGCCTGCGGGGTTGGCTTGGGAGCAGGTTTGATCGCCGGTTCCGGCTTTGCCGGTTCCGGCTCGGCTTGCGGCTTTTCCTCCATCTTGGCCGGAGAATCTGGGGGCGTCGGCGGGGCGATCTCAAGGCTGATCACCACTTCGTTGCCATGCTGCCCTTGCAAGGCGTTGCTGATCGGCAAGGCGACCAGCAAGGCCAGGGCCAGCCCATGCAGCAGCATGGACAGGCCCGGCCCCCAAAATCCGCCGTGACGGGTTGTCGTCCGGCGCATGCTCATCAGAACTTCACGGTCATGCCGGCGTTATAAGACCGCCCCGGAGCCGGCAGATTGCCGACGCCGCTGTTGGAGCTGCCTGTGGCACGCCATCCCGACAGGTAAGCACCTCCGTTGGGATCGTAATATTGCTTGTCCAGAATGTTGTCGACGCCCACGGCAAAGGTGACGCCATCCTCCAGCGCATAGGCCGCTCGCCAGTTCAGGACGGCGAAGCCGGGGGTGACGCCTTCGTTCTGCAAGGGGTTGGTCACCGACTTATCATCCACCAGACGCATTTCCAGGGCTTGGCTGAAACGGCCCAGGCTGTGGCTTAAGGTCAGGTCGGCGTTCAAGGGTTGCATGTGATAGAGGCTGTTGCCGTTGTTCACCTGCATACCTTTCACCAGCCCGACGGTGCCGCCCAGGTCGAAGCTGCCGTAAGCGCCATCCTTGACCAGCGATTTCTTGCCCGACCAGTCGAAGCCGAACATCTGGGCGTCGTGGTTGGCGAACTGCAACTCGTTGATGCCGGCCACGGTGATGCTGCTGGGCGGGGTGATCTTGTTCACCCCGATGAAGTCCTGGATGTAGGAATAGTAAGGCGTCAGCTTGATCGACCAATCTCGCTTCTGGGCATCGTTCCATTCGCCGCTGACGCTGGCGGTATAGGCGGTTTCCGGGCGCAGATTGACGTTGCCGACATAATAAGCGCCGTTGCCCAGCCAGTTGATCATGCTGGCCGCCATAGTGCCGGTGGACCAGGGATAGCGCTCATAGAGGTTCGGCGACTGGGTCTTGCGGGCCAGTCCGAACTCATAGGCATTGGTCTGCGACGCCTCGTAACGGGTGGTCGCCGTCAGGTCGAAATTGACGTCGGTTTTATGATGGTCCTGGGCGTTGAAGGCGGCGGCGTCCGTGGCGTAATGCGCCATGGCGTTGTTGGAATAGCCCTGGACATTGCCGGTGTTCATCCAGACCGTGTCGTTGCGCAGGCCAAGGACGCTGCTCCATTGCGGCGCCCAGTTCTTTTCCAGCTCGGCATAAGTGCCCAGCACGTCGCGCCGTCCGCCGTTGATGGTCCAGAAGGTGTTGGGGCTCATCATGCCGTTGGCGGCGGAGCTGATGGGCGGCCACCAGTCGTTCAGGCGATAGATATGCAGCTCGTTGCCGATGCGCAGGGTGTTTTCCTTGCTCAAAGGAACTTCGCCTTTCACTGAATAGCCGGTGTCGGTGCCTTCGGTGTTCATCGGCATGCCGGCGCTCGAGGCGCTGATGTTGCGGTCGTTGCTGAGGAAGTTCATGTAATGCTTCACATTGGCCCAGTAGGCCTTGGCATCCAGATTGCCCCAGCCATAACTGCCGGTAAAACCGGCGTTCAGATGGTTGCTGCTATTGCCCAGCATATCCATGCGGGCGTTGGGGAAACCCTCCAGCGGCGTCAGTTCATGACCGGCCCGAATGGTCAGCTGGGCATCGTCGTTGCGGGCCGCCAGGGTGGCGTTGTGGCTTTGGGTCTCGAACTTGCTGGCGCGGATGCCGTCGCCGTTGCCGTCCCGGTAATTGCCGGCCCGCGTCCAGGAGCCGCTATAGCCGGCGCTGTACTGGCTGGTGGCGGCGGTGATGTCGCCATTGACGCCGGTCTGGCCGTTGTTGCTGCGGAAGAAGCTTCCCGCCGAGCCATGCACATCCACCGCATTGGCCGAGCTTCCGAACATCGGCGCCTTGGGATCGACGATGATGGTGCCGCCGATGCTGTCGCCGCCGGCGCTGACCGGCGAAATGCCCGAGATCACCGTGACATGCCCGGTCTCGCCGGGGGCGATATAGGACATGGCGGGGTTCATATGGTTGGGGCAGGACGAGGTTAGCGGCATGCCATCGACCAGGGTGGCGTTCTGATCATCGGCCATGCCGCGGATGATCGGCAGGCTGGAGATGCCGCCGCCGGTGCTCAAACTGACGCCGGGAACGCCGGACAGCATCCCGGCGGTATCGGTGGCGCCCAGGATGCTTTTGGTATCGATCTGCTTCTTGTTCAGGGTGGTGGTGTCCAACGGGCAGCCGGCTGGTGATGGATCGGTCTCCACCGACACCTTGGGAAGCTGGGTTGGTTCCTCGGCGTAGACGGCCGAGGGCAGGCCGATGCAGAACAGCAGCGGCAGGGCGGCGCATGCTGTGCGCCGGAAATGAACAGGAGACATGACAAAATCCTTTCGCGGGCACGAAAGCACGCGCCCATCGCTCCGCCATTGCGGAGCAGACGTCTTGATGAATGGAGTTCAGATCAGGATGTCAGGCGAAAGGGGGTGCTCTGGGCGGCGCCGAGACGAGACGCCGGGCCGGAGCCTTGCTGCTCAGCTCGCTTTCGGGAAGGACCGGCTGCTCCAGCGGCAGAGGGCGCTCGAAGCGGACCTCGGCCACCGGCAACGCCGCCGAGCCGGCCAGTGCCGGCAGGCAGCAGACGCAGCGCTTTTCATGGTCGGCATGGGAATCCGGCAGGCCGGGCGGACCATCCAGAGCATGCTCGGCGCAAATCTCCATGGCCTGGGCCAGCAGGACCGAGGCCTGATCGCCGACAGGGATAGGAGGATTGGCAGCCAGCAGATTGCCGGCCGAGATGTTGAAGACCAGCAGCAGCAAGGCCAGCCAGGACGCCAGCCGACGGAGAGCATTCCGGGGCAGTCTCGGTCCGATCCAGTGGCGGGGCTTATGGCGTCTTGCTGACATGGTGGCTTTGTCATGTCACCGGGCAGGGCGGCAGTCAATAGACCGGAAAGCCAGTATGGATACGGTTGCAAAGCCCAGAAACGGACGAAGCCCCAAGGTTTCCCTTGGGGCTTCGATGGTGCTGTCGAGAGGAATTGAACCTCCGACCCCGTCCTTACCAAGGACGTGCTCTACCCCTGAGCTACGACAGCATTTTCTTCGCTTGGGGTCGTTGCCAGCGTCGGCAGCGGCGAAGAGGCGCATCGTATGCCACAGGGTTTCGGAGGATGCAAGAGCATTTCTTCAAACTTTTTTCACGCCGCTTGACCGGGGCTCTCTGGCGGGGCACAAATCGCCCCACCAAAGTTCAGCGAGTTCCGTGATGTCCGAGCAGAAACCCACCCTGACCGACAAGGCCAAAAAGGCCCAGGAGGATAAGGCCAAGCGCCTGGCCGATGCCTTGCGCGCCAATCTGCACCGCCGCAAGGCCCAGTCGCGCGCCCGCCAGGACGAAGATGCCGCCGCTTCGCCGGAACCCTCCGACGACTGAACCTGTCCCACAAAGTCTTGTGGTCATCATGCCGGTTTTGCTACAAGAGCATGTTGACCGAAGGGGGAGTACCTTAAGATGCCCGTGATGTCCGATAAGTGGATCCGCGAGATGGCCACCCAGCATGGCATGATCGAGCCGTTCACTGAGAAACTGCAGCGCGAAGGCGTCATCTCCTACGGCCTGTCGTCCTATGGCTACGACGCCCGGGTGTCCCGCGAATTCAAGATCTTCACCAACGTCGATTCCGCCGTGGTGGACCCCAAGGCTTTTTCGGAAAAAAGCTTCGTCGATCGCGACACCGACTGCTGCGTCATTCCGCCTAACAGCTTCGCGCTGGCCCGCACGGTGGAATATTTCCGCATTCCCCGCGACACCCTGGTGATCTGCCTGGGCAAGTCTACTTATGCCCGCTGCGGCATCATCGTCAATGTCACGCCGCTGGAACCCGAATGGGAAGGCCATGTGACACTGGAATTTTCCAACACCACCCCCTTGCCGGCCAAGATCTACGCCAACGAGGGCGCCTGCCAGTTCATCTTCCTGAAGGGCGACCAGTCGTGCGAGACCTCTTACAAGGACCGCTCGGGCAAATATCAGTCCCAGACCGGCGTCACCCTGCCGCGTCTCTAAGTTTCAGGAAAAGCATCTTTCATGGATAAGATCCGCATCGTCGGCGGCACCCCTCTGCGGGGCACCATCTCCATTGGCGGCGCTAAGAACGCCGCCCTGACCCTCATGCCCGCCTGTCTCTTGACCGACGAGACCGTGAGCCTGTCGAACCTGCCGCATCTGGTGGATATCACCACCATGGCGAACCTGCTGGCCCAGCATGGCGTCGCCATGGCGTTGAACGGCAATTCCCCGAACGGCGGCCATACCGGCCGGGTGCTGGAGCTGACGGCTGCCGAGATCACCAACACCACCGCGCCCTATGATCTGGTGCGCAAGATGCGCGCTTCGGTGCTGGTGCTGGGTCCTCTGCTGGCCCGCTTCGGCAATGCCAAGGTCAGCTTGCCCGGCGGCTGCGCCATCGGCACCCGCCCGGTGGATCTGCATCTGAAGGCGCTGGAGGCCATGGGCGCCAAGATCGAGGTCGAGGGCGGCTATATCGTCGCTTCGGTCCCGGCGGGCCGCCTGAAGGGCGCTGAAGTGGTGTTCCCGCAGGTGACTG
>Ga0182038_10000171_pt1 | contig 33256 bp, 28 predicted proteins | sample sta12Can44000108_FD_125976 | JGI IMG/M metagenome (GOLD analysis project Ga0182038, IMG submission 125976) | Lab enrichment of tropical soil microbial communities from Luquillo Experimental Forest, Puerto Rico - statanox.12C.anox.44.000.108 | ecosystem: Environmental > Terrestrial > Soil >...
CGCAGAAGGGGATCTACAGGGGCTGCTCGATGCCATCGACATCGTGTTGCAGAAGAATCCGCAGCATCTTCTGCATGGCCACGAGCCGCTCACGCGGAATTTCGGATCTCCGGCGATGCTGGCACAACTGAAGCTGGACCTCGCATGGCTGCGCGAGCAGGTATTGGCTGCGGTTCGCCGCGGAGAGGTACAAGCCTCGATTCAACAGGCAAACTTGATTCCACCGCATCTACTCCATGGCAATCCTGACGTGTACTTGCCTTATTTTCTCATGCGCGAACACGTCATCGATCGCCTTTACGACCAGAACGTGGGCTATTGGCAAACTGACCTAACAGGTCTCGACCATCTTAGCCGGGCGGACCGCGCAGAACTCCTGGTTGATTACTTGGACTTGTCAGAAAGGCAGCTTACCAAGGCGGTGGAGCGCTTGGCCGCTGACGGCAAATACGAACTCGCGGCCTCGCTGCTTGAATCCTCGGGAGACAGATTCGAGCACAGCGAGTCTGTGGCAAGAGCCAAACGGCTCATCTATCTCAAGCTGATGGAGAAGAATCAAAACACGGACCCGTTCAAATTCATGCTGTACTCAGCGAAGATCGGGGAGCAGACTCCGCGGATGTCGGGCGGCAAGTGACGGAGGCGGAGTTCCACCTGCGGGCGCGGGTGGAACTCTCCGAACCATCACTGATTTCGGTTTTACACCGCGATCGAACGTGTTCCCTTTGGCCGACTTTCGATAGGGCCGCGTTACTTGTTCCCGAGATTCCTCTCGAACCGATCCCTGATTCGCTAAGGCGATCTGGCATCAGCCCGCGATACCCCTACCAGCCATGAGCGCACGTGCACTCGCCGCGCGCCCATTGCTGCTCCCAAGAACGGAGCCTTGGAGCACATTTGGTAACATGGCTTACTGTAAGATGGCCTTCTGTCCTACTCGGCGCAAGCCCGTGCCTATCGCTTATGACACCTTACTGCGAATCACACCGCCTGCCTCTCTAGGGAGTGGTTGCCGTTCGACCGCTTTCGCAAGCTGCCACGCGCTGCTCGAGAAATTTGCGCTCCATGGGGTTGCGTGCGAGCTGCAATGCGGTCCGAAAGTGTTCACATGCGACTTCATGCCTTCCGCTGCGCAATTCAAACTCCCCCACCGCTGCATGATAGAACGGATAGCCAGCGAGGCGATCGAAGTTGTTAATGGCCCGAATTTCTTCGAGCCCACGTAGCGGCCCGTCACGTTGGGCGACGGCAATGGCGCGGTTGAGCGCCACGATCGGTGAAGGCCGAATGGCCATCAACTTGTCGTAGAGCGAGATAATCATTTGCCAATCAGTGTCCTCAGCGCCATGCGCGGTTGTGTGAACCCACGCGATCGCGGCCTCTACGTGATATTCGGTCAACTCAGGACCAGTCGCCGACAAATCGAGCAGCCTCCGTCCTTCAGCGATGAGCTCCTCATCCCACCTGGAACGGTCCTGGTCGAAGAGCGAGCGCAAGTCGCCCGACGCATCAACACGGGCGGGCAAACGCGCGGCACCGAGGCACATCAATGCCCCAAGCGCGTATGTCGCGGGCGTCGAAGAGGGAGGATAATCGCGGAGCAGGGTCGCCAGACGAATGGCTTCGCGGCAGAGCTCGGCGCGTATGGCCGTCTCGGGAGAAGCGCCGTGATAGCCTTCGTTGAAGAGCAAGTACAGCGTTCGCTGGACAGCGGGAAGCCGATCGGCGAACTCGTCGCTGCTCGCGATGTCGAACAACCTTTTTGAACGTGCCAGAACCTTCTTGCCCCTGCTAATGCGTTTCTCCATAGCAGTGTGACTGCTGACGAAGGCACCGGCAACCTCGTCCACGCTGAAGCCGCACAGGATGTGCAAGATCAGGGCAATCTGCGCTTCCTCCGGCAGCCGGGGATGGCAGCAGGAGAACATCATGCGCAACAGGTCGTCTTGAATTGTTCTTGGTGAAAAGAGTTCTTCGACTACGGGGGCCAGGGTCCATTCACTCTCGAGCAACCGCCCCAGCTCGGGCGCATAGGTCCGCGCGGTGCGCTCGCGTCGCAGTATATCGAGTGCACGGTTCTTCGCCGTGGCCATGAGCCAAGCCGAAGGATTTTCGGGCACGCCGCGAAATTTCCAGACCTCGAGTGCTCGGCAGAAGGCATCTTGCACGACGTCCTCTGCGAGGGCGAGGTTATGAACTCCGAAGATGCGCGTCAGCGTGGCAACCATGCGCCCCGCTTCGCGGCGGAATAGATGGTCGCTCGGCTCTATCACATGTTTATTTTCATTACTGGCCGTACTTCCACGCCGCCTTCAACCTCCAGAATAGGGCAGCCCTTTGAGAGCTCTACGGCTTGCTCGAGATCACGGGCCTCAATCAGCGTGTAACCGCCGACAATGTCCTTGGCCTCGGCAAAGGGTCCATCCGTGACGGTTTTTTGCTTCCCGCGCACCAGCTTTCCTGTGCGTTCGAGCGGTTGGCCCTGGTCCTTGACATGACCGTTCTGAGCAAGCTCCTTGAACCAGGCCATCCACTTCTGCATCGACTGCTGGACTCGCTCGGGAGACCTTCCGGCCTCGCCACCTCGATAAAGAAATACAAACTCGCTCATGGTCATTCCTCCTTTGGCAACTTCTAAGCTCTAGACGTTCAAAGACCATTCGGGCGGACATCTTTCTCGGAGAATTGAGCCACTCCTCTGGCGATTGGATGTTCCACAGTCTTGAAGTGGTACCGTTCATGAAAATCTGAGCCGGCTCATCACCGCTCAGGACCGCGAGACGGTGCCCAGACAGCCGGGACGGTCCACAAGAGTCCGGGCGTTGCGCGTTACCGCGAACTGCCTGAAGGCTTGTCCGCCGCGGCGTGATCCGCGTGGGCGCCGAGCGGGACGATGATCAGGGCGTGCGGAGTGCCTTCGCCGGCGACAAATGCCGGACTGCTGGGGCTTCCGTCCGAGCCGAGATCAGCGTTGGTCAAGTAGGGACCGTAGAACATCACGTGGGGCGGGAAATGTCCGATCGTGCCTTTGTCATCGACGGGCACCAGGTTCTCCGTGGACAGCATGTAATCGACCCCTGGCCGCGTCGGCGCCTGAAAAACACCCTTGGCAAAGGCATCTGCCACGAAGCGCTTGATCTCTTCGGGACTCTTTCCCTCGGCGCGCAGCTCGGCTACCTTTAGAATGCGTGGAAGGAATGTGCGCGTGCCTTCCGCATCCATGCACTGCGGTTCCTGGCTGGTTGGCTGAGAATGCTGGACGATCGCTGTGAAGCCGTTCTGGCTGTCCCGCACTTTGCGGTAGCCGCCGGTGTCGAGGACATAGACGGCTGCCTTCCCCGCAACCGAGGCTGGGCAGGCGCCGAGCGCCAACGCGATCTCTTTTTCCCTGTCCATGACCGGCGGCCGGCTGCTTGCGGCGGTCGGTGTCGACTGCGCCTCCGCGGGCGACCATACAACGATCTGGGCGGCCACTGCCGCCAAGCCGACACACACCGTTCTCCATCTTCGATAAGCATACCCCATCGTTCTGTCTTTCATAGAGTTCCTCCTTGGGTTCTTCCGCTCCTAGGACGTTTGAAGGACACGTTAGCGGACACTTTTTTGTGCTCGTAGTTGTCTGCTTTCCTGGCCGAAGTTATTGTCGCTTTCGCTACGAGGGAGGTGCATTTTCTGCAGCAGCTCGGCGTACCGCGAATCTTGGCGCAGGCCCTTCAACAGGGAGTCGAGTTTCATAACCGTCAAACCCCCGTCGTGTTGGCCATACGCGCGGTTAAGCCACTCAAATGATTTGTCGGTTTGTCCGCGATAGGCGTACACCTGCGCGATTTGAAAGGCCCAGTCTTTCTGACGCATGCCGATGAGTTTCTTTAAGGCAGCGTCCGAATCCTGAGGGCGGCCGAGTGCGTGGTAGGCCAGGGCTTCTCCCCAAAACCTCCAATCCTCGCTCGATTCCTGCTCCATCTGCTTAAGCGCTTCTTGCGGGCGACCTTCGCCGAGGAGAATTAGGCCGAGATCCGAGTGTGCCGGCGAAAGCTGCGGATTTAGCTCGAGCGCTTTCTGTACCGCCGCATCAGCATCCTCATAGCGCCCCGCGCAATACAGTTGGTACCCGAAGAATGTGTAAGACCTGGCCCGCAACGGGTCAATGGCAATCGCCCTTTTTTGCATCTCGATCGCTTCGTTCATTTGACCAAGCACTTGAAAGAGGTATGACTGATATTTCAAGACCGCAAAGCTTCCCGGTTCCAGCTGGGCCGCTCTTTTCAGGGAGACTTGTGCGCCGTGCCAGTCCCAGTCGCTGAATACCTGAATCCATCCGCGCTGCACGTAACCTGCAGCCAGATCCGGGTCGAGGGCAATCGCCTTGTCCGCCGCCTCGCGGGCCTCGCGGAGGCCGTCTTTTTCTTCAAGAAACGCTCCCATAACCAGCGATGTCAGCACCGTGGAACGTAACGCCCAGGCAGGTGCGTATTTCGCGTCGAGCTTAATGGCTTGATCGGCAAAAGCGAGTGCTTTGTCCTGGCTATCCTTGTCAACGCCTCTCCCAAAGAAGTATTGCGCTTGTAAATAAGCCTGATAGGCGTCCGAGTTGGTGGCATGCGATCTTGCCGACGGTGCCGTGCGATCGAGGCCGAGGAGCTTGACCTGCAACGCTCCGGCCACCGCGAGCGCTATTTCATCCTGCACCGCAAAAATATCGGCAACCTTGCGGTCATAGGTGTCCGACCAGAGCTGAAACCCGTCGCTCGTTCGAGTCAGATCCACTCGAATGCGGAGGTGGTCGCCCTCGCGGCGCACGCTTCCCTCCAGGATGCTGGTGACGGCGAGTTGCCGTCCTACCGAGCGCAGGTCCTCGTTCCTGCCCTTGAACTGAAAGGACGAAGACCGGGCCACTACCCGCACGTCAGGAATCTTGGCGAGATCATTGATCAATTCTTCAGCGAGCCCGTCGGAGAAATACTCCTGATCTTTGTTCCGGCTCAAATCCACAAAAGGCAATACGGCGATGGAGGGGGCGCGCCTTGCGGTAGCAGGTCCGTTGCTTTTTCCAGACCACCAGAAGTAGCTACCGGTGGCTGTCAATAAAAGCACGCTTGCGGCAAGGACTCCCAAGCCCCAACGACGACGCATGTTCTTTGGAACGGGCGTAGCCACCAGCGTGGGCGCAGCGTTGAATTTCTGAGGACCGCCTTCCAGTAAGCCGTGCTGCGGCAACCGCGAATCCTGTGAGTTCTCGCCCACCGTGTGGCCGCCCGCGACAGGATGGCAGTCGTTGCTGAGATCTTTTGCTAGCACCTCACCAACGAAGCGATATCCATGTCCCGGCACGGTGGCGATGTAGAGGCCGTCTTGGGGGTTCTCGCCCAGCGCTTTGCGAAGAGTCGAGATGTTCACGGCAAGGTTGACTTCCTCTACAAAAGTGTCGGGCCAGATTTCTTTAAGGAGTTCGTCCTTCGCGAGAAGCCTCCCACGGTTGCGTACAAGGCACACCAACGTGTCAAAAACCTTCGGTGTGAGGGGCAGAGCGGCGCCATTGCGCGAGAGGACTCGTTCGGCGGGATCCAAGGAGAACGGACCGAACTCGTATATCTCTTTTTCAATCAGCGACATTGGTGTCTTCAGATCGCTTTTAAAAGATTCCAAACGGGGCCGAAAGACATTTAGACGACTTTTCGGGTACTTCCGTTATTTCGTGAAGGCCGGAGGCGGCTCCGACCAATTTGGCCGGGGGTTTGGATAAGCAAAGCCTTGAGCCGCAGGAACTTGTCGGCGCTATGTTTGGCAGAAAAAAAAGATGTCCGCTGGCGCCGCACTCAATCGTTTGAGGTTTGGGGGTTCGAGGAAACAAAGAGGAGGATCGAAGTGAAAACAGTCGAAGCAAAAGGGGTTGAAACGATCGAGGCAAGCAAGTATGTGTTCGATAACGCCGGCGGAAATGCGCAGGTACGGTATCGCGGATTGTCTGACCTCTACGACGCAAACTCGATCCGCCACATCGAAAGGCGAGGCGTTGAGAGGGGGTGGTCTTGTCTGGAAGTTGGTGGAGGCGGAGGATCGATCGCCTCCTGGCTGTGTGCGCGCGTCGGGGTTACGGGACGTGTGCTCGCTACAGATATTGACCCGCGGTTCCTCGAAACCCTCTCCTATCCGAACCTGGAAGTACGCCGCCATGATATTCGGCGTGAGGACCTTCCTAACCGCCAATTTGACCTCGCTCACGTTCGGCTGGTCTTGGCGCATCTTCCGAACCCGGAAATGGCATTGAGACGGATTGTCGAAGCGCTGAAGCCCGGGGGTTGGCTTGTCGTCGAGGAATTTGACTGCCTGACATTTCTGCCTGACCCGGCCGTTAACCCGAGCGAAATAAATCTGAAGACAAGACATGCCTTTCATCGCGTGCTAAGCGCTCGCGGAGTCGATCTTCGCTACGGCCGCTTGCTTCCGCAGAAGCTGCAAGCAAATGGACTTGTGAATATCGGGGCCGAAGCCAGCGTCTCCACCTACAGTGGGAAATCCGCCGGAACATGCTTTGTGCGGTTCAATTTCGAAGAGATGCGCGAATCAATGCTTGGTTCGCGCTTGATATCACAAGAGGAATTTGAGGCAGACCTCAGACGCATCGACGATCAGAATTGCCTAATGCCCTTGTGGATGATGTGGACGGTTTGGGGGCAGCGCCCTTGATGTGGAAAAACCACATTGCCGACGGCAACCCCCCTTTGCTACTGGAGGATCTTCGCAATCATCCGCCGGAGCGCTTGGCAGAACTGCGCCTGCTCCTCACCTCCAGCGCAGTCTTACGACCCGATCCGCGACGACGCGGCTTTTTTGAAATAGAGGGGCAATCACATGTTTTCTACATCTTGAAATATCCGAGTGGTCGAAAAGTGCTTCTGATCGCCGTATGGGAGCGCGATCAAACTTCGCGAGCTGCCCGTGCAAGAAACACAGAACAAATGAAGATAGGAGAACAAGCCTTCGTCTAGGCGGACAGGGACACCTTGCTCAGGTTCCGCAAACCGTAATCGCGGGCGCGGACATGACGATCGAAGAGTTCGAAGCGTGGTGCTCGTTGTGTGGGCGGTCCATTTTCACCTTAAGGAGTGTCTTTATCGGAATCTTTGCCACCATTGCCATGGACGTACTCAGTGTCACCGCCCTTAAGCTTGGGTTCATTGCATTTCTGCCGCCTCTTCTGACGGGCCGCTGGCTTGCATATGTGGCGCGCGGGCAATTCCTTCATCGTGACATTGCGCAGATAGCGCCAATCCATCATGAACTGGCGATCGCCGTGCCAGCGCACTATGCGATTGGCGTCACGCTCGCACTCGTCTATTTGTTTGCGAGCTCCTTCCTCGGGATACCGGCGCGCAATCCGATTGCGGCGCTGGGCTTCGCTCTGGGGACAAATCTTCTGCCATGGCTTCTCATGTTCCTGGCGATGGGGTATGGATGGTTCGGAGCGAGTGAAAACAGGAGGCTGTTGTATGAGAAACGCGAAAGACGCGCTCAACGCGCAGGTCCAGCTTTATCAAGGCCTTGGCAGCGGCTGGGAGCAGCAGCGCTCGTCAGGATCCAACAAAGCAAGGTGGTGGTCGCCTGAGAGGGTCGGGAAAATGAAACTGGCCCCGCCGACACCAGCCATTGACGGCACGGAAAACCTTTCTTGTACTCAGGCTAATCTCGGAGGAAATCTGCAACCAGTCGATTAAACTCGTCTGGCCTTTCCATAACCAGGGTGTGTCCCACACCGCGAATGTTCACCAGTCGCGAGCCAACAACGCCTTGGTGAATCAGATGCCCGATTGCATGGATATCGGGAGCGTCGTTTTCGCCTAAGACTACGAGTGTCGGTACATGCACCTCCGAGAGCCTGCCGGCAGCGGGCGGCTCAAGCCCCTTACAGTTAGGGGCGAGCCGGCTTAAATGGAACGCGCGTGTAACCATTTCGCGGACGCGTTCCCTCACGAGGGGATTCACTTCGGCAGGGGTCCGACGCGGGCCATCTACCCACATCGTTAGAAACACCTCCACCGCACCATTCAAATCTTGGCGGCCAAGTGACTCGATCATTGCGGCGAACTTGGTTTTGACCCAAGGGTCATGAGGCTCGTAGCCACGCAGCCCGGGCGAAACGAGAACGAGCTTCTCGACGAGCTTGGGGTAGGCAATCGTGAAATCCAGAGCGATCGCGTAATTTGACAGACCCACGAGAGTGACGTTCTGGATCCTTAGGGCGTGGAGGAAATGGAGCAAATCCTCATGATGCGTGAACGGTTCGGTGGAAGGCGACGTTTCACTTTGACCCGAGCTCCGCATGTCATACCGGATGGCGCAGTATGTACGAGCAAAGAACTCAAACTGACCGTCCCACTGGCGGCGGTCAAGCAAACCACCGTGCAGAAAAACTACCGGGGCGCCGAAACCCGACTTATCGTACGCCAGCCGGACACCGGGAACATCGACGAAGCTGGGATTCTGGGTCAACGCTGAATCACGGCGCGGGAAGATTAATCCATTCGACCACGCCAACAAAAGAACAAGCAGCCCCAATCCGATCAGCGAAAGCCGGTGAGTCCATGCTCCCCACGCCATCGGGACCAGGGTAAGGAGTCGAACCGCCTCAATGATCGGAGTCATGTATCTGGATACATAGCTGCCCAAGGAAGAATTCTTCAGGCTTTCTAGATCCGGCGGCCAAATCATCATCGCGGCGGAGACAATTATGGGAGGCAAGAAGCCGACCAGTAGCGCGTAGGTGATCCGGTGGCGCCAAAGAAAGAAGAGAAAAATCGGTGTGACGCCGATGTCGGTCGCCAGCTTGACCGGATGGATCTGGTGATAGAGCTTTCTTTCTCGGAAATCCATCGTTTCAGCCGTCACTCCGAACTTGGCAGGAGATCCGCGTGCGGCGGCGTCATCCTCGAACTCTTGATTCTCGTGCCGCCAAGGACCCGCTGCGAATCATGAGGGCAATGCCGGCGGCCAGCCACCACAGCGCTTGAACCGCGGCAAATGCCGTTACGGGCGCCGGCAATGTCAGCCTGAGCATAAAAACAGCCCCGAGAGCGGCAAACGCTGCCGCCAAAAGGAGGGCCAGATATCCAAACAATCTTGGCAGGATCGGGGAAGTAGCAAGAATAATCCCGAGGGGCAAAAATACAGCGGGTGCCCCGACAATGAAGTAAAGGTGTTGGACCGCGGAGATGACTCTGAGGCTGATTGAGGTCATCATCTCTGGATCGGGAAACAAAGCGCTGATGTAGCAGGTGATTTCGATAAGACTCACCGTCATGAGGATCGTGGCGCCGAACAGTGTCATCCAACCCGCAAGGCGCCCGGTGGCTCCCGCCAAGTGCACCAGAGAGAATGCGAAGAGCATGATGAAGACCGGGCCGACCGCCTGCAACCAGGCTCCCCAAAGTACGCCCGCGTAGTGCTGTTGTCCGAACTGGACCAACTCGGATCTGGTCGCGCCGACCGGCGGAGGAATCGCAATACCAAACGAAATCATAAGCAGGATAACGCCAACAATGCCGCTCAGTCCGCCCAGGATGCAGAATAGCCTTTTGGAGATGAAGGTGTTGTCCATGTGGGCTCCTATAGGTAGTTGATGGTGATCTTCAGTTCAAGCCTGCCGCCAGTAAAAGGAAAAGCCGCGGCCTCGAATTTTGGCGGCCCAAAATGACCCTTTGCGTTGTTCGACGCCGCTACTCCCTCACGCGGAATACCCATGAACTTCGTATCCAGCTTGCCGTTGGAATTCTCATCGTGGAACACGGATATGGCGTAAGTGCCCGGCGCGATTCCCGAGAACTCGCAGACTGCTTGCTTTTGGGCAATGCCGGAAGTAACGCGCGCCAAAGCTTTTTCGCTCTGTTTTGGAAAGCCGTCCCGGGACGAGTATAGTGCGCAGAGGACCTGGCCTTTGTCACTGTGCAGTCCAACGACCTCGACGTGGATTACATTTGGTTGCGGAACCTGAGCCTGCGGCAGCGCCGGTTCAGCGGACGCGAGAAGAGCCGCGAAAAGGAACATCGTAACGCTTGGCCTCAAAGGTCACCGCCCGCTTTCTGTTTTGTCCAACGGGTAGCAGACCTCGTAAAGATGGGCGTCCGGCTTGGCGTACTTGCCCATTTCCCGAAACCAGGATTCACTGCCAACGCGGAAGAGGTTTTCCCAGTTCTCGCTGCTCTTCCACTGGGCATAGTTGACGACGCGCGTCCCGTCTTTGCTCCGATGCAGACTGGCAGAAATGATGCCAGGGAGCCGGCCCAGAGTGTTTTCCGTTGCTCGAATCCATGCGCCAATCAGACGCTGCTGATTTTCCGGTGCACAGCTAAAAACGTTGATCAGCGTCACCCCGCCACCGTCTTCGGTAATTGTGATCATCTTCCTTGCTCCTTTGTGGTATCATGTAAGTGAGCGCTCACTACGAATACTACGTTTAGTCAGATTCCGCTGTCAAATGATCAGTTGCATGAAAAACGTGCCGGTGTCAGGGTTACGCGAGCCCCCGGGAGGCAGGGAAATGCGGGGGCCTGCTTATGTCGAGCATCTCTAAGCGCACCGGCAGGCTCAATCGTCGAGCGGACATCCTCCGCGCAGCAGAGAAGCTGATGCGCTCTCGCGGTCTATCCGGCGTTACGACAAGGCAGATCTCGCGAGAAGTAGGGTGCTCGGAAGGCGCGCTATACGTCCACTTCAAGGGTCGGCTGGAGCTGCTCCTGGCCATGCTTGAAGAAAACCTTCCGGACATGCTTGGACCGCTCCAAACATTGAGAGAATCCATCGGCCGCGGTTCCGCACAACAGAATCTCGTGCGAGCTCTCGGCGGCATCTTCAGGTTTCACCAGGGAGTGGTCTTTCGAACCGCAGGACTCTTTGCCGAACCAGAACTTCTGGCCGCTTATCGGAACTCCCTTAACCGCCAGGGAAAGGGGCCGCACCTATCCATGAGAGTTCTTGAAGAATACATCCGCTCCGAGCAACGGTTGGAGCGCATTGCCTCACGCGTGGACGCAAAGTTGGCGGCCTCAATGATGATGTCGGCGTCGTTTTTTCGCGCTTTCGTTGAAAGTTTCTTTGGCAAATCAATGCCGCCTCCGTGGAGCAAATTCGCCAAGCAGCTGGTAGCCACGGTAGCGCCGGAACGCTGATAAACACGACAGGCTCCTTCCGGGAGGCTCGAGGCTGCATTTCCGTTGCAGTCGATTGCCGGCAGGTGATCGTCGCGCGCTTGGAGCTGTCCGCGCCAGCAGGCTCGCTCTGTGTGTCCTGCAGCAAGATGTCCTCGCTAGAAAAGATGGCAGGCAATCGGGCGGTTGATTCCCGAGGTTTGTCAAGAATTGTCGGTAACACGTTGAGCCTTATTGGCATCCCGCCCGAACAGCTCCACGAAAAAACCCTCGATGGCAGTTGCGGAGCGGGCGTCGCTGAGAGCGTGATAGGCAACTCCGGGAAGCCGCGGTCCGGTTTCGTGCGTAAAGCCATGCATCGCACCACCGTAGACGATGAGCTGCCAATCAGCACCAGCGTGGTTCATTTCCTCAACGAACGCGCCGACCTGTGTCATTGGTACGTGGGGATCCGACGCACCGTGGCACACGAGTATTTTTGCCCTAGCCACTCCAGGCTGAAGTGGCTGGGACGTGTGAAGGCTACCGTGGACGCTGACTACTCCCGCGATCTCGGCGCCGCTTCGCGCCAACTCGAGTACGGTCATCCCGCCAAAGCAGTAGCCCACCGCTGCGACACGTCCATCAACCTGCGGATGGGAAGCCACCACGTCCATCCCCGCGCGTGCCCGTTGGCACAGCTTCGAGATGTCATGACGCAATTCCGTGATTCGAGCCATGACGCGCTCCCGGTTCCCGACCACGCCGTTGCCATACATGTCGCAGGCAAATACGACAACGCCAAGTCTGGCCAACTTGACGGCCCGCCCTTTGGCGTGGTCGTCGAGGCCAGCACCGCCGTGGACAACAAGGACGCCCGGCCGCTTGTGGTTCCGGTTATCCTCCCAGGCTAAGAAGCCCGTGAGCTCGGTATCCCGATCGCGATACCCGATTGTTTGCGTACCAATGCTCATGTGTTGATCCTTTCCAGCAATGGGCGCATCCCCGGTAAGACCCTTCCACGAAGGAACCGGCTCGTACAGTGCGTCCCTGTAAGCTCCTGACATGAACCGCCGTTATTGATTATACCAGATTTCGCCGAAATAGTCAACTCTCAAGACGTAACTTAGATTATAATTGATCAGTTACTAACTAGCGGTTGATCGATTGCGCTTGTCCGCTTATCTGCTCAGTAGATGACCGGGAGTCGCGAAAGATCTAGTCTATTGGTCACCCGCAGTACGATTAGGCTGCGGTCGTCATTCTGTACCGGTGCGTCATGGCTGAATTGGTCTGTCGCGTCTAGGATTGCGGAAGAAATATCCTTCGCAGGAGCATCCTGAGGTAATGAGGTAAGGACCTCGACAAGACGCCCTGTGCCGAAGGCCTCCTCGTCCCTGTTCTGGCATTCCAGGATGCCATCTGACGCAAACACAACGACGTCGCCGAGCCGCAGATCGAGCGACAGAGCGTCGTACCGAGTGCCTTCCATAAGGCCGAGGGGAATTCCCGACACCGCGAGTTCCTCAACTCCTCCGCCCCTCAGTAGAAGGGGATAAGGGTTGCCGGCATTGGCGAGTGTCAGTTGCTGCGCGCCCCGGTTGAGCACGGCAAAGAGCATCACCACGAATCGTCCATCGAGACCGACCGCACGAATCTGGTCATTAAGTTCGGCAAGCACGTCCGGTGGCGAGCCGGCGCAGTCCACGGTATGTGCCCGGAAGATTCCCATCGCGAGTGCGCCCAAGAGCGCGGCGGCGGTGCCTTTGCCGGAGACATCGCCTAGAGCCAGCCCCAGGCGACCGCTTCCGTAGGGCAGCAAATCGTAGAAGTCCCCGCCGAGCTCGCGCGCGGGGACGCACCCCGCCGCCAGATCAACGCCCGGAACGTCTTGGACTTCGCGCCGCAACAACCGCTGCTGAACTTCACGCGCCATCCAGAGGTCGCTGATAAGGCGCAGCTCGTTCTCACGGGGGTTGCGGCGCAAGCTCGGGTGTTCAGGTCCGGGTGATTCGAGTAGTTCGTGGAAGCGAATGGTTTTGGTGTTCAGATTCACTGGGTCTCCTCTCGACTCTCTTCTCCAGGCCACCCGCTGAATTGGAGAAGGAGCGCAAGCGAAGCTTCTCATGACGCAAGCCTTCGCGCGGTCTGTTTTGGTCAACCACCCTTCAAGAACTGTCAACGACTACTTGACATTTCTAGACAGAGCAGCGCGGGGGTTGGTCTAGAATTGGGTTTCGCACGCGCCTCTGGACAGGCGGGAGTCGAACATCAAGGTGGGCACAAATCAGAACGTTGAATCAATGGCCGGGCACATCTTGGTCATCGATGACGACGCCGAGCTATGCAAGCTGGTGGGTCGGTTTCTGGGTGCCGAAGGTTTTCGAGTGGAGACGGTGCGAACCAGCGGACAAGGAGTTGAGCGCGCGCTTTCCGGCGAGCACGAGCTGATCGTTCTTGATGTGATGCTGCCGGGGATGGACGGATTCGAGGTTCTTCGTCGCATTCGAGCAGAGTCGCGCACCCCCGTCTTGATGTTGACGGCGCGCGGTGACGACCTTGATCGGATCTTGGGCTTGGAGATCGGCGCGGATGACTATCTCCCAAAGCCGTTCAATCCGCGCGAACTTGCCGCCCGAATCCGCGCTATCCTGCGCCGAGCGAAAGCTGGCTCCTCCGTGCCGAGCGATTCCGCGCCTCTGATCGTCGGGGATCTCGAACTCAACGTCGGTTCCAGGCTTGTTCGCCTCGGAACCGAGGTACTCAATTTAACGACCGTCGAATTTGATCTGCTCGAGAAACTTCTGAAGTCGGCTGGCCGAGTCGTCGGCCGGGAAGAACTCGTAAGAGAAATCCTTGGACGTGAATTCTCTCCCTTTGACCGAAGCATCGACACGCATGTCTGTAACTTACGAAAGAAAGTAGGATCGTACAGCGATGGAACAGAACGCATCAAAGGAGTCCGCGGCGTAGGCTACCTGTTCGCCGTGCCCAGTGAGACGAAGGGCGGATAGATCCCATGCGTAGCCTCTTCCTCAAGATATTCCTCTGGTTTTGGTTGAGCGTCGTTCTGGTTAGTTTAACGACGGCCTTTATCGCGGCGATCACGCAATCCAATGCACAGAACACTGCCTGGCAGAACCAAGCCTTCCTTGATATGGAAGCTGCTCGCTCTGTGGAAATCTACGAGCGCGAAGGCGCCGTGGCCCTGAAGAAACATTTCGAGGACCTGCCAAAGAGGCCCATGTATGCATACCTTCTTGATGAGGACGGCACAGAAGTGCTGGGTCAGAAACTACCGGAGCAGGCAATCCGATTCATCCACGAGGGATTTGATAAGTCGCTTCGGAATCTTTTGTTGGGGCCGGCGGCGAAAGGTGACGAGACGAATAATCCGCTTCGTTACGCTCCCCTCCCGCCTAAAGGAACACCTGGACAACCTCTCAGAGTTGCTCCTGCCCCGGAACATCCGAGAGTTGCGAGGAACACTGGGCCCATACTGGTAGCGGCAGACCAGGTGGTTGGACCCAGCGGCCGACGGTACACGTTTCTTGTCGCCATTCCCTCTTTGTCCATTAAGACGTTGCTCACCTCACTCCGCGTCAGCGCAGTAGCCCAGTGGGGCGCTGGCTTGTTCTTAGTCGGCATATTCTGCTTTTGGCTTGCGCGTCACATCACGGGTCCGGTGGTCCAATTGCGCGAAGCGGCAGGGCAAATCGCGGATGGCCGCCTTAGCACCAGAGTGCCGGCAGCGTTGCACAGACGTCGAGACGAGATCGGCTTGCTAGGCCAGCACTTTGACCGGATGGCCGAACGAATCGAGGCGCTGGTCGCCGGTCAACAAAGGCTTCTCAGCACGGTCTCGCATGAATTGCGATCCCCTTTGACTCGGCTGTCCCTCGCCGCCGGCCTATTGCGACAGTGCCCTCCGGAGGAGACAGCGGAATATCTGGATAGGATCGAATTGGAAACGGAACAACTTGACAAGTTGATCGCACAACTACTCACGCTATCTCGAATCGAGAGTGGTACCGACGGCGGTCAAGCCAAAGAAAAGATTGATCTTGCGAATTTGGTGCAGGAGATTGCGGTTGACGGAAACTTCGAGGCCCAAGCTCGATCTTGCATGGTCTGTGTGGGACTTTTGGACTCATGTGTCACAATAGGCTCGCTTGATCAGATCCGCAGAGCTATTGAGAATGTTGTTCGCAACGCGATCCGATACACAAAGGCGCATTCGCAAGTCGAAATAATCATGCGGCGGCAGGGAACGTTTCCGGCCGCAAATGCCGTGATCCAAGTGCGTGACTATGGCCCGGGTGTGCCAGACTCCGACCTGACGAAGATTTTCCTGCCATTCTATCGAGTTACCTCGACCGATGGGTCTACGACCAAGGGAACCGGTCTTGGACTGGCGATCACGGAGGGAATTGTTCGCATGCATGGAGGTACAGCACGAGCCGTTAACGCAGCGGGCGGCGGCTTGCTCGTTGAATTGACATTGCCTCTGAAGACATAGAAATTTTGTTTCCATCCGAGCCGAGCGATTTCTTACACCGCTTCCTCTCTCTTCGCCGAGCCTCAGGGAATTCCTGTAACCGGCAGACGCGCTCGCCTTTACACAATTCCTCACTTCCTTGACAGACCTGGACCGCAGGGCCACCGCACTCTCCTTATCTTCCATGGTGATGAGCTTCGAGATGACAATGGATCAAGCAATTCAGTTCTTTGTTCTCAAGGGCGATGCAGTGCTCTTCGCCTGGATTCTTGCCGAGCAAGCGGGCCTACCGATTCCAACCATACCCCTTCTTCTAGCTGCGGGAGCGTTGGCAAATACCGGACGAATTCACCTCGCTCGGTCCCTCGTACTGGCGTTAACCGCCTGCTTAATGGCTGACGGCTTTTGGTATCAGATGGGGCGTTGCCATGGCACAAAAGTTTTGCGGCTGCTCTGCCGCATCGCACTGGCGCCTGACTCATGGATCCACCGTATCAAGGCTGCTTTTCGCCGGCATGGAGCGCGCGCTGCTCTTCGCCAAGTTCGTACCTGGTCTGAATTTCGCTGCGCCACCCTTGGCCGGGACCTCTGGAGTAAGCCCGTTACGTTTTCTCTTGTTCGACGGTCTGGCCTCTGTCCTTTGGGCGGGAGGCTACATGATGCTGGGCTATACGTTAAGCGAGCAATTCCCGCGCGTAGCAGCCTATAGCGAGGCACTCCCCACAATCGTCCTGGCCTTGGTGGCGGCGACCGCCGCCTTCACTGGCCTCTGGCTCTTGTGCCATCAGCGGTCGCTGTTTTCACTTGGAGCAGGGAAGGGATCGCGTCCCGTGCAGTCGAAGGCCGGCCCCGGACAGCTCGCACGATAGGGGCGTGATGACGATGACAACCCTACTCCTTCCTGCCATTCAGACCTCGGAACTCACGAAGAGGTTCGGACGTATTGTCGCGGTTCGTCGCCTCAATCTAAGCGTTCCGCTCGGATCGATCAGCGGTTTTCTCGGCCAAAATGGGGCAGGCAAAAGCACTACCCTCAAAATGCTCATGGGTGCAGTTCGGCCTTCTCACGGCTCAGGGCAGATTTTGGGGCTCTCCATCGAAGACCCGGTCCAGAGTGTCGAAATTCGTAAGCGCGTCGCCTTCGTCGGTGAAGATAAAGGGCTCTACGATTACATGACCGTCGAGCAGATCATCGGTTTCACGAAATCTTTCTTTTCGACGTGGCGATCAGATCTTGAACATAAGTTCCTGCGCCACTTTCCCCTTCCCTTCGATCGCAAGATTAAGAAACTCTCGAAGGGAATGCGCACGCAACTGGCGCTTCTTTTGGGAATCGCTAGGGGTCCAGAAATGCTTGTGCTCGATGAGCCCTCAGAAGGATTGGACCCGGTAGCCATCGAGATACTTCTTCAGTTGCTGAAGAACCTGGCCGCGGAGGGTGTGTCGATTTTCTTTTCGTCACACCAGCTTGCCGACGTCGAACAGATTGCCGATCACGTTTTCATCATTGACCGCGGCGAATTGCTGGTTGGCTCGAGCGTGGACCGCTTAAAGAACGAGTTTCGACGAATAGCAGTAGCGTTCGAGAATGCTGTGCAGGAAAAAGAACTCATTGTGGAGGGCGTGAAAGACATTCAGGCGGAGGGCAAGATGCTTTCCCTATTTGTCAGCCACAATCTGGATCACATTCTCGAACGCATTCGCGCTTTGCAGCCAACAAAAGTAGAGGTGATGCCGGTGAGTCTCAAAGAAATTTTCCTGCAAAGCCTCAAGGCAAGGTAGCCTCCGATGCTTTGGTACAAGAGCTGGTTGGAGACGCGGCTGCGGTTTTTCGTGGGCGCCGGAGCGATGGCTGCTCTGTGCGCTTTCCATGTCTTCTATCGCCCGACCGCGGTTGCGCGTTGGAATGAGTTCTTGCGGCTTCATCCCGCCTGGCATCGGCCGTGGTGGGTCAATCGCGCAATAAATGAATATCCTTTCTATATCTGGCGAGTGCTCTTCGACGATTCTCTTCATTTTCTGTGGGCCATCTTTGCGGTCCTGCTCGGCGTGGGGGGATTGACTCAAGAAAGCGTCAAGGGTCGCGCTCAATTCACGCTTTCGCTTCCGCAGAGCCGTAGACAACTTGGGTGGACCCACGCGGCTGTTTGCTCGATTGAGTTGATCGGCCTGGGCCTGATACCTGCTGTGGCTCTTCCCTTCTTCTCTGGTTGTGCCGATCAGAGCTACAGCGCAAGCGAGGCTGCTGGCCGCGGGCTAGTTCTGGCAGTCGGCGGACTGGTTATCTTCAGTCTGACATTCGCGGTCTCAGTTATTTCCCGGCCAGCGCACGTCCCAATCATCATCAGCTCAGCTACGATCGTGTCCTTGGCAAGCCTGACCGGACCCTACGAGAACGAGGTAAAGGAACCTGCTGTTTTACGCGCAATCGATTTGTTCAGGTTAATTTCAGGTCCGCCGGACTTGAACTGGCGCACCTTCCCTTGGCCCGGCTTGGTGGTCAGCTTGACTCTCGCGTTGTTGCTGGCTTGGTTCGCAGCCCGCGCGATCGATAACCGAGATTATTGGTGAACCATGTGGAAATCGCTCCTCTATAGGTCGTGGCTGGAAACGCGGTCCCTCTTTCTCTGGGGCTCCTTGCTTGTCCTAGGAACTGTCAGTAATTCGGTTTTGCAAGGGCCGAAGATAATGCGGGCCATCGAGCAGCAGCTTCCCTGGATGTACATGCCTTTCCCCCGCTATTTGTGGGAGACGGTATATCAAGGGAGTTTACTCGCCACATGGACCGCTTTCGTGGTGCTGCTCGGGCTAGGCGGCCTGCGTCGGGAGCATTCGAGCGGTATTTCGGCATTTACGTTGTCTCTTCCGGCGCGCCGCAGGAAATTTCTCCAAGCGCAAGCGGTCGTGGCCTTGGCGGAGGCGATGGTCATGGGATTCCTGCCGGCAGTTCTTGTCCCGGCATTGTCCCGTCTCATCGGTCAGATGTTTGCCATCGAGCAAGCCCTTCGTTATGCCGTCTTGCTAGTGGGCGCCGGTTTGGTCTTCTACGGCTGGACGGTCCTGCTATCTCACCTAACCGATGGAAGGCTCACGGCCTTAACGATTTCTGCGAGTTCCATTGGTGCGTTGTTTTTGCTTGTAAAGACAATTCGCGCCCTGGATGACTTCGACATCTTCGATACCATGTGTGGAAAAGACATGCTCGACAAGCATACGTTTCTCCTGCATGGGTCGCTCCCATGGGCGACGCTCGGGGTAACTCTCTCAATTGCGCTCGGCCTGGTTTGGCTGTCGATGCTTCTTGTTGAGCGCCGTGATTTCTAAGGGATTTGGAGAAAGTTGTGAATCGAGGAATGCCATAGGAGGAAGCATGAAAGGGATGTTGAAAGGCTCTGCGGTCGCCTTCTCTATGTTTGCGTTGGCGCTTGTCGCATTTGCCCAAGGGCAAGATGTTAGCGGTCGCTGGACAACCACGCTGGACAGGGGTCGGCAAAGTATGACCCTCAAAATGGATTTGAAAGTTTCTGGCAACCATGTAACCGGCACGATTGACGTCGCGCCTTATGTCACTGCACAGATCCAGAACGGGAAGCTCGAAGGCGATCAACTCACCTTCGACATCAGCGCCCCGGAACATGGCCACACGAAGGGCATCCATTTTAACGGTGACGTCCGTGAAGACACGATTGTGCTCAAGAATGAGTCTCGCGGCAAGCAGGGCCGAACGCTACTCTTTCAGCGCGCCCCTGAGTAAGTTCAACGATGGCAGTGCGGAAAAATACGACGCCAATTCGCCAGTGAGAGACTCTGATTGTGCGCACCTGTCTGTTAGTCTGCGGCAGCCACCGATCCATCCCCGTCAAGCCCTTTTTCTCGCGGCGATGACCGTCCCCGCAACCTCCGATTCCAGCAGGCTTCCGATATTCGGCAGAAGCGGGGCTCAGCAAGGACCGGAGGGGCGGGGGGCCGAGCCGGGCTCCTGGGTGGGCGTTGCTTGGGGAACAGGGACGGCGTAGGGAGTGAAACCCGCGAGACTGTTCGTGCATTGCGTGAGGATGCTGGTGGTTGGCGGTGTGGTTGAAGGCAGACCGGGGATGGAAGTGTCGGCTGCTTTGAGGTTGAGAGCTGTTGTCAGGTCACCCACGGCGCCGCGACGCCAAGCACTCAGGTTGGGAACTTCGACGCCGAAGCGCGTTTCGAGGAAGCGTAGGATGGAAGTGTGATCGAAAGTGTCAGAGGAGACGAAACCGCCGCGGCTGAAAGGCGAAATGAGCAGCATCGGGACGCGAAAGCCCAGGCCGATGGGACCGGGAATTGCGGGATTGCCGATGACCGTGGGATCGGGAACGGCGGGTGCGGTGACGAATTCACCGGGCGTGCCGGGAGGAGCGGTAGGCGGAGGAACGTGATCGAAGAAGCCGCCGTTTTCGTCAAAGGTAAGGAGGAAAAGAGTTTTGGCCCACAAAGAGGAATTCGCAAATAGTGCATCGAGGATCAAGGAGAGAACAATTTCGCCGAAGACGGAAGGCGCGGGCGGGTGATCGGAAGTTACGACCGAACCAATCAGCCAGGAAACTTGGGGCAGATTTCCGGAGGCGACGTCGGCGAGGAAGTCGGTGGGAAACTGTGGGCCAAAGGCGTTCTGGTGGAGGACGGAAGCGGGATCCTGAAAGTTCTTGAAATAGGAGAGGACGTTGTCAGAGAGAATGCCGTTGGCGATGGTTTGATCGGGAGTGGAGTAGACCTTCCAGGAAATGCCGCGGGTCTGGAGCTGCTCGGGCATGGTCGTGTAGGTGAGGCGGCCGTAAATGGCGCTGCGATCGGTGACGAGAGTTTGCAGGATGGGGCCGCCGTTCCCGCCGGCGGGGTCGAGAGAAGCGGCGATCGAGTAGAGGCGATTGGGATCGGTAGGGCCGAGGACGGAACAGAAATAGTTGTCGCAGAGGGTGAAGGCGTCGGCGAGAGCGTAGTAGAAGGGAAGATCGGCGCGAGTGTAATAGCCCATGGTGAGCACGGCGTCGTTCGCGTCGATGGGAACGTGCGAAGTGACGAAACCGTCCATAGCGCCGATGTCCCAGCTTTGGTGTTGGGGAACCCAATCGTGAGTAATGTCGTGGGTGCAGGCGGCGTTGCTTGTGGAAGTATCGAGATGGAAGGGAAGAAGCGATCCGATGGGAGCGATGGTGGTGTTGGAAGGATCGGGTTGCTGAAAAGCGGAGCTTTTGTCCGAGAAGCCGCGAACGCCGCGGTAGCTACCGAAGTAGTGGTCGAAGGAGCGATTTTCCTGAATGAAGATGATGATGTGCTCGATATCGGAAAGTTTGGAACAGGAGGAAGTGCCTGAGGGAGGCGAGGGAATAGCGCCGCAGCCGTTCAGAACAAGCGCGGCGAGTTCGGCAGCGGCGGCGGTAGTTCCGAGTTTGAGCAGTTCGCGGCGGTTCATGGACGCGTTTCGAGAGCCTTGTAAACTAGGATGCCTCACAGGGAAGAAGGGCGGGACCGAGTCCTGGTGGCTTCAGCTGCGCGCTTATAGCAAGGCCATGACCACAAGGATGTGAACCTGTTTGCCCGTCTTCCGGCGCCGTTTTCTCCGATGGAACACACTTTTGCAGCCCCCGTTCACCGAGCAGCAGGGGCAACCCTATCTGCTCATGTTCTCGACTGCAATCAGTTCTTCGTAACGCTACAAATGACGCACTCGCAAAACAAGTCACGTCCCGCGGCGATCGCCCTGTCAACTAGCCGGGTTCCTGTCTTGGTCGAGTTTCCAAGGGATCGCCGACGAATTCACGGCTCAGATCGCACCCGGTGGGCGAGGCCGTAATTCAAAGGATTGCCAATTCGCCAATTCTCGTGGACAATTTTTCATGAGTGCGTCTGTTCGTTACCGTTATCTTGCCCTTTAGTCGCTGCCATATGCCCGCAACGATGCAAACCATCGCCTTCCGCACATACGCCGATCCATCGGAAAACGGTTGCCATGCTTCTTTTAGTGGGATCGGTTTGGCAGTCCCCCGGCAGCAGCGGTCATACGCAAGATGAACAAAATGACAACGCACAAGCCGATCATCCCACGAAAACTCGCGCTCCGCTTCGGCTGGATCGAGCCGGGAGTTGGCTTCAACGAGTGGCGCGGTTGAAATGGCAGTGGAGGGAAAACGTAAATTCAGCCAACAGAGGTGCAGAACAGCTTGGAACATCATTCCCAACTCTCCGCATGGGGAGTCTGGGTGGGCATTCCGGCGAACAACTCCCCCGTCAAATCATCAGGTGATAACCTAGCGCTGGCGCGGTCTGCAGCAATTCCCTTGCCGCGCCGCAATGCTCGCAAGTCCTCGCGCTATCAACGAACTCTTTTGTCTACCGCTTGGTGTCCGTGCAGGATTTGCGTGTCATGGGTAAGTTTTTCCGGGCCACGAAAAATTCTTTCGAGCGTCTCGCTTGATCGTGAAACCGAGTCGGTTGACCGAAGTCCGTAGGTCTCCGAGGTGACGTGTCTCCGTCGAAGTCAAAACAAGGTCTGACCCTTCCGAGCCCTCAGCCCCGAGCGCTCGCTAGGCGTGCGGCCCAGCGAGTTCGTGCTAGTATTCGTCCTGAGGATGCTCCGGCGCGTCCATCTCGTCGTTGGAATTGTGGCAGTTGTGGCGTTTTTGTTGAGCGGACAAGTGCTGGGCCACCATCATCCCCACATGGAACAATTGTCAGCGGAACTGCGAATGATGTATGTCTCGCGTCACATTTATCTGCTGGCTGGGGCCCTGGTGAACACGGTCTTAGGTCTTTATCTTCAAATGCATCCGTCGCACTGGCGGCGTGGCCTGCAGTTGGTGGGTTCCATGCTCATCCTGGCTTCTGTCTTTTCGTTGACGCTAGCCTTCGTTGTTGAGCCAGCACTTGGCATGGCGGGACGCGGTTGGCGAAGTTACGTAGGCCTCATTGCACTTTTCATTGGTGTAATAATTCATCTCGTCGCCAAGGCAAGTGTGCCCGGAATTGACACTACTCGCTAAGCCCAAAGTCGCAGGGATCGTCGTCATAATATTGATCGGACTTGTCTCTCCCTTGCTCTCGTGATGCGCAGCAACTGTGCAAAATAGGGCCCATGCAACTTCCGAGAGGTGAAGGACACGCCAGCCGGAAATGCAGGCGCCCAAAGCACTAAGCAGGTACGGAGCGTTCAATTGGATGATGCCGACGGTGTAAGCGACATTAGAGAAAGCTTTTGGTGTTTATTGGGTTCGTCTTTCACTTGCTCTCCCGATGCATCTGAACTGTGCAAAACCGTTTGGGGCAAATCAACTTCGGTGAGCGCGTGGTGATCTCTGACCATCTCAGACCTCTCGGACCTGCGTAACTCCGATGCTCCGCCGCACGTATGTTAGGATAGGGCGTTCGTGTCCCCGCAGAGGTCCATGCTAGGCACAACAACGCGCGCTCAGGCCCAGAACAGTTCACAGGGATCGGCGACCACGTTACGGTCGCGCAGGACCATGAACTTTTCCGAAGCCGTGGCCATCTCCACCTCCAGCCTTTGGGCACATAAGCTGCGCAGTGTCCTTACCCTGGTTGGCGTGGTTATTGGCGTGTCTGCGGTCATAGCCGTGGTCAGCTTGATCAACGGCGCGAACCAGTATGTTGCCACGCGCGTATTCCGGCTGGGAGCGGACGTCTTCGGGTTGTCCAAGCAGCCGTCCATCGTCACCAACGTTGACGACTGGCTGGAATTCCAGAAGCGTAAGCGCATCACTAACGATGATTTTCAGGCGGTGCGCGAACTGTGCAAAAGCTGCAAGGAGATTGGTGCTTCTCTTGGCGGCCGCGTCGAAGTCAAAAGCGGGGTGAACTCGCTGAAAGACACCAATCTTCGCGCGTGGACGCCACAAATGTCTGAGCTATACGACGTGGATCTTGTCGCCGGACGGCATATCACGGAAGCAGACCTCAGCAGCGTCGCTCCTGTCTGCGTGATCGGGATGGATGTTGTCGAGAACCTCCTGCCGAATGTCGATCCTCTGGGAAAAGAGGTCCGCTGGAGCAATGTCCCCTGCCAGGTGATTGGCGTCGGAAAGAAGGAAGGCTCCGCTCTCGGAAACTCCTTGGACAACTGGATCATCCTGCCGCTGAGCATTTACAGCAAGGAGTATGGCAACCAGCAGAATTCGCTGCGCATAACGGTGCGCGCGGCTTCAGCGGCCAGGATCCAGGCCAGTGTGGACGAGGTACGCCAAATCATGCGCGGGCGTCACCATTTGACCTACCAGGCCAAAGACGATTTCGCGATTGAGACGAGTGACTCTTTCCTGTCCTTGTGGAAGGACATCAGCAGCTCGTTTTTCGCGGTCACCATCGCGATCGCGTCAATCTCACTTGTGGTCGGGGGCATCGTGATTATGAACATCATGCTGGTGAGCGTGACCGAGCGCACGCGCGAGATCGGCATGCGCAAAGCCGTCGGCGCGCGGCGGATCGACATTCTGCGGCAGTTTCTTATCGAATCTTCCACCATTGCGGTGATTGGCGGCGCACTGGGCGTGCTCCTGGGAGTGGTGGTCGCAGGCATGGTTTCCTGGCTGACACCCTTGCCGAGCGCCGTTCGGCTTTGGTCGGTTCTGAGCGGCCTGGCGGTCGCGCTGAGCGTGGGACTTTTCTTCGGCACATATCCCGCGTCCAAGGCTGCCAAGCTCGACCCTGTGGAAGCGCTGCGATCCGAATAGACACCACTCCATGGCCACACTCGGCAAAACTCTACCGCAAACGAGGGCGCTGCCGCTGCCCTTGCCGATTCGCAAGGAAAGCGCGCTCAAGTTCCGCGAAGAGCTGCTGCTCGCACTCAATACACTGCGCAAGAATCCGTTGCGTTCGGCGCTGACCATACTCGGAATCGTCATCGGCATCGCCACGGTGATCACGGTGAGCTCGGTCATCAACGGCCTCAACGAAAATGTTCTCGGGGGCATTCGCGAACTTGGTTCGGACACCATCATTGCGTACCGCTTTCCGTGGGCCTCGCTGTCGCGACCTCCGAGCGAATGGTTCACGCGCAAAGAGCTACAGCCGGAATGGGCGGACGACATGGCGCGGCTGCCGCACGTGGGCGCGGCTTCGCCCTCGATGCGGATTTTTCAGCCGCAGTTTGGCTCGGGCACGGCCAATGTGCGGCGGGGCGCTTACCGCGCCACTAACGTGATTCTCCAGGGCAATTCGCCTTCGATCACGCAAATCTTTGACATGAAGGTGATTCACGGCCGCGAGTTTAACGACACGGATACAGAGCACCGCGCCCCTGTCGTGCTGCTTGGTTTCGACACGGCAAACCTTTTATTTCCGGAAGGCGCAGCCAACGCCCCTGGCCAGGAAGTTATTATCGACGGTCAGCTCTTCACGGTGATTGGCACGATGGATAAACGGCGTCAGGGCATTTCCGGGGGCTCCAACCCCGAAGACAACATTGCGGTCATGCCGGTTACCTCCTTGCGGAAACTCTATCCCAATCAGAAGGATTACGTGATTTTTGCAAAAGCCAGCGATCCCGCGCAGGTCACCCAGGCGGTCGATGAAATCCGCGATCTGTTGCGTCGCAAGCGGCGGCTTGCCAACAACAAGCCTGACGATTTTGCTTTGTTTACATCCGACTATTTTCTCGATCTTTGGAACAAAATCAGCGGCCTAATCTTCCTGCTGATGTTTGCGGTTGCGTCCGTCGGGCTGATCGTAGGCGGCATTGGCGTGATGAATATCATGCTGGTCTCGGTAACGGAACGGACTCGGGAAATCGGCGTCCGGAAGGCCATCGGCGCAAAGCGGAGCAATATTCTCGCCCAGTTCCTGATCGAAGCGGTGGCCTTGAGCGCCGTCGGCGGAGTCGTCGGAGTGCTGTTCGGTTCCGGACTCAGCCTGCTGCTTCGATATGGCGTGCACTTTCCGGCGGTGCTGTCCTTGTTTTGGGTTGTTACGGCGCTCACGCTTTGCGCGCTCATTGGCGTGGTGTTTGGAGTTTATCCGGCCTGGAAAGCCGCCGGGCTCGATCCGGTCGAGGCCCTCCGCTATGAGTGATTTCCAATCATTTCCTGGCGTGTTCTTGAATTGCAAGGGGTCCTCTACAAGGAAGCTTCGAGTTTGTGTATCGTATATCTAGTGGGTACCCTGCCCAGGACTGCGCCTTGCTTAGAAGCATCAGCGCAGCCGACTCCCGTCGCGCGGTGACAATTTCTTCTTAATGCTCGGATGCAGTCTAGTTGCTTGGAATCGCTGCACCCTATATTCATGAGCTCATTCGCAGCCTTACAGCGTCTATACGACACAAATCGGTTTCTTGAGGCTTTCCACCAGAGTGCGGATTATTGGAGCCCTGCCCGTCGCGTGGACGATCTGTCCGCTGACGAGTTGATTTTAGGCGGCAGACTTGCCGCGCGCCTCGGCGGCCGCCGTCTCTCGCGTTGGCTCCTGCGCGCTGCTTTCAACCGATACCCTTCTGAGCCGCGCGTTCGTTATTTCGCGTCACACGTCCACCGCCGCCGATCAAAGCTCTTTGAGCAACTGCGAGAGTGGGAATCAAGCCCGGAGCTGCCCGGCGCTGACAGCCGCACCCAGGCAGATTGGCTGGCTTCGCTCGCCCTAGTTTGGGCTTCCGTCCGCGACTTTACCGCGGCCCACCGCTCGATCGAGCGAGCCTCCTTTTACAAGCCAAACGATAGCTGGGTTTTCTCTTGCCAAGCGGACGTATTGGGGTTGGAAGATCGCTGGGATGACGCCCTGCGCTCCGCCGAACTCGCTTGGGAGATCAACCCGGGAGCGCCATACGTCGCGCATAGCCTCGGTCAGAGCCTCCTAAATTTGCGGCGTGTGAGGGAGGCCGCCGATCGATTGTCCGCCGCCGCCGAGAGCTGCCAGTCCTTCGAGGTCGCGACCGGAGCCTGCTGGCATCTCTGCGCGCTCGCGGAAACCTTGGAAGGCAGCGAACGTCGGGGCACCGTGAGTCGCGCACGCGCATTGGCCGGCAATCTCGCGTCTCTGGCGCCCTTGGCGGACCGCGAAACCCGCGCGGTGGTAGCCCGAGTCTGGCTCGACATCGCTCAACAGGATGACGACCACAACGCCATGGAACGCTGGTCCTATGAAGCCCGCTCTCCGTTCCATCGCGCGGTTATGAAGAATCTTCGTGCCAATCCTAACGGACTTCGCATCCGTCTGCCCTTCCGTTGTGGCATTCAAAAACACGACGCATGCCTACCCACGAGCGTCGCTTCCGCTCTCGAAGCCATGGGAACCCACATAGATCCCGATGTAATGGCCTCGGAGATTACCTTCGGAGGAACGCCAGAATGGGCCGCCGCCGCATGGCTTGAGAACCGCGGGTTTTGCGTTCGCTACTTTCCCGCCACTCCGGACACTGCTGCGCGGCTAGTTAAGAACGGCATTGCTTTCATCATGACCCTGGAGGGTGACACGAGCGCCCATGCGGTGGCTGTTGTGGGCATTGATGAAGCTGCGGGGACTCTCATTGTTCATGATCCGCAGGCCTTTCGCGCTTCCGAATATCTTTCAGAATACATCGGGCGCGGCGAAGCGCCTCTCGGCCCCAAAGCTATGGCCGTAGTTGCGCCCGCACAACTGCCGCTGCTCGAGCGCCTGCTGCCCGAGGCTGATTCGGAAGCCATCGCGGCTACCGAGCGTCACCGTCAAATGGTTACCCTGCACGGACCCGCGGCCGCCCGCGAACTCGTTCAGGATTTCGCCAGGCGCTACCCTTCGCACCCAGTTACCCGGTTGCTCGTGGCCATGCAAGCGACGCACGACGGGCAGCTAGGCGCAGCTTTGCGTGATCTTCAGGACTTGCTGAGGGCATTCCCGAACTCCGCTTTTGTTCGCGCCAGCATTCTTTCCGCTTGCCGGTCGCTTGGCAACACCGCCCTTACTCGCGAGACCCTGGCCACCGTCGTCGACCGGGGCGTAATCCCTGGAATCGAGTCTCAGCAGAACTGGTTGTATCCTCCCGGCAGTTACGTAGCCGAATACGCAGACCTTTTGCGCCAGTCCGCGGAGACACGGGACACCGCACTCGCCTTACTACATCGCGTACTCGTACGCGAACAGACCTGCGCGTTCGCTTGGCACGTCCTTGGCGACCTTCTCTCGAGCGAGATGGACACCGGCGGAGCGCTGCTTGCTTATCGCATCGCGGCTTGTCTTGCTGATAGCTGGGAGCATTATGCTCGCGCTTATTGCGATGCGCTCGGCAATTGCGGCCGCATAGAAGAAGGCTTGAAGTGGCTCGAGGAGCGTGTTCGCCGTTTTGGCTCTTCCTCGCGGGCCGTCTCCCCATGGACGACTTGGATCGGCGCGCTCGAACAGTGGGGCCGCCCTCAAGAAGCGCTGCGGGCGACCGAAGAGTCGCTCGATCGCTACCCGGACTCGGCTGAATTGCTCGCCTTCGTGGTCTCATTTGCCGCGCGCATGGGCCAATGGGAGCGCGCGGGGGCCTTGTTGGGCCGGTTGGCGACGGCGGGAAACTCCGCCTTGTTTCACCAGGCCGCCGTTGCTTTCTATCGCATGCGCGGCGATCTCGACCAATCCATTCAGCACGCCTATGATTGCGTGCGCGAATCGCCACTTTCCACCGAGGCTTGCGGGGACTTACTTCAGCTCATCGCGAAACGGGATGGCGCAGTTGCCGCCATGGATTTGGCCTCCCGCTGGCTGGGCGACCATCCTGGCCATGACGGATTCGAGCAACTCTATTCCCACCAACTGGATCGCCTGGCCCTTTCGCAGTTCAGAAAATACTCGCTCCTGCTTCGCCGCTCCAGGCGCAATCCACAGGACGGCTGGACCTGGCGCGAATTGGTCTTCTTTTGCTGCCCTGAATATCAATCTGCGGATGATCGCCGGCGCGGCAGGCTGGCTATTCGCATCAACAGGTTCCTTCAACAATGCCAGCGGATCTCACCGGAAGCTCCGGCCACCCTGCGGGCGCAAGCAATGTGGTCTGAGGCTTCCGGCAAATGGTCTGAAGCCCGCGAGGGCTGGCTCGCATCCATCCGTCGGGAGCCGGAAAGCCTCTATGCCTACGAGCACGCGCTGAATTGCGTGGCCAGGTTTGAGGCGGCGGAGCGAACGCGTGCCTGGGAGGAGATTTCGAGGCTCCTGCCGACGTACTCGGGCCGCTTGTTTGCGGCTCACTACAACGCCATGCGCGCTGCCGAAATGTTTGGCTTCGCGCTAGCTGAGCAAAGCGTTGCGCGATGGGCAACTCTTCGCCCCGATGACCCAGAGGTGTTGGAAGCCAGGGTTGATCTGTTGTTGGAGCACGGTCATGGTCGCACCGACGCCGAGCGCGCGCTCGAAATTCTGCAGCCCGCCGTAGAACGCCATCCCTATCACATCGGACTCCGCTCTTCTTTTGCGAATGCATTACACAAGCTCGGCAAGTTCGACGAAGCCGAGCAAGTCCTAGCCGATCTCGTTCGCCGTCATCCGGATGACTCGCCTGCGCACATCCAATTAGCCCTCGTTCATGAACAGCGTGGCCGGGTTGACAAAGCCTTGCAGGTACTCGAATCCGCGAGCCACTGCGATCCCCAAAATGCCGATCTCTGGGACATGCGCGCGCAGATGCTCATTCATGCCCGGCGTTTCAAGGAAGCCAATTCCGTCGTCCGCGATGGACTGTCGCGATTCCCTAGGCATGTTCACTGGCGGGAGCGAGCTATCCGGCTGCTGCTCGATTGCGGGCAGCCCGAGGACGCCATCGAAGCCGCCCGCGAGGGCGTTCGTGTGTATCCTCGCGGCGCCTACCTGTGGTTCCTCCTAGGCACAACCCTCAACGACTTAAGACGTTTCGCCACCCATGGCGAGATCGAAAAGTGCCTGCGGCATAGCCTCGCGCTGAACCAGGGTTTGTTTGCACCAGCCGATCGGCTTGCCATTTTTCTCGTCGAGCAGCGCCGTTATGCCGAAGCCGAGCAAGTGATGCTCCGCGTACGCGAACGCCTCAGCGATCCCACTCCGGCAAACGGTCGCCTGGCTTGGATTCACCACCAACAGGGCAAAAAGGACGAAGCGCGCAATGAAATGGCCTCATTGTTGCGCGCTGTGCCTTCGTATCTCTGGGGCTGGATGGTTTTGCACGACGTGCTGGTCGCGGATCAAGCTTGGGACGATGCTCGCGCGATTTTCATCACCACTCCCACTGAGCTTCAGACGCACATGCGATTCCGTCGCCAACGTCTAGTTCTGCTGGAGAAAGCCGGCCTTTCCCCCGCGGAACTGGATTCTGAATGGAATGCCTTGCTGCACGATTTTCCGGAAGACCTAGCGGTCCATCTGCAACGCTATGACTCACTTCGGTCCGCCAAACGGATGCCGGAGGCCGCCAAGGTGCTCGAACTCGCCCGCGCTCGCTACCCGGACAATCTCTTCGTGCTTGCCCGCTTCGTCGAAGTGCTCGCGCAGGATCCACAACGCCAAGGTGAAGCGATCCACACCTTACTGACGATTTTCTTTGCTGACGGCGAAGATCCTTCCTGGGCGGTGGATTACGCCTGGGGAGCCGCAAAGGGTGCCAAGTGGCAACAAGAGGGTTATGAGCAGGCGCGTGAGCTCTTGCGACAAGGTTCGCGTCCCACACCGCGGGCATTATCTCAGCTGTGCTCGTACGCCCTCGTGCATTTTGGCACGTTTAAACAACGGCTCCAGCCACGCTGGCGCACCTGGTTCCCGGACCACGGGGCTAGCGAAATCCTCGCGATGCTTAACTTCGTCGATTCCTCGGTGTGGACAAACGGAACGTATCGCACGATCCCCTTGCGTCATCTCTGCGATTTCGGTTACCACCGCGCTGTCGTCAGGTACTGGAGGAAGCACAAGCCGCTGGTTGAGGCCGATGTTCAATCCTGGTCGGAAACCGCACGGGCCCTTGTTGGGCTCAAAAAAAACAAATTCGCCCGCGAACTTCTGGCCGGTTGGCGATCCCGAACCGGTGTTCCCATGTGGGCGGTCGCAAATTACATCATGTGCTTCTCGCCCCGTCGTCGCGCCCATTTGCGCGAAGTGGTCACCGCTTGTCGCGACGCCTTGGTCGGACTCCCACACGACCACTGCGCGAAATACCTCGTGCACAGGCAGGCCGAAGCCTGTGCTTTGTTGGGTGATCAGGCTGGTTTTCGGCAGGTTTGCCAGAAACACGGCAATTATCTGACCGGCAACCTCGAGCAGAGCGAATGGTTTGACTCGCGCAGCAAGCATTTGCTGACCGATATACCGGTAATGGCCCGCGCTTTGAAACAAAGTGAGCTCCGGTTGTACCGCCAAACCTTGCGAAGCGTGCGCTGGAAACGCATCGCCGGCGGCGGACTTTCACCGGGCAGACCGTAGCGACGAGCCACGCCCGCATGGTGGCGGTTGGCCTCTTCTGGTTCGCTCTCTCCATGACCATGCTGAGCCGTCCATAGCCGATCAGGGCAATCCGAGTGATGCGCCTGTTCGAAGGCAATCGCACGTAACTGAGACCGGGGCCGATTCGGCTACAAAAGTTGATGCAAACTAGGGTCTTTGAAATAACAGCCTAGCAAGAAGGCCTGAGGAGGCCCGGCTCGGTAGACTGAAGCGGTCTCTCGCAGCCCTTGAAAATTGCCGCACTCGCGCCCCAGCCATTCGGCGTCGTCTCGCAATTCCTTCCACACTTGGAGGTTAGTGTCGCCGTTCGGAGAAGTCTTCGCCTTCCATCAATGAGGAGAGGGCCGTCGTTTTTCCCAGAAGCGAAGGATTGGCGTATTCTCTCCGGGGGATGGCGCTGGCAAATGCGAGATCACGTGAGAAACCCCCTAGGCGGTATATGGCGGAGGGCGGTATTCGTTTCCTGTGGAATGTTGCTCTTTGGCGGCGTGTCCTACGCGCAGCAGGACACTGCGCCTGGCCATTCTATCGGAAACGTCTCGACCGAAGGGGACCTGATCGTGATGGAATTGGCTGACGGCGCACTGGGGAAGCCTAATCTATTTGACCTCTCGGGCCGCACCCTTCGCTTCAGGCCAGAGGGTCCCCGCTACCGTGTAGAAATCGTGCCTCTGCGCTGGGATTCGGACTACGGTCCTGAACTCACCAGCGCTCAAGCGAGTCTCCAAAATCTCGCTTTTCCTTTTTCGGGTAAAGTGTGGAATTCGTTTCTCGTGGGAACGACGGGATCGATTCGCTTCGGCGCCTCAGAAAAAGACATCGGCCCTGATCCTTACGGTCACCGGGACGGAGGCATCATCCTTGATCGATTCGATCAGCTGTCAGAAGTGGCTGGCAAATTGACCGACAAAGCCCCAGCAATTTGTGTGTTCCTGAAACCTCGGATGTCCGGACCTCATTATCTGAAGGAACTTTCCGACCGCGTGATCATCACGTGGGATCTCACCGAGCCGTTCGGCGGTCTCCTCGATTTCACATGGTTCAAGACCATCAATCGTTTTCAGGCCGTGCTCCATCGCGACGGCTCGCTTGAGATGTCGTACAAAGAATTGACGGCGAAGGACGGCATCGTTGGGATCTACCCGGTACCGTCAAGGACAGAAAAACCTGCGGCGGTTCATTTTTCTTCTCTCTCGCACAAGCACGGCCCTTTTGAAGTCGTATACGAGTCCTTCCACTACCTTGCCGTCCCAAGATCTCAGGATCTGTCTTGTACCATCATCAAGGCTCTCGGCGACAGGTTCGATTTCCTGGCCTACTACTCCGATTTCCGCACCGATAGTCAGGAAGCGAGTCCTGTGAGTGACGGCCCGATAGGAGGCAACGTCACAGGAATCGGGAACCCACGGCACGAGCAAACCCATCAGGTCTTGGCGAGCCGTTGTACGCAGGGACGATTCCAGTTGGGATTGGCGCAGCCGGTGTGGGTTGGATCGAACGAAGCGCAAGAAGTACCTGCAGAAGGAGCGCCAGTCGGCAACAGTCACGACCTAACTTTCTACACGCGGCTGCTCGTGGAGGGTTCACCGGATGGCAAGCCCTTTCCTTACAACTACGCCGTAGGACATCTCGGGCATGAAGTGGGCCATCGCTGGTCCGCTTATGTCAGTGCGAAAATCAACGGCGAAACAATTTCTCTCGGCCAGTGGCCTCATTGGGCGCCGGGTTTGCAAACGCGCGTCGCTTTCCCCTATTCACTGCCTACTGAGGCGTCAACCATGGGCGGAGGCGTCTGGCAGGACAACTTGAATGGCTCCTACACGCAGTTGCGTGACTTTTTCTTCGTGCCGGCGACGGGGTATTCCTACCTTGACCTGTACCTGATGGGTTTGATCTCTGCCGCGGAGGTGCCGGACTTCTTCGTCCTCCAGAACCTCACCCGAGTCGGTAAAGACGTAAATGGAAACGCGATATTCAAAGCTGAACGAACCAAGGTAACGATCCAAGACGTGATTGCCGCGGAAGGGCCGCGATTACCCGATGTTGATCACTCCCAGAGAAGATTCAACACCGGGATCGTTATTGTAGCTGAGCGCGGGCGACGGCCGAGCCACGAACTCACCGCACAAGCCAACGGCATTCGACAGCAGTGGATTCAGTACTGGGAGACGACGACAGGACATCGTGCATCCATGACGGCAAGTCCACGCTGAGCATCTGCCATCGCGAGCCGGTTCCGAGGCGA
>Ga0182038_10000173_pt1 | contig 33195 bp, 32 predicted proteins | sample sta12Can44000108_FD_125976 | JGI IMG/M metagenome (GOLD analysis project Ga0182038, IMG submission 125976) | Lab enrichment of tropical soil microbial communities from Luquillo Experimental Forest, Puerto Rico - statanox.12C.anox.44.000.108 | ecosystem: Environmental > Terrestrial > Soil >...
GATTGCGCACCTGAAGCCGGGGGTTTCGATGCATCAGGCGCTCACTGAGGTTGATACCATCAGCCGCCATCTTCGTGAGCACTACGGCGCAAACCTCCCCGCCATCAGCCTCGGCGCCAACATGCGCCTGCTGCTCGACGACCTGGTGCACGATTTCAAAACGCCGCTCTACGTTCTGTTGGCGGCGACTAGCTGCGTCCTGCTGATCGCCTGCCTCAATGTCGCCAATCTGCTGATCGCGCGCGCAGCATCGCGGCGCAAAGAGGTTGCGATCCGTGCGGCCCTGGGGGGAAGCCGTTGGCGCCTGGTGCGCGCGCAGCTTACCGAAACTTTGCTGATCTCCCTGGTAGGAGGCTCGCTCGGTCTGGTGTTGGCCTACTTCGCTATCCATTGGCTAGTGGGATTGCGCCAGGACATCGCGCGCGAAGAAGCCATCCACATGGATTGGGTAGCTATCGCCTTTACCGTCGGCGTTACTCTACTGAGCGCGGTGTTAGCCGGCCTCATCCCCGCGATGTCCACCAGCGGCAGAGCCTCGCTCGCGGCATTGCAGGAGTCTTCTCGCTCGCACACCGGCGCGCAAGCCAAGACCCGGCTTCGCAGACTACTGCTTTCTCTGGAGGTCGCACTTACCGTCGTGTTGCTTATCGTTGCCGGCCTACTGCTGAAGAGTTACCAACGGCTGCGCTCCTCCGACATGGGGTGCGTAACCGACAACGTTCTCACCATGCGTCTCAGCCTTCCCGAGGCGCACTACCCCGAGGCCACCCAGCGGGCTGCGTTCTTCGACCAGTTGTTGCTTCGGCTACGCGCGCTGCCCGGAGTTTCCTCGGCAGCGTTAATCAACGTTGTTCCGGGGCAGGGATACGGTGGCGACAACATCATCGCCATTCCCGAGCATCCGCCTCTGCCCAAGGGACAGGTACAGATCGCGCGTCGCCGCTTTTGCGATCCTGGCTATTTCGCCGCGCTGCAAATTCCGCTCATTCGCGGACGCGTCTTCACCGATCAGGAACGCCTCGACACAGCCGACAAGGTCGTAATCAGCCAGCTTCTGGCGCACGACTTCTTCCCCGGCGAGGACCCAATTGGCAAACATCTTGTAGTTGATGCGCTGCTTGACGACCATCCCCGCGCCTATGAAATCGTCGGTATCGTGGGGGACACGCGACACTGGATCGCCGACCCGCCGCAGCCCATGATGTATTTCCCCATGTCGAGCGGGCTGAGCCGACGCGCGGTGATCGTGTTGCGCTCCCAGCAGGATGTCAACGCTCTGACGATTCCCGCTCAGCAGGTCGTGCAATCGCTCGACAAAGATCTTCCCGTCGCTTATATCCTGACCCTGAATCAACTCATAGGCGCCTCGACCATCGAAGCCAACTTTACCTCGACGCTTATCCTGGTGTTTGCAGTACTGTCGCTGGTGCTTGCCAGTGTCGGACTCTACGGTGTGCTGTCGTATCTTGTCGAGCAGCGCACCAGCGAGATTGGCGTGCGCATCGCCTTGGGTGCGCAGCGTGACCAGGTTCTCGGGTTGATGCTGCTCGACGGCCTACGCCCCGCAATGATTGGCCTTGCCATCGGACTGCTAGGCGGCGCCGCGGCTTCGCAACTCATCCGCAGCATGCTGTACAGCGTGCGCCCTTTGGATGCAGCGACCTTCGGCGCAGTAGCGGTCGCTCTGATTGCTGTCGCCGCGCTGTCCTGCCTTGTGCCCGCATGGCACGCTTCGCGCCTGGATCCCATACGCGCGCTGCGGGTAGAGTAGCTCTCGAGAGCGTCTGTGACTTACCCGCCTTCGAAATAAAACGCCGCTTTAATACGACCCCTTGCGCGTGGCCTCAAGCCTGTTTGTCAAATTTTTGCAAACAATCTCATTGGCGCAATCTGGCCGCGAATAGCGGACCTTCAACAGTGATACGATTTTCGAGCGTCACATTCGCGACTCCGATTCGTTGCTCTCACAGCGCTGCCTCAAAGGGCGATGGAGAGTATGGTACAACCGCGGTAACTACGGGAGGAGCGACCCCATGACACAGATTTACTCCTTTTGGCGGAGCACTGGCATGCTTGCCGCGCTGCTGCTCTGCCTTCTCTGCACAAACCTGAGTGCCGGAACGATCTATGTACAGACAAACCTTGTCTCTAACGTGCCGGGACTCGCGCCAACTACGGATCCCAACCTGATAAACCCCTGGGGTGTCTCTTTTGCGCCAAAGTCACCTTTCTGGGTCTCCGACCAAGGGACAAACCTAGCGACGCTCTATGATGGCGCGGGCAACATTAAATCGTTGGTCGTCTCAGTTGGGCCAACACCCGGTCCAACCGGCCAAGTATTTAACCCCACCTCCAGCTTCGGTCTGCCGGACGCCATGCCTGCGCTGTTCCTCTTCAGTACCCTGGCTGGGACACTAGATGCCTGGAACGGGGGGACTGGGACCACTGCGATCACGGTGGCCACAACTCCAGGTGCAATCTATACCGGCCTGGCCAATGGCAGCGTGGGGATGGCGAATTATCTCTATGCGGCTGACGTAGCCGGGCACATCAACGTGTTCGACACGAACTTCACCAATGTGACCAGCACCACGTTTGCAGGCAAGTTCGTTGATCCCAGCCCAGTGGCGGGGTTCACTCCGTTTGGCATTCAGAACATCAATGGAAACCTTTATGTGATGTACGCCCAGCTCAAAGGGGTTATTGGACAACCAGGCGGTTTCGTGGATGAGTTCGACACCAGCGGGAATTTCATCAAGCGGATAGCGACCAATGGTCCACTGTTTGCTCCATGGGGAATCACGCTGGCGCCCAGCAGGTTCGGCCAGTTTTCGGGGGATCTATTGATCGGACAGTTTGGCAACGGAGAGATCCTCGCCTATGACCCGGTCACCGATGCGTTCCTCGGCACCCTCAACGGCAAGAATGGAACGCCTATCGTCAACGACTTTCTCTGGTCTTTGGAGTTCCGCACCGCCGGACCAATGATCAGCACCAATGCACTCTATTTCACCGCCGGCATCGACAATCAGATGGGTGGATTGTTCGGCGAAATCGCACCGGCGCCCGAGCCGGGAACGATTACGCTGCTGATTGCCGCAGCGAGCTCGCTTGCAGCGCGAACCCTGTGGCGGCTGAAACGTAACCCATAACAGACCTATCTCTCGGGGACCCCGGTGTCCCGCACATTCCAAAGTCAAGAATGTGCGGGCACCGGAGTTGTTTTCTAGTCTTCATTGACAGTGAAGCAAACAGTTTGTTGTTTCCTGTCCAGTTGAGACTTGGTCCCGACACTGCCGATTGTCCCGACTGTGCCACCGCCGGATTTGGTCCCAGAGCCACTACCGACAAGATAGCTACAGACACTACGAGTTAAGATGAGCGATTTTGTTCTCGTCATGGACGTCCTCCGTTGGGGTTCTTGCCTTGGGGGCAAGCGGCGAACTCGATCCGTTACGAGGAGTGCGGCGAGATCGCCTGGGTTACAGTGGCGTCTCTTGGATCGTTCGTCACACGGAGGCCAGTCCGCTTGGCAACGTCGACAATGCCTCAACTCGTAATCGGAAATGTCATCGAGATGTGAAAAAAGTCAACCTTGAATCCTTGCTGCGACTGGGGAGCAAGCAATGCTAATGGCCTAAGCCGAGGCTCAGAGCCTTCCGGAGAACCTGAGCGATGGAAGCACGCAGTCGCAACTGTTCGAGATCGGCGGAGGTTATCCATTGCACTTCGCTGACGTCGCTGCCGGCGCGGGCATCGCCGGAGATTGGTCGACAAAGAAAGTCGATCAGTACGTAGTGGTACTCTGTGCGACCGTCAGTGTCGGTGAAGATGCTGTCGAAGACATCGAGAACCTCGCCGACCTCGACGTGCAGACCGGTTTCTTCTAGGGCTTCGCGGGCGGCCCCGTCGCGGAGTTTCTCGCCCAACTCGAGCACTCCGCCAGGAACCGACCACTCTCCCTTGAGCGGCTCCGTGTTGCGCCGAACGAGCAGGGCGCGGCCGTGGTCAACGATCACCGCTCCGACGCCGATGATTGGTTGTTCGGGGTAGAGGCGCCTCATGGAAGAAGTTTCGAATTTTAAGTTTGCGCTATCACCTACATTTCCCAAAACCAGGGAGATGTTGGCCAGCCACGAGTTTCAAGTTTCGGCCGTCAGGCTCTAGGTCTCGGCTTTTCAGATTCCAGGCTAAGGCTGCTCTCGGAACAAGTGATCTACCAAGGTGGTTAAATAATGGGCTGTCCACCTCGTTACTGGGTGAAGAAGTCCATTGGTTTGAGTCCTAAGGCGCGCCATCCGGCGGGAGTGCGTTTAAGCTCGAAGCGCATCTGCGCGCTGCGTCGGTGCTCGGTGGGCAGGATATCGCGCGGCTCGGGATCCATTTCTACGTCGGCAATGGCGAACCCGGCATCCTTGTCGGCGCTGACCTGGAGAAGCTGGTAGCGGAACTTGATGTTGTCATGCGCACGGAAGAACGCCGCCAACCGCTCGCGAAAGTCATCGTAGTCCGTCATATCTTGCGCATCAAACACGGAGAGTACCAGGCTGAGGCTGTGGCTTTCCACCCCACGCTGAAAGCCACTGAGGACATCGCGCGCCACTTCGTCGGCAAGATCGAACGGCTGGTCTGCGGTTGCCTTTGAGCTCGCGGGCCGCTGAGCCTGATTGGTACCGGAGGATTGGGCAGGGACAAATCCGGGCAGGGAAGCAAAAGCCACGGCCAAGGCGAGCACGAGCAAGTTACGCCGGTGGCGAAGAGGAACCCCACCAAGCCATTTTCGAGAGGTAGGAGACTTCTGCATAATACTGTTTTACACTGCTTTCGCACCCCACCTTGCGGTTGAGGATGACCTGGGATGGGCGAAATGGCTCCACCCGCACAAGGAAATTGGGGTAGACGGTAACAATGGAGAGATTCAAAAAGCCGGTCAGGGTTTGGCCCGTAAAGCCACAACTTTCGGGGGACGCGAGGGTTACAGGAGATGTGGCCAGCATCGCTGTGGACCAGGGCACGATCCTAGGCGCGGTGGGGACTGTTAGCGTTCCAACCACACCCGCGATGTCGGCGCCATTATCGCCGGCTGAGGCTCCTGTGCTGGAGATGCTGAGCGATGCCGAGGTCATGCTGCGGGTGGCCGCAGGTGACGACACCGCATTCGATTATCTGGTGGAGAAGTTCCGGCGACCGATGGTCAGTTTCATGTACCGCATGACGCGGAATCAGGCGGTGGCGGAAGAGCTGGCCCAGGAAGTGTTTTTGCGGGTATATCGCTCGCGGCAGAGCTATGCGGCGAGCGCGAAGTTCACCACCTGGCTATATCGGATTGCGACGAACCTGGCGGTGAACCATGCGCGCGATACCAAGCACGAACGGGCGGAGAATACGGTCAACATCGACGAACCGGATACGGAAACCGGATTAACCGTCGATGTAGCGGACCGCAGTTTGAATGCCGAGCAGGTCATCCTGCGGCGGGAACGTCTGGCGGCGATTCGCAAACATGTTGAAGCGCTGCCGGAGCGGCAGCGGGCTGCCGTGATCATGCACAAGTACCAGAACATGGACTACAAGCAGATTGCGGCTGTGCTGAAACTGAGTGAGTCGGCCACCAAGTCGTTGCTGTTTCGCGCGTACGAGACGTTGCGCGAGACGTTGAAAGAGTTCATTTAGCAATAAACTGTAATGAGTAAGGTGTGGTTATGAAGTGCGGCAAACTTCGGGAAGAGTTGATGGAAGCGGTGCTCAGCGGGCCGGAACTGGCCAACCCCGCAGTGCAGGAACATCTGGCTACCTGTGCGGCATGTGCCGGCGAAGTGGCGTCGCTGCGGCGTACGATGGAGTTGTTGGGCGAATGGCAGGCTCCGGAGCCGTCGCCGTATTTTTTGCCACGAATGCGGGCGCGAATGCGAGACGAGCGCACGCATGAGCCCGGGGGTTTCTGGGCGTGGCTGCGGCGTCCGGCAATTGTGACAGCGGCGGTTGGGCTGATCGCGGTGGGCGTCGGGATGCTGGAGGGCTTCCACTGGAAGTCAACGCACCCGGAAAATCTAGCCCACAATGTTTCGCAGACAGTTCCTACCAGCGCTGCAGTGACCGACTTGCAATATCTGGACAACCACGCTGATCTGTTTGCCGATTTCGACGCTCTAGACGACGATCAGACGGAAACGAACTAAGGACGATGCGCGCTGCTTACACCATCCTGGCTGCTTTAATACTGGTGGCGGGAACCGTATCGGCAAAAGCAGAGCCGTTTTGGCAGCAGCATAACGTTCCTCGTCCGCCAGCGCAGCGGCAGGCGGCGCCTCCTCCGACGGCCAGCCACATGGCCCCTCAGGCTCAGCCGGTGAATCCAGGCAGTGTGCCCAAGCAGCACCTGAACGGTCCGGGTCCGCACAAGGGAGACTGGTTGCGGCAGAATGGGACGCTTACTCCGGCACAGCAAGAAAAAAAGCTGGAAAACGATCCGCTATTCCGCAGCTTGACCCCGGAGAAGCAGCAGAGACTTCTGGACCGGTTGCACGTGTTTAACAGCATGTCTCCCGCTAAGAAGCAGCAGGTGCTGAACCGAATGGAGACCTACGAGCACCTGTCTCCGCAGCAACAGAGGCAGGCGGATTCGTTGTACCAGCGCTATCGCGGGCTGCCTCCGGACCAGCAGGGGCAGGTGTCGCAGGCGTTTCGCCAGTTGCATCAGATGTCTCCGGAGCAGCGTGAGCAATACTTCAACTCCGATGAATTTCGCAACAGCATGAACGAAGAGCAACGCAGCTTGCTGCGCGGCATGTCGGAGTTGTATCCGAACCCAGCGAAGTGACCTTCGCGCTTCTCTTCCCTTGAAAATTCATGAGTGCCGGAGGAGACCCAGCGTCCGTTTGCGACTATTGGGCGGGTGCGAGCTCGTGAGCGATGCTGCCGCTGTAAAGGGCGCTGACATCGCGGGGATCGCCATCAGCGATGATTGAGCCCCGTTCGAGCAGGATGGCGCGGTCGCAGTTCTCGACCACTTGCTCCATCGAGTGGGACACGAAAAGAATGGTCTTGCCCGCCCGGCGGAACATGCTGATGCGCTCGAAGCACTTCTTCTGAAAGCCAATGTCGCCGACGGCGAGGACCTCGTCGAGGATGAGGATGTCGGGATCGACCTCGGTGGCGACGGCAAACGCCAACCGCGTATGCATACCGGAGGAGTACTGCTTGATGGGAGCATCGATGAAGTCGCCGATCTCGGCGAAATCGATGATGCGCTGCTCGCGTTCCTTCATTTGCTCGCGGGAATGGCCCATCAGCAAGCCACTGAGCAGGATGTTCTCTCGTCCGGTAAGTTCGTGATGAAAGCCGGCGCCGAGTTCAATGAGGGGAGCCAGCTTGCCGAACACGTGAACGGTTCCGGCCGTGGGCCGATAGATGCCGGAGATGATCTTGAGCAGTGTGCTCTTGCCGGAGCCGTTCGCGCCGATGATGCCGAGCATCTGCCCTTCGGGAACCTCCAGTGATAGGTGCTTCACAGCATAGAAGTCGTGGTAGCGGGTCTCGTACCGAAAAAAATTCGCGAAGAGTTCGCGCATGCTGTCCGGACGGTCGTGAATCACGCGAAATCGCTGCGTCACGTCCTCGAGCTGGACGGTGATGGGGCGCGAATTGTGCGGGGAACTAGACATAGAAGACAAAATCGTCCTGGTACTTGCGGAAGACGGAGTAACCAATCACCAGAGCCACAAAGCCGCAGACGAACGAGGCCGCGATGGAGGTCCAGCGCGGCAGCATGCCGTAGTACACCGCGAGGCGAAAGCCATTGATGACGTAGATGATGGGATTGAGCTTAAACAGCCAACGCATGTTAGCAGGAATGAAGTCGAGGGCGTAGATGATCGGCGTGAAATAAAACCACGCGGAAAGCACCACCTGCACAATATGGGAAACGTCGCGGTAGTACACGTTCGCTGCGGCGAGCAAGAACGTTACACCGAGTGTGAAGATCACTAGCGCGAGAATGGGGATCGGGAGGTAAATCCAAGTCCAATAAAAGGGGTGTCCCATCAGAGCGACCAACAGCGCCAAGGGAATGAGCGACAACAGCAAGTTGACGATGTTGGCCACAACGGCAGCGACTGGAAAGACCAACTTCGGAACCGCTACCTTTTTGATGAGGTCTCCGTTGCCGACGATGGACTCGACAGCGTAACTCAGCGATTGCGAGAAAAACGTCCAGGGCATCAGTACGCTGAGAAGGAATATGGCGTAGTGAGGAATGCCAAAGCGGAGGATGGTCGAGAAGACGATGGTCAGGACCACCATCATGAGAGCCGGGTTGAGCAACGCCCATAGAAAGCCGAGCACCGAGCGTTTGTAACGGATCCTCAGCTCTTTGAGGGCCAGTTCCAAAATCAGAGCGCGATACCGGTAGGTGCCTGTGATCAAGTCCAGCAAGTTCGGATTCTCCGCAGCATCTGGCGACCCGCAAATATGGCCCAGAAAGAGAAACTGCTCTGACTTTTATGTTAACAAATCCGACCAGCTAGGGGCGGCACTGGCAATGGGAGGGAAGGCTCCCGGATATCTCCTGATGACCTTCAAATTTGCGGCGTGCAGACCAACCGAAGGCTGGTGACCATGACACTCCCCGAACGTGTGTCATGGAACGTGAGCCCTGCAACCTGGCAGGCGAACGGAGAGAGGCGCTCCAGGGCATGCAAGGTGGTGCCGTCGTAGGGAACCGGCTCTTCGGGATAATCATCTCAGGTCAATCGGAGATCCAGAAGTGGCTGTAATGCACTCCGCCGGATCCAGAACATATTTCTCAGGGGAAAATCAAAGTGCTCCGGCAACGCCCCTTCCCACCCGAACTTGGCTGCGATTACTGCTGCTATTTGGCGGTTTTCGTCCCATCCGACCAAATGCGGGTCGCTAGGAAAGACGAGACCGAGGAGGTCGTCTTGTTCGAAGGCGGCCACGATTCTGTCCAGCATGGGGTGAAGTCCCCCGACCAAGTTCTGCCAAAGGAATTCTCGCCACCGTTCACCCCAAACAGCTTCTTGCGGTTTTCCTTTCACCCACTGCTTGGCGTGCAGATGTCCAATCAGGTCGTAATGCTGGAAGTCGTCAGCCAAGCCGGGTTAAGCATGGGCCGATGTCTCGCCCACGGTTTGGCACCACAAGAACGTCCCCACGACCCAACAAAGGGGTGGAGAGTTATCGACGGATTCCCTCAGCCTTGTCCGCGCTGTCAGTAGTGAAGAACAGGTCACAACGGCTTTGGTTTCGCTCCAGGCGAGCCACCAGGTCTCGGCAGAGTTCGGGGTAGAACAGATGTACGTGCAAAGCTGTCCGCTTCACTCGAGCATAGCCAATGTAGGCAATGCCTGCGGGTTGCGTGAGAACTACCGCTGTAAAAAAATGAAATTGAGGGTGTCCCTCCTCAGAATCAAATACCTTTTGTGCCGAGCCGACCGCGCTGGCAAGTTGGCGGATGACGGCGTAGACCGTTACAAAGGAAAAGCGGTGTGGTATTGGCGATGTTCAGAATCTGTGTTTTTTCGCTCATTGCAGGGACTTTGCTGGTTGTGTTGGGTGATAATGTCTCCTGCAAGGGAATATCTAACCGGGATTGCTCCGCAAATCAGGCCCCAAAATGAAGGTGCCAGTGTCACGGCCTCTTAGAGTGGAGTGAAGAATGAGTCGTGACGTCGTGATGTCTCGACGTTCGTGGTTTATGAACAGCGACTCTACACTGACGACGAAGGAGCTTTCCCAGGTAAGCCAACACTGGGCAGAGCATCACGACGATTTTGGTCGACACACGCACTGGACCGAAGTCCCTGCCGTAAGAGCCCGAATTAACGAGAAGATCTCGGGTGAGTGCAATAAGGACCTGTTTGGTTACGTTATTGAACATTATTTCAAGGCCACGGAGCGGCAATTGGAGAGTTGCCTCTCTCTGGGCAGTGGCGGGGGAGAGCTGGAGAGGGGTCTCGCGCAGTATGTCATCCCGAAAATCCATGTTGGCGTAGAGATTTCTGGACCGTTGGTTGCCCTTGCCAGAGAGCAGGCAGCAGGATTTCCCCACATTCAGTATCGTCAGGACGACCTAAACACCTGTGAGCTAGGCGAAGGTGAGTACGATCTAGTCATTGCTCACCAGTCACTGCACCACGTTCTGAACCTGGAGGGACTTTTCCATCGGATCAAGCGGTGCATGAAACCAAGAGCCATTTTTGTCTTCGACGAATATGTTGGTCCTCGCCGATTTCAATGGAGTGACCGACAACTGGAGTGCATAAACGGACTGATTCATGTGCTTCCCGAAAGCTTGAACCGGAATGTCGAGAAGGGACGCCGCAGAGATAACGTGATTCGCTGCACACCGAGACAAGTCGCCAAAATGGATCCCTCTGAAGCGATTCGATCGGACGAGATTGTTAAGCTTGCCAGGGACAACTTTACGATTGTCGAATACAAGCCTTACGGTGGAACGATTCTGCACATGTTATTGGCTCTGACTGCCGGCAATTTCATGAACGACGAAGCAAAACCGTGGCTTGACATGTTGTTCCAAGTTGAGGACTTGCTCCTTCCGGAATTGGGAAGTGACTTTGCCGCCATGGTATGCGTGTTGCCAGAAACCCAAGGTTGAGCCTGCGACAAACTGACTTTACCTAGTGCCCATTTAACCAGCTGGCAGCACACATGACTACCGCGCACAGCCTCTGGTAGCAGTACCGACCTGCAGTGACCGCCCTCGCGACGTGGCAATCAGTGGAACTATGCTCGTGTCTTGGCTGAAAACCCAAAGAGAGGCGGAGTTCTCGTGGCTGCGTGTTCTTGCCCAGTATTTACTTCAGGAATTTGGGTGCATCCGAGGAAGAATTTCGCCGAGTAACTTCTGGTTCGCTTACCATCGGAGCTTAGCTTGGTTACTGCGCCGCGAGGTCGTCATCTTGACGCCTGCACAGCAGAAGCAGGCGGACCGGTTGTTCCAGCAATATCGCGTGCTGCTGCCTGATCGCAGTCGCACGTTTCGCAAGGCTACAAATAGCTGCAGAAGATGAGCCTTGAGCATCAGGCGCAGTACTTCACCTCGGATGAGTTCCCAACGGTCTCAATGACCAGCAACGCAGCCTGCTACAGGGCACGTCGGAGCTGTATCCCAATCCCTCCAGGTAGGTCCCGTTTTGATTTCTCAGCATCCAAAAAGGGTCTTGTGTCGCCGTCCTGCACTGTGGGACGGCGACGCGAAGAGAGGACCGCTAGGACGCTGAGCATATCTGTGGTCAATACAAAGCGGCAGTCACCCGTATCATCGCGACGGAGCTCGCAAAATTGGCGTTGTCAACAATCATCGTGGGACGAGTCCATTTTGATCCTTCTGGAGTAACGACTGAGATGCAGTCGAGGGAACGCTGCCCAGCCCAATCGATTAGCTCTTGCGAAATGCAGATTAAGCGGTGGCGTTCGCATGAAGCGCGAAATCCATCTGCCGACACCGAAGCTGCTCGAAGTGCGCTGGGTGCTTCTTCGCGTTCGCATCCGGCGAGATTCGAATGATGAAGAAATCCAATGCCGTCTGTGGTCAGTTTGTGCGACAACTCCTGTAAATAACTGTCGATCACATCGGCTTCAACGTGTACGAGAGAGTCGAAGGAGAAAGCAAAATCAAGTGAGTCATCCGCAATCATGCAGAGCGTCCGGCCATCGTTCACATGGTATGTAATGTTTGAACTATCGCGAAACCTAGACCGGCAGTGCTCAATGCATTTCGGTGTTAAATCGACTACGTCCAGGCGCTGACAAAGATACTGGAGATATTGAGTCCACCGACCGAATCCCGGCGCAATTTCGAGGATGCTTTTGCAAGGTACGTACCTGTGAATACGGGGCAAGATAGTCCAACACCACTCGACTTCGGCTGAGCCCCATGGCGCGGACCATTCCTCCCCAGTGCCCGACCAGTCGTAGGCTTGTTGCCACACACGCAAATTCTCTTCGAGATTCATTAGAAAACCATAGCACACAACAAGGCAGCATTTGGAGAACTGCTTAGTTAGTCGGGCTAGACTAGGACTCGTCTCATAAATGGGCGGGACATGAAGGCCGAAGTCCCTCAGGAGCTAAAGCCCGTGTCTCGTGGGCTCCAGGCGGCACGGCTGAAGCCGTGTCCTTTTAAAACCGATCTATCAGACAGCTAACAGCTTCTAATGGGTTGCAGCCAGTTCCAGCAGCGTCAAGCTCTTATAGAAATTGACAACCTCGGATGGATCGCCATCGGAGATGATTTGTGCCTTTGTCGACAAGACGACGCGATCGCAGTGCTCTGTGACCTGCTGCATGTTGTGAGACACAAAGAGGATGGTCTTTCCGTTTTGCGGAAGTTCTCGATGCGGGCAAAGCACTTTTCCTGGAATGCGGCATCAGCTACAGCAAGGATTTCATCCACCAGAAGGATATCGGGATTGACGTCGGTGGCCACGGCAAAGGCAAGCCTAGTGTGCATTCCGGAGGAATACTGCTTGATGGGAGCGTCCATGAACTCGCCAATATCGGCAAAGTCAATGATGCTCTGCTCCCGGACCTTCATTTCGTCTTTGGAATAGCCCATCAGCAACCCATTCAGCAGGATGTTTTCGCGTTCCGTCACTTCGTGATGGAAGCCGGCGCCTAGCTCGATCAGGGAGCGAGGCTGCCATTGACCGTCACGCTTCCAGCTGTGGGACGATAAACGCCAATGATCTTCAGCAGGGTGCTCTTGCCGGAGCCGTTGCGGCCGATTAATCACAACATCTGGCCGACGGGGACATCGACTGACAGGTCCCGAATCGCATCGAAGTTGTGGTAGTTAACTGCTTGCCGAAGGAACTTGGCGAACAGCTCGCGCAGGGTGTCGGGGCGTTCCTGGATAACGCGAAAACGCCGGGTGACGTTCTCGAGGCGTACTGCAATTGTTTCCGAATGACCCGTCTGGCTAAGACATAGTAGACGAACTCATCCTGAAATTTGCGGAAGAACGCGAAACCAATGAACAAAGCGACCAATCCGCAGACGAACGATGCGGCAACCGACTGCAAACGCGGCAACTGTCCGTAGTAAACGGCGAGACGAAAGCCATTAATCACGTAGATGAGGATTGAGTTTGAAGAGCCACCGCTGGTTGGGGGTATGAATTCGATTGCGTAGATGATGGGCGTGAAGTTAAACCAGGCCGAGAGCACGACCTGAAGAATATGAGCCACGTCGCGATAGAAGACGTTTGCCCCCGCAAGGAAGCATGTCATGCCCAGCGTAAAGAGAATCAACGCCAACATGGGCACTGGCAGGTGAGCCAAGTCGGGTAGAAGGGGTGACCCAAGACGAGAACGACGAGAGCCATCGGTAGCAGAGAAAGCAAGAGATTGATGGTGTTGGAAACCACTGCAGCAACCGGAAAAACCACCTTGGGCACTGACACCTTCTTGATGAGTTAGCCGTTGCTTACGATGCAGTCCACACCATAGCCGATCGACTGCGAGAAAAACGTCCACGGAAGGAGAACACTGAGCAGGAAAATGGCGTAGTGCGGGATACCGAAGCGAAGAATCGTCGAAAAGACAATGGTGAGAACCACCATCATATGGGCTGGATTGAGCAGTGCCCGAAGAAATCCCAGAACCAAACGTTGTAGCGGAGTTTGAGCTTCTTGAGGGCCAACTCCCAGATCAAAGCTCCTCGGCGATAACGTGTAGCTTCTATCCTATCAAAATGCGCAGAGGGGTCGAGAAGCCGCAGGGGCTGAAGCCTCGACATGTTTTCGAGCGCGTTCGGCGTAGCTGAAGCCATGCCCTGAAACGAAACAGGCGTCGATTCGGGTTGTTCCGCATTGCTGCGGAGGAAAACGAAAAAGCAGATCTCTCGGCGCCCCGCCCGGCGGGGCGCCGAGAGATGACAAGGTTAAATGTCTTGTGCGGCGCAGCTAAGACTGCGCCCCTTCAAAACGCGGACAGACGTGATTCTCCAGTCACTGGCGGAATCGGCCCAGACGCGGGATTGATGGCGCCGAAGCTAGAGCGTTTCCCCTGTTACTGTATAGCATAACCGCAATGGGCAAACCAGGCGGCCGCGTGGTGCGGCGTAACCGCAGCCAGGGCGTCCACAATCGCCGATTGCAGCGTTTCCACCGTGCGCGCCTTGGCCGAACGGAGCTGCTGTTTGATTTTCGACCAAGCTTGCTCGATGGGATTGAAGTCTGGCGAATAGGGTGGTAAGTACAGCAACTCTGCCCCCACCGCCTCCAGCAAGCGGCGCACGCCTTCGACTTTGTGGGCGGGCAGATTGTCCATGACCACCATCTGCCCCGGCTGCAAGCGCAGGCACAGCACCTGCTCCACGTAGGCCAAGAAAACATCGCCATCGGTGGGGGATTCCACCGTCATGGCCGCAATCATTCCTGTAAGCTCATCGCGCTCAACAGGGTGAGAGTGCGCCAATGCCAACGGGCGTACCCTCGGCCACGCGCTCACCTTGCGGAGCTCGGCCATAGCGCCGCGTCATTTCCGTGGTCGCGTTCACCACGCCTGACCTCGGGCTTGGATGGCCGCCGTATCTTGCTCTTGGGCGTGGAGCGACTTTTTTTCCGCCGCAGCCCCATCCTGTGCAGCACCCGCCAGAGATGCTGCAAGCTGATCCGGATGCGCTCGTTCGCCCACAGTCGTTGTTGCAGCTCCACCAGCGTGGCGTCGGGTGGTTGCTTTACCAGCCGGCGTATCTTCCCCTGCACCTCCCCCGTGATGCGGCTGCGCGGCCCGTGACGCTGCTCCATCCGTTCCATCTGGCCCGTCCGTTTCCGCTGGCGGGATATCTTCCACGCCCAGGGGACACTCACCCCAAACCGCTTGGCCAGTTCCCCCAGGCTGCCCTCGCCGCGGTCGTGCGCCTCCAGCAGCTTCCGTCGCAAATCGTCGGAATACGCCTTCGCCATGCTGAATTGTTCGCGGATTCCTCGCCATCTCTACTATACATCAACAGGAGAAATGCTCTAGAGTTCTGCCGAGGACCACGTCACGCCGGGCACGTGTGTAACGGCAAAATCAAAACCTGCTGCCTGACAGGCGAATGGTGAGAGGCGTTCCAGAGAACGCAGCAAAGTCCCATCGTGAGGGAGCGGCTCTTCGGGATACTGGTCCCATGTAAGTCGAAGGTCGAGGAATGGCCGCAAGGCGGCACGACGCACCCAGAACATATCGCCGAGAGGGAAGTCGAAATGCTCGGGCAAGGGGCCGTTCCAACCGAGCCGTGGAGCCAGCTTGGCGGCGCAGTCACGGTTGTCGTCCCAGCCGACGAGGTGCGGGTCGCTGGGGAACACTAATCCGAGGCGCTCATGGTGCCCGAAGGCCGCGACAATACGGTCTATCATCGGATAGAGACCGCCTAGTAAATTCTGCCAAAGGAACTCGCGCCAAGCCTCGCCCCAGTCGTTCTCCGCGGGCTTGCCGTCCGCCCATTTGCTGCACTTGGAGTGCACATGTCCAACGACTTCGTAGTCGTCGAGCTCGGCGGCGAACTCAGTGAGCAGGGGCCCCAGGTCGCGTCCCCGGTTGGGAACGACCCGGACCACGACCTTGCCGCGTGTGTATCCGCTCAGGTATTGAGTGAGCCAATTGGCCTTGGCGCCTTCATTCGTGGTGATCAACAGATCGCAATCAGACCGATTGGGGGCTAGATGCGCGATAAAGTCCGGGCAAAGTTCGGGATTAAAAAAGTGAGCGTGCAGGGCGATAGGCCGCTTCACTTCTGCGATCGATTCGAACCCGTCGCCTGGGCGCAGGACAGTCATCTGCCACGGCCCTGACGGTTCACCACGGCGCACGAAATCAGCGAAAGGATCTGCTTTATCCGGCAAACACTCGTGATGAGCGGCCGCATAGATCCTGGGATTGAATCCAGGGGCAGGACGGCGCAAGTAGGGGTCGTGTTTCACCGGCGCCTCACAGCCGCGAGCGCTCCAGAGGGCGAGATAGCGGTGAATCGTCGTCTCGCGAGGTTCGACTGTTTGGACACTCCCAAGAAACATTTCCTGATCGAAGGCAGGGTGCTGAGCGAGAGTAGCAAGGTCAGCCGCTCTCTGCCGCATGCGCGACGAGGCGGACTTGCCCAACACTTCTAGTTTTGCGAAGTAACCTTCCAAATCAAAGACGGCCCGCGCGAGCTCAAGTGTGAATCGGGAGACACGCGAATACAGTTCGCGGTCGGTGGCCAAGTCGAGAATGACTTGTGCCGCAGCGTCGCTGTCGAGGTAGTCGACGACGCCGAGCGCGGTATCGGGGTGGTCGAGCAGCAGGTCCGCGATTCCGCTGGCGTCGCGAAAGCAGACCACGGGAGTACCAGTAATCGCGGCATCAATCGCTGAATTCGGCAGGGGGTCGAGCCGGGAACTGAGGAAGAAGGCATCAGCGATCCGATAGGCCGGTTCGACGTTGGACACGACGCCGAGGAAAGTAACGTCCTCGGAAAGACCCGAGCGATCAATCTGCTCCTTCAAGTAGACGCAGTAGTTCATGTCCTTTTCAGGACGGTAGCCATCGCCCACCCACAGGAAATGGATTGGACGCTGGGGGTGGCGGCGAGCGATTGCTGAAGCGGCGGACAGAAATAAGTCGACACCTTTACGCACCTGCACAAGCCCTACGCTCAGAACGATGAAGATTCCATCCTTCTCGCGTTTGGCAGCGAGGCGGGCGAGGGTTTGGGATGCTGGTTCTTCGTTGGGGTTGTCGAACTCGCCGGGAGGCAGCTCGGTCACTCCCTGGGGAAGGATGCGAATCTTACGCGCGACGAGATTCGGATGAGCCTCTTCCGCCGCTTTGGCAACGATTGGGGCAGAGAAAACGACCTCGGTGGACCAATCCAGCGCGGAACTGAAGGAGGACGCCGGTTTGACGCAGGAGGCAAATTCGTGAATCAGAATCAACGTCGGGACGAAGTGCCGAATCAATGGTTCGATCGTCAAGCGGCTCTCGCAGCTGTTGACAATCGCGAAGGCGTATTTCCTTTCTCGAAGGAACGATTTCAAAGAATGCTCGAGGTCGACAGGATTGCGCCGGCATCCCAGAAACGGGCCGTACACTTCGACACTGATATCAAGGTAATGGGACTCAAGCTCCCCTTCGCCAAGGCGAATGGTGAAGACATTGTAGCGTCGGGCAAAGAAGCGGCCAATGTTCCAACCGAGAATAGGCGCGCCCGTACGAGTAGCGTCGTGCACGACTACAATCAGGTTTTCCCTGGCGGGATCAAATTTGGCGCGTCCCAGGCGGCGAACATTGGCGGGAGTTGGCAATCGACCTTCGCCGCGGCCGAAGTCAATAAAGTGAAGCAGGCGGTTTACTCGGCCTGCAGCGACGTCGGGGTTCCGCTCATGGTAGTACGCGGGATCGAACTCCGGCGACGGCGCCAATCCTAATTGCTCGCCGACGGTGACATAGTGGACTGCGGGATCGAGACCCTTCGCGCCGGGTCTGAGATGGGCGACGTAGTATGAGTCGCTAAAGAGGCCGCTATTGCGGACGCGATGGGCGCGGTATTCAATTTCTCCGCGAGTGCCATACATCGGCCATCCGGCAGAGCGCAGCGTAAGCCAGGTGATGGCGGGCGGGCCGTAGGCGCCCATCGCAGCAAAGTACGGCAGCAGGAACGTTCCTGGGAACGAGTCATTGGGTTCGAGGCTGAACCGCCAGCCGGTTTCGAGATAGTGCCCGATGGGATCGCTGCGGGTTTCTTCCCCGGCCCGAGCAACGTAGCCTAGTGGGTCAAAGATTCCGCTTTCGGAGAGCAGGGCCCTCTCGGACGCCACGTCGCGATTGCTTAGCCGCGGGTCATAGCTGTTGATGGCAATCTCTGTCATTTACGCGAAGGCCTGCCTTCGGCAGTAACAATACATTAGACTAGACGCCACGTAACGGCTACAAGGCGCAAACTCCCCACATTCTTAAAAGTGCGGAAAAACAACGGAAAGAGAACTTGAGCGGACATCACCTGATCCTGGGAGGTTGCGGATTCATAGGGCGCCATGTCGCTCTACTTCTGGCACGCAAAGGCTATAACGTCGTCATCGCCGATCGGGTTGAGCCGGACTTCCGGTTCCCGCCAGATGTGGAAGGCAGGATCAGTTGGCAGCGACTGGAGTTTGCTTCAGCGGACTGGGAGAACCTGATTCGACAAGCGGATGTGATCCATCATTATGTGTGGACTTCGCTGCCGGCGAGCGCGAACAACAATCCATTGGGGGACCTGAGCGCAAATGTGGGCGGAACGCTGACGTTACTCGAAGCTGTGCGGCACAGGGGTGGAGGGCGCATCGTCTTTGCCTCTTCGGGAGGCACGGTCTATGGCCGGTTGCTCAAGTGCCCGGTGCCAGAAGACCATCCGATGATGCCAACCACGGCGTATGGCGCGGGGAAGGCAGCGGCAGAGATTTACTTTGGCCTGTACCGCACGCTGCACGGAGTAGATTGCCGCGTGGGGCGCATCTCTAACCCATACGGAGTCGGGCAGGTCATCGCCCGAGGACAGGGGGCCGTCACAACGTTTCTGCACCATGCACTACACAAGCAACCAATCGTGATCTGGGGTGATGGCGAAATCGTGCGGGACTACATCCACATTACCGATGCGGCCACCGCCGTGGTCAATTTGGCCTTGCGGCCAGACGTGAATGACTTTCATACCTACAACATCGGCAGCGGCGTTGGATTGAGCCTGAACAACATCATTGCGCAGATCGAAAAGTCGTTGAACCAAAGGCTGAAGGTACGCAGAGAAAAGGGTCGAGCCTTTGACGTCCCGGTCAGTATTCTTGACATTTCTCGAGCGAGGAATGCGTTGGGATGGAAACCGCAATTATCGTTCGCGGAAGGCATCACTCGCACGCTAGCAGACTTGAGAAGCAACTCTCCGCTATCAAGTTAGAGCAGTTCCTTAGTAGCTATATCCCAGAGAATAGATTTGGGTTAAGGCAGGGATGGCGATCTCTGCAAAGCGTGATGCACCGACCCTATTCCGACGATTTGCGCTGCAAACTGCTGGAGGCGTACGAGGCTGGCCGCGGGAGCCTGCGGGAGCTGGCCGAGCAGTTCGGGGTCAGCTGGGGGTACAGCAAGAAGATTCGTGCTCAGCAGCTGCAGAAGGAACGAGCGCCGCAGACCCGCCATGGTCCACCCAGCCGCCTGACGGCAGCCGTGGAGCAGCAGTTGCGGTCCGCCCTGGGAAAACAGCCCGACTTGACTTTGGCCGAACTGCGACAACGACTGGCCGAGCGAGCGGGAGTCGACATCAGCCGCTCGCGCTTGTGGGTGTGGCTGCAGCGATTGGACTTGCGTCATAAAAAAATCGCTCCGGGCGCAAGAGCAGGACTGTGGGGAGAACCTCTGGCGCCGCCAGGCCTGGTGGGAGCAAGTAAGCCAACTGGATCCCGCCTGTCTGGTCTTTCTCGATGAAAGCGGCGTGACCACGGAAATGACGCGCCGCTACGGTTGGGCAGCGCCAGCCTCCGCCTCTGGGAAGCGGTTCCTGTCGGCCACTGGCGTACCCTAACCGTGTTGGCTGCGTTGACCACGGCGGGCGTGCTGGCCAGCATGATCATTGAGTCACCCACCGATGGCGACGTGTTTCTCGCCTTCCTGGAGCAGGTGCTGGCGCCACGGTTGGAACCGGGACAGGTCGTGATCCTGGACAACCAGGCGGCACAGAAAGTCGACGGTGTCGGCCCGTTCATCGTAAGCCGCGGAGCGCACCTGTTGTATCTGCCGCCCTACTCCCCCGACTTCAACCCCATCGAGCCAGCCTGGTCCAAGTTGAAACAATTGCTGCGCGGTGCGAAGGCCCGAGTCCTCGCACAACTCGAACCGGCGATTGCTCATGCCCTCGCCGCCACCACGCCGGAGAACGCGCAGGCCTTCTTCCGACACTGCGAATACGGGACACAGCAACAATGAAAATGCCTCTAGCCCAGCCGGTCTCGACGCGAGCTATCCAAGCATTAGGCTGGAGGTTACCAGGACAACATTGTGATGTGGGTGACGGCGAAATGGAAACCTGCGAGCTTACAGGCAAAGGGCGAGAGACGTTCCAGGGCATGCAAGATGGTTCCGTCGTATGGAACGGGTTCCTGCGGATAGTCATTCCATTGCAAGCGAAGGTCGAGGAGAGGTTGTAAAGCAGCACGCCGGATCCAGAACATATTGCCCAAGGGAAAATCAAAGTGTTCGGGTAGGTCGCCAATCCACCCGAAGCGAGCAGCAAGTTTTATGGAAAAATCGAGATTTCTATCCCAACCTACTAGATGCGGGTCGCCAGGGAAGACAAGTCCGAGTGAGTCGTCGTGTTCGAAAGCTGTGACGATGCGGTCCATCATAGGATAGATGCCGCCGATTAAGTTCTGCCATAGAAATTCCCGCCACTCATCGCCCCAGGAGCTTTCCTGGCTGTTGGAGTTCCCCCACTTACTGCGTTTCGCGTGAATGTGTCCGAGGAGGTCGTAGTTCCCGAACTCTTCACCGAAGGCGGTCAGGAAGGGGCCGATGTCGCGGCCCCGATTGAGAACGACGCGGACATGAGCCTCTCCCGCGGTGTACGTCTGCAGTTTGCGCTGCAACTCGTCAGCTTTTGCGGGAGTATCGGTGGTGACGAAGAGATCGCAGCGAGAGCGATTCGGCCGGAAATGCGCCAGCAGATCTGAGCATAGGTCGGGATAAAAAAGGTGGGCGTGTAACGCTACACGAAGCCGAACAGTTGGAGTTGATTCGAGTTTCGAGTTGTCGGGCCGCAAGACGGGCGCTTGCCATGGACCCGATGGCTTGCCCTGCCTAATAAAATCTGCGAACGGATCCACACACTTGTGAAGTCGTGACAAGTGAGCGGCAGCGTAAATGCGTGGATGAAAGCCTGGAGCGGGGCGCCGCAAGAAGGGGTCAATTTCCGGGAGGGTGGTCCAACCACGGGCGGCACCCAATGCGAGATATTGTGCAATCGTGGCCTCACGACTCTGAACCAGCTTTCTGGTTCCGAGGAACATGTCTTGATCGAAGGTGGGATCGTCCAAGAGGGTATGGGTATCAGCACGCCGTTGTTCCATCCTTACGTAAGCTTCGGTGCCGAGAGTATCCAATCGGTGCACATAACCTTCCATGTCGAAATGGCGCCGGGCGAGAGCGATCAATGCCTGTGAGAGGCGGGCTCGCAACTGACAATTTCCAGCAAGCTCAATCAACCGATTGGCGGCGGCTTCGGCGTCCAGGTAATCGACAACGCCGAAAGCGGTTTCGGGGTCAGCTACCATGAGATCGGCCATGCCAGTGGCGTTTTGGAAGCACACAATGGGTATGCCGCGCACCGCTGCGTCGATGGTGACGTTGGGCAGGGGATCGAGGCGAGAGGTCAGTAGGAAGGCGTCCGCCACGCTGTAGATCGGCTCGAGGTCCGATACGGGTTCGAGAAAGGTTACGTACTCGGCAAGTCCTGACCGAGTTAACTGCTCGTCGAGGTAAACGGAGTAGTCGAGGTCTTCCTCTGGTTTGTATCTGTCACCAACCCATAAGAAATGAAACTTATGGTGGGGATGCTTACGAATGACGGAGGCAGCAGTAGCAAGGAAAACGTCGACTCCTTTTCGAACGATTACAAGACCCGCACCCACGACAAGGAAGGTGCCCTCCATGCGGCGTAGCTCAGCGAGCCGTTCCACCGCAGGGGGCAGCGAGTCAACCTTATCGTGAGACGCTTCGCTCTTGGGAAGAGCAACGACACCTTGCGGAAGTACGTGGGTGGTGCGTACTGCAAGGTTCGGATGAGACGCAAGCGACGATCGCTGTACAACGGAAGCGGAGAAAACGATTTCTGTGGACCAGTCGAGTGCGGTCTGCAACGCCGAAAGTGGGTTTACATACGTGGCGAACTCGTGCAACAAGAAGACGGTTGGAATGAATCGGCGTACGAAAGGTTCGATAGCCAAGCGGCTTTCCGCACTGTTGACAATGGCATAGCGATACGCACGCGCCTCCAGCAGGCTGCGCAAGGAAAATTCCATGTCGGCTTCGGTGCGGCGATTCCAGGGAAAGGGGCCGTAGACCTCAACACTGAGGGCCTCGAATTCGCTAGTCAGATCGCCATCCCACATGCGAACCGTGAAGATGTTGTACCGCCGTGCGAGATGGAGGGCAAGATTCCAACCGAGGATGGGCGCCCCGCTGCGCGAGGCTTCATGAACGACGAGAAGCACGCTTTCTTTCGCCGGGTCAAACTTGGCGTGACCTGCCGCCCTGACGTCTGCCGCCTTCGGCAACCGGCCTTCCGCACGGCCGTACTGCACATAGTGAAGAAGGTATCTCGCGCCCCCCAGGCGCATGTCTGGGTTGCGGGCGGCATAATAGCTGGAGTCGAATTCAGGCGAAGGCGCCAGTCCCATACGCTCGCCGACGGTGATGTAGTGGGTCGCCGGATCGAGCTCGGCATCGTACGTGCCCAGTTGCGAGGCATAGAATGACTCGTCAAAGAGGCCGGTATTCCGAATTGCCGCCGCGGAGAGTTCCATCTCTTGTAGGTTGCCAGGGACAGGCCAGCCGGCGGAGCGCAATAGCAGCCAAGTGATTGCAGGAGGCTCGACCTCACGAAGGCAAGCGAAATAAGGTCCCAGGATGCTTCCGGGGAACGAGTCGTTGGGCTCGAGGCCCTGGCGCCAGCCAACCTCGAGATAGTGTCCAACGGGATCGGGGCGAGCTTCCTGGCCGGCGCGCGCGATATAGCTTTGCGCGTCAAATATCCCGCTGTTCGAAAGCAAGGCACGCTCATACGCGAAATCGCGCGTCGCGACGAGCGGGCCATGACTAACAATCGGTCGGTCGACCATTTGGCGAAAATTGCCCTAGGAAGAATTCACGTGTCAGTGTACGTTCACGGCGATCGGCGAAGTAGAGAACGGAAAGCACGCTTCACCGCCCGGAGCGGCCGCTTAAGCGGATCCGGGACACTCCGCCGAATCCGTAGCGGAATGAGTAGGCCAGCGGCCTGAGCGTAAGCTGTCTTGTAGCCGTCGAGATCCCGTTCCTTGTCGTAGAGCGCCCGTTTATGGTTGTCGAGCTCATGCCGATAATTTTCGATCGCTTCTTTATGGTTCTTTAGGTCCTGCTTATAGTTTTCGAGCTCCTGCTTGTACCCTTCGATTTCCTGTCTTGCCGATTGCAAATCAAGCAGATTCCGCTGGATGGTGAGGGATTGCTGCCGCGCAATTGACTCCGACATCTGCAATCGCGTCTGCATGGATGATGCCTGATCGCGCGCACTCGCCAGTACTTTGTGGGCAGAGTCAAGATCATTGCGCAAATGCTGAACTTGCTGTTCCGCAGCGTCATTGGCGCGCTTGTACTCGGCCGCTTCGGCACGGGCGGCTGCCTCAACCCTAGAGGCGTCGTTCAGGGCTTTTTGAATGGCCGGACCGTCTTCCTTGACTTTGGCTTCGAGGGCACGCAAACGCTCCAGCTCTGGTTGTATCGCATCAATATTCGCCTGCACGTGAGCCTTCTGTTGCCGAATCGATTCCACATCGGCCGCTTTTTGATGCTCCAGCTCAAGGCAGCGAGCAAGGTTGAGAAACGCCTCGCCGCGAGCGGCAAACAATTGACGGACCGCGAAAGCGGCTTGCGTGTCGCGGCCGAGTTCAAAAAGGCGAGTGAGCGCCGGGGACTGATCGGGGCCGAGCCCTAGAACTCCCAATCCCTCCGAGTGATGAAACTCAAAAGAAGGATAGCCTTCCGAGAGCTCCTGCCACAGCCTCCAGACGCCAAATTCGTCCTTGCGAACGTTAATGTCGTGGAAGACGATAACAGCAGAGGGGGAAGTTGCGGTCCTCCAGATCTCGAAATCGTGCCTTACGGCGTCATAGGTGTGGAGGCCGTCAATGTGCAGGAGGTCGATGCTGCCATCAGCAAAGTATTGTCGCGCCTCGTCGAAGGTGGAGCGAACCAGTCGGGAGAAGCGCCCGAAATAATTCTGATTGAAGACATCAAGCTCCTGAAAGACGCTTTCGTCGTAGAAACCAGCATGTTCATCGCCCTTCCACGTATCCACCGCGAAGGCGCGCGACGGCAACTCAAGACGCGAAATTGCCTGGCAGAAAGCTGAGTAAGAGTTACCGCTGTGTGTGCCCAGTTCAACCAGGATGCGAGGCTTCACGACCTTCGCGAGCCAGAAAGCAGTGGCCAAATGACCCGTCCATGCTCCAGGCAGGGCCAGACGCAAAGGCTCCCAAAAATACTCGTCACCAATCTCAAGCGTCTCGATGATTTTCTGCAATTCGGGAGAGCATTCGGCGAGTTTCATGAACTTGGAATAACCGCTTCTGTCGCGCGGTCCCCGCAAGCATAGGACGATCATTTCGAGAATACTTAGCGTCGAATGCCTATCGTATCATGCAATGCTCAAACCGCACGGGCATAGCCGAGGAGCGCGAATTCTGCTGCGTTTCCGAGTCGTGTGGAAGGAAGCCCAACAGTGCTTACGCGGCCAACTCAGTAAGGTATTCGAGCAAGGCCAGCCTAGCTAACGCGAAGTCGTAAAGCGCTTGATCCTCGCGGATTGCGTGCAGCAAGATGCTCCCAACTTCGTCGTTGTGGTGAATCCAACTTAGGTCGTCGCGAAAATCGAAAGAAGTGTTCTCAAGTGGAATCTCCCTTGGGGGAAGATCAACGTCTACGCGCGACAGCAAAGCCCGTAAGGCCTTGACGCTGCGGTTCATCTGGTCACTCACGCCCACGAAAAAGAAGCGCTTAAGAAGTTGTTTGGCGACAGGGAGCCGGTGTTTCAGAAAATACGGATCCATGCGAAACGGTCCGATTTCGCCCGGCAAGGCGTATCGGGAGAAGAAGTTGACTGTATAGTTTTCTTTAAAATTCACTTCCCGGTGGCAGGTTAAGATCCACTGGGCGATGTCCCGAACCGACATCGAAGTAGGGTCGGGTGGTAAGGACTGGATCAGGGTCGAGTCGCTTTGGATGTTGAGAAAATTCTTCCTGACGTAGGTGATGTAGGAAATGAATTGGTCTATCGGATTGCGTAGAAAAGTCACGTACAGCATGTCACGACCGGCGAGCTTCTCGGGGAAGGTGCGGACGAAATGGGAACTGAATCCGCGCACGCTGTGGTCACTAAGAAGCGCGGCGAGATCAGCCTCGGGATAAACATAGAAAGTATCGGGCACGTATAGGGCCAGATGAGCCAGTCCGAATTGCTGTATCAGGAACATGCGGAAGGCGGTGCCGCCGCATTTGGGCACATGAATATGAGCAATGACTGGGTCCGAGAGGTGCCGCAGGTAGCGTTGTGAGAACTCCCGGTATGCTATCCGACTTTTGATCTGTCCAAGAATGGAACTCAGCATGTAATGCTAGTCGTGCGACGCATGTTGTGTAGTGTTACGCGTGCCACAATCCTAGGGAAGCACGATGTGCTGCAGAGTGCGGACGGAGGCAAGGCGCTGGAGTCGCATCCTGTCGCGACAAGTTTTGAAGGACACAATCCAGGCGTGCAGGCCGATCGCCGTAAAGGTTATCACAAACGGCGAAGCAGGCGATAGATAAACGACGATGCTGACGTTCATACCCGCTGTGGCTTTGACATAAGCCATGAGCACAATGTAGGTAGCTACTGAGGTGGCGCTGGCTAATCCCAAAGCTAGCAGGGGAGCGGCCAACGGGAATCGGCGGCGGAAGAAAATAGCCAGGAGGAGGCCTAGCGCAGCCACGCCCCCCATCTTCGGGAAAAGGTAAGCGTAGATGGGCGCAATGCGATTAGCGATTTCTACCTGTAAACTGCGGCGACGGTCGCGAAGCGCAAAGGCATCTATGCCCGACGCGGTGTCGACATAGCCCATGAGCGTGGCGGTTTGGCCGGAGGGGGGAATAGGGCCGGGGCGCACCAAGCTGTTCAACGGGAACTTCGCCAGTCCAGTACCGGGAACATCCAACACGAGATCGCAATTCGGAATCGGGCAGTTTGTCCTCAACTCAAAACGAAATGACTTTAGCGCAGAATAGACACGTTCGACGTCAGGCGCAGGAGTCCGTGTAACTGTGGTGTCAGACGGTTCTGCCGTGCGACTTTCCACCCGAAGACCTGGCGTGCCGGCCGCAGCTGCAACCCAACCTCGAATGACGATAGGCGCCTTTTCGGGGAGATAAATGTCATCAATTGTGTCGGCGAATATGGCGATAGCATCGTCAGAACCGACGCTGGGCATTGGGATGACGGGTCCCTCGACCATTTTAAAGACTAAGCGCGTGATGGCTCTTGCGGGGCCCCACGCCAACCTCAAATACTCGGGACGAAACGGTGGCTGCATGCTCGCTCTTGCAGGGAGGCAGGTGATCTTCTTGGCTTCGCACGCAGCATCAATCTGATCTGCCATGGCGCCGTAAAAGCGCATGGCATCCGCTCCTGACTTGTAATGGCCGGCATTAGCAACGGCGTCGCGCAGCTCCCACATGGCAACGCCAGTTTCAACCTCATCACACGGCTTGAAGACGGAGTAAGAGCACGTTATTTGAAGCCACATGTCTCTCGTGGAACCCTCCAGCGACGGGGCGAGCTCGTGAGTTGCTGGGCTAACGTCGTACGCGCGCTGCCGCACATCTTTCGGAAACGGGACCAGGTAACGGGAATGGTCGGGTTGAATACGCGAAAGTGCGCCGTAGGCACGTAGGAAGTTTCTGGCGCGGAACTCGTTGGTTTCAAAAATCCCGTAATAGCGGTAGTTCAGCGCAGCAACGGTCCAGTCGGCGGCCGTGAATACAATGAGCGCTATCGCCAGAGGCGTGCCAATGGCTTTCAATTGTGCCGAACGGCTGGGGAGGTAGTGGTTCTCCGGTGCCAACGACCAGCTAGGGCGAAAAATTCCGAGCAGTGCAACGGCGAGGATAACCGCCAGTGCAGGAACAAGCCAGGCTCCTTCTTCGCGTGTCAGCCAATACGCAGTTCCAGACAGGCCAAGGCCCCCACCGAGCACGACATGTCTGCGCCAACCGTGGGGAGAGGCCGGCGGAGGGAAACCGATCATGACAACAAGGGTCACGACGAGCAGCGCTACGCTTAGATAAATGCCTTGCCGGAGGACCCGCGCCAGGCCGTAGTTCCATAGGACCGGGTTGAATGCAAGAAGCGCAAACATAACCAAGCTCAGGGCATTGCCAACAAAACGCCGGGCGACCCCTGCTGTCAAACCGCAGACAAACAGATACAGGATGTGCTCGGCAATCTTGAGCGGTATCGAGGTCCAGAACGCTGCAGCAATGAACATCGGGTAGAAGATGCCCTTCGCCAACGTGAGATTGTCATATGGCCCAAGCCATTGGCCTGCGGCCAGATAATGCCCTAAACGCACGAAAAGCTGGTCATCGTGTTTGTAAACGGGCATTGCGGTAAGTGGAAAACCCGAACGAAGCCAGAGACTGAAAGCAGCAATTAAGAGTAAAAGGATCCAGTATCGTTTGGAGCTCATGGACTTAATCAGCATTGTGCCGCGTTGAGCAGAGCGCGCAACTCATCTGCTTGGAAAATTTCCGTCGAGAGCCGCGAGAGGAACCGGCTCGGATGAAGAAAGTACGAAGCAAGTTCACCGACGTGTGCAGCATCCCGCTCTGAGACGTCCCGTGACAAAAGCGGTTCAAAAACTAAGCATATCATTCGGCGGTCAGAAGCTACGGTGTTGACGACCGGCCTCCAGTCGGCCCTCGGCGTTCTACAAGAGGATAGCGGCTTCAGAATGTGCTAACCGCGCACCATGCTCTGTCTAGTTCGAGCCTGCTCCACTCGGGTTAACATCTGTCGTCGAGCTCTGTTGGGTTTCGCTGGGCTTTTTCTTCGCCGCCAACATCACAACTGTGCGTTTCACTCCCCGCGAACTACGCGATGCCTTCCAGGAATTGTCGTAGCATTAAAGAGGATGGCGCTCTACGGCAAGAACATTCTGAGAGACCGATCATGAACGCATTGAACCGTGCTGAACGGGTGTCGGACTTTTGGGGCGATGAGAAAGCAGAAGTTCGAAAGCACAACTGGCTCGAGCATCCCGTAGCCAGGGCCTTTATCAACTTTCGCGTCTCAGGAGACCCTGAAGTTGGCGTGGCGGAGCATTGGCGCCGGACCTACCTTCCCACACCGGTGCCGCTAGCTCTGTCAGTGGGATGTGGTTTCGGCAGTTTCGAGCGGGATACATTGCGCATGGGTCTGGCACAGAGATTTGACGCGATCGATATCTCAAGCAAAGCCATTGAACAAGCGAAAGCTTACGCTGCGGAAGTCGGACTCGAAGACAGAATCTCCTACTCTGCGGTCGATTTGGAGCGGGAAACGCTCCCTGAGAATCGCTACGATGCGATCTTTGGGGTCTCATCCATCCACCATGTCAAGGACCTTGAAGGGTTATTCCGGCAATGCCGCCAAGCACTAAAGCCCGGTGGGTTGTTTTTTCTTGAAGAATACGTCGGCCCCTCACATTTCCAAATCGAGCCCAATACTGTGCGGTTGATCAATCAGGTCTTAGGCTTGCTTCCCGAGCGGTACAAGAGGAGCGTGTACTTGGAAGGACGCCCGCGGGACACTTACGAAAATCCACCCCTATCATGGTTCGACGAGAACGATCCATCCGAAGCGGTAAGGTCTGCGGAGATTGTCCCGGTCCTAAAGCGAGATTTTGAGATTGTCGAGTACCGACCGTATGGCGGTGCATTGTTGCACATGCTCTTGTCGGGTACAGCGGGTAATTTCGACCCAACGATCGACGCCGATGTTGCCTTGCTTCGGATACTGGCGCTCACCGAAGTCTGGCTAGAAAATGCTGGAACGCTGAGGTCAGATTTTGCGGCCATTGTCGCGAAGCCAAGGTGACAAGCGATTGTGCAGAAAGTCCACAAACAGACGCGAAAACTTGTCAGTTCTGTCGCGGCGCCCTCACACCAATCGTTTCATCATGCTAATCTGGATATTTGAGTAGGCAGATGTCGAACGTGATTGAGTCCCCAGCAAATTTCGCCTCACTGTTTCTTGCGGAGGTCGAACAGGTTGCGCGCCAACTCGATGTACCCTCAATCGAGCGTATGGCTTCGCGGCTGGCCAGCGTTCGGGAACGCTCAGGTCGTGTCTTTATCCTGGGGGTCGGCGGGAGCGCGGGTAATGCCTCGCATGCGGTCAACGATTTTCGAAAGCTCGCGGGCATTGAAGCATACGCGCCTACCGACAATGTTTCGGAATTGACAGCCAGAACCAACGACGAAGGTTGGCCGACGGTGTTTGAGGCGTGGCTGCGGGTCAGCAAACTCCAGTGGCGCGACGCAATTCTGGTGTTCTCGGTGGGCGGGGGCAGCGTGGAGCGCAATGTCAGTCCGAACCTCGTGACGGCGCTCGACTATGCAAAGTCGGTTGGCGCAAGCGTGCTGGGCATCGTCGGGCGAGACGGTGGTTACACGGCGAAAGTAGCGGACGTTTGTGTGATTATCCCGACTGTGCATCGTGACCGGATCACACCACATTCTGAAGCATTTCAGGCGATCGTCTGGCACCTGCTGGTGTCACATCCAGTGCTTCAGCAGAAGGCAACAAAGTGGGAATCGATCGCACCCAAGAATTGAAGAGGGCAGTATTTCTGGACCGCGACGGAGTCTTGAACGAAGCGGAAATTCGAGATGGGAAGCCCTATCCGCCGGCGGACGCGGTGTCGATGCGGATTCCCACTGGGGCGGCCGAAGCTCTCGCGCGCCTTAAGATGCATGGGTATTTGTTAATCGCGGTGACCAATCAGCCCGACGTTTCTCGCGGCAAATTGACGCGTGAAACAGTTGAGGCAATGAATTCGCGCTTACGGGCCGAGCTTCCTTTAGATGACGTGTTTACCTGCCACCATGACGATGCAGATCATTGTGACTGCCGCAAGCCAAATCCGGGCTTGCTGGTGCAGGCCGCGCGGCAATATGGAATTGATCTGCGGAAAAGTTTCATGATTGGTGACCGATGGCGCGACATCGATGCGGGCGCCAATGCCGGTTGCAAAACCATCCTGATCGACCTCGGGTACAGGGAACGCGAGCCATCCTCGCCACCAGATTTCCGGGTGAGGTCGCTTCCTGAGGCATCCGAGTGGATCTTGACCAATAGTGCGGAGAGTGTGTGAGAAGTATCGCGGAGCTGAAAATCAAATTGTTTTCCGACGGCGCCGACGAGGCGCAAATCGTGCAGGCGGTTGCCAACCCGCTGATTCGCGGTTTTACCACCAACCCTACGTTAATGCGGGCCGCCGGCGTGAAGGACTACGAGTCATTCGCGCACGAGATTCTGGCGGTCGTCACGGACAACCCGATCTCATTTGAAGTTTTTGCCGACGACTTTGCAGAGATGGAACGCCAGGCGCACAAGCTCGCGCGCTGGGCTGACAACGTGTACGTGAAGATCCCGATCACCAATACCAAACGGGAACCGTCGAAGGAACTGATTCGGCGGCTGGCGCACTCGGGTGTGAAGGTAAACGTGACGGCCATCTTGACGCTGGAGCAGGTGTGCGACGCGGCAGCAGCGCTGGCCGGCGGGTCTCCGTAGGTGGTGTCGGTGTTTGCGGGGAGGATTGCCGATACCGGCTCGATCCGGTCACGATCATGACAGAAGCCGTGAAGGTGGTTTCATCACACAAAGGCATGGAATTGCTATGGGCCAGCCCGCGCGAGTTGCTCAATATTTTTCAGGCGAATGACCTGGGATGCCACATCATTACCGCCACCAACAGCGTGTTGAGCAAGCTCAAGGTCGTCGGCAAGGACCTCGGACAGTACTCGCTGGAAACCGTGCAGATGTTCTACAACGACGCGGCCCATTCGGGATACAAGCTCTAGGGTTCCGGCACGAAGAGTCCAAATGAGAATTCTTTCATGCTGAAGAGATTCACAGCCGTATGGGTTACGCCACTACTCCTTTTCCTGGGCACGTCGGGCATGTATATCTGCCTCTCGTCGGGGTCGATTTCAGGCCAGGGATACACTGCCGAGGAAATGGACTCGGGCTTGCGGATGTTGGCCGTGACAACCGCCTGGATGAAGGGGCATCCCGTGCCTCCGATGGTGTGGTCGCGCCACGGCCCGCTGCCGGTGTTGTTCGATTTGCCGTTCCTCAAGCTGGGCAAGCAGATTGTGTCACCGGACTTCATGCTTTCCTTCCAGCCAGGATTATTGACGGCGGGCCTGATAACGATTCTCTTTCTTTGGTTGCGCAAGCTTTGCTCGCCTGTAATGAGTCTGTTCCTGACGTTGACGGCCGCGTTCGGAACCATGCTGTGGCCGTATGCCTACATCAGTTTGGAAACCAAGCAGTCCTTTTTTGTTCTTCTGGCCGGCTACCTGGCACTCGCCGACGGAAAAACAGATCGCTGGCCACGTCTGCTGCTGTTCGCGGCGTCTTGCGGTCTTGCCCTGTCCTTGAAGATGACGGGCATCATTTTATGGCCTGTTATCGCGTACCTCATCTACGCGCAGTTTGGCGATAGTTGGCGCGAGCGACGCAGCCATTTACTGGCCGTAATACTTGTTATTGGTACCATCTGGCTCTTTTCACACTGGGGCACCAATCAGTACTGGCGAACCCGCAATGCGGCCGGTCACCTTGGAGCCTGGGTGATCGACACCTGGTTGCAGTACTTCGTAAATGTGATCGGAATTTTCGGTTCACCTACTAAGGGGCTGTTCGTCTATTGTCCGATGCTCTTGGCTGGCCTGGCTGCTGTGCCACGCGCCTTTCGCTCCAATCGGCACTTAACCATTTTCGCTGTACTACTGACGGCCTGCACCATCGCCTTCACGTCGATCTTGATTAACCCCGGTGCCGATGGCTGGGGGCCACGGTACCTGCACGCCACAGTCGCTCCCCTCATCCTTTGTATCGGTGCGGCATGGCCCACGTTTAGTTGGCGAAGAAATGCGCCATTGGTTGCCCTATCGGTTATCGGAATTGCGATCTCTTTCCTTGGGGCTTTCTATTACTACGGCACGCGAGATTTCGCGATGAAAGCAACCAACCAGAACACTGTAGAGTGGGAGGATGGAGATCTTGTTTGGAACCCCATTACGTTCCACGCTCGGCTGTTCCGGGTCTGGCTGCACGAGCCCGGCGCGGGGCCCGTGCTATGGACGCCCAACCACAATTGGCAGTGGAGCCCTCCGCCCGGCTCGAAGCCGTGGGTTACCATCGATTTGCGCGACTATTGCCAGCCGCAATCGTTCATGGTGCGTTTGTGGCATGTTTCGAAAAATGGCGTCGTACTGCGGATCTTCGCGATCTACTTTTCCTCGCTCATTCTTGGCGTTCTGATGGTGGGATGGGTGATTCTCAGAAGCGTGAAGGAACAGAGGGCCGAGCCTGTCCGGGAATTTGAAATCGATCTGAAAGAAGCTCGCGCCGTTTGAGCTAGCGAATCTTCGGGAAGAGGCCGTCAACCATCGCAAGATGATTTCTGTCGGTCAACGACCAATTAGACGATCGCCGACACCAGGTCGTTCTAAGCATTTTGGTAAACTGGTGAGAAGCATCGCTCCGAGTCTACCCACACAATGAGACAGTGTACGATCTGCAACAGCGCGCGACCGGGCCTTCTGTGTCGTAAGGACGGCGCAGGGTATCACATTTGCCCAGACTGCCGCGTGATCTTTCAGCATCCAGCCCCGCCTCCCGAAGCGATGGTTTCCTACGCCGACGGTGAGTATGAGGCAGGCGTGTATCGCGAGTATGTTGAGGCCCGCGAGATGAAGCTCGACCATTTCCGGCAACGACTGGAGCGGTTGCTGCCGCGGGTGCGCCGTGGCCGGCTGCTCGATATCGGCTGCTCGTGTGGCTACTTTATGGAAGTTGCAGCCAAGAGCGGCTTCGAAGTCGAGGGGCTGGAGTTCTCGCGTGCCGCAATCGCAGCCGCGGACCCGTCGATTCGACCGCACATTGTGTGTTCCAGTGTGGACGAGTTCGAGAGCAGCCAGACCTATGATCTGGTCACTGCGTTCGACCTGATCGAACATGTGCCCCAGCCCAAGGACTTCTTGAGGAAAGTCCGCAACCTCCTGACGCCTGGGGGCTGGTTGGCAATCTCAACGCCCGATGCCGGGCACTTTCTGCGGTTCATGATGGGATCAAGTTGGCCGATGCTCCAACCGATGC
>Ga0182038_10000180_pt1 | contig 32627 bp, 13 predicted proteins | sample sta12Can44000108_FD_125976 | JGI IMG/M metagenome (GOLD analysis project Ga0182038, IMG submission 125976) | Lab enrichment of tropical soil microbial communities from Luquillo Experimental Forest, Puerto Rico - statanox.12C.anox.44.000.108 | ecosystem: Environmental > Terrestrial > Soil >...
AGCGTGTTGTACTGGGTCGAGGTCAGCTGGTTCAGCTTGGTCGCGCTCAGATCATCGATCTGAGTGGTCGTCAAGTTGCCCAGAGCCGTCGCGTTCAGACCAGACACCTGCGCCGTGATCAGACCGTTCAGCTGGGTCGAGCTCAGCTCGTCCAGGTTGGTCGAGCTCAGATTGTTCAACTGCGTCGCCGACAGAGCCGCAACCTGGGTCGCGGTCAGGCCATCGACCTGCGTGGTCGTCAGGTAATTCAGGGTCGTCGAGTTCAGCCCGGACACCAGCGTCGTGCCAATCACGGCGATACCGGACGAGGTCAGAGCCTGCAGGTTGGTGCTCGACAGCGCATTCAGCTGTCCGGTCGTCAGGTTACTGACCTGGGTGGTCGTCAGGGACGAAATCTGCGTCGAGGTCAGATTAGCGACCGCCGTATTGTTCAGCGCATGCAGGGTCGCACCGCTGATAGCCGTCACGTCGGTGGTCGACAGTTCCTGCAGATTGGTGCTCGACAGGCCATTCAGCTGGGCGGTCGTCAGGACGGACACCTGGGTCGAGGTCAAGCCGTCGATCTCGGTCGTCGTCAAGTTCGTCAGGGTAGTGGAGCTCAAGCCAGCGATCTGCGCCGTCGTCAACTGACCGATCTGCGTCGAGGTCAGCCCCTGAACATTCGTCGAGGTTAACGCATTCAGCTGGATCGTCGTCAGCGCATCGATCTGCGTCTGAGACAGAATCGCCAGATTCGTTGAGGTCAGAGCATTCAGCGCCGTGGTTGCCAGCGTATTCAGCTGCGTCGTCACCATCGACTGAACCTGGGTGGTGGTCAGCGCACCAAGTTGTGTCGCATTCAGTGCCGCCAACTGCAACGAAGTCAACGTATTGACCTGCGTCGTCGCCAGGGCCTGGATGCTAGTCGTGTCCATAGCGGACAACTGAGTGGTCGAGAATGCAGACATTTGCGTAGTCCCCAACGAGGAAAGCTGAGTGGTAGTTAAAGCCTGAATGTCGGTTGTGCTGAGGAGTTTAATCTCAGCCGGGCTCAACGCTGAAATCTGCGTCGACGTCAATGCTGCCACATTGGTCGTAGACAAAGCGTTAAGAGCCGTACCAAGCAAACCGTTTAACTGCGTGGAGGTCAGAGCGTCCACTTGTGTGACGCTCAGATTGGCAAGAGCCCCGGTGCTCAGGGCATTTAGCTCGGCTGTCGTGAGCTGTGAAATCTGGGTTTCGGTCAGATACCCCACCTGGGTCGAGGTCAATGCCGAAATCTGCTGCGTCGTCAGGTTGGACAGCTGGGTTGACGACAGGGAATTCAACTGGGTCGAGGTCAGAGTGTTGAAGACCGTTGAGTTCAAAGAACGCAACGTGCCAGTGCTCAAAACAGCCAATTGCGTAGAACTCAGCTCATCCAGATTGGTCGAGCTGAGGCCATTCAACTGCGCTGAAGTCAGGGCGGCGACCTGCGTCGAGGTCAGCCCGTCAACCTGGGTCAGCGTCAAATTGTTAAGCTGTGTAGACGACAAAGCCGACAACAGCGAAGTGCTGATGCCGGCGATCTGAGTGGAGGTCAGTGCCTGTAGATTGGTGCTGCTTAAATTATTGTATTGTATCGATGATAGCTGATTCAGCTTCGTCGTACTGAGATCATCCAGCTGCGTGGCGGTGAGATTATTCAGCGCCGTCGAGGTCAGCCCCAAAATCTGGGCCGATGTCAGGCCATTCAGCTGGGTCGAACTCAACTCGTCCAGATTGGTCAAGCTCAGCGCATTCAGCTGCGCCGAAGTCAGGCCGGCCACCTGGGTGCTGGTCAGGGCATCGATCTGGGTGGTGGCCCAACCATTCAGTTCGGTCGAGGTCAGAGCGGCGACCTGCGCCGTCGTCAGCCCGCCAACCTGGGTGGAGGTCAAAACATTGAGGACCGTCGTCCCCAAGGAAGTCAACAGAGCGGAACTGATCCCCGACAGCTGAGTCGTCGATAGGAGCTGAACATTGGTCGAAGAGAGCATGTCAAGGCGGGTCGCCGTCAACTCATTCAGCTGCGTGGTGGTCAGCACCTGCACCTGAGTGGTGGTCAACGCCTGCAATTGGGTCGTGCCCAACACGTTCAACTGCGCGCTGGTCAGCGACTGAATGTCAGTGGTGGTCAGACTAGCAAAGGTCGTCGCATTCAAACCCGCGATGAACCCTGTAGACCATGAACCAGCAGCCATATCCCTCTCCTAACTCCCCCAAGACTACACTTACTGCATACGAGCAATACAAACGTCAAGTGAAGAAGCGTCAAAAACACCCCTGTCGACCAGACGAGCTAAGCCTCTAAACCTTTTTCCACAAAAGCTCCCTACCAAGAGAGGGAACTCACACATCACATTCCGCTACATTTCAAAACCCCACTCAGATCAGACTTGCGATCTGTGTCTGAGACAAACTTTGAACCTGGATCGTCGTCAGGGCCTGCACTTGCGCCGTAACGAAGGCATGCAGTTGAGTCGTCGACATAATCGAAATCTGCGTTGTCGTCAGATACGGAATATCGACAGTCGTCAACCCCAACACTTGCGAAGTCGACAGACCCGAAATCTGGGTAGTTGTCAGGAACGAAATTTCATTCGTCGTCAGGAATGAAACATTCGTCGAAGACAGATAACTGATCTGTGTCGTCGACAGCTCGGCGATCGCCAGGCTGTTCAGGCTTTGCACCTGGATACTGGTCAGCGCCAGAATATCCGACGAGGTCAAGCCATCCACTTGCGTGGTCGCCAGCCAAGAGATTTCCGTCGCCGTCAGTTTCGACACCTGGGTCGAGGTCAGACTCGCCACCTGGGTCGAAGATAGTTCGTTGAACTGGGTGACATTCAAGGCGCCGATGAAGCTGGTACTCAGTAACCCAACCTGGGTGGTGGTCAGCCCATCGATCTCGGTAGTGGTCAGCGACGACACCTGAGTCGAGGTCAATCCGCCCAGCTGCGTCATATTCAGAACGGCAATATCGTTGCTGTCCAGACTGATCACTTGGGTGGTGGTCAGAGCCCGTAATTGCAGCGTCGACAAAATCTGCATCTGAGTGGTGGTCAGAGCCGACACCATCGAGGTCGACAAGGACACCAGCTGGGTCGCCGACAGCAGCCCGACCTGGGTGGTGGTCAGAGCCGCCAGCTGTGTCGTCGTCAGACTGCTCAGCTGCGTCGTCGAAATACTAGAGACCACCACGGTCGCCAAAGCGTCGATCTGGGTGGTGGAAAACTCCTGCAGATCGGTGGCGCTCAGGGCATTGATCTGCGACGAGGTCAGAGCCGCCACCAAAGTGGTGCTCAGAGCATCGATGTCGCTGGTGGTCAGATACTGAATCTGCGTCGAAGACAGCGCCAGAATCTGCGAGGTGGTCAGCGCCCCCACATCCGTCGAGGACAGATAGGTAATCTGGTCGCTGGTCAGCGCCTTGATCTGCACGCTGGTCAGAACCGCCAGCTGAGTCGTGGTCAGTGCCGACAGCGAGGTCGGCGACAAGGCCGCTACCTGCGAACTGGACAGCGCCATCACCTGCGTGGTGGTCAAGGCCTCCAATTGGGTGGTGGTCAGGCCGACGAACTGAGTGGTCCACAGATTGCCGATGGCCGTGGTGGTCAGCACCCTGATCTGGGTGGTGGACAGCTCGGCGATATCGGTCTGGGTCAGGGCGTTGAACTGCTGAGATGTCAGCGCGCTGATGGCCGTGGTGGTCAGCGCGTCGATATCGCTGGTGGTCAGATATTGAATCTGGGTCGTGGTCAGCGCCGCCAGCTGCGTGGTGCCAAAGGCCATGATGTCGGTAGTCGACAGCTCGGCGATCTGACTGACCGTGAAGCCAATGATCTGCGACGAGCCCAGCACGGCGATCTGAGTGGTGGTCAGATAATCGATGCCGGTGGTGTCCAGCGCCGCCAGCATGGTGCCGGACAGGGCCTTCATCTGGGTCGTGGTCAACGCCGAGACCTGGGTCGAGGTCAAGGCCGCCATCTGGGTGGCGGATATGCCGGAAATGACCGTAGAGGTTAGCGACACCAGCACAGTCGTAGACAATTCAGCCATGCTGGACGAACTGAGGGCATTCAGCTGCGCCGCCGTCAGACCCGCCACCGAGGTGGTGGTCATATAATCGATTTCGCTGGTGGTCAGCGCCGCCATCTGCGCGCTGGTCAAGGCCGAAACCTGGGCCGAGCTCAAGACCGCGATATCACTGCTGGTCAGAGACTGAATCTCGGACGTGGTCAGCATCTTGACCTGGCTGGTGCCAAGCGACTGGAACTGAGTCGTCGAAAGGGTGCTGATGCCGGTGGTATCCAGCGCCTGGATCTGGCCGGTGGTCAGCGACGAAATCTGCTTGGTCGTCAAAGCCGCCACCTGTGTGGTGGTCAGGGCCGCTATCTGTATCGACGACAGACCCGAAACCACCGTGGTGGACAGGACCACCAGTTCGGTGGTCATCAGTTCCGCCATCGCCGAACTGGTCAAGGCGTTGAACTGCGCCGCCGTCAGCCCCTGCGCCGCCGTCGTCGTCAGATAATCGATCTCGCTGGTGGTCAGAGCCGCCATCTGCGAAGTGGTCAGGGCCGAAGCCTGCGAAGAGCTGAGGACGGCGATGTCGCCGCTGGTCAGAGATTGAATCTCCGACGTGGTCAGCATCTTGATCTGGCCGGTGGTCAGGGACTGGACCTGCGTGGTCGACAGCGTGCTGATGCCGGTGGTGTCCAGCGCCTGAATCTGGCCGGTGGTCAGCGAGGCGATCTGCTTGGTGGTCAGAGACGCCACCTGCGTAGTGGTCAGCGCTCCGACCTGAGAGGAGGTCAGGCTGGAAACCACCGTGGTGGACAAGATCACCAGGTCGGTGGTGGTCAGCTCGGCCATCGACGAACTGGACAGGGCGTTGAACTGCGCCGCCGTCAAGGCCTGCGCCGCCGTAGTGCCCAGGTAATCCATCTCGCTGGTGGTCAGCGCCGCCATCTGCGCCGTAGTCAGAGCCGCCGCCTGGATCGAGCTCAAAGCCCCGATGTCGCTGCTGGTCAGAGACTCGATCTCCGACGTGGTCAGCATCTTGATCTGCAGGCTGGTCAGAGCCGTAAACTGGGTCGAGGACAAGGTGCCGATGCCGGTCGTATCCAGCGCCTGGATCTGGCCGGTGGTCAGCGAGGCGATCTGCTTGGTGGTCAGCGACGCCACCTGGGTGGTGGTCAGAGCCCCCATCTGCCCCGACGACAGACCCGAAACCACCGTGGTGGACAGGATCACCAGATCGGTGGTGGACAGCTCGGCCATCGACGAACTGGTCAGGGCATTGAACTGCGCCGCCGTCAAAGCCTGCGCCGCCGTGGTGCCCAGCGCATCCATCTCGCTGGTGGTCAGGGCCGCCATCTGCAGGGTGGTCAGAGCCGAAGCCTGGGTCGAGCTGAGCACTGCAATGTCTGTGGTCGCCAGCGCCTGCACCTGCGAAGTGGTCAGAGCCTTCACCTGGCTGGTGTTCAAGGCCAGCATCTGGGTCGAGGTCAGAGCGGCGATGCCGGTGGTGTCCAGCGCCAGCAGTTGCTGGGTGTTCAGAACGCCGACCAGCTTGCTCGACAACCCCGCCACCTGGGTGGTGGTCAGCAGCGCCATCTGCAGCGACGACAGACCGACCATCTGGCTGGTGGTCAGGCCCAGCAGTTGGGTGGTGGACAGTTCCTGCAGATCGGTCGAATTGAGGCTGTTCAGCTGCGTGCTGGTCAAGGCCCCCAGAACGGTGCTGGTCAAAGCATCGATCAGAGTGGACCACAGCGCCCCGATCTGCGCCGTCGTCAGCCCCTTGACCTGAAGGGTCGTCAGGCTGGCGATCTGGGTGGTGGTGAAGGAGTTGATATCGTCGCTGGTCAGGCCGCCGATCTGGCTGGACGACAAGCCCGCGAATTGAGTGGTGGTCAGCCCGGTGATGTCAGTGGTGGACAGCCCCGAAAGCTGGGTCGAGGTCAGCGCTGAGAACTGGGTCATCGACAGACCGGCGATCTGTGTCGAAGTCAGTTCGCTGATCTGAGTCGAGGTAAAGGCTTTGACCTGAACCGTGGACAAAACGCTCAACTGGGTCGAGGACAGAGCCGCCATATCCGACGAGTTCAGCCCCATCAGCTGCTGCGTGGTCAGCGCCTTGATCTGCGTCGAGTTCAGGCCGGAAATCTGGGTGGTGGTCAGATAGCTGATCTCGGTCGAGGTCATCGCCACCGTCAGAACGCTGATCTGGGTAGTCGACAGCTCTTCGAAGGCGGTGACGCTCAGCGCCCCAAGCTGGGCCGTGGTCAGCGCCGACACCTGGGTGCTGGTCAGGCCGTCGATCTGCGTCGTGGTCAGGTTGGCGACAAAGCCGGTCGACAGCCCCTTGACCTGCAGGGTCGTAAGACCGCGCAGCTGGGTCGTGGACAGCTCTTGCAGATTGGTCGAGCTCATCCAGTTCAATTGCGCCGTCGTCAGCCCCGCCAGATCGGTGCTGGTCAGGCCGTCGATCTGGGTGGTGGACAGAGTGTTGAACAGAGTGGTCGACAGCCCCTTCAGCGCTGTCACTGACAATTGCCCGATCTGGGTCGAAGTCAGTTCAGCGAACGAAGTGCTGCTCAGCGCCCCCAGCTGCGAACTGGTCAACACCGCCAACTCGCTCGAGGTCAGGGCATCGATCTCGGTGGTGGTCAGCACCGCCATCTGCGCCGTGGTCAGCACCGCCATCTGAGTGGAGGTCAGCGCCTGCAACTGCGTCGTCGCCAGCGCTTGAATCTCGCTGGTGGACATGCCGGCAATGGCCGAAGAGGTCAGAGCCCGGATCTGGGTAGTCGACATCTCCATCAGGGCCGTCGTGCCCAGATAGCGCATCTGGGTGCTGGACAGCATCGCCATCTGGGCGGCGCTCATGCCATCGATCTGGGTGGTATCCAGCGCGCTGACCTGCGCCGTCGTCAGGAACTTGATGACGCTGGTGGACAGCACCGCCATCTGGGTTGAGGTCAGTTCCTGAATGTCCGAGCTGGCCATTCCCATGAACTGCGTGGTCGACAGCGCCCGCAGCTGAGTGGTGGTCAGACCGTCGATCTCGGTCAGGGTCAGGGCCGAAATCTGGTTCGAGGTCAGACCGGCGATCAGCGTGGTGGTCAGCGCCCCGAACTGGGTCGAGGTCAAAGAGGCGATCGCCGTGCTGTTCATGGCCGCCAGCTGGCTGGAGCTGAACTGGGCGATCTGCGTGGTCGAGAATTCCGCCAGCTGGGTGGTGGTCAGCACGCCCAACTGCCCCGAGGTCAGAGCGGCGATCTGGCTGGAGCCAAGCCCGTCGATCTCGGTGGTGGTCAGATTGGTGAACTGCTGCGACGTCATCGCCTTGACCTGGGTGGTGGTCATCCAGCCGATTTCGGTGCTGGTCAGCGAGGTGAAGTCGGTGGTGCTCAGCGCATTCACCTGCTGCGAGGTCAGAGCGCGCAGCTGGCTGGTGTTCAACCCGGAAATCTGGGTCGTCGTCAGATTATTGACCGTCACGCTGCTCAAGGAGGCCAACACCCCGGTGGTGATGCCCTGCAGCTGGGTCGTGGACAGCTCTTGCAGATTGGTCGAGCTGAGGCCATTCAACTGGGCGCTGGTCAGGGCCGCCACCTGGGTCGAGCTTAAGGCATCGATCTCGGTGGTGGTCAGATAGTTCAGCGCCACCGTCGAGATGCCCTTCACCTGGGTGGTGGTCAGGCTCGACAGCTGGGTGGTGGTAAAGGCCTGCATCTGGCTCGACGACAGGTTCGACAGTTCGACCGTCGTCAACTGGCGAACCTGGAAGGTGGTCAGTCCCTGGATCTGCATCGACGTCAAAGCCACGATCACCGACGAACTGATCTGCGAGAACAGCGTCGTGGTCAGGGCGTTCAGATCGGTCGAGGACAGCTCGGCGATGTTGGTGTTGCCCAGCGCGTTGAACTGCTGCGAGGTCAGCGCGTTCACCTGGGTGGTCGACAGCACGTCGATGTCGCTGGTGGTCAGGCCCGACAGCGACCGGGTCGACAGCGCCTTGAACTGCGTCAGGCTGAGGGCCGCCACCTGGGTGGTGGTCAAGGCATTGACGAAGCTGCTGGTCAACTGGCTGATCTGGCCGGTGGTCAGGCCGGCCATCTGGGTCGTTGAAATTTCGGCGATCTGGGTGGTGATCAGGATCGCGTTCAGCTGCGCCGTGGTCAGATAGCCAAGCTGCGTGCTGCTCAAACCATCGATCTGGGTGGTGGTCAGGCCCTGGAACTGGGTCGGCGTCAGAATCTTCAACAGCGACGAAGACAGCCCGGCGATCTGGGTCGAGGACAGCTCGCCGATATCGGTGCTGGACAGCGCCACGAACTGCTGCGTGGTCAGCGCGCCGAACTGGGTGCTGGTCAGACCGTCGATCTGAGTCGTCGTCAGCACCGAGATTTGCCCCGTGGTCAGCCCCTTGATCTGAGCCGCCGTCAGCACCCCGATCTGGGTCGTCGACAGGGTCATGATGTCGGTCGAGGACAGCCCGCCGATCTGCGCCGAGGTCAGGGACATCACCTGGGTGGTGGACAATTCCGACAGCTGGGTGACGGTCATCGCCGCCAGTTGGCTGCTGGTCAGCGCCGCCACCAGCGTGCTGGTCAGGCCATCGATCTGGGTCGTCGTCAGCTGCTGGAACTGCGCCGTCGCCAGCCCCTTCGCCTGGGTCGAGGTCAGATAGGAAATCTGCGTGCTGGACAGTTCGTTCAGCAAGGTCAGATTGAGATTGTTCAGCTGCACCGTGCTCAGGGCCCGGATCGCGGCGCTGCTCAACCCATCGATCTCGGTGACGGTCAGGTTGTTCAGCGTCCCGGTCGTCAGTCCCGCCATCTGCAACGAGGTCAGGCCGGCAAACTGGGTCGAGCTGAGTTCCTGCAGATTGGTCGAGGAGAGACTGTTCAGCTGGCTGGTGGTCAGCCAGCCGACCTGAGTGCTGGTCAGGCCATCGATCTCGGTGGTGGTCAGGTAAGACATCACCTGGGTCGAGATGCTCTTGATCTGCGTCGAGGTCAGGCCGCCGATCTGGGTGCTGGTCAGGCTGGCGATCTGGGTCTGGTTCAACGCCGCGATCTGCGAACTGGTCAGACGGCCCATCTGTACCGAGGTCAGCCCGGTCAGCTGTGTCGAACTCAGGGTCGCAATCATGGTCGTGGCGATCTGAGTGAACAGGGTCGTGCTGAGCCCGTTCAGATCAGTGGTCGACAGCTCTAAGAGATTGCTCGTACCCAGCGCGTTCAGCTGCTTCGAAGTCAGGGCATTCAGCTGCGTCGTCGTCAGACCATCGATCTCGGTGGTGGTCAGGTACGACATTTCGGTGGTGGTCAGACCCGACAGCTGCGAGCTGCTCAAGGCGCCGATGTCCATCGAAGTCAAAGACTGCAGGAAGGTCGAGGTGACTTTAGCGATCTGCGCAGTCCCCAGCCCGGCGACCTGGGTGGTCGAGAACTCGGCCACCTGCAGCGTCGTCAGAGCGTTCAGCTGGGTGGTGGTCATCACCGCCACCTGAGTGCTGGTCAAACCGTCGATCTGGGTGGTGGTCAGCGCCTGGAACTGATTGGTGGTCAGCGCCTTGATGATGCTGGTGCTGAGCCCGCCGATCTGAGTCGAGCTGAGTTCGCTTAGCGCCGTCGAGCTGAGGGACGAGAACTGCGTCGTCGTCAGCGCCGCAAACTGGCTGCCGGTCAGACCCGTAATCTCGGTAGTGGTCAGGGCGTTGATCTGGACCGTCGTCAGCGCCCGAATCAAGGTCGTGGACAGCGCCCCCAACTGGGTCGAAGACAAAGCGATGATGTCGGTGGTCGACAGGCCGGTGATCTGCGCCGTGGTCAGACCGGCGATGGCGGTCGAAGACAGTTCGGCCAGCTGGGTAGTGGTCCAGGCGCTCAGCTGGGTCGAGGTCATGGCCGCCAGCTGGCTCGACGTCATGCCGTCGATCTCGGTGGTGCTCAGCGACATAATTTCCCAGGTCGACAGTCCCTTGAACTGGGTTGCCGACAGATTGGAAATCTGCGTCGAGGTCAGAGACTGGAACGCCGTCGAAGAGAAAGCCCCCAACTGGGTCGAGGACAGCAAGGAAATCGCGGTATCGGTAAAGCCACCCACCTGGGTGGTGGTCAGCGCGCCAATCGCCTGGGTGCTCAAGGCCTTCAACTGCGCCGTGGTCAACTGGCCAAGCTCGGTCGAGGTCATCGCCACCATCGCCCCGGCCGGCAGAGCGGAGAACTGGGTCACCGTCAGCACGGAAAGGTCGGCGGCCAGCAACTGAGCCGCGGCCGTGGTGGACAGATAGCCGATCTGAGTGCCGGTCAAGGCGGATATCTGCGAGGTGGTAAGCCCCAGGATTTCCTGGGTGCTAAGGCCCGACAGCGCGTTCGAGCCCAGGCTGCGGATCATGCTGGTCGACAGCACCGCCACCTGATAGCTGGTCAGGGCCTGGATCGCGGTGGCGGTCAGCCCTTCGAACTGGGTAGTGGACAGGTTCGCCACCTGGGTCACCGTCAGACCGACGATCTGATTAGCCGACAGGCCGCTCATCTCGGTCGAGGTCAGAGCCTTCAACTGCACCGTGCTCAACACCGCCAGCTGGAACGCCGACAGGCCCGAGATCGCCGTCGAGGTCAGCGAGGAAACCTGCCGAGTCGTCAGGGCCGCGATCTGGGTGTTGGTCAGCTGCGCGGCAACCGTCGAGGTCAGACCCGACAGTTGCGCCCCGCTCAAAGCCGACAGCTGAGACGTCGTCAGCGCCACAAAGGCGTTCGAGCTGATGGCCGCCACCTGGGCGCTGCTCAGATTGGTCAGCTGGGTGCTGGTCAGCGAGGCCAGCTGGGTGGCGGTGATCAGCCCAATCGCCGAAGAACTGAGCTGCGACAGCTGGTAAGCCGTCAGCGAGGTCATCTGCGTGGTGGTCAGATTGGTGAAGGCGGTGGTTGTCAGACCCGCCAGCACCGCCGGCAGCAGGGCGGTAATCTGAGTGGTGCTCAGCGCCTTGACGTCCTGAATGCTCAAGACCGAGATGTCGGTCGAATTGAGGGCATTCAGCTGATAGGTGGTCAAAGCCTGCAACTGAGTGGTCGACATCACCGCGATGTCCGACGAACTCAGCGCGCTGAAATTCTGATAGTTCAGGGCCGCCAGCTGGGTCGGCGTCAAAGCCCGGAACTGCGTAGTGGTCAGCGCCGCCGCGTCACCCTGGGTCAGGGCATAGATTTGTAAGGTGCTGAGCGCACCAATCTGGCTGGTGGTCCAAAGCGCGATGCCGCTGGAGGTCAGGGCGGCGATCTGCGCCTGCGACATGACCGCCAGCTGGCTGGTGGTCAGCTGCCCCACCACCGAAGAGGTCAGAGCAGAGATATCCGCCGCCGACAGCTGCCTGATCTGCGAGGCGTTCAGCACCTGGAACTGGGTGGTGCTCATCACCGCGAAGTTAGAGGTGGTCAGCCCGGCGATGGCCAGGGTGGACAACGCCCCCACCTGCACCGAACCAAGCGCCAAAATGTCGGTGGTGGTCAGTGCCGCCGCCTGGACATCGTTGATCGCCGACAGCGCCGTGGTGGTCATGGCGTTCAGCTGAGTAGTGCTCAGCAGCCCGACCTCGCCACTGGTCAGCCCCGCCACCTGCGACGAGGTCATGCCCGACATCTGGGTGACGTTCAGCGCCAGGATATCGGCCGTGCTCAACCCGCCCAGCCCATAGGAACTGATGGCGGCGAACTGGGTCGAACTCAGCACCGAGATGTCGGTGGTCGACAGGAACGACATCTGATAGGAGCTGAGCGCGCCGATCTCGGAGGTGGTCAGACCGCCGAGCTGGTCGCTATTGATTTCCGCCAGCTGCTGGCTGGTCAGAGCCGCCGCCTGCACCGAGGTCAGAGCGCCCAGCATCTGGCTGGTCAACTGATCGAAGTCGGTGGTGGAAAGTCCCTGCAGCCCAGTAGTCGAAAAAGCGGCGAACTGGGTGGTGGTCAGGGCGAAGATCACCGAACTGTCCAGCGCCGCCACCTGATCGGAAATCAGGGCGCGAATCTCGTTGGTGGTCAGCCCCGCCGTCTGGGTCGAGGTCAGGGTCGCCAGCTGCACATCGGACAGAGCGGCGAACTGCACCGAGCCCATGCCCGCCAGCATGTTGCTCGACAGCATCTGCACGTCGGTGGTCGAAAGACCTTGCAGGCCGATGGTCGAGATGGCGGCAAACTGAGTGGTGGTCAGCCCGGCGATGACGGAACTGTCAAGCGCCCCGATCTGATCCGACAGCAGAGCCCGCAGCTCATTGGTGGTCAGCCCCGCCGTCTGGGTCGAGGTCAGATAGGCCAGCTGGTAATCCTGCAGCGCCTGGAACTGCACCGAGCTTAAGGCGGCGATCTGCTGGCTGCTCAGGACCGAAATCTGCCCCTGGGTCAGCCCCTGCATGCCGGTGGTGCTCAGCCCGACGACCTGCGCGGTGGACAGGTTGGCGATGATCGAGCTGTCGAGCGCCGCCACCTTGGCCCCGGTCAGGGTCCGCAGATCGGCCGAGCTCAATCCCGCCGTCTGGGCCGAGTTCAGCGCCGTCAGCTGGGCCGCCGACAAAGCCGAGAACTGGACGGTGGTCAGCGCCGCAATTTCGCTGGTGGTCAGCACCGACATGTCGTCGGAGGTCAAACCACCCAGCCCGGTATTGGTCAGGCCGGCGAATTGCGCCGCCGTCAGCGCACCGATCACCGACGAAGACAATGCGCTGACCTGGGCGGAGGTCAGCGTCTTGATATCTGCTGAAGATACCGCCGTCAGCTGGGTCGAGGCAAAATCGGACAGCTGCTGCGACGACAGAGAGCTGAACTGCGCCGTCGTCATGCCGGCCATCTGGGTGCTGGACAGCACGCCCATATCGGCGTCGGTCAGGCCCGCGATGGCCGTGGTGGTCAGCCCCTGGATCTGCCCGGCCGACAGAGCCGCGATCACCGACGAACTTAACGCCGCCAGCTGAACCGACGTCAGCCCCTTCAGGGACTGCGAGGACAGAGCGGTGATCTGGCTGCTGACCAGATCGGACAATTGCTGGCTGTTCAGAGCCGAGAACTGGCTGGAATTCAGCGAGGCGATTTCGGCGCTGGTCAGCACCGCCATCTGCTGATCGGTCAGGCCCTGCAGGGCCGTGGTGGTCAAGCCACCGAACTGCCCCACCGTCAGAGCCGCAATCACCGTGGTGGTCAAGGCGCCAAGCTGATCCGAACTCATCCCCTTCAGCGCGGTGGCGGTAATCGCCGCCGCCTGAGTGGTGGTCAGCGCCGCCATCTGATCGACCGACATGCCGACGATCTGCGACGAGGTCAGGCCAGCCAGAGCCGCAGCGGTGACCACGGTCATATCGCTGCCATAGCCGACCGACAGGCCCGCGATGGCATTGCTGCTGATGGCGCCGAACTGAGCCGCCGACAAGACGGCGATGGCGCTGGTGGACAGATCGGCGATCTGCGCCGAACTCAGCGCGCGGATGTCGAAAGTGTTGGCCGCCGAAATCTGGGTGGTGGACAGCGCCCCCACTTCCAAATCGGTCAGATGGCTGAATTGGGTGGTGGTCATCGCCGCGACTTGCGCGGCGGTCATCGCCCGGATGTCGTAATCGCTAAAACCACCGATTGCCGTCGAGGCGATGGCGGCGATCTGGGTCGAGGCCAGAACGGCGACGGCGGAAGTGGTCAGATAAGACAGCTGCGCCGAAGACAGCGCAGCGATCTGAGTGGTGGACAGCCAAGCGATCTCGCTGGTGGTCAGCGTCGACAATTGCCCAGCATTCAGCGTCCCCATGTCTGCCACGGAGATCGCCTTGATCTGGGTTGAGGTCAACCCGCTGAGATCGGCTGTCGAGATCGTCAAAAAATTACGCCCACTCTAATCGTGGCAAAACCCATTGCTCCGGCCATGCCACACCTCGCCGGAGGGTACACCAGTGAACGCACAACTGTCCCCATAAAAACATTGTGCGCCATAGACTTAAAAATCGTTTAACGAACAATTTTATGCAAATACCCAGACAATTCTTTGCAGTGCTTTCCCGCCCCGATCAACCTCCACTTTTATCGCCCCCGAAATCCCCCGGAATGCCTGCATTCCATAAGGTTCCGCCTTCGGCCATAACCGCGATCGAGACTGCTCCAGCCAGAAGAATCCAGCTATGAGGTACGACTGTCAGTGACGAACATCACACGTTCCTGCCAGCCAAACCGGTCTGACTGATTTTATTCTTGGCAAAATTTGACAAAAAACACCCCCGGTCGTTTGGGGCGACCGGGGGTGGTACTTTTCTTCTTTCTGGACGATGCCCCCAAAATGATCAGGCGGCTTTTTCCTTGGCTCGGCTGAGAACCCGGCCGCTATAAACGGCATCGGCCATCACCACCAGCATATCGACCACGTCCTCGAAGTCCTCCATGCGGTCGGTGTTGACGATCAGATCGAACTGGCTGGCATCGGACAGGCGGGAGTTGAACATCTCCCACACGAACTTGCCGCGCCGGTGGTTGAGTTCATGGACCTTGGCCAGTTCCGATTCGAAACTGCCATGGCCCTCGGCGGCCATGCGGCGCGCGCAGACTTCGGGGCTGCCGGTGATACGCACCCGCAAGGCGCAGGCGTCGGACAGGATGACGTGAGCCCCGCGACCGATGATGATGCCGCCCATGCGTCCCAGGCTCAGCACCAGCTTGATCAACGTGTCGCGATAGGCGTCCTGCCCCACTTCCTTGCCCGAGAACAGGCGATAGAGCCACATATCCTTGGCGCGGCCGAAGCCTTCATCCAATTGCCGTACCACGGCCGGCTCTTCATTCAGGCGAATGGAGATGGATCGCAGAAGCTCTTCGTCATAAAGGGGAATATCCATCCGCTGGCTGAGGCGGGTGGCGATGATGTCACCGCCCGATCCGTAATCGCGGGACAGGGTGATGACCGGCTTGGTCGGACGCAGCAAAGACCCGCGCTCAGAAGCGGCGGCGGCTTCGGCCATGGCCGAGATGACGTTCAGGATATTGGTCATTTGGGTGCCTCCTCGAAGGGTTCGAGGCCCTGGAAAAACCAGAGGAGCGAAGAGCTTCTCACCTTCCTCAACAATAGCGCATTTCCGGTCTTTCCACAATCTCGGGAAAGCGAAAGAGACCGGACTATCCCAAGGAAGGAGACCGTCTCCGACAAACGTCTTGGCCGCCCGGCGGCGAGGATGCTACCTTCAGCCCCATGATCAAGACGACAGCCCAGCCCACGATCTTCCGCGCCCTTCGGCGTCGGGGACGCGTGGGTCTTGCGCTGGCGATGCTGGCCGTGCTGGTCAACTTGTTCGGCTGGCTGATGCTACCCGACCCGGCCCAAGCCGGAACCGCCGACATTCTGGCCAACTACTGTCAAAGCGACGAAGGCTCGGCCAGCCAGCCTTCGGTTGCGCCCGCGTTGCCCATCAAGGGGGCTCCGGTCTGCCTTCAGTGTTTCCCGATGCTGTCCTCCGCATCGGGCGCCCTGGTGCCGCAGGGCATTCTGCTCAACGCCCCGACTGCTGCCGCAGGTTCCCGTCTCGTCGCCGCCCCACAGGCGCCGGGCCGTCCCTCGGGCAGCGTGGTCTATCCGGCCCGAGCCCCTCCGGCGGTCTAAAGCGCCCCAGGCGCTTTCTCTTTGATTCTCCAATTCCCATTTGTTTTCCGTGCGGCGACAAGGCCGCCCGGTCCTGCTTTCAGGAGTCGTATCATGCGTATTCTTCGCCGCGTTCTCTTCGTCCTGTCCTGTCTGGCCGCCCTGCCCATGATGGCCCAGGCCCATGGCTACAAGCTGGGCGAGCTTGAGATCGAGCATCCCTGGACTCGCGCCACCAGCAGCGCCAACGGCGTCGCCTATCTGATCGTAGACAACAAGGGCAAGCAGGATGACAAGCTGATTGCCGCCACCACCTCGATCGCCGACATGCCCATGCTGCATGTCAATTACATGGACGGCGAAGTCATGAAGATGCGTATGGTGGATGCCATTCCCGTCCCCGCCGGCGGCAAGGCCGAACTGAAGCCCGGCAGCTATCACATCATGCTGATGGGCCTGAAGGCTCCGTTGAAGGAAGGCGATATGGTCCCGCTGACTCTGACCTTCGAAAAGGCCGGCAAAATCGATGTCCAGCTGAAGGTCGAAGCCGCCGGCGCCGCCGAACCGGCGCACAGCCATTAATTATATCCTGCTGATCGCAAGCGATCTGCGGGTGCCCCTCATGCGCCGGGCGCGGCTCCTCGCCGATTGGCTTTCGCGCCAACGATGGCAATGCGCCAGCCTTGTCCCGCTGAGCCTCGCTCGGCGGGATAAGGCGAAAGAAAAGGCGGGAAGATTTCTCTTCCCGCCTTTTCTTTGTTTAAGCCGCCTGAGACCGGGCTCCGCCACCGAAACGGCGACGGCGGTTCTGGGACTTGCCCGGAGGCTTGCCAGCCCCCTGCCCGTGCGGAGCCGCCTTCGGCTTGGCTCCGACCGGCTTGCCCTGCTGCGGCTTGCCATCCTGCTGACGCGGACGCTGCTGCTGCTGTCCGGCGCCACCGCCACCGCGCTTCGGCGGCTTGGGCAGCGGACCGCCGCCCTTGAAGCGGCTGGCAATGTCCTCGGCATGATAGGCATGAGTGGCATCCACCGGCACATGCTGGCGAATGGCCTTCTCGATGGCCTTGAGGTAGGTCAGCTCTTCCAACTCGCAGAACGACACGGCCTTGCCCTCGGCGCCGGCGCGCGCGGTGCGGCCGATGCGATGGACATAGCTTTCCGGCTCGTTCGGCAGCTCGAAATTGATGACGTGGGTGACACCATCGACGTCGATGCCGCGCGCCGCGATGTCGGTGGCCACCAGGGCGCGGACGCGGCCGGCCTGGAATTCCGACAGAGCCCGCTGACGCGCACCCTGCGACTTGTTGCCATGGATCGCCTCGGCGGCGACGCCGGACTTCTCCAGCTGCTCGGCCAGACGGTTGGCGCCATGCTTGGTGCGGGCGAAGACAATGGCGCGACCAACAGCCTTGTCGGACAGCACGTCGATCAGCAGCTGACGCTTATCCTCGCGGCTGACGAACATCACCGACTGGGCGATGCGCTCCACCGTGGTGGCCTGGGGCGTGATCTCCACCTTGGCCGGACTGTTCAGCATCGACGAGGCCAGATCGGTCACCGCCGCCGGCATGGTGGCCGACAGGAACAGAGTCTGGCGACGGGCCGGAACCTTGGCGACGATCTTCTTGACGTCGTGAATGAAGCCCATATCCAGCATGCGGTCGGCTTCGTCCAGGATCAGCACCTCGACCGCGTCCAGACGCAGATCGCCGCGGGTCACCAGATCCAGCAGACGACCAGGGGTCGCCACCAGCAGATCGACGCCGTTCGCCACCGCACGGATCTGCGGCACCATGCCGACGCCGCCGAAGATAGTGGCGCGACGCAGGCCCAGATGCTTGCCATAGGTGGCGAAGCAGTCGCTGACCTGCACCGCCAATTCGCGGGTCGGGGTCAGGATCAGGGCGCGGGTGGTCTTCGGCTGGGGCTTCACCTTGTTGGCCGCCAGACGATGCAGGGTCGGCAGCGCGAAAGCCGCCGTTTTGCCGGTGCCGGTCTGGGCAATGCCCAAGAGGTCGCGGCCCGAAATGATATGAGGAATCGCCTGGGCCTGGATCGGGGTGGGGCTTTCATAGCCCTCGGCCGCCACTGCTTTGCAGATGGCTTCGGCCAAGCCCAGTTCGGAAAAAAGGCTCATATCAGCGGCGACCCTGCGGACGATGACCGCCGGCCGGCGGCGGACCGGACCGCTCGTCCTTGTGACGGAAATTGATGCGAGCCTTGGTCAGGTCGTAGGGCGTCATCTCGACGGTGACACGGTCACCGGCCAGCACGCGGATGCGGTTCTTCTTCATGCGGCCCGAGGTATAGGCCAGCACTTCATGGCCGCTTTCCAGCACCACCTTGAAACGGGCGTCGGGCAGAACTTCGCTGACGACGCCATCAAACTCGATGAGATCTTCTTTAGCCAAAATCAAAACACTCCACGAGTCTCCGACCCTCAGACAACAAAAGCCATGACAACCATCACGCCGATGTTCTGGCGCTGGAAGTGGACCGTCGCTTTGGGGGAGACGCGATCTTAAAAAGTCACGGTGCGATTGTTGCGCATCCTCTCTCCCGGCACCTGAACACCGCCGGCCACGCAGTTTTGCGGGGGATGGGCGGCTTGTTTTCGTCAGGGCCGGCACCGTCGGAGACGGATGGCGGGCGAACCCGATGGAATTTCGGTGACCCGTATATGGGCCTAGTACGTCGATTTAGCAAGAAAATTTCCCGCAGCGGCTCACATGCCAGCCCCCGCAAAGGAACAGACCCAACTTTTTGCATGGTTGCGGTTCCTTGCGACTTGCCTAAAAATTGAAGCCGGTCTCTTTCAGGAAAGCCCAAAAGCATGACCAACCCGGCTTTGCGCAAAGTCGCATCGCTTTATCTGTACGCCACCAGCCTGGCCTTGGCATTGCTGCCGCTGGCTGGCATCGCCTATCTGCGCGTCTATCAGACCGACGCTCCGAAATATGTCGAGCATGGCTTCCATATCTGGAGCATCAGCTCGGTAGTGCTGGTCAGCGCCATCCTGTCCTTCATCGCCTGGCGCTGTTATCTGGAGGGCGGCGAGCGGCTGACCCGTTATCTGACGCTGGGCTATCTGGGCTTCACCGTCACTTATTCGCTGCATGGCATCCTGACCCCGCTGGCCGACAGCCTGCCGTCTTTGTTCCTGCTGCCTGGCCCGGGGGCGCGGCTGGTGATGAGCATCTGCCTGCTGGGCGGTGTGATGGGACATGGCCTGCCCGCCGAACCTTTGGAGGAGCGCCGCCTGCCGTCACGATGGCTGCCGGGCCTGATGGCCATTGGCGTCTTTCTGCTGGCGGTGCTGTGGCTGGCTGCCGATCAGCCTTTGCCGTTCCAAACCCTGCGCCTGGGCACCGAGGGCGCCGCCGGCATCCTGTCGGTTTGCGTGCTGCTGCTGCTTCCGATGAAGCGGGTCAAGGGCCCGATGCTGTGGTACCACGCCATCGCCCTGACATGGATGGCGGAATCGTCGCTGGGCTTCATTTATGCCGGTGTCTGGAACCAGATGTGGTGGTTTTCCCACATCGTTTCGCTGGGCGGTTTCGTGCTGCTGGGCTGCGGTCTGGCCCAGGCCTTCCTGACCAGCAGCAGCTTCGCCGGGCTTTACAGCGCCAGCAAAGCCTATGCCGATCTGGCCGAGATCAAGCATGCCCATGAGCTGCTGCAGAATGCCATCACCCGCGCCAATCAGGCCAATCAGGCCAAGAGCCGCTTCCTGGCTTCGGCCAGCCACGATCTGCGCCAGCCGGTGCAGTCGCTGATGCTGTTCGTCGCCCTTTTGGAAACCTTCGGCCTGGAGGAACGCCCGCGCACGGTAGTGCATAACCTGAGCAGCGCCGTCCAGGCTTTGAAGGGTTTGCTGGACGGCCTGCTGGATATCTCGCGCCTGGATGCCGGCATCATCGAGCCGCACCCGACCGATTTCGAGCTGCGGGCCCTGCTGTCTTCCTTGTCCGAGGAATATAGCCTGACCACCGCCCGCAAGAGCCTGACGCTGGCGGTGGCATCGCCCGAATTGTGGCTGCGCAGCGATCCGGCCTTGCTGGAACGCATCCTGCGCAACCTTCTCGACAATGCCATCAAATATACCGACCGCGGCGGCATCGCCGTCAATTGCCGGACCGAGGACGGCCGCGCCCGCATCGAGCTGCGGGATTCCGGCATCGGCATTCCCGAAGATCAGCAAGAGCAGGTCTTCGACGAATTCCATCAGTTGAATAATCCCGAACGGGATCGCAGCAAGGGCCTGGGGCTGGGACTGGCGATCGTCAAGCGCCTGACCGGATTGTTGGGCATCACGCTGGAAATGAGCAGCACCCCCGGCAAGGGAACCTGTTTCGTGCTGTGGCTGCCGTTGGGCGAGGCCCCTCTGCCGCAAGCCCGGATCGAGCCTCAATCCGCCAGCAAGGGCGGCTTGGTCCTGGTGATCGAAGACGACGAGGCCGTGCTGGAAGGGCTGGTGATGCTGCTGGAACATTGGGGGTGGCGGGTGGCTTCGGGCACCGATGCCCAGCAGGTGCTGAGCCGGCTTCGTCCCGGCGACCATCCCAACCTGGCCATCTCGGACTACCGGCTCCGCAACGACACCACCGGCATTCAGGCCTTGGACCAGCTGCATAAGGCCCTGGGCCAGGATTTCCCCGCCATCCTGCTGACCGGCGACACCGCCCCCGAACGCATGACCGAAGCCTTGCAAAGCGGTCTTTTGATGCTGCATAAGCCGGTCACATCGGAAGGACTGCAACGGGCCTTGCGCATCGTCATGGCCCCGGAACCGGTCAGCCCCTAAATCCCCCCGACAATTGGGACTTTCCGCACGGGATGGCGCAAGACTATAGTGCCGCCCCGTGCCGGACGAGTTCCTGCCTTTTGGGATAAACAGCCCGATGATTATTCGCGAACGCCCCGGACTCCTTCAGGTCATCTTCACGATCCGCGGATCCGTCCTGCAAAGAATTTATCCACAGATCATTCTGATGATGATTCTGTCGGTGGTGGTGGTCTGGGCGCATAAGACCTATCCGACCCTGGTGCCGGTATTCAGCGGCGCGCCCTTCGCGCTGATGGGCGTGGCCTTGTCGATCTTCATCGGCTTTCGCAACAGCACCTGTTACGACCGCTGGTGGGAGGCGCGGAAACATTGGGGGCAGCTGGTAGCCTCGTCCCGCGATCTCGCCCGTCAGTCCCAGTTGCTGGAGGAACGCGGCGAGGAAGGACAGAAAGCCCGGCAAGAGCTGCTGCATCTGGCTGTCGCCTTTCCTCATGCGCTGGTCGAGCATCTGCGCCATGACCATGTCTCGCCCGATCTTATGCCCCTGATCCCCGAGACCGAGCGCGCCGGGTTCGAGAGCTTCAGCCATAAGCCGGCTTTCATCCTGCTGGTCCAGGGCCGGATTCTGGCGGGATTGCGGGCTCGCGGCCTGCTGGACTCCATGGAGTTCAATCTTCTCGACGCTACCTTGGAGCATATCAACGGCGTACTGGCTGCCTGCGAGCGGCTGCGTAACACGCCGGTGCCTTATGCCTATACCCTGCTGCTGCTGCGCACCGCCTATCTCTTCTGCCTTCTGGTCCCCTTCGGCTTCGCCGACGTGCTGGGCTGGACCACGCCCTTCGCCGCAGCTGTGTTCGCCTATACCTTCTTCGGTCTGGACGCCCTGGGCGACGAGTTGGAGGAACCCTTCGGCAGCCTGCCCAACGATCTGCCGATCCATGCGCTGTCCGTGACCATCGAGCGGGGCCTGCGCGAGGCCATGGGCGAACCCGTGCTCCCCGAACCTATCGAGCCCAACGGCTATTTCATCCTTTGAAGGCATATCGATGAGCTTCCATAATTGGGCGGGATTCGCCCTGCTGTTTTTCGTTCTGTCCTACACGCCCGGCCCCAACATGCTGCTGGCGGCCTCGCACGGGATGTTGTTCGGCCCCCGACGCACCATCGCCACCGCCGTCGGGCTGGTGGGCGGGCTGTGGGTGTGGATCAGCGTATCCTCGGCCGGCGTCGGAGCGGTCTTGAGCGCCTCGCCCCAGGCTTTCGACTATGTCCGCTGGGCCGGCGGCGCCTATATGGCCTGGCTTGGCTACAAAGCCCTGACGGCTCCTGCGATGGAACTGCAGGACAACAACGACGAGACCGCCGGGGCCACCAACCTCCAGCGTTTCCTGCAAGGGCTGGCGGTGTCGCTGTCGAACCCCAAGGCGATCGTCATCTTCACCGCCGTACTGCCGCAGTTTCTCGAACAGGACCGCCCTCTGCTGCCCCAGGTGGCCGAGGAAATCCTCACCATCACCGTGGTGGAATTCTCGATGATCATGACCTCGTCCAGTCTGGCCGGACGGCTGGTGCCCTGGCTTCAGCGCTCGGGCAAGACGGTCTGGATCAACCGGGTCAGCGGCTCGGTTCTGATCATCGCCGCCATTTTATTGGCGGGACTGGCGCATCTGTAAAAAAAGCGTTCTAGAAACGAACCGTAACCAAATTCCACCCCAAGCGTAATTCCGCTGACAGGAAATTGAGTTATCCTGTCAGCCAAATTCGTTTGAGGGATATTGAATATGTCGGGTACCTCCTTGTTTCGCCGCCCCGCCCTGTTGGGCTCCGTCGTCGTGGGGGCGGCTTTGGTTGGTGTCGTGGCCTGGCGTCTGGCCAGCCCCGCCAGCGGATCAGGAGGCCCCGGCGGTCCCGGTGGCCCCGGCGGCAAGCAACGCGCCATTCCCGTTCTGGCCACCCAGGTGGTGCGCAAAGATATCCCCGTCTTCCTCGACGGTCTGGGCACGGTGGTGGCCTTCCAGTCGGTGACGGTGCATTCCCGCGTCGATGGCGAACTGGTCAAGGTGGCTTTTCAGGAAGGGCAAGACGTCAAGGCCGGCGATTTGCTGGCGGTGATCGATCAGCGCACCACCCAGGCCTCGTTGCAGCAGGCCATCGCTCAGCGCGACAAGGACATCGCCCAGTTGGAAGAGGCCAAGCGCGATCTCGAGCGCTATATCTCGCTCGGCAACCGCGTCACCCAGCAGACGGTCGATACCCAGCGGGCCACCGCCAAGCAGGATGAAGCCGCCGTGAAGTCCGATCAGGCCGCCATCGATTCCGCCAAGACCCAGCACAGCTTTACCTCGATCACCTCGCCCATCGACGGCCGCGCCGGCCTGCGCCAGGTGGATCAGGGCAATATCGTCCATGCCACCGACACCACCGGGCTGGTCACCATCAATCAGTTGAAGCCGATCGCCGTGACCTTCACCCTGCCCCAGCAGAATCTGCGGGCGATCCAGGCCCAACTGAACCGTCAGGGCAATTTGCCGGTGCTGGCCACCGAGGCCGACGGCAAGACCATCATCGATCAGGGCGGCGTGTCCTTGATCGACAATCAGATCGACCAGACCACCGGCACCATCAAGCTGAAGGCCACCCTGCCCAATGATCAGCTGACCTTGTGGCCGGGCGGGTTCGTCAATGTCCGCCTGCAATTGGACATCCATAAGGACGGGCTGGTGGTCCCCGCCACCGCCATCCAGCGCGGACCGCAAGGGCCCTTCGTCTATGTGGTCGGCCAGGATCAGACCGCCGAGATGCGCCCCGTCACCGTCACCCTGACCGAGAACGGCGAAACCCTGCTGGAAAAGGGCGTCGAGGTGGGTGAGACGGTGGTGATCGACGGCTCGTCGCGCCTGCAGCCGGGCAGCAAGGTGTCGTTCCGCGACAAGCCTGCCACCGCAGCCGAAGGCCAAGCCCCGGCGGCATCGGGCAGTGAAAACAGCCCGCATAAGCGCGAACATAAAAACAAAGACGGACAGCAGGGCCAGCAATAATGAAAGGCATCTCGGCCCCCTTCATCGCCCGGCCGGTCGCCACTTGGCTGCTGGCCTTCGGGCTGGTGCTGATGGGCATTCTGGGCTATCGTCTGCTGCCGGTCTCGGCCTTGCCGCAGGTGGACTTCCCCACCATCCAGGTCAATACCCAGCTGCCGGGCGCCAGCGCCGACACCATGACCTCGCTGGTGACCACGCCGCTCGAGCGTCAGTTCGGCCTGATCGCCGGGCTGAAGGTGATGACCTCGACCAGCTCTTACGGCACCAGCGCCATCACTTTGCAGTTCGACCTGTCGAAGAATCTCGACGTCGCCTCGGAAGATGTGCAAGCGGCCATTGATGCCGCCAAGGGCGTGCTGCCGACCAACCTGCCCTATCCGCCGACCTATTCGAAAGTCAATCCGGCCGACCCGCCGATCCTGACCCTGGCGCTGACTTCGGACAGCCTGCCGATCACCAAGCTGAACGACATCGCCGACACTCTGCTGGCTCAGAAATTGTCGCAGGTCACCGGCGTCGGCCGCGTGCTGATCGAAGGCGGCCAGCGCCCTGCCTTCCGCATCCAGATCGATCCGAATCGCGTCGCCGCCTATGGCCTGACCCTGGACGATGTGCGCACCGTGCTGGCCAGCGCCAATGTCGATCTGTCCAAAGGCAGCTTCGACGGTCCGATGCAGGCGATGGCGGTGGGCGCCAACGACCAGATCACCGACATCAAGGATTACGAGAACGCCATCATCGCCTATCATTCCGGCGCCCCGGTGCGGGTCAAGGATCTGGGTCAGGTGGTGGCCAGCGTCGAGAACATCAAGACCGCCGGCTGGTATGACGGCAAACCGGCGGTAATCGTCGATATCCAGCGCCAACCCGGCGAGAACATCGTCGCCACCGTGGATCGGTTAAAGGAACTGCTGCCGAAGCTGGATCAGGCGATTCCTCCGGCGGTGAAAATCTCGGTCCTGGCGGATCGCACCGAAACCATTCGCGCTTCTGTCGAGGATGTGGAGTTCACCCTGGTCCTGACCATCGGTCTGGTGATCCTGGTGATCTATCTGTTCCTGCGTTCGGGCCGGGCTACGGTGATCCCCGGCGTGGCGCTGCCCTTGTCGCTGGTGGCGACCTTCGGCGTCATGGCGCTCTGCGGCTTCTCGCTCGACAATCTGTCCTTGATGGCCCTGACCATCTCGACCGGCTTCGTCGTCGATGACGCCATCGTCATGATCGAGAACATTGTCCGCTATATCGAAAAGGGCGAGAAACCCTTGGTCGCCGCCTATAAGGGGGCCAAGGAAATCGGCTTCACCGTGGTGTCGCTGACCGTGTCGCTGGTGGCGGTGTTCATTCCGCTGCTGTTCATGAGCGGCATCGTCGGACGGCTGTTCCGCGAATTCGCCCTGACCCTGACGGTGGCGGTGGTGGCTTCGGCGGTGGTGTCGCTGACCCTGACCCCGATGATGTGCGGCCATATGTTGAAAGAAGGCCATGAGGAGGCCCAGTCGGGCCGCTTCTTCAACTGGCTGCTGGATGTCTATGAGCGCACGCTGGCGGTGGTGATGCGCCATCAGTTCAAGACGCTGATGGTGGCCATCGCCACCTTCGTCGGCACGCTGGCGCTTTATATGGCGATCCCCAAGGGCTTCCTGCCGCTGGAAGACACCAGTATGATCATCGCCACCACCGACGCCCGCCAGGATGTCTCGTTCCCGGCGATGAGCAAGCTGCAAGGCAAGGTGGCCGAGATCGTCCAACAAGACCCGGATGTACGGGCGGTGGCCTCGTTCCTGGGAGCCGGCACCGTCAATCCTACCGGCAATTCCGGCCATCTGACCATTGCCCTGAAGCCCAAGAGCGACCGCAAGGCCTCCGCCGACGAGATCATCGCCCGGCTGTCGGCCAAGCTGGAGCAGATTCCCGGCATCGACACCCATATGCAGTCGAGCCAGGATATCCAGATCAGCGCCCGCACCAGCCGCACCCAGTATCAGTATACCCTGATGGATGTGGACGGCGAGGAACTGAACCAGTGGGCCCCCAAGATGCTGGCCGCCTTCCAGGCCTTGCCCGAGCTGACCGACGTCGCCAGCGACCAGACCAGCAACGGCCTGCAAGCCATGGTCACCATCGACCGCGACAAGGCCTCGCGCCTGGGCGTCACCCCCTCCAGCGTTGATGACATCCTCTATGACGCCTTCGGCCAGCGGCAGATCTCGACCATCTATAGTCAGGTCAACCAGTACCATGTGGTGCTGGAGGCCGATCCCGACTTCCAGCTGGGGCCGGAAGCGCTGAAGACGCTGTATGTGAAGTCCTCGACCGGCAGTCTGGTGCCGCTGTCGGCCTTCGCCACCGTGCAGCGCATGCCGGTGTCGCTGGCGGTAACCCATCAGGCCCAGTTCCCCTCGGTCACCCTGTCGTTCAATCTGGCCAATGGCGCTTCGCTGGGTCAGGCCATCGATGCGGTGGACAAGATCAAGACATCGATGGGGGTTCCCAGCAGCGTGCTGGGCGACTTTACCGGCGACACCGCCGAGTTCCGCTCGTCACTGGCCGACGAGCCCTGGCTGATCCTGGCCGCCACCGTGGTGATCTATATCGTGCTGGGCGTGCTGTACGAGAGCACCATCCATCCGGTGACCATTATCTCGACCCTGCCCTCGGCCGGCGTCGGGGCCTTGCTGGCGTTGATCATCACCGGCAACGACCTGTCGCTGGTGGGATTGATCGGCATCGTGCTGTTGATGGGCATCGTCAAGAAGAACGCCATCATGATGATCGACTTCGCCCTGGCCGCCGAGCGCGATGAGGGTAAATCCGCCCGCGAGGCTATCATCCAGGCCTGCTCGTTGCGCTTCCGACCGATCATGATGACCACCATGGCGGCTCTGCTGGGCGCGATCCCGCTGGCCTTGGGTCACGGCCCCGGCTCGGAGCTGCGCCGCCCTCTGGGCATCGCCATCGTCGGCGGATTGCTGCTGAGCCAGCTTCTGACCCTTTACACCACCCCGGTGGTCTATCTTTACATGGAACGACTGAAGAACTGGTTCCAGCGCCGGACCAATACCGACCATCTTCCCCAGGAAGCGGCGGAGTAATCCGGCCATGAGCATGACCGAACTCTTCATCAAACGCCCCATCGGCATCTTGCTGCTGGCGCTGGGGCTGTTCCTGGTCGGAGCGGTGGCCTTCAACCTGCTGCCGGTAGCTCCCCTGCCGCATGTGGACATCCCCACCATTCTGGTGCGCGCCCAGCTGCCGGGCGCCGAGCCGGAGGTGATGGCTTCGACCGTCACCGCCCCCTTGGAGCGGCGTCTGGGCGAGATCGCCGGCGTCTCCGAGATGACCTCGATGAGCACGCAGGGCTCGGCCACCATCATCATTCAGTTCGACCTCAGCCGCACCGTCGATTCCGCAGCCAAGGACGTGCAGGCGGCGCTGAATGCCTCGGGCGGCGATCTGCCGACCGACCTGCCCAACCCGCCGACCTATCGTAAGGCCAATCCCGCCGACAGCCCGATCATGGTGCTGGCGCTGCAGTCCGAAAGCCTGACCATGGGCCGGCTGTACGACATTGCCGACAGCATCCTGGCGCAAAGCATCTCGCAGTTGGAAGGCGTGTCGCAGGTCACCGTCGGCGGCGCCATGAAGCCAGCTGTGCGCATCAAGGCCGATCCTGCCGCCCTGGCCTCGATGGGGGTGGGGCTGGAAAGCTTGCGCACCACCATTGCCAACGCGAATGTCGCCAAGCCCAAGGGCAGCATCGATGGCCCCGAGCAATCGCTGTTCGTCGGCGCCAATGACCAACTGACCACCGCCGCCGACTACGCGCCGCTGATCGTCAAGACTGCGAATGGCGCCATCATCCGCCTGAAGGATGTCGCCGAGGTGCAGCAAGGCCAGGAGAACGACCGCCAGGCCGGCTGGAAGAACCGCGAAAAGGCGGTGCTGGTGATCATCCAGAAGCAGACCGACGCCAATGTCATCGAAACGGTGGACCGCATCAAGGCGGTGCTGCCGCAGTTGCAGGAGTGGATGCCGCCGGGGGCGCACTTAAGCGTCATGGCGGATCGCACCACCACCATCCGCGCCTCGGTCCATGATGTCGAGCAGACCCTGATCATCACCACCGTGCTGGTGATCCTGGTGGTGCTGCTGTCCCTGGGCCGAACCACTCCTACCCTGGCCGCCAGCATCACCGTGCCGCTGTCGCTGGCCGGCACCTTTGCCGCCATGTGGCTGTTCGGCTATTCGCTGAACAATATCTCGCTGATGGCGCTGACCATCTCGGTCGGCTTCGTGGTGGATGACGCCATCGTCATGATCGAGAACATCGCCCGCTATGTCGAAGCCGGAATGTCGCCCCTGGCCGCCGCCATCAAGGGCGCGCGCGAGATCACCTTCACCGTGGTCTCCATCAGCATCTCGCTGGTGGCGGTGTTCATCCCTCTGCTGTTCATGGGCGGCGTGGTGGGACGCATGTTCCGCGAATTCTCCATCACCCTGACCGCCGCCATCGTCATTTCGATGCTGGTATCGGTGACGGTGACGCCAGTGGTCTATGGCCATCTGATGCATTTACGCGCCAACAAGAAGAGCCGCCTGCATCTGCATTGGGGCGAGACGGCGATGAACAAGGCCCGCAAGGTCTATCTGCGCGGCCTGTCCTGGGTGATGCGCCATCAGACGATCATGCTGGGCGTGATGATCTCAACCATCGGCGTGACCATCTATCTGTATGGCGCCGTGCCCAAGGGCCTGTTCCCTCAGCAGGATACCGGCATGATCATGGGCATGGTCGAAGCCCGCATCGATGTCTCGTTCCACAATCTGGCCGACAAGCAGTCCAAGGTGGTGGAGATGCTGCTGCAAGACCCCGCCATCGAGAGCGTCGCCTCCTTCGTCGGCTCCGGCGGCCCTGGCCCCAGCGGCTCGAACACCGGCACCATGTTCATCACCTTGAAACAGCTCTCGGAACGCAAGGCCAGCGTCGATGACGTGATTAACCGCCTGCGGCCCAAGCTGGCGCGCATTCCCGGCGTCAATGTCTTCATGAACCCGGCACAGGATTTGCGCATCGGCGGCCGGTCGTCCCGCGCTCAGTACCAGTTCGTGCTGTGGAGCGAGAATTATGACGAACTGCGGACCTGGACGCCCAAGCTGATCGATCGCCTGCGCGCCGAACCCGGCCTGGCCGACGTCACCAGCGATCAGGACAACATCACCTCGCAAGAAACCGTCGTGGTCGACCGCGACGCCGCCTCGCGCCTGGGGGTGACCATGAGCGCGGTGGACAACGCCCTGCAGGACTCCTTCGCCCAGCGCCAGATTTCGACCATCTATACCCAGCGCAACCAATATCACGTCGTACTGGAGGTCAGCGCCAAGCTGCAGGAAGACGCCACGGCGTTGTCGCGCATCTATGTCGCCTCCAATTCCGGTACCCAGGTGCCGCTGTCCTCGGTCGCGCATTTCCAGATCGACCCGATGGCGCCGTCGATCAATCACCAGGGCCAGTTCCCGGCCTCGACCCTGTCCTTCAACCTGCTGCCGGGCGAGCCTTTGTCGAAGGCCGCCGAGGTGATTCAGAAGGCCACCCAGGATATCGGCGTGCCGGCCAGCATCCATGCCGAGTTCGCCGGCAATGCCAAGGCGTTCGCCGATACCACCCGCAACCAGCCGATGCTGATCATCGCGGCTTTGCTGGCCATCTATATCGTGCTGGGCGTGCTGTATGAGAGCTGGCTGCATCCCATCACCATCATCTCGACCCTGCCCTCGGCAGGCATCGGAGCCTTGCTGGCCTTGCTGATCTCGGGCACCGAGCTGTCGATCATCAGCATCATCGGCGTGATCCTGCTGATGGGCATCGTCAAGAAGAACGGCATCATGCTGGTGGACTTCGCCATCGAAGCCCAGCGCAAGCGTGGCCTGTCGCCACAGCGCGCCATCATGGAGGCTTGCCGCCATCGTTTCCGTCCCATCACCATGACCACCCTGGCCGCCGTGCTGGGCGCGGTGCCGCTGGCGATCGGCCATGGCACCGGTGCCGAAATGCGCCAGCCGCTGGGCATCGCCATCGTCGGCGGTCTGCTGGTGTCGCAGGCGCTGACCCTTTATACAACTCCTGTGGTCTATCTGGCCCTGGATCGGCTGGCCCGCCGGTTCGGCGCCCGCAAGGCCCCCATTCTGTTAGAGATCGAACCCGCTCATGAAGCCTGATCGCCGCACCCCGCTTGCCGTCCTGGCCCTCTGCCTGCCGCTGACTCTGGGGGCCTGCGATATCGGCGAGGATTACCAGCGCCCCGAGACGCCCACCCCAAAAGCCTATCTGGCTCCTGCTGCCCAGGCGTCCTGGCCCAAGGCCGACTGGTGGACCGGCTTCGGCTCCGAAGAGCTGAACGCCTATATGCAGGCGGCGCTGACCGACAATCTGGACATCGCCGCCGCCGTCGCCCGCATCCGCGAGGCCGACGCCCAGGCCAAGATCAGCGGCGCCGCCCTGCTGCCGACCCTGGATGCCGGCTTCACCCCCACCCGGAGCCAGACGCCCGTCACCAGCAACGACAAATCCGGCAACACCAAACCGGTGATCGGCAACAGCTACACCGCCAAGCTGTCGGCCTCTTACGAGCTGGATTTCTGGGGCGGCAACCGCGCCACCGCCGCTTCGGCCGAAGCCGCCGCCTTGGCCAGCCGCTTTGATAAGGAAACCGTCGGCCTGACCACCCAGTCCAGTCTGGCGGATACCTATTTCTCGATCCTGTCGCTGCAGGAGCGCCTAGCGGTGGCCCGCTCGAACCTGAAGGATGGCGAGGAATTGCTGGCCGCCTATCGCGACCGTTTGGCCGCCGGCACCGCCACCGACCTGGATGTTGCCCAGCAGGAAAGCGAAGTCGCCATTCTGGCCGCCGCCATCCCGCCGCTGGAGCAAAGCCTGGGCACCAACCGCACGGCTCTGGCCTTGCTGGTGGGCAAACTGCCCGAAGAGGTTTCGACCAAAAGCATCACCCTGGCCGGGCTGTCATTGCCGCCCGTCACCTCGGGCATTTCGTCTGAGCTGCTGGCTCGCCGCCCCGACGTGCAATATGCCGAGCAAAACCTGATCGCCGCCAATGCCGACATCACCGTCGCCCGTGCCGCCCTGTTCCCCAGCATCTCGCTGACTGGCGGCCTGGGATATGAAAGCTCGGCCCTGAAGAATCTGTTCTCGGCCAACAGCCTGCTCTGGTCGCTGGGCGGTTCGGTCACCCAGGCGATCTTCCATGGCGGCGCGCTGGAGGGCACGGTGGAGTATAAGCGCGCCCGCTATGACGAACTGGTCGCCACCTATCGCAAGGCCGTGCTGTCCGCCTTCATCGATGTGGACAATGCCCTGATCACCGCGCAGAAAGCCGCCGAGCAGGAAGCCGCGCAGCAACGTGCGGTGGATACGGCGCGGCGGGCCTTCGAATTGTCGCAGGATCAGTTGCGCGGCGGCGTCGCCGACATCACCACGGTGCTGAATACCGAGAAGACTCTGTTCTCGGCCCAGGACACCTTGCTGCAGAACCGCCTGGCGCATCTGGAAGCCGTGGTCAGCCTTTACAAGGCCCTGGGCGGCGGATGGAACGGGAAGGCCTGACGGCCTTCCCTTAAGCCCCTTAGTGCGCCAGCCGCACCCTGACGAGCTAAGCTCATCAGGGTGGTGTTAGCTGGTCACCACCTTGACATGGCTGTCCACATAGACGGACTCGGACGTGCCGTGGAACGTGTTGGTGTAGACCTGATAGCTGTGGCTGACGCCGTCCACCGTCAGGGTCTGCGTCGAGCCGGTCGTCGACCAACTGCCCGTCGTATGGGTCAGATCCAGCACATCGCCACTGGTGCCGCCGATGATCAGCGCATGCGCCGCCGCCGATGCTGAAATCCCTGCTCCCGTCAGCTTGGTGTTGACCGCGTTGCTGGCGGAATAGACCGCCGCCTCGTTCAGGACCAGGGTCGAGCCATCGCTGTTGGTCAGGTTGAACTGATCGAAATGCTCGACCGAATCCGAACGATGCAAGCCCGCCGTCGCCGAAGCCGAGACAATGCCCGATCCGGTCAGATCGATGGTCGAAGCCTGGGTGAAGTTGAAGTTCAGCTTCGAGCTGCCCGAACCGCCATCCAGATAGGTGAAGCTGTTATCGCCCACCACCACGGTGTCATTGCCCGACACCGCCAGGATTTCATCGGCGCCGCCGCCACCCGACAGGGTCTGGTTGCCATTGCCGCCGACGATATAGTCGGCGCTGGAAGAACCGATCACCGTGCTGTCGCTCAGAGAATAGCTGGCGCTATGGGCCGACAGCACTGCGCTGCCGCTATAGAAGTCCAGTTCCAGCGCATAACCGCTATGGGCATAGCCGTCGAGCCCGGTGATATGGCCGAAATTGCCGTTATCTGCCGTCATATCGGTGATCAGCACTGCCGTCGCGCCACTGGTCACGGTCGAGCCCGGCTCGATCAGCAGCTTCAGGTCGGCACCATCGGCAGTCAGGCCGTAGCCCCCCATATCCAACAGATCATGACTGGCCATGCCATAGATATCGAGATTGAGATGGCCGCCGAAATTCATGGTCGTATCGGCGCTTAAGGTAGCCGTGCCCAGATACTGGTCGCCATTCCCCGTAGCGGCGACACCGGCGTTATAGCCAGGGTCATAACCCACCGAAAGATAAGCGGTATAGCCGCCGAAGGTGGCGGTATCGGCCCCGGACTCCGTCAGCGAACTGCTGAACAACCCGCTCAAGACGCCAACCCCAGCGGTCGCGGCATTGATATAGGCCATGGTCTCGCCGACATTGATATCCAGCGACGTCGTATGCACGGCAGTGCCCATCACCAGCACTTCCTGGTCGGCGAAGCGCACCAGATCAATGCCTTCCAACACTACCGAGCTGTTGTAAGCGTCGTTAGTCTGACTGCCGTTATAGAGAACGGCATGACCCGAACCATCGACAGTGGCATGCTCTTCGAGATTGCTGGAACCATAGCTGTTGCCGAAATCGACCACATCCGCGGAACTGCCCTGCAGCACATAGGTGCCTGCCGAGGCCCCGCCTTCCAGCTGGACGGATATCTGATCGATGCCGCTACCGCCCACCAAGGTGAAGACATGGCTGCCCGATGTGGTGGTGATCCCCGACAGACTGACCGTGGTGGGCGCGGCG